>Ga0070726_10001585_pt1 | contig 22596 bp, 19 predicted proteins | sample tdAd471_FD_67275 | JGI IMG/M metagenome (GOLD analysis project Ga0070726, IMG submission 67275) | Marine sediment microbial communities from the Atlantic coast under amendment with organic carbon and nitrate - tdAd47.1 | ecosystem: Environmental > Aquatic > Marine > Coastal > Sediment | place... | reverse complement strand
TGGAATAGACGGGCTGTCCCGCAACCGCCTCGAACCGCAGTCGCTCATTCATCGAATAGGACAGGTTCAGGCCGTCGAAGCGGCCCAGGACTCCACCGGTGTTGCGTGTCTGCCGGCCGAGGCGGCCGCGCAGACCCGTGCGAGCATCGGCAAGATCGGCGTAGGCATACGACAGTCGAACGTCGTTGCCGCTGCTGGGGCGCGTCTCGTCGTCCAGGAGGTCATGGCGATGGCCGGCCGTTACGCGCGCCGAAAAATCGAAGCGATCGCCACGGCGCCGCGCGTCGACACTGAAGTCAGAATACAGTGACGATTGATTGACGATCTCATCCTGGTCGTTGACCTGGTTGACGTCCCGTCGATAATGCTGCGCAAGAAACGTGCGCACACTCCAGTTGCTTGATTTCGGCGCCGGCTGGCGCGCTGCGGCGGTCGTCGTGGCGTTTGCGCTGCCGTTGGTCGACGTGGCGGAAGGTGTCCGCATTGTCCCCGCGGTCGCGAGCAAGGCTGCAAGTCGTTGCCGCACCCGATCGGCACCGTCGTCATCCGGATAGACGTCGAGGTAACGCTGGTATTCGGCTTTCGCGTGCGCGACCTGGCCATTTCGCTCACGTGCCAGCGCCAGGAATTCCTGGGCTTCGGGTTGATACTGATTCGGCGGTTGCTGCAGCACCTTGGTGTATATCTGCACAGCTCTCGACAATTCGCCAGCCGTCATTGCGCGGCGGCCCTCGACCATCAGTGCGGCGATCTTGTCCGACCCTGCCGCATCGACGGGGGGCGGCAAGTCGGTGGCCTCGCCGATGACTGTTTCCACCGCGGCAGCTGTTGCAACCGGCGTCGCGGCTGGCTGCCCCGGTTCTGCGCGTGCGATCCACGCGCCCGGATAGGCCTGGCGATAGGCGCCCAATTCCCTGCTTGCCTCGTCGGCCGTGGTGAAGTAGCCGACGCGTATGCGATACCAGGTTTGGCCGTCGATCAGTGCCTCGGATACGAACACGGATTTGTCTTTCGCCGTGGCGACGACAGGCATATCGGCCGTCGTCGGTGGCCGCTCCCATGATTCGAGGTTGATAACGTACTTCGGTGGTGGCGGGTCCTGGCGACGCACCATCCTGCTCGGCGCCGGCTCGGTAACGGCGGCTACAGGCTCCGTGACCTGCTCGGAAAATACGCGGACCGTAATCCAGTTGGACCGGTTGTCCTGCACGACGTCGAAGCGCACTGCTTCAACGAAATTCAGGCGCAGGGTTTCAGCACCGGGCGACTGTCCGTCGTATTCGATGCTGTCGAGCAATGCGGCTTCGGCTGCCACGGGACGATGCTGTTCCCGCGACAATGCAACGGTTGGCGGTGCGCCCGCGCATACGGTCGTCAACTCGAGCCTGATGCGCAGAACGTCGCTCTTGCCACTTGGGTCGTGGCTGACGTACTGGGCGTTACACCGCAGTTGCACCGAGACTTCGGAGTAAACGTTACCCTTCTTTACGTGACTCGAGGCAATGAAGGACGGACCCGCATGCGACGGTGCCGCATGGGATAGCAGCGCCAGCGCAAACGCAGCGACAGTCAGGCGAATCGAATGTCGGCTAGAATTCGGCATCCGAAATCCTGTGGCAACCACTACCGCCGCAGTCGCGATTTTGCGAGACCGTGCCGTTCTCGCCACCGATGTGGTCGCCTTTACGTTCAAAATCGTTCGCATGACAGCCGGCACAATCGGGTATGAATGCGGCGTTCGGCCAGTTAACAACCTCGGAATTGTTCTGGTGACATCGCGTGCAGGCGAAATTGCCCCGGTGATCCAGCGGCTCGTAAGTCAGCCCCATGTGCCGGTAGTTATGCGGAATCCACGCGACCGTATCGTGGCAGACGTTGCACTCCCGCTGCGTAACAAAATGCGCAGGATCCTTGCCCGTCGCGATAACTCCGTCATGGCAGGACGAACATGAGCCCAAGACCTGGGTATGGTCCACCTGGGTTACGGGACTCCATGCGGTTGTGCTGTGGCAGTCCTCGCACACGTTGGTCGTCTGCGGATGCGTCGGCCCCTTGCCGGTGGCATCGATACCGTTGTGGCAACTGATGCAGTTGTTGACGATCGTCGCATGATCGAAGTTGGCCGGGATCCAGGCGACGGTTGTATGACAGTCATCGCAGTTGTCGCCACTCGTTATGTGGTTCGGATCCTTGCCGGTCGCGATCGTGCCGTTGTGGCACGAGAAGCAGGTCCCGATCACCTGCAAGTGATCTACGACATCCGTGGGCTCCCACACGACGTTATTGTGGCAGTCTGCACAAAGGTCCGTCGTCAGGATGTGCGTGGGGCCTTTTCCGGTCGCGTCGATGCCGTTGTGACAACTGAAGCAGTTATCCGTGATATTGACATGATCGAAATTCGCGGGAATCCATGCCGTCGTCGTGTGGCAGTCGTCACAGTTGTCGCCGCTGGTGACGTGGTTCGGATTCTTGCCGGTCGAAATCGTCCCGTTGTGGCATGAGAAGCAGGTGCCGATGACCTGGGTGTGATCGACCATGTCTGCCGGTGCCCAGGTCACGTTGTTATGGCAGCTCTCACACATATCTGTCGTCTGAATGTGCGTCGGGTTCTTGCCCGTCGCGCCGAGACCATCGTGACAAGTGATGCAGGCGTCCGTGATGCTGACGTGATCAAAATTTGCGGGGACCCAGGCGTTCGTCGTATGACAGTCTTCGCAGTTGTCGCCGCTGCGGATATGATTCGCGTTCTTGCCGCTTGCCGTCGTGCCGTCATGACAGGAGAAGCAGGATCCCAGGATATGCAAGTGATCGACAAAGTCCGCGGGCACCCACACGACGTTGTTATGACAATCCTCGCAAACATCGGTAGTGGATATGTGCATCGGACCTTTGCCGACGGCATCGACGTTGTTGTGACAATTGATGCAGTTGCCGGTGATGTTCACGTGATCGAAATTCGCCGGAGTCCACGCAGTCGTCGTATGACAATCGTCACAGACGTCGCCACTCGTAATATGTGTCGGGTTCTTGCCGGACGCGATAACGCCGTTGTGACACGATCCACATGAGCCCAGCACCTGCGTGTGATCGACGACTGCAGCCGGTTCCCAGAACGTAGTGCTGTGACAGTCCTCGCAGACATTCGTCGTCTGGACATGCGTCGGACCCTTGCCGGTTGCATCGAAGCCGTTGTGGCAACCTACGCAATTGCCTGTGACGTCGGCATGATCGAACACGGCCGGCACCCAGGCTCCGGAGGTATGGCAGTCATCGCACTGGTCGCTCGACGTGATGTGTGTCGGGTTTTTGCCGGTCGCAACGAAGCCGTTATGACAGGCACCGCAGCTGCCTGTTACGGCTGAGTGGTCCATGTAGGCGACCGGACTCCATGCCGCGGTCGTATGACAGTCGCCGCAGATTTCCGACGATGAGATGTGATTGATGGGTCGAACGGTTGCCTGCACGGCACCGATTGTGGAATGACACGAAATGCAGGTCGGGCTCGTGCCCTGGAAAGTGCCGCCGGTATGGCAGCGATCGCAGGTGACGATGGCATGCGCACCGTCCAGCTGAAACCCGGTACTGAAATGATCGAATGGTTCCTGGGCGGCGGCCGTTGACGCCAGTGCGGTCAGCAGCAGCAAAGCGGCGGACATGATGGATGTACGCCGGCAAAAACGTTTTGATCGAGTGAGTGCGTTCATTGGATTGACCTCACGTCTCGAAATGAATCGGCTGAATGGCAGCGGCCACAATCGAAACCGAACTCGCCATCGTGGACGTCATCGGAGCGATGACAGTCGGCGCAACGGCTACCGAGTCTCGATTGCAGGGCCATCGGGCGCCGATGGCAGCTTTGACAGGCGACGTCACGATGTGCGCCATCGAGAACGAAACTTGACTGGGTATCGTGATCGAATTGCCACTGGGCCCAGTCGACCGGGTTGTGGCACAACGCACAGTTTTCGACGAAGCGTCCGGCGTGCGGATCGGCCTCGTGATGGCAATCGACACAGCGTTCGGGCGCGTCGCTAAATACCTGTGATTCGTGGCAAGCATCGCATTCCGGTTCGGCATGCGCCCCGAGCAACGGAAACCGTGTCAGGTCGTGGTCGAAGAACACGTCGTCCTGCCAGGAGTGCACGGTGTGGCAGTCGAGACATTGTGTTCCTTGCGTTCCCTGGTGGGCGTCATTTTCTTCGTGACACGACAGGCAATCGGTCATCAGTTCGACATCGAAAATCGGCTCGACGTGGCAGGCCACGCATTCGAGCGGTTCGTGTGCGCCTTTCAATGCATAGCTGGTCCTGACTTCATGATCGAAGCTGGAGTTTTCCCAGGCACTGCTGGCATGACAGGAGCCGCAGTCGTCGCCGAAGTGACCGTCGTGGTTGTCGTTTTCGCGGTGGCAACTCACGCACGCGATGTCGAGTTCGTCCGCGAAAGGATCTTCGGTGTGACATTCGCCACACTCCAGTTCGCCGTGCTTGCCGTCGAGCGCAAATTGCGTGTCGCGGGCGTGATTGAAACTGGTGTCAGTCCAGCCCGTTGGTGAATGGCAGTTGCCACACTCCTGGCCACTGCGGCCTTCGTGCACATCGTCTTCGGCGTGGCAGGCGTAGCAGGTTGTTTCAGCGCCCAGGAAGGTCTGGTCTTCGTGGCAGCCGCTGCACTCCGCGGTTGCATGATTGCCGATTAGGGGGAAGTCCGTCGTGTCATGGTCGAATTCCACGTCCTGCCACGCGGTCGGCGTATGGCAGTCGCCACATACGGTGCCCATGGTTTCGCCATGGACATTATCGGGCTCGTGGCAGTCAAAGCACTGCGTCTGTGCTTCCCGGTGTTTTAGTCCGGGTTCATGGCATTCCGAACAGGGCGCCTCGATGTGTTTGCCGAGCAACGCGAAATTCGTGACGTCATGGTCAAAACCGTCCTCGTCCAGTTGCACGATGTCGGCGTCCCGGCCTTCGTGATCCGTATGACAGTCGGCGCAGGTCCGGCGGCTCGCTCTCCGGTCGAGACCGTGAAAGCCTGATTTGGCGTTGATGTCTGCATTGATATCTTCATGGCAGTCCAGACAAAGTGCGCGCTGCTTCGAGCGCTGAAATGCCTGGTGGCAGGAGCTGCATTCAGCCTCGTACTCCGCGTGTCCCTCGATGACGTCGCCCGGCATCACCAGCGTTTCAATCTGGGCTGCAGCTTGCTCGGATACGACTAGCAACAAGGTCATCGCGATACCTGCGAGGTAGAGTTCACGTCTCATGCCGTTGCGAACACCGTCACTAGTACATGTGCACCGCGAGCACATGTACGAGCGCGGAAAGAACCATCATCAGGAAGATGGGCAGATGCAGGATGTGCCAGAGCGCAAACAACCTCTCGTAAAATGAAAACTGTGCGACGCGGCCCATGAGACCCGTATAGTCACGAATGAACTTGCGCGTCATCTGATTCAGTCGCTTGTGGTCCTGCGCGATAGCCTCGTTCGCGATAGCTGCGACACGCAGTTCCCGGTGAGCTGTCCACGTCAGTGACAGGCGTTGGAACACGTGCAGGAATGTCCATTTCAGGCTGCGGCCGATACCCAGGGACTGTCGAACCTGGCAACCCTGCAATTCAGCGGACATTGCGTCGAGCTTGGCGACGAATTTGGGCATCATCTTTGCCAGTCCATGGCTTTTCTCAACTGACTCGGTCAGTTCCGCCTGCAACTCCCCGAGACTGGTCTTGCGTCCGTAGAGTCCACGGTGAATGGCGGCATAGAAGTGCCTGCCGATGACACCGCTGCCGGCGACGAGCAGCATGCAGTAAAGCGCAACCTGGCTGTTGAACGATCCCAGCTGGAAATTGCAGTGATACAGAATCAGCAGTGGTCCGACGAGACCCAGGATCATGTGCATCCGGAACCAGTACTTTGTCGGGCCGAGCTTGTGCAGAATCTTGATACGCTTGCGCAGCGGGTACAGGAGCAATGCGAGCATCAGCGAGCCGCCGATTATCCCGAGCCAGTAGCCGACACCCTCCGCCGGCGTGACGAGCTGCAGGTCTCTCAGCAACCATCCCACCGCAATGCACAGCAACAGTAATGCGTAACCACGCACCGCGCTGCTGTCTCGCATGCGAGTACTATTTCGTTTCTTGGCCTTGGCCGGCTCCTCAGCCAGCGGCCTGTTTACTGCGGTCTCCAACATTTGGTTGTTTCCCTGTTTATATTTCGGTTCGTCCGTGACCGTGTTATTCGGCAGGCGGCTCCTGTGCCAGGATTGGTGCCCCATTGCCGGATTGCTGCGTCGAGCCTCTCTCGAACGCGGTTTTTACCAGGTGGGATTCGACCGCCAGCTCCGAGCGGCCGATTGTCATGAATAGCCCCACCCCAATAGACATAATCGCGAGAATGGCAAGCATTGGCAGATAGCTGAGACCTGACTCATTGCGGAGGCCCACGCACGGCGAGTGCGTCATCGAATGCTTGCTTGAATGGAACGACCGGTGCATCAATCCCCCCTTGGCAGTCGTGAAATTTCGCGGCGAGCGTGGTGCAGCGAACACAGCGCTCCGTAATGCGAACACGACACGTCGTCGCAAAAGGTTCCAGTCCCTGGAAACTTTGTTTAAACGCGCAAGAGACGTATAAAAATGCATCGCACACTGTCGCCTATTCACGACAGTGCTTATGTAACTTCCCGCCATTGTTTGCCCAAAGCGAAAGGTGTAAAGACTATCGAATCAAGTTCCTTGCAACTGCTATCCTAGTTCGACGTCAAGTAATTACTGTCTACTGTCTCCCAAAAAAGGTGAGTCGTCCATATGTCGCCAGAAGGCAACATAAAATCGGCTTTTTTCCCCGTTAAAAATAGGGTTTTCTCCTACCCAAAAAGTACGGTGTTCGCCCCTTGGGAAACTTGAAAAATGTGACCAGGATCGGTTCGAATCTGGTTACAACACTGATACGATTTTTCGTCAGCCCAATTCAAGAAAAACCTAATGAGTCCTTTTTTGATCGCTTTGTATTTCGTGCCTGTTGTCGGCATTCTTCTGTGGTACATGCACACACGGCGACAGCGAGAGGAAGCGAGTATCCGTGCAGCAGAGGAGGCGATCGCCGCCAGTCTTATCGAGCCGCCGTCATTGCATCCTGTCATTGACCCGAACAAGTGTATTGGCTGTCGATCCTGTGTTGCCGCCTGTCCGGAGCAGTACGCTCATGCTGTACTGGGAATGATTCGAGGCAAGGCCAGGCTCATCGGACCATCGAACTGCATCGGACATGGCGCGTGTCAGAGCGCATGCCCGGTCGATGCCATTCAGCTTGTCTTCGGAACCGAGAGGCGTGGCATCGATATTCCGATGGTCAATCCGGATTTTCAAACGAACATACCCGGTATCTTCATTGCCGGGGAGCTTGGCGGCATGGGCTTGATTCGCAATGCGGTCGAGCAAGGCCGGCAGGCGATGGAGTCGATCCAGAAACTCGACGGTTTTGGCAAGCAGGGCCAACACGATCTCGTCATCATCGGCGCGGGCCCTGCGGGCATTGCAGCATCGCTTGGCGCGTTGAACGAAAAGCTCGACTTTGTCACGCTGGAACAGGATTCGCTGGGCGGCACAGTGGCGCACTTTCCGCGCGGCAAGCTCGTAATGACTCGTCCCGCGATTCTGCCGATCGTCGGCAAGATGAATTTCACTGAAACGAGTAAGGAGAAGCTGCTCGAGTACTGGCAAGGTGTCGAGGCGAAGACGGGGCTGAGTATCAGGTACAACGAGCGAGTGGTCGGTATCAACCGGGAGCCGGACGGCCTGTCCTTTGAGGTTGTGACGACGTTATCGTCTTACCGGACCCGTGCAGTGCTATTGACGATCGGCCGCCGCGGCACGCCGCGGCAGCTCGGCGTGCCGGGTGAGGAATTGTCGAAGGTCGTGTATCGCCTCGACGATCCGGCGCAATACCGGGGACAACACGTACTGGTCGTTGGCGGTGGTGACAGTGCTCTCGAAGCAGCGCACAGTATCGCGGAAGAGCCTGGCACCACGGTTACGCTATCGTATCGTTCACCGGCGTTTACGCGCGCGAAACAGAAGAATCGTCACAAGGTGGCGGAATTAGAGGTGGCGGGCCGCATGCAGGTCCTCATGAGTTCCAATGTCCTCGAGATACGGCAAGATGCCGTGGCCATTGAAACGGAGAGCAAGCCGGTGATCCTGCCAAACCAGGGGATTATTGTCTGCGCGGGCGGTATCCTGCCGACCGGGTTCCTCAAGGAAATCGGAATCAACGTCGAGACGAAGTACGGAACGGCGTAGGGAGCGCCCGGGTACTAACCGACGTGGTCGAGAATCCTGCGAGTGATCAGGTGGCCGGCGGGAGTTGCTTGAATTCGGCATCCTTCGATATGCAGGCTCTTGCCCGAGCGAAACTCCAGAAGGCCATCGCTCATCATCTTTTCTACGCAATCGACCACTGTGTCGGCACCGAGTCCGAGCGCCCGGGAAAGCTGATCCAGGCCGAGTTCTTTCTGGTCGCAAATCAGCGAGAGCATCATGAATTCACGCACTTCGATGTGATACAGCTCGATAACGCCGGCGAGCGAATCGTTAGTTTGGCTGATTCGATCCAAAGCAGCCTCACAGATTGACGGCGTCAGATCATCAGGTACATCATTCTTGCTCAACGCCGACCCCCAAGCTGGCGGCTATCTGAACTGCAGTTTTGGTCAAACTGGTCAATTTGTAAATGGGGTTAATCGCCTACGCTTGCATACGCATACGACGCAAATGGACGTTCGGGATCGCCGCAACACACCGCTAACAGTAGGGTCTACACAATAGAGGCCGTCATTTGGCCCTCGGGAAAAGCCCGGTTTCCCGCTACTATATGGGCTGCGATTTTGCGACCATGAATCCACAAATATCGAGGCGGGGGTGAATTATGTTGACAACGACACTGCTGTACGCGGCGCTGTTTGCGCTATTCGCACTGGGCTTGAGTTTCAAGGTCGGAGGTGCGCGCGTTAATGCGAAGGTTTCCGTTCTTTATGGAGAGCCTGCGAATATGGATCTCGCCGAGAACGTGCGCAGACACCAGAATTTTCTCGAGTACGTGCCGATGATTCTGATACTGATGGGCGCCATCGAACTGAGTGGCGGCTCGTCGACATGGTTGCATGCGTTCGGCATCGTGCTAATCGTTTCGCGCGTATTGCACGCAGTGGGTCTCAAGCACGACAACATGGGTCACCCGGGACGGCTCGTCGGCATGGTCGGAACCGTCGGCGTGACCGTTGTTGCGGCGGGCTACGGCCTCTGGCTCTACTTTTTCTAGACCGGTACCGTTTATTGGACCGATGCCCAGTGGGCGTCGGTGGCGACCATCGTCAGCACGTCGTACTGAGCGACGATCTCATCGTCCTGGTTAGTGATTTCGGTGTCCCAGCGCACCTCGCCGTACCCACTATCGCCTCGCAGCGTCTTCTGCTTGCAGGTCAGGCGGACTTTCATCGTATCGCCGTAGTTCAATGGCGTGATAAAGCGAAGATCATCGATTCCATAGTTTGCCAGCACCGGACCGAAGTCGGGGTCGACGAACAGCCCGGCCGCAAACGAAACAATCAGGTAACCGTGTGCGACGCGGCCCTCGAAAAATGGATTGTTGGCGGCGGCTTCCTCGTCGGTGTGCGCGTAGAACGTGTCCCCGGTGAATTCGGCAAAGTGGCCGATGTCCTCGAGCGTGACCTCACGCGGCTCACTCGCAAACGTGTCGCCGAGCTCGAGTTGTTCGAAGGTCTTGCGGAACGGATGTACGCCCGGGTCTTTCTGGTCGGCGCCGCGTGACCAGCGATGACCGATGACTGACAGGGATTCCGGCGAACCCTGTATTGCGGTGCGCTGCATGTAGTGCTTGACCCCGCGCACGCCGCCCATCTCCTCACCGCCGCCTGCGCGCCCCGGGCCGCCATGCACGAGATGGGGCAGGGGCGAGCCGTGTCCGGTCGATTCGTCAGCGCAGTGGCGATTGATGACGACCATGCGCCCGTGATACGCGGCCGTACCGAGGACGAGTTCGCGTGCTACCTCGTTATCGTTGGTAATGATCGATCCCGCAAGGCTGCCTTCGCCCATGCGCGCAAGTTCGATCGCCTCGTCGATCGACTCGTATGGCAACACCGTGCTGACAGGCCCGAATGCCTCGACCGAATGTACGGCAGAAGAGCCAAACGGCTTCTGGCAATGCAACAAGGTCGGCATGAAGAAAGCACCTTTCTTCGCGTCGGCATCGACGACATCGAAATCGTCAGTGCCACCGAACACGATGTCGGCTTCGGCGGACAGGTCGCCGATGCGTTCGCGCACCTCGTCACGCTGCCCCTGGCTGGCCAGTGCTCCCATATCGACGTCCTTGCTGCCGGGGTTGCCGACACGAATTTCGCCCAGCGCCGTTGAAAGCGCGCCCACAAGTTCACCCGCGATAGCGGACGGCGCAATGATGCGGCGGATGGCCGTGCACTTCTGCCCGGCCTTGCTGGTCATCTCGCGGATTACCTCTTTTATATAGAGGTCGAATTCGGGCGTACCGGGTACCGCATCGGGTCCCAGTATGGAGGCGTTCAACGAATCCGTTTCAGCTGTGAATGCGACTGAGTCGCTGATGACCTTCGGGTGTTGCTGCAACTTCTCGGCCGTCCACTTGGAGCCCGTGAACGCGATCGTGTCCTGGCACATCAGGTGATCGAACAAGTCGCCCACACCGCCACAGATCAACTGCAGGCTGCCGGGTGGCAACAGTCCCGATGCGATGATGCGCCGTACCGCGAGTTCAGTAAGGTAGGCGGTACTGGATGCCGGTTTCACAATGGCCGGTACGCCGGCAACAAGTGTCGGGGCCAGTTTTTCGAGCATGCCCCAAATCGGAAAGTTGTAAGCGTTGATGTGAACAGCTGCGCCGAGCTTCGGCGTGTAGATGTGCTGGCCGATAAATGTGCCGTTGCGAGACAGCGGTTCCGGTGGTCCGTCCAGATAGACGTGATCGTTCGGCATCTCACGCCGCGCCTTACTCGAAAAAACAAAGAGCGTCGAAATACCACCGTCGATGTCGATCCAGCTGTCTGCACGCGTTGCGCCGGTCGCGGTAGACAGCGCATAGAATTCCTTCTTGTGCTCCATCAGGTATTTCGCGAGCGACTTGAGCATGTCGCCACGCTCGTGAAACGTCATCTTGCGTAGATTGCTGCCACCCACCGTGCGCGCGTACTCGAGCATGCCACCGAAATCGAGACCCTCGCTCGTGATACTGGCGACGACCTCGCCGTCGACCGCACTGGCCAGCGTCCTGCCGTCACCGTCGCCCTCGATCCAGCGATCCTGTGCGAGATTGCCGAGCTTCATCATTACGACTCCTGTGGCGGTGTGCGCAGACCACCTTGTGAGATACAAATTGAATAAGTATTTGAATTATTTAGTATCAGATTGTACGGTCGGCCGAATCGAAAGCAAGCGTGCCACATGATGAACACTGATGCCGCCTGCCAGGCGCTCGTTGACGAATTTCGTTCCCGGCCGACGCTACGCGCCGGGTCACTGATTACCACTGTATTTGGCGATTCGATCGCGCCGCGCGGCGGCGCCGTGTGGCTGGGCAGCCTGATCCGCGCGATGGCGGAGTTCGGCATCAGCGAGCGGCTGGTCAGAACATCCGTGTTCCGGCTGGCGAAAGAAGGCTGGCTGCAATCCAGGCAAGTTGGCCGCCGCTCGTTCTACAGCCTGACCGATGACGGTCGTGACAAATTCAGGGTGGCAACCGACAGGATCTATGGCGAACCGGTCACGGGGTGGGATGGCAAGTGGTGCCTGCTGTTGTTGTCGAATCTCGATTCGCGAAGCAAGGAGTTAGTACGACGGGAGTGTGCATGGCTCGGGTTCGGCGCTCTGTCGGCGAATGCGCTTGCGCACCCCGCGCCAGACTTTGCAGATATCGAGATAGCGCTGCAAAGGCTGGGCGTCATGGAAGATATTGTCGTGATGTCGGGGTGTACAGTCAGGAGTGATTACGCAATGCGCAAGCTCGCGCGGTCCGCCTGGAATCTCGATGATATTGACGCCCGCTATCAGAATTTCGTGATGACGTTTCGGCCATTGATCCGCGCACTGCAAAAAGACTGCGAGGTCACGCCACAAACAGCGTTTGTCGCGCGCACACTACTAATCCAGGAGTACCGCAAGGTATTGCTGAGAGATCCGCAACTACCAGTGGAACTGCTGCCTGCCGACTGGCACGGTACGCCTGCTTACCAGTTGTGTCGTAACCTGTATCGCGGTCTTTATGCGGCAGCCGATGCGTATTTGTCGGCTGCAATGGAGACAGCGGACGGGCCACTGCCTCCACCGACAAAGCTCTATCTGCAGCGCTTCGGCGGATTGGCCACCGAGTCCCCGATTGAGCAGTTGAGTGCCTGACATGAACGATATCGACCGCGCGAAGCTTTGCGCCGAACGCATGTATTCGAAGGACGCCGCATCACGTGCGCTCGGCATCAGCATCGACATTCCCGCTGCAGGCTGCGCCATCGCGCGAATGAGCGTTCGTGACGATATGGTGAACGGCTTCGATGTCTGCCATGGGGGCCTGGTATTTACCCTTGCCGATACTGCGTTTGCGTTCGCATGTAACGCGTACGATCGCCTGACTCTGGCTGCTGAAGGCAACATCGACTTCATTCGGCCGGCACTACTCGGCGACGAACTCGAAGCGACGGCACTTGAGGAGTACCGTGGTACGAGAAACGGCTTTTATACAGTGCAAGTCAGGAATCAGGACGATGAACTGGTCGCCCTGTTTCGCGGTCGTTCCTCGATTACAGACAAGGCGATACTCTGACCAAAAGTCAGGATTTGTCACCTTTGTAAGCGATACAAAATATGTTGAAAATCCTTGAAAAGCGTGACACATTAGCCGGCTGATTCGTCAGCGACGGGGGCGTTGAAAATCACATGTATACACAAGGTCTTGATCAACAAGGTAAACCTGACGCAAAGCGCGACGGGATGGATTCTGCGGAGCAGCTGGATGCATTCCAGGCGCGTATTGATGCAGAAGAAAAAATCGAGGCCAAGGACTGGATGCCCGAGGCTTACCGCCAAACGCTGATCCGGCAGATTTCGCAGCACGCGCATTCCGAGATCATCGGCATGCAACCGGAGGGCAACTGGTTGACCCGTGCGCCGACGCTCAAGCGCAAAGCTATCTTGCTCGCCAAGATTCAAGACGAGGCCGGGCATGGACTTTATCTCTACAGTGCCGCCGAGACGCTCGGCGTTTCTCGCGACCAGATGGTCGCCGAACTTCTGAGTGGCAAAGCCAAGTACTCGAGTATTTTCAATTATCCTGCGCTGACCTGGGCAGACATCGGCGCTATCGGTTGGCTCGTCGACGGTGCGGCGATCATGAACCAGATTCCCCTGTGTCGCTGTTCCTACGGACCGTACTCGAGAGCGATGATCCGTGTCTGCAAGGAAGAGAGCTTTCACCAGCGCCAGGGTTACGACATCATGGTGTCGCTCTGCAATGGCACCGACAAGCAAAAGGTGATGGCGCAGGACGCGCTTAATCGATTTTGGTGGCCATCACTGATGATGTTCGGTCCGGGCGACAGTGATTCGAAACACTCGGCGCAGTCGATGGCCTGGAAGATCAAACGATTTTCCAACGACGAGTTGCGGCAGAAATTCATCGACGTCACGGTGCCGCAAGCCGAGTTCCTGGGCCTGAAGGTCCCCGACGATGATCTGGAGCTTGACGCTGCGACCGGTCATTATCGGCACGGCGAAATCGACTGGCAGGAGTTCGTCGACGTGATCTCGGGTAACGGCCCCTGCAACCGGCAACGCATGGCGAAACGCCGCAAGGCGCACGACGACGGTGCCTGGGTGCGCGAAGCTGCCGGCGCGTACGCAAAAAAACATGCATCAAAGGCTGCTGCATAAACATGTGGGAGCGTGCCCCGGCGCGCGATACATACATACAAGAGACAGATAATGACTGACAAAGAATGGCCGCTGTACGAGGTCTTCATCCGCAGCAAGTCCGGCCTGAGCCATAGACATGCCGGCAGCATTCATGCCGCCGACGATCAGATGGCGCTGGACGCTGCACGAGACACGTACACGAGACGTAGCGAAGGCGTCAGTATCTGGGTTGTCAGGTCGAGCCAGATTGTGGCCTCCGATCCTGCCGAAACGGCAGCGTTTTTCGAGCCGGCCGAGGACAAGATCTACCGGCACCCGACGTTCTATGACATGCCTGATGGGGTAGAGAACCTTTGAATAAGAAAGTCGCACTCCTCGCGTACGTCACACGCCTCGGCGACAACGCGCTGGTGCTGGGTCAGCGCATGGTAGAAGTGGTGGCCGCTTACCCCGAGCTCGAGGAAGAACTCGCGAACGCGAACTTTGCGCTCGACTATATTGGACAGGCGCGGATGTTCTACAGCTACGCGGGAGAGCTCGAAGGCAAAGGTCGCAGTGAAGATGATTTCGCCTTTTTGCGCGACGAAAACGAATTCCGTAATTGCCTGCTGCTCGAACAACCTAACGGTCACTTCGGCGACTCGATTACGAAACTCGTGTTGTTCGAGGCCTTCTATCTCGCGCAGCTGGAAGCTCTGGCAAACTGTGCCGACAAGCGCGTCGCTGAAATCGCGGCACGCGCGGAAAAGGAAATTCGTTATCACTTGCGCCACAACACGCAGTGGCTGGTGCGTCTCGGCGACGGTACCGAAGAAAGTCATGAGCGCGTGCAGCACTCCATCGACAACCTGTGGCGTTACACGGGTGAGATGTTTGCCGCCGACGAAGTCGACACGATCATGGAGAAAGTGTACGCGGGACCAAACCTGGAATCGATTCACAAGCGCTGGCAGGACGGTATCGAGGCAATTCTTATCAATGCCACGTTGACGCGGCCCGAAGATGGCTGGATGGATGCAGGCGGCAAGGCGGGGCGCCACAGCGAGCATCTCGGCTACATGATTGCCGAGATGCAGTATCTGCAACGAACGCATCCGGGTGCGAGTTGGTAGCGACAGCGATCAGTCGCGAACAAATCCTTGCCTGGCTGGGTGAGGTCGCCGACCCGGAGATTCCGGTGTTGTCGATAACGGACCTCGGCATCGTGCGCGACGTTATCGTCAACGGCAACGTCACCGTCGCACTGGCGCCGACTTATTCCGGATGCCCGGCGACCGAAGTCATCGAGCAAAGCGTGCTCGACGCACTGCACGAACATGGCGTCGACGACGTTGCAATCGAGCGCGTTCTGTCGCCGCCCTGGACGACGGACTGGATTTCGGACGTGGGGCGCGAAAAATTGCGTGCCTATGGCATCGCGCCACCGGCGCACGGTGCGAGCAAGCGCGAACTGTTGCGCGGCGACCAGCGCATCGCATGCCCGCGCTGCAATTCACAGCGAACCGAGCTCGTTAGCGAGTTCGGTTCGACAGCGTGCAAGGCATCCTACAAGTGCAGCGATTGCCTCGAACCGTTCGAATACTTCAAGTGCATATAGATGAAGCAATTTCACCCACTGACCATTGAACGCATAGACCGCGAGACCAGGGACTCCGTGCGGATCGCACTGAGCGTGCCTGCGGAATTTGAGGGCGACTACGAGTTCCTGCCCGGACAGCACCTGCCGTTTGAGGTGACGCTCAACGGCAAGAAAATACGCCGTACCTACAGTATCTGTTCAGGCGTGGACGAGCGGCCGCTGGAAATTGGCGTTCGTATTCAGCCAGGCGGGGCGTTCTCGGAATTCGCGGGAAGTGAACTGGCCGTCGGTGACACGCTCGACGCGATGCCGCCGGGCGGTCGCTTCCATGCCGAGATCAACAGGGGCAGCGCCAGCGACTACCTCGGATTCGCGGCCGGTAGCGGTATTACGCCCATACTCTCGATCATCAAGTCCGTCATCGAGAACGAGCCGGGTAGTCGTTTCGTACTCTTTTACGGCAACCGCAAGCAATCGACGACGATGTTTGTCGAAGATCTGTACGCGTTAAAGAACCGATTTCCGGAGCGCCTGCAGCTGCACTTCGTCTTCAGCCAGGAAGACCAGGAATTTCCTATCGCGAGTGGGCGGCTGGATGCGGACAAGGTGCGTGAGTTGTACGAGCACTTCTGCAGGGGGCTCGAACCCGCCGAGGCGTATGTTTGCGGCCCGGATACGATGATAACGACAGTCCGGGACACTCTGGTCGAACTCGGGCTGGACGCGGAACACGTCCACGCGGAGAGATTCGGTATTCCGCGCAAGGCCGAAAAAAAGAAAGCCGTGAAGGCAGCGGACAACGCGGTGGTCACGGTCATCATGGACGGGCACAAGAAAGACTTCGAAATGCGCCGCGACGACAACAATATTGTGGATGCCGCCGCCGATCATGGCATCGACCTGCCGTACTCCTGCAAGGGCGGGGTCTGTGCGACCTGCCGCTGCCACGTGCGCGAGGGCGAGGTGACGATGGCGACCAACTACGGGCTGGAGCCCTGGGAAGTCGAAGCAGGCTTCGTCCTGGCCTGCCAGTCACGCCCGGTCTCTGACGCCGTTCTGCTGGATTACGACAAAACGTAGCGGTACCTGGCACCACTTTTCGAACGTTTGCAACGTTTGCAAGTAGCAAACGTTCGAAAAGTGGTGCCAGGTACCGTCTAAATTGGCGCGATTTCAAAAGTCCTGACCACCCGGAAATAATAAAATCAGGGGATAATCGAAGCGCGTGGATCGCGCATCGCCCGTAATCAGGCGCCGGAGGGCGTATGGCCAGAGCTATGAGTGACATTTCGACGCAACTGTCGGACCGCAAGAATTCCTACGACTACGACGACCTCATCAAGAGTGGCCACGGGGAGTTATTCGGCAAGGAAAACGGGCGTCTGCCAAAGCCGCCCATGCTCATGCTGGATCGCATCAGCTATGTATCTGGTGAAGGCGGCAAATACGGCAAAGGTGAGCTGCAGGCGGAACTCGATATTCGTCCCGACCTGTGGTTTTTCGACTGCCACTTCGAGGGCGACCCGGTTATGCCGGGCTGTCTCGGGCTGGACGCGATGTGGCAGCTCGTCGGCTTTCATCTCTGCTGGTCCGGTTATACCGGGCGTGGCAGGGCGCTCGGTGTAGGCAAGGTAAAGTTCACCGGGCAGGTTCTGCAAAAGGCAAAACTCGTGACGTACCAACTCGACATCAAGCGAGTCATTTCACGTAAACTTACGATGGCGATTGCAGACGGCAGTATGTCGGTCGATGGTCGCGAGATTTATGTGGCCGAAGATTTGCGCGTCGGCCTGTTCCAATCAACTGAAAATTTCTAAGGACTTCTCATGAGGCGAGTCGTTGTCACCGGCATCGGTGCGGTGTCGTGTCTGGGCAATACAGCGGAAGCAATCACCGATTCACTAAAGAACGGACGTTCGGGAATCGTCGCGAACGAAAACTTCAAGGAGATGGGGCTACGCAGCCACGTTTCCGGCAGCGTCAATATCGATCTCAAGGAACACATTGATCGCAAAGCGCTTCGATTCATGAGTGATTCGGCGGCGTACGCCTATATCGCCATGCAGTGGGCGATCGACGACGCCGGGCTCGAAGATAGCGACGTATCGAACGTGCGTTCCGGACTGATTGCATCCTCCGGCGGCGCCTCCAGCGAAAACATCATTTCCAGTGCGGACACGCTCCGCAATCGGGGCGTGCGTAAGATCACCCCGTACATTGTGCCGCGCTCGATGAGTAGTACCGTATCCGCCTGCCTGGCAACGCCGTTCAAGATCAAGGGCGTCAACTATTCGATTACGTCGGCCTGCGCCACTAGCGCGCATTGCATTGGCAATGCCGCAGAGCTGATCCAGCTCAACAAGCAGGACATCGTATTTGCCGGTGGTGGCGAGGAGGAGCACTGGAACCTGTCGAGCATGTTTGACGCCATGGGTGCTCTGTCCACTCAATATAACGACGAGCCCACGCTGGCGTCCCGACCTTACGACGTCAATCGCGACGGCTTCGTTAGCGCCTCGGGTTCCGGCATGCTCGTGATCGAGGAACTCGAACACGCGGAAGCGCGTGGTGCGAAGATTTATGCCGAGCTCGTTGGCTATGGCGCGACCTCGGACGGTCACGACATGGTGGCGCCGTCGGGAGAGGGCGCCTACCGTTGCATGGGGCTTGCCAAAGCCACAACCGAAGGCGACGTCGACTACGTCAATACCCACGGTACGAGTACCCCTGCCGGCGACATTGTAGAGGTGGAAGCCATCCGCAAGCTGTTTGGCGAGAAGATGCCGAAGTTCGGCTCGTCCAAATCCATGTGCGGCCATTCGCTCGGTGCGACCGGCGCGCAGGAAGCTATTCACTGTCTCCTGATGTTGCAGAACGACTTCATCGCCCCATCGATCAATGTTGTGGATATCGATCCCGCCGTGGCCGAAACACCGCCCGTAATGGAAACCATTCTCAACGCCGGAATCAAAACGGCGATGAGCAACAGTTTCGGTTTCGGCGGAACAAATGCGACGCTCGTTTTCCAGAAACGTTAAGGGCGCACTGTACCTTTTGACCGCCGTACCCTGCTGGTACAGAAGCGCTTGATTTAATTCGGTTTTCCGCACCTCTGTTAACCCCAGTCGGAGTAGGAAATCACTACCCCGAATTAGGGTTCATCCCCGACTGTTTTCAGTCTCCCCGATTGCTAAAAGTTGATGTTGATAAAGACTGCCGTCACAGCAGTCCGCTGCAACAGCAATTTCAGCGCAGCGACACGGGAATGACAGGGGACCTCAAGGTGATCTCGCAAAAGTCGCGACCTATCCATAGCTCCTGTTTAGAGAATGGAAAAAAGGAGAGTAGGGATGGTTGATCGACGAAGATTTTTGAAATCAAGCGTTGCGGCCGGTGTTGCCGCAGGCTTGCCGATGGGTTGGGTGATAAAGGAGGCCGGCGCTGTCGAAGCCTGCACCGCTCTTGAAGATGTCGGTGAGGGTCCCTGCTCATTTATTGGATTATCGGATCCCGAAAAGCAGTTTGAAGCGATTGGATTCACGAATCCTGTGCCAGATGCACTGTCGCCGGGATTCATTTACCAGCCAAATCTCGCGGGCGAGTACACCGTACGCGTCCAGAAAGCCAAACAACTGACGGGACTTGTTGACTCCAAGGGGAAGGCATTAAAAACCTGGGTTTGGGGTTACGGTGATCCTTCTGACGGTCTGTATACCTGGCCGGGCAGAACCTTCCAGGTCAAGAATGTCGACTCCGGTGGACCGCCCGAGACGATAGTCAACTGGCAGAACGGGCTAAGCCCGAAATCCATGAAGGGGATTACGGGTGGTGAACACCTGCTGCCGGTCGATGAATCGCTGCACTGGTGCTACTCATTGCACGGATATACGCAACATTCGATCGCGAATGACGGTGTGCCGATTATCACGCACTTGCACGGCGGCCATTCCGACTTCGAATTCGATGGCAATCCGGAGTTCTTCTACAACTACAACGAGAAAGTTGTGGGCCCGTCGTGGGCCCGTGAAGGTGTGCCGTTCACGACGCGGTTCCGCTACGACAATGACGTGAGATCCGGCAATCTGTGGTACCACGACCATGCGCTGGGTATCACGCGCCTGAACGTGTACGCGGGCCTCGCCGGTTTCTACTTTGTCCGCGACAATGACGACACTGGAGAAGCTGGCAATCCGCTCGGGCTCCCGGCCTGGCCGTACGAAAAGGCTTATGCCATCCAGGACCGCATGTTCAGCGATGCGGGTGAGCTGTTTATCCCGGTATATCCGGGCGAGCCCTATTACGCCGGATTCATCGAAGGTGAGGCAATCGGCGGAGAGCTTCCAGAAAGCGTATTTCCCGACGGCGGACCGACGGCAATGGCCGAATTTTTCGGCGATCACATGATCGTCAATGGGGTAGCCTGGCCCGTTGAAAATGTTGAACCGCGCAATTACCGCCTGCATGTATTGAACGGGACGGACAGCCGCTTCATGGCGCTCGAGTTCTACGAAGTACCGGCTGGCGCGAAGGACATCAGCTCCGCGATCAAGAAGCTCAACGTCGACGTCATCGGCAGCGACCAGGGGCTCGCATCGGGCATCACCAATACCGACCGCCTGGTCAGTGAACCGGGATCGCGCTACGACGTCGTGGTCGACTTCAAGCAGGTCTCGGCAGGCAATCGGGTGATCATGTGGAATCGCGGCGGCGATACGCCATTTGGTGGCGGTTTCGACGACTGGATCTTCGAGCGTACCGACCGGATCATGGCATTCGACGTCATATCGCCATTCGATGGCACTGTGGCTGACGCCACGCCGGCAGGTATCAACTTTGGACCGTCGACGATTCCCCCGGGCACCGCAGTCAGGACGCGCAAGGTCGCGTTGTTCGAGGGCAAGGACGAATTTGGCAGACTGCAGCCGCTACTCGGCACTGTCGAACCTGGGACGGACTATCTGGGTAACCCGGTCAACTGGCCGAACACGGCCCAGTATACGGGCGCGTTACTTCCTGCTCAGGACGGCAGCGGTACAGGCACTGCATACCCGTTGGTAGGCCAGATGGAAGGCAGTATCGCCTGGCATAGTCCGACGACCGAGAATCCGGCTCTCAATTCCTGGGAGGAATGGGAAGTCTGGAACATGACAGGTGATGCCCATCCTGTACATCTGCATCTCGTGCACTTCGAAATCCTTGATCGCCAGGAAATCGTCTTCGACAGCAACGCTGACGAAGACGGATTCATCCCTGACGGAGCCGTACCGGCTGATGACGGTGTGTACAAGGTGATGCAACCGACGGTCCAGCACAATTCGGTTCCGGGCGATGCAAGCACTTACGGTATCGGCTTCAAGACAGTGAAGCCGAGCAACCCGTCGGATGCCTACGGGCCGGGAGTCCCGCAGCCGGGTGGTTACATCGAGAACGCGCCGAAAGATATGGCAATTGCATTACCAGGCCAGATCACTCGCATTCGGGCGTACTTTGACAAACCCGGGCGCTACGTCTGGCACTGCCACATCCTCTCGCACGAAGATCACGAGATGATGCGCGTACTGCACGTAGGACCCGGATCCTAAGTAAATCAGGCATGGGGTATGAAGATGGCCCGGTTCGCCGGGCCATCTTTTTTTGCGCTGAATCGCTGTCGCAATGCGCTGACGCGCAGCAACAATTCGGTGATAATGCGTCGCCATGAATATCGAAACGCTAAACGAGACCAACTGCTTCGGCGGTCGCATCGGTTTTTACAAACACGCTTCGGAGTCCAACAACTGCGACATGCAGTTCTCGGTGTTCGTGCCACCGCAGGCAGCTGACGGCAAGGTGCCTGTCGTCACGTTTCTGTCCGGACTGACCTGCACCGAAGAAAACTTCATGGTCAAGAGCGGGGCGCAACGCGTCGCCGCTGAACTCGGCATCATGCTCGTGTCTCCCGATACGAGCCCTCGGGGCGAGCGTGTGCCCGACGATCCCGATGGCGAATACGATTTCGGCCTGGGCGCCGGGTTCTATGTGAATGCCACGCAGGAACCCTGGTCGCGTCACTACAATATGTACGACTACGTGACCAAGGAGCTGCAGCCGGCTGTATTCGAGAACTTTCCGGGTGACGCAACGCGTCACGGCCTGACCGGACATTCGATGGGTGGCCACGGCGCACTGACGATAGGTCTTCGCAACCCGGATATGTTCGCGTCATTGTCGGCGTTTGCGCCGATCTGCACGACCTTGAACTCGCCCTGGGGTCGCAAGGCGCTGGGCTTCTATCTCGGCAGCGACACGGTTACCTGGCACGAGTCCGATGCCTGCGAAGTAGCCCACAACGCGGCAGATAGCGAGCACTGGGGCAGAATCCTCGTCGATCAGGGCCGGGACGATCCGTACCTGGCTGAGCAGCTGCGGCCGGAGCTCCTTGAAAAAGCCTGTGCGGCGAGTGGCCTGAAGCTGGAGCTGCGCTATCACGACGGCTACGACCACGGCTACTACTTCATCTCGACCTTCATCGAAGAACATCTGCGATTTCATGCCGCCCGGCTCGGTCTCTGACCGCGAGTTGCTGTCATGCCAGAGTGGTTAGTACTCGCTCTTGCCATGTTGGCAACAGGCTGTGTGGCTGGAGTGCTCGCCGGCCTGTTCGGGATCGGCGGGGGTATAGTCATTGTCCCGGTGCTCGAGGCCGTTCTGGGCTTCCTGGGCGTCGACCCGACCATACGCATGCATATTGCCGTGGCGACGTCGCTTGCCACAATCATTCCCACGTCCATCTCGTCCGCGCGGGCGCATCATCGTCGTGGCGCGGTGGATGTCGAGGTCGTAAAGCGCTGGGCGGTGTTCGTGCTGATCGGCGCCTTGCTAGGCACCTGGATCGCGTCGCAGGTTCACAGCCGGGTGCTTGCGATCGTGTTCGCGACACTGGCGTTGCTCGTTGCGTTCAAAATGGTGTTGCTGCCACAAAGCCGAAACCTCACGGAAGCTGTTCCCCGTGGCGGCTGGGTCGCAGTCATCCCGACCGCGATCGGCTGCTTCTCGAGCATGATGGGTATCGGCGGCGGCAC
>Ga0070726_10001584_pt1 | contig 22599 bp, 20 predicted proteins | sample tdAd471_FD_67275 | JGI IMG/M metagenome (GOLD analysis project Ga0070726, IMG submission 67275) | Marine sediment microbial communities from the Atlantic coast under amendment with organic carbon and nitrate - tdAd47.1 | ecosystem: Environmental > Aquatic > Marine > Coastal > Sediment | place... | reverse complement strand
TCCCCGAGACATTGCGCAAACAACTTCTCGCGCATAGCAAACGCATCAAACTGAGTGCAGGCGACGTGGTTTTTGCACCGGGACAGGTGCCGGAAAATCTGCTGCTGGTCCTGGACGGAACAATCCGGGTTCAGCATCTCTCGTCCGAGGGGCGCGAGATTGTTCTGTTCCGGGTGTCCGGTGGCGACAGTTGCATCCTGACGACAGCCTGTCTTCTGGCCTATGAGGATTATGCCGCAGAGGGTGTTGCCGAAACCGATGTCGAAGCCGTTGCGATCCCCCGTGCCGTTTTCGAGGAACTGGTTTCGACGTCGAAAGAGTTTCGCCGGTTCATGTTCCAGGCCTATTCCAAGCGCATCGCGGACCTGTTCATGACGATCGAGGATATCGCGTTTCAACGCGTCGATGTCCGTCTCGCACAACGGCTCGTGGAAATGGATCGCGGATCCCACGTGATCAAGGCGACACATGCTCAACTGGCGTCAGAGCTTGGAACCGCACGAGAAGTCATCACCCGGCAATTGCGCGAGTTTCAGCGGCGATCCTGGGTCAGAATCGGTCGCGGATCACTGGAATTGACGGATCTGGACGGGCTGAGGCAACTCGGCGACATCACCTGACCCCATTCTCCCGACTATTGCCTTTAGACCCGGCCTGTGCACCGCAGGCGCGGTTTTTCTGAGCTGAATTCCGGCTTTGGTGACAACGTCACCGAACGCCCCCCGCGAATCCCCTATCAAGCGCCAACGGAGACGCAAAAGCGGCTCCCTTGAAGGACAATCCGTGGCCGGGTTCCGGTCGCGATCCAGACAAAAGGTGTGAACACAAATGATAGAAACCGCATTCACTCCTGTCAGCGCTTCAGTAGGTGGCGCGCTGATCGGGCTATCGACTGTTATGCTGATGGCGCTCAGGGGCAATGTCCTCGGCGCGACCGGCATTCTGACCGGGTTCATGACCCCGCAAAACCGCAATGACTGGGCCTGGCGGGCAGCGATCCTGGCCGGGATGATCACGGGGCCGCTGGCCTACATGCTGGCGACCGGATCAATGCCTGCGATCGAAGTGCCCGTCACCAAGCCGATGATGGTTCTTGGCGGCATTCTGGTTGGCATTGGCGTGACCTACGGGTCGGGCTGCACATCCGGCCACGGTATCTGCGGAATGGCCCGGCTCTCGCGCCGTTCCATTGTTGCGACGGCAAGTTTCATGACAACGACAGCGATCACCGTCTTCGTTGTCCGACACATCGTAGGAGGCTGAACCATGCGTTTGTTTCTGATCTATATCACTGGACTGGCATTTGGCGTCGGCGTGTCCATCTCGGGCATGGCCAACCCGGCAAAGGTCATCAACTTCTTTGACGTTGCCGGAACATGGGACCCAAGCCTGTTCTTTGTAATGGCCTCGGCCCTGATCGTGACCGCCATCGGCTATGCCTTGGTCTTCCGTCAGCACAAGCCGGTGTTCTCGCCGGGGTTTCAGGTGCCGACCAACCGGACAATCGATGCACGCCTTGTCGGCGGCTCGGCCCTGTTCGGTGTCGGCTGGGGGATCTCGGGCTTTTGCCCCGGTGCCTCCATACCGGCCCTTGGAACCGGCAACAGCCAGGTGCTGATCTTCACCGGTTCTCTTCTGGTCGGCATCTTCCTTGCGCGTTTTCTGATGCGCCAGACCGCCAAACTCAAACTGACTGCCACCGCCTGAACGCGGCTCAAACTCTACAGGAAAGACAGACCAATGAATGACATGACACAAAACTTCCCCGGCGACACAATCCTCAAGCCCGAGGTCAAAGCCTTCTTCGACGACGATTCGAACACGATTTCATATGTCGTGAAAGACCCGACCTCGGATGCCTGTGCGGTGATCGATTCCGTCATGGATATCGACTATGCCGCCGGCCGGATCGCCTATGAGCACGCCGATGAGATCATCGCCTATATCAAGGAGAATGGCCTGAAGCTGGAATGGCTGATCGAAACCCATGTCCATGCCGACCACCTGTCGGCCGCGCCCTATATACAGCAGGAACTGGGCGGCAAGATCGGGATCGGCAGCCAGATTACCGTGATCCAGGAAACCTTCGGAAAGGTCTTCAACGAAGGCACCGAGTTCCAGCGTGACGGCTCGCAATTCGATGCCCTGTTCGAGGATGGCGACAGCTACACAATCGGTAATCTGACCGCCAAAGCCCTCCACACACCGGGCCACACCCCGGCCTGTATGACCCATGTTATCGGCGATGCGGGATTTGTCGGCGACACGCTGTTCATGCCTGATGGCGGCTCGGCCCGCGCCGACTTTCCCGGAGGCGATGCAGGTGTGCTTTACGACTCCATCCAGAAAGTGATGGCACTGCCGGAAGAGACCCGGCTGTTCATGTGCCACGATTACGGCCCGAACGGGCGTGACATCCAGTGGGAAACCACGGTGGGCGAAGAAAAGGAACATAACATCCATGTCGGCAACGGCGCGTCGAAGGATGACTTCGTCAAGTTCCGCACCGAACGCGACGCCCAGCTGGCCATGCCGCGGCTGATCATCCCGTCGTTGCAGGTCAACATGCGGGCCGGTGATCTGCCACCTGCGGACGAGGACGGCAAGACCTTCCTCAAAGTCCCTGTCAACGCCCTGTGAGCCGGAGAAGGTCAATGCAAAACGTGAAGAAACTCAGCGCGCACTTCTCCGTCACCCCGCAGATCGCGCCCGGTGACATCCCTGCAATCCGGGCAGCCGGGTTCAAAGGGATCATCTGCAACCGCCCCGATGGAGAAGCCGAAGGCCAGCCGGCCTGGCGCGACATCGAAGCCGCCGCCCGCAAAGCCGGGATCGAAACGCGGTTCCTGCCCATGACCGGGCCGGTTCCGACCGATCAGGCCCTGGCCGGGTTGATCCGCGCGGTGGAAGAGATCGACGGTGCCATTCTTGCCTTCTGCCGGACCGGCACCCGAAGCGAGATCCTGTGGAACGCGGTCCAACCTCTCTCTCGTGCGGCGGAATAGACCTCCCGCCCGGGCGAGGACCGAACTGAAAGAAACATCGGGACTTCTTGCACGGATTCAGGGCAATCCCCTGACCGGCAAGGGTCCTTTGAAGACTGGAGTGACCTGTGATGATTACGAACACACTCAAACAATACCTGCCAATCCTGAACTGGCTGCCGGGCTATAATCGCCAGGCGCTGTCCAGCGACGGCATGGCCGGCCTGATCGTGGCCATCATGCTGGTTCCCCAGGGTATGGCTTATGCGCTTCTGGCGGGTCTGCCGCCCGAGGTCGGGCTTTATGCCAGCATCGTGCCATTGATTCTGTACGGTCTACTTGGCAGCAGCCGCGCCCTGGCGGTCGGGCCGGTGGCCATCGTCTCGCTGATGGTGGCGTCCACAATTGGGGCCTTCGCGGAAAGCGGCAGCGCCGATTACATCGCGGCGGCCTTGTTGCTCGCGCTTCTCAGCGGGGTATTCCTTTTGGGGATGGGCCTGTTGCGGCTTGGCTTCCTTGTGAATTTCCTCAGCCATCCCGTGATCTCCGGCTTCACCAGCGCCGCAGCACTGGTCATCGGGTTTTCGCAACTCAAACATCTGTTGGGGTTTGACATTCCGCGCAGCCACCTGATCACCGAAACCATCCAGCACGCGATGACCCATATCAGCCAGCTGAACCCGGCGACCTTTGCCATCGCGGCGTTCTCGCTCGGGCTGCTTTTGGTCTGGAAAAGCAAGGTTCCGGCCCTGCTGAGATCCTCCGGCATGCCCGAGGCGGTCGCAAATCCCCTGTCCAAGGCAGGGCCGCTTGTCGCGGTGGTGATCACGACCCTGTCGGTCTGGGCCTTTGGTCTGAACAGCGCTTCGGGCGTTGCGATTGTCGGGGATATTCCGGCCGGACTACCTCCCGTTGGCTTGCCTGAATTCGACCTCGCCCTGGCACGCGAACTCCTGCCTGCGGCGATCCTGATTTCGCTTGTCGGCTTTCTGGAAAGCGTGTCCGTCGCCAAATCCCTGGCCAGTAAACGGCGTCAGAAGATCGACGCCAACCAGGAGCTTGTGGCGCTCGGTGCAGCAAATATCGGTGCAGCACTGACCTCGGGCTATGCTGTGACCGGTGGGTTCAGCCGCTCGATGGTGAACTTTGCCGCCGGTGCCGTGACACCCTTGGCCTCGATCATCACGGCGGTTCTCATCGCGCTGACGGTCGTTTTGTTCACCCCGATGCTGTATTTCCTGCCCAAGGCGACGCTGGCCGCGATCATCGTGGTGGCCGTGGCAACGCTGATCGACTTCAAGACGTTCCGCGACAGCTGGCTTTACAACAAGGCCGATGCGATTTCACTGGCCGCAACGTTCGTCGCCGTGCTGATCCTCGGCGTCGAGGTCGGGATTGTCTTTGGAGCGCTGCTTTCGATCGCGCTTTACCTGTGGCGCACCAGCCGCCCGCATATGGCGATCGTGGGCCGCGTCGGCGAAACGGAGCATTTCCGTAACGTCCAGCGGCACGAGGTTCACACCCAGCCCAAGGTTCTGACGGTACGTGTCGACGAAAGCCTGTACTTCGCCAACACCGCCTTTCTGGAGGATCAATTGCTGGCGCAAGTGGCCGACAATCCGGAGATCGACCATCTGGTGCTGGTCATGAGTGCGGTGAATTTCATCGACGCCTCTGCATTGGAATCGCTTGAGACCCTCGTGGATCAACTGGGCGATGCCGGCGTGACCCTGCACCTGGCCGAGGTCAAGGGGCCGGTGATGGATCGCCTGAACCGGGTCGACTTCACCCACCATCTGGGCAAGGGCAAAATCTTCCTCAGCACCCATGAAGCTTTGGAGCATCTGACCGGCGGCCCCAGAAGTATCGCCGCCTGAACCGAACCGGGGACCGGGCGCCGCCAGATGCGCCCGGTCCGCCCCCCCCTCCCGATCACGTTTGACCCGGCCAACACCTTAGAAAGTAATGACATGAACGTAGAAACCACACTTCACAGCGCGACGCAGATTGCGCCCAAGGACCACAACACAGAGGCCCTGGTCCTGAGTTGCATGGACTTTCGCATGATGGACCCTGTGGCGGATTTCCTTTCCCGGAAGGGGCTCAAAGGGAAGTATGACATGGTCGCCATCGCCGGGGCGGCGATCGGTGTGATGAACGACGCCAAACCCGCCTGGGGGGAGCTTTTCTGGGACCATGTGGGGCTTGCCCGCGATCTGCACGGAATTCGCCGGGTGATCGTGATCGACCACCGGGATTGCGGTGCCTGCAAGGCGTTCGTTAGCAGCGACTGTGCCAGTGACCGTCAGGGTGAATTGGAAATCCACACGAAATGGCTGACGGACCTCATGGCCGAGGTTACCCGCCGCGCGCCCGATCTGGAGGTTGAGCTTTTCCTGATGGATCTGGACGGAACCGTCGAGGAAATTACCTGTTGAATGGTCGCCTCCCGCATCCGCGGCGTCATTCACGGGTTCTGCTGCGTCAGTAAGTCTGGGCGCATTCCGGCAATTCGCGGTGTTAGGACCTCCTAAGTCAGAGAAATTGGCTTTCGAGCCGCACACCCACGCTGCTGGTCCTGCCCCGGACCCGACCTTGTCGCCGGACGCGGTAAAAGGGCACTTGGCGCCGGCCAACGCGCCACCGCGATTTCCGGCCCCCAGTCGACCGAGACGAAAAAGAATTTTTCATCCGCACATCGCTACAGGTCGTATTGATCAGAGGGAAAACTGATTGAGGACACTTCGCGATGCCGGTTTCAAAAGCGCAGACGAGCCAACTTGGCCGTTACGCAGGTTTTGCAGGCGTCGTCGCCGCCGCCGGTATTCCGTTGTACATTCACCTGCCCGCATTCCTTGCATCTCGCTATGGCATCGCCTTGGAAACGCTCGGCAGCCTGTTGCTGATATTGCGCCTTGTCGATTTCGCGCAGGACCCGGCGCTGGGCTGGTTGCTGACGCGGCTGCGACGCCACCGGGATGGGGCGGTTCTGGTGGCCAGCGGCATCCTGGGCAGCGGGATGGTGGGGCTCTTCGCGGTTTCCGCGCCGATCGACCCGATGGTCTGGGTTGTCGCTTGCTTGATCCTCACGTTCACGGGCTTCTCCATGCTGTCGATCCTGCTCTATTCCGACGGCGTACAACGCGGGGCGGCCATCGGTCATGTCCGTGTCGCCACCTGGCGCGAGGCCGGGGCACTGATCGGGATCACCGCCGCCTGTCTGCTACCGTTCACCCTGCCCGGTAATGGGTATGGCGGGTTTGCCATCATCTTTTCCGCTGCTCTGGTCCTGTCCGTGTGGGGGATGCGGGGGCGCTGGCACGTCGCCGAACGCCGAGCGGCCCCCTTCGGCATGTTGTTGCGGGATCCCGTCGTCCGGCGGTTCCTCTTCCTCGCCTTTCTCAATGCGGCCCCGGTGGCGGTGACGTCGACCCTTTTCGTGTTCTTCGTCGAAGCGCGGCTGGAAATGGCCGCGCAGACCGGTCTCTTCCTGGTCCTGTTCTTTGTGGCCGCGGCCGCCTCCATGCCGGTGTGGCGCCGTCTGGCAACGCGGATCGGGCCGCGCAAAGCCCTGGCAACGGGCATGAGCCTTGCCATCGCGAGTTTCATATGGGCGTTCACCATTCAATCCGGTGACGCAACAGCGTTTGCGCTCATTTGCGTGGCTTCGGGCGTTGCCCTCGGGGCCGATATGCTCCTGCTGCCTGCGATGTTCTCGACATATCAGGCCCGCTCAGGCGGGGACCAGGCGCTGGCGTTCGGGTTTTGGAATTTCGTCGGAAAAGCAACGCTGGCAATCTCCGCCGGTATCGTGTTGCCGGCCCTGGCTTGGTTTGGGTTCAAAGCAACCGGACCCCAGGATCCAATGGCCCTCGACGCGCTGGTTATTCTCTATGCACTGGTACCTTGCGGACTGAAAGCCGGGGCGCTTCTTGTCCTGCTGTTTGCGTTCCGAGAAGATGTGCCCGATGCATACGCGATCCGCTGAGAATGACTCCTTTGAGCCCGGACGAGCATCTGAACGGACAATTTCCAAACGGCATGTTGCGGGATGTGACGCAAGCTTCACCAGACCGAAGCACGGAGAGGTGGTGCAACACAGAACGGGACCAGAGCTTGGCTCCGGTCCCGCTGGTCCTGTTCCGCACGACTTCAAATTATGAGTTTGCTTCCCTTTCGGTGTCTCCCGTGCGTGACGTGTCGCCGAAGGTCCAGTCGGGTTTGACGGCCTCGGCGAAAATTGCGCGGATGGCTGCATCAAATCGGCTGCCATATTTCATCAGATCTTTGACCCGCGCTGCTGTTTCTTCCGAGAGCATGGAGAAATCGTATTCGTGAACTTCCACGGTGTAGGCCGGTTTCGCATGCTCTGCGAAAATCGCGTCGATGGCGCGCTGATAGCGGTCACCATATTGTTGAAGCTGGATGACCCGTGCCGCGACATCCGCAGGCAGCATCGATACGTCGTTGCCGGTGGCCGGGCCGGCGACAGCTTGAGAAGCGGCTACGGCGAAAATGGTGGAAATGAGAGCAGTCTTGAACATAGTATCCTCCTGGGGATTTGGTTTGTTTTCAGGTTTGACGCGGCATGAAGCGCTGCGGCTGAACTCAGAAAGCAGGACATCGTTCACGAAAGTCACGAAACTGGTCACGAAAATTGACGAAACTGGAAAAAACCTTTTTACTTGGGGCATTTAGCTTCTCTCCCGAAACCGGAGAACTGACAGCGAAAGACGGTTCCACAATTGGTCTTCGCCCGCAAACGGCCCGGGTTTTGACAATTCTGGCGGAAGAATCGGGCGCGCTGGTATCAAAAGAATCGTTAATGCGGGAAGTCTGGGCGGACACTTACGTGACCGATGATAGCCTCGTGCAATGTATCTCGGAAATTCGGCGTGCGCTTGGACCAAAGGATTCCAAATTGCTGACCACCGTTCCCAAACAAGGGTATCGGATTACATCCAAGTTAGGTTCACGACCGCAATCTCATGCTACTGATTCATCGTCTGAGAAGCTGCAGACGGCGGAAAGGCCCAATGTCCGCTTCCGTGCGTACCGGTGGGTGGGGATCCTGGCGGCAGCAATTCTCGTCGTTTCTGTTGCTGCGTATTGGAAGACTCGACCTGAGCCACTTGTTTCACCGATTACGATCGGCGTTCTGCCATTCGAGAATGCCAGCGGTGACGAAACACAGGCCTATTTCTCAAGCGGTGTTTCAGAAGACCTAATCGTACGATTGTCCAACATCTCTGATCTACGCGTCTTGTCCCGCGGGACAACGTTCTCTTTCGACCAAGGCCCTGGGGACATTCGAGAGGTAGCACAATCTTTGGGTGCCGATTACCTTCTTGAAGGCAGCGTTCGGCGTATGAAGGACTCGCTCAGGGTTTCCACTGCACTCGTCAATGGCGCCACCGGTGCCAACGTCTGGGCCAAGAGCTTCGATGGAACACCGGCTCAGATATTTGACTTTCAAGACGAAGTGGTGAACGCGCTGGTGAGGGCTCTGTCCGTGCGCTTGTCCAACTCAGAACGGGCAAGATTGGGTGTGCACGGCACCCGTAATGTTGAAGCACATGATGCCTATCTCCTTGGGCGCGACCTTGAAAACCGGTTCACTCCTGAAGACAACCTGAAAGCAGAGGACGCTCTTTTATCTGCAATTCAAATGGATTCGAACTTCGCGCTCGCCTATTCGCATTTGGCGCAGGTCTACAGCTTTAGGGTTGAGAACAATTGGACCTCGGACAAGGAACATTACATTCGGGCAGCCTATGAGAATGCTGAGAGGGCGCTTGAGATAGATCCGGATTTGCCATTCGCACATTTTTCGATCGGTCGCTTGTATACCAGAAGCTTTTCTCCCGATCCCCAAAAAGCCAGAGAGTCCTACGAAACCGCCGTTCGATTGGACCCAAATTATGTAGACGCCTATGTTTTTCTTGCCAATGTCCACATTTTTGATGGGAGAGCAGAAGAGGCTCTGCCCCTCGTGGAGCAGGCGATTCAGCGCAATCCGACCCCCCCATTTTGGTACTATCTGGCCGAAGGCATGGCGCATTATTTCCTTGGAGAATTTGAAAAGGCCGAACGCCTGCTGATTGTGGCAAGAGACCAAAACCCAAATGCGCCTTTCCCCTATCGGTTTCTCATTGCGACCTATGGTCAGCTGGGAAATATTGATGAAGCTGAATGGATGGCGATGGAATATGAGGCTTTGGGTAGAACTGCAACGATCGAGGCTATCCTCGCCTCAGCTTCAATACAAGATGCCGGCTATCGGAAGAGATTTGCAGATGGCTTCAGGAAGGCTGGACTTCCGGAAGAATAGACGCGTCGTGTTTGTCCGGCTCAGCAGACCTAGGTGCGAACCAACGCGCGCTTCCGCTTCCCACCCTTTTTCACCGGATTTTCTCACGGCCCAGAGCTGGCGTTGACTGTCCGGGCCCGCGCCCGAAGGTCAGCTTTCCAACAACCGGGCCTTCGGGCATCTGGCAGCAATTGCTATCTCTGCGTTGATTGCCAATCAGGATGGATCCAGGGTTGATCATTGGACGGGGGCAGAGGGTCACGACCCAGGATGTGATCCGAAGCTTTCTCGCCCACCATGATTGACGGCGCGTTCAGGTTGCCATTGGTAATGCGGGGAAATACCGAACTGTCAGCCAGGCGCAGCCCGTCAACACCAATCACCCGCATCACCGGATCCACCACAGACATCGGATCCGTGGCGCGCCCCATTCGACAGGTGCCACAGGGGTGATAGGCGCTTTCGGCATGCTCTCGGATGAAATCATCCAGTTCGTCGTCGCGCTGGACGCCCGCACCGGGTTGGATTTCGTGTTTGACAAATGGCTGGAACGCCTCCTGCGCAAAGATTTCCCGGGTCAGGCGCAGGCAGGCGCGGAAGTCGAGCCAGTCCTGCTCGGTAGACATGTAGTTGAAGACGATGCGCGGTGCCTCGTTCGGATCAGAGCTTTTCAGGGTCACAGAACCGCGCGACGGGCTGCGCATCGGACCGGTATGGGCCTGAAACCCATGGCCTTCGGCGGCGGTCTTGCCGTCATAGCGCACCGCGATGGGCAGAAAATGGTACTGGATGTCCGGATAATCGACGCCAGCGCGTGACCGGATGAAACCGCAGCTTTCGAACTGGTTCGATGCGCCCAATCCGGTTTTGGTGACCAACCATTGCGCCCCGATCAGGCCTTTCCAGATCAGGTTCCAATACCGGTACAGGGTGATCGGTTGTTTCGAGGCCAACTGGAAATAGACCTCCAGGTGGTCCTGCAGGTTCTGTCCCACGCCTGGGCGATCAGCTATGACGTCTATCCCGTGCTCGGCCAAATGGGCGGCGGGCCCGATGCCGGACAGCATCAACAGTTTTGGCGAGTTGATTGACGAAGCCGCGATGATGACTTCGCGCCGGGCGTAGATCACGTCGATGCGCCCTGCCTTTTCGACTTCAACTCCGACAGCACGGCCATCCTTGAACACCACCTTGCGGGCCAGGGCGCGGATCAGGTCGCAATTGGGGCGCTTCAACGCCGGCCGAAGATAGGCATTGGCCGCAGACCAGCGGCGCCCTTTCCAGACTGTCTGCTCAAATGGCCCGAAACCTTCCTGTTTCTCGCCATTGTAATCTTGCGTCATTTCGTACCCGGCCTGCCGCCCAGCCTCGACAAAGGCGTGATGCAGAGGATTTCGGCGCGTGCCCCGGCCCACATGCAGCGGCCCTGCATTGCCACGCCAGGACGCATCGCCGCCATGTCCGCCGTGGTGCCAATGCTCCATGCGTTTGAAGTAGGGCAGCACATCGGCATAGGCCCAACCATCGGCGCCAGACTGAGCCCAGTGGTCGAAATCGCGGGCGTGGCCGCGCACATAGACCATACCGTTGATCGAGCTCGACCCGCCAATCACCTTGCCACGCGGCACGACCAGACGCCGCCCGCCCAAATGTGGCTCAGGTTCGGAATTGTAGCCCCAGTCGTACATTTTCATGTTCATCGGATAGCTGAGCGCAGCAGGCATTTGGATGAACGGACCGGCATCCGACCCCCCATGTTCGACAACAAGCACCGAGGCACCTGCCTCGCTCAGCCGGTAGGCCATGGCGCAGCCAGCACTCCCGGCACCGACGATCACAAAATCCGCTTCCATATTTCCGTCTCGATCTGTTCGCCCGGGCCATCCAAACAGAATGGCGCCCCTGTTGGTTCCCGTCAGGTCAGCTGTTTTGGTTTCCATCGGGGGTGTTCGTCATGCCGCCACCCGGGCAGGGGTGGGGCGAACGATTGGTTTCACGAAAGAGGTCGCGTTTCTTGTGAGATGGACCGTCAATGTAAGGTTCGGCTTTCCTCCAACTCCAGCATTCTCAAAACCATATCGGTCGCCTGCTCACGGTTGGGCTCTTCCTGACCAAGCCCAATCCGGAGGTAGATTCCGTCGATCAATGCCGCCATGCGATTTGCAACATTTTGAGATTGCTCGCCAACCAGCGGCCGTAGCCCAAAAGCCAGATTTGAAACAATTCGCTTCTGATAGATCCGCAATAGCCGTTTCGCCTCTTCGGAATTCTGGGCGGCGACGTAAAAATTCAGCCACGCGGACAGGACCTCTTTCTTGAAGTTTCCGGTTGAAAAAGACGCACGTACAATGGCTTCCACCCGTTTCTTGGGGGTGTCGGCCATGATGAGGGCCCCGCGCACCTCGGATCCGTACACGGACAGGACATGACGCATGGCAGCCAAAAATACCTGCTCTTTCGAGCCAAAATAGAAATGTACCAACGCAGTCGAAACGCCAGCGCGTTTCGCGATCTGGCTCACGGTCACATCAAGAGAACCGGCGCGGCCGATTTCCTGGATCGCCGCCTCTACAACAGCTTTTCGGCGAATGGGCTGCATGCCAAGCCTTGGCATTCTGGTCTCCTTTGGTGATCCAGAGGGCTTTCGCCCTTGGATTTTATCTTGACTTGGGTAAAAAATACTTTCTTAACTGACTCGTCAATCAAAAAAATTGGGAGCCACACATGAAACTCAAAACAACCCTTTCCACCTTCGCCCTGCTCGCGGCCTCCGGAGCGGCCCTGGCCGATTGCGGCGAGGTCGTGTTCTCGGATGTTGGCTGGACTGACATCACAGCGACAACAGCCGCCACCACGGTGGTTCTGAAGGCATTGGGATACGAGACTGACATCAAGATCTTGTCGGTGCCGGTGACCTACACCTCGATGGCAAACGGTGACATTGACGTTTTCCTTGGCAACTGGATGCCGACAATGGAAGCCGATATCGCCCCTTACCGCGAGGCCGGCACCGTGGAAACGGTCCGTGAAAACCTCGAAGGTGCCAAATATACGCTTGCTGTGAACTCTGTCGCCGCTGAACTCGGAATCAAGGATTTCGCTGATATCGCGGCCCACAAAGATGCGCTTGGCGGCAAGATCTACGGGATCGAGCCCGGCAATGACGGCAACCGCCTCATTCAGTCGATGATCGACGGCAACGCCTTTGGTCTGTCTGATTTTGAAGTGGCCGAAAGCTCTGAACAAGGCATGTTGGCTCAAGTGGAACGCGCAAGCCGCAAGGATCAGCCGATCGTGTTCCTTGGCTGGGAACCGCATCCGATGAATGCGAACTTCAAGATGGGCTATTTGACCGGCGGCGACGACTTCTTTGGCCCGGACTTGGGCGGCGCAACCGTCTATACCAACACCCGGAAGGGTTACGTTTCGGAATGCCCGAATGTCGGTGCACTTCTTGGAAATCTCAAGTTCACGCTGGCCATGGAAAACGAAATCATGGCCGCAATTCTTGATGACGGCGAAGACCCCGAAGACGCTGCAAGCGCATGGCTGAAAGCCAACCCGGATGCCGTCGCCTCCTGGCTGAATGGCGTGACCACAAAGGATGGTGGTGCCTCGGTTGCAGCGGTCAAATCCGCGCTTGGAATGTAATCCCGTCAACAAGCCCCTTTTGCCCCCTGCCCGCTACAGGCCAGCGTCTGTTGGACAGGGGGCAAATGTATTAAACAATACGGCAGGTCCCAACCAGATGCAGAGGTGCCTCCATGGAATGGCTTACTGAAACGAAGATTCCGGTCGGCAAAACCGCCAAGAAAGCTTTCGACTGGCTGCAAGACACGGGTGAACCTTTCTTTGATTGGCTGGCCTGGCTGTTGGAGCTTCTGATCGAGGGGATCCTCTGGGTCATGCAGACACCGCATCCGCTGATCGTGACAGCAGGTTTCGTGGCGATCACCTGGGGTCTGCAGCGCAACTGGAAGACCTGCGTCATGGTTGCCTTGGGGTTTCTGTTCATCCTGAACCAGGGCTATTGGGAGGAAACCACAGAGAGCCTGACTTTGGTGTTGTCGGCTTGTGTTGTTTGTATGGCGGTCGGCGTGCCGATTGGCATAGCAGCGGCCCACCGCCCGAAACTTTACGTCGCGATGCGGCCCGTGCTGGACCTCATGCAGACATTGCCGACATTCGTCTATCTGATTCCGGCCATTGTGTTCTTTGGGATCGGCATGGTGCCGGGGCTGATCGCGACCGTGATCTTCGTTCTGCCCGCCCCAATTCGACTGACACATCTGGGCGTGTCATCAACACCGCAGCCGCTGCTTGAAGCCGCGCAGGCATTTGGGGCCACCGGTCGTCAGACCCTTTGGAAGGTCGAGCTGCCATACGCGCTGCCGCAGATCATGACCGGGCTCAACCAGACGATCATGTTGTCGCTGTCCATGGTTGTGATTGCGGCCCTTGTCGGGGCGGACGGGCTTGGCGTGCCGGTTGTCCGCGCGCTCAACCAGGTCAACACGGCGCTGGGGTTTGAATCCGGTTTTATCATTGTCGTGGTCGCGATCATGCTGGATCGCGTCCTAAGAGTGGAGCGTTGATCCGTGACGGCTGTCAAATTCAATAATGTCTCCATCGTTTTCGGCGACAAACCATCCTCGGCCCTTCCCCTTATGGACAAGGGGCAGGAGCGTGCCGAAGTAAAAGAAACAACCGGGCAGGTTCTGGGCGTGCATGATTGCTCACTCACTGTCGAAGAGGGCGAAATTCTGGTGTTGATGGGCCTGTCAGGGTCCGGCAAATCCACGCTCTTGCGCGCTGTTAACGGGTTGAATACCGTCGTACGCGGCTCGGTCGAGGTGAATGACGGCACCGGTATGGTGAACGTCACCAGTGCGGACCCCGCCACTCTGCGTCGCATGCGCCAAAAGCACATCGCGATGGTGTTCCAGCAATTCGGGCTGCTGCCTTGGCGGTCTGTACGCGAGAATGTCTGGCTGGGACTGGAGCTGTCGGGCATGCCAAAACCTGAGCGAAACAGAAAGACAGAAGAGCAATTGGAGCTTGTCGGTCTTTCCGACTGGGCGGACCGCAAAGTGGCCGAATTGTCTGGTGGTATGCAACAGCGTGTGGGTCTTGCCCGGGCTTTTGCCACTGAGGCCCCGATCCTCTTGATGGACGAACCCTTTTCCGCGCTCGACCCTCTCATTCGCAACAAGCTCCAGGATGAACTGCTTGACCTTCAGCGAAAGTTGAAACGCACCATTATTTTTGTTTCCCACGACCTGGACGAAGCGTTCAAAATCGGCAATCGCATCGCCATCATGGAAGGTGGTCGCATCGTGCAATGCGGAACGCCGCAGCAGATCTTTTCGGACCCGGCCAATGACTATGTTGCGGATTTCGTCGCCCATATGAACCCACTGGGTGTGCTCTGTGCCCGCGATGTTCTGGAACCTGCCACCGGCACGCCAAAAACCACTGTAAGCCCCGAAGCCGATATTCGAGATGTGATGAAGAAAGTGGGTGAAACCGGAGAGCCCGTCGGTGTGGTGGAAAACGGAAAACTCATCGGTCAGGTGACCAAGGACCGCGTTCTTGGAAAGTTGCTCGACCCACGGAGTTGAGGGGCTCGCAACCCTGTCAGGAGCGGTGCATGCGTATTGCCGAACTGATGACGAACAGCCCGGATTGTCATCGAAAGGCGGAACCTCTCGAGGAATGTACCATTTCGCCGCTGGTCACCGGGAAACATGATCGCTGGCAGACAGCACACAGCGTATTGGGCCACCGACCGTCAGCCTCGGAAGCCATCGTCACGATGGAACCCACGCCCGATCATCCATCAACAATCGAACTGGACCAGTCAGCTATGGCTGCGCGCCGGAAGCCTGCGTTTCTTGCTTCCGCGGCAATTCTTGATTTAGTCTGAGAAGCAGATCTGCCCCTGAACGGTGCTGAAAGAGTCATGAGTGGAGGTGTTTGCAGGATGCGTTGTTGGAAGCATGTCGAGATCTTTGTAAGTGAGCTGGCGAGATATTGCCGCATGGCGACCGTCGTTTTCTTGTGGTCCCTCGCCCTCGCCTCGAGCGCTTTTTCTGGCGACATCATGTTGGTTCTGGATGGGTCTGGCAGCATGTGGGGACAGATCAGCGGCAAAGCGAAGATATCGATTGCACGCGAAACGATTGCCGAGGTTCTGAAAGATATTTCACCGGATCAGGCTTTGGGCCTTATGGCCTATGGTCACAGGCTCAAAGGCGAATGCGCGGATATCGAGATCATCGTGCAACCCGCGAAGGGCACGGCGGGACAGGTCGACGCTGCGGTACAGGGCATCAATCCCAAAGGAAAGACCCCAATCTCGGACGCTCTGCTGATTGCCAGTGACGCACTTCGCTGGAATGAAAACGCCGCCACGGTGGTTCTTGTCAGCGATGGTCTTGAAACCTGTGACCGCGACCCATGTGCAATCGCACGCCAGCTTGAACAAACCGGGGTCGATTTCGTGACGCATGTCGTGGGTCTGGGCACAACCGGTGAGGAGAACAAGGCCCTGTCCTGTATTGCCGAAAACACAGGAGGCTTGTTCTTTGCCGCTTCGGATGCTGAAGATCTGAACCTTGCGCTTAATCAGGCGATCAAGGCTCAGCCGAGCCCGAAAACTGAAGCGGTCGCGCGTCCCAACACGCGCCTTAGGGCGGTTTATGCGCCCGGCGGCCCCGTCGTTGAACGCCAGATTTATTGGGACATTTCCCGCGATGGTGAGGTGATTGAATCCATCGACAGTGCCAGCCCAATGCTGACACTTGATGCCGGAGAGTACACAGCTTTCGTTCACCACGGCGCCGTCAACTTCCAGCAGGCGTTTACCGTTCCCGAAAATCTGCCCAAGGGGAAAGACCACGTTGTTGAAATCGTGCTGAACGCCGGAATCCTTGCACCGATCGCGGTGCGGGAAACCGGCGGGCTGCCGATCACGGGCGCTGTCAAATGGACCGCGAAACCAATGGGAGCCACCTCTGGGATGCTCGCAGCCGACGGAGTTTCGGCTGCAGATGCGACGCCAGAGTTTTATCTGCCGGCCGGACCTTACCAGCTTGAAGCAGAGTTCAGCGGTCTGCGGGTCGCAATCAAGGTAAACTTGGCGCCGGGCGACCTTCTGGAACCCGAGCTTGTTCTCGCATCAGGCCGGGTCGTCGCAATCGCACGGATTTCCGGCCAAAACGACTTTCTTCGGAGCGGCGTCGGTTGGACCGTACTGAAAGAGGACGGACTTGGCGCGTTGGAGAAAGTCCAATCAACGTTCAGCCCGAGGACCAGTTTTGAATTGCCCCCTGGTGATTATGTGCTGCGTTTCAGCCGGCCCGCCTTCAGCTTGGACACGCCCATCACCGTTCTGGCGAACCAGCAACTGACCCCTGAGCTGGAGTTAGACGCAGGGCTTTTGACCGCCTCTGTCCGTCGCGGCTTGCCCACATGGCAGGTGATACATGCCAACACTGGCGAACGGATCGGTTCTGATGCTGGCGTGCGCACGTCGTTCCTTCTTGCACCAGGCGAATACCAGCTTCGGGCAATCGTTGATGACGACGTGTTCGAACAATCCGTCACGATCCAGGCGGGCGATGAGGTGAACGTAGAGTTCTAGGCCGCGCTTCGCTGCGTTCAGGGCGAATAGGGTTGTGTTTGCATGGGGTGCCCGGGCGGATAGAGTGCCATTCGGGCTGCACGGTCGAAGGCGCGACTGCGATAGGATACCCCACGGATATTGCAACTGGAATCGCCGATAGTCGTTTGGCCAGCGCATCTTGAGACGCACGCGGCATATTCCTTGTCGAATTCCGCGCGTGTACAGGACAGGAAACCAGCCGGCGGCCGGGCCCAGAAAACATTCAGGGCGTCGTTGCGCCACCGTTCCAGGTTTCCGTCAGATGCGAGCTTTCCAAGTCTTTCAGAGAGGTCCGCCTGCAAGCCAGCCAGGCGGGTGCGTTTTTCCGCAAGGCGCTGTCGTTCTGTCTCGTTGAGCGGCAAGAGGCCTTCGCCACGGTAAACCAGCGGGGCAACCGGAGTGAACTTGTTCCCGAAATGCTGAATGATTTCGCCGGTATTGGTGTTTTCATACACATAGACGCGGCGCCCACGCGCAGTCTGTTCGATGTCCGCCGTCAAGACGTCAATCGCCTGCCGGAGGTTGTCCAGTTCGGCCGTCGCCGCACCCTGATCGCCAAGCCTGGCCGCGTATTCCCGATCAACAGTCCGTCGTCCAGCTTCGACCAGCCATTCGTCGAAGCCGTAACTTGTGCGTTTGGACTCGCATCTCTCCAGGCATGCAAGCTGACCTTGAGCCTGGCGTGTGGACGTGAACCTGTCGACGACAGCCGCCAGTTGAAAACACTCCGCCTGTTCCGAGGCGGGAAGCCGCACACAGGCAGGGTGCGGAAGATCCAAAGGAATCTGATCCGCCGTTACCGTCGTCTCCTTGTTTTCAAGATGTGACATCGCTTCAGCAACAAGACGGTCCGTGTCAATTGGCTGCAACGCGAAGGTTTCAAGTTCAATCTTTTGAGGTTCCGTATGGATCAGGGGAGGCACGACAATGGTCACGTTTTCATCCCCTTCCTCGGTCGCGACGCCCAGGTCCTCAGGGACGTTCACAAGATCTTCAGCGGTTGCCGGATCGGAGGTCGCCTCCTGATCCTGTCGCTCGTCCGTCGCAGGATCGGTCGTGATCCCGTCTTCAGCAGGCAGTTCCATGCTCAACAGTGCGGTTTCATCCTCACCGCCGGGTGCGGCACCGGACTCCGTTACGGTTTCCGGTTCTTTGGAGGTGTCGGGTTCTGTGAATTCCGGGTCCTCGCTCTCGGCCTCGGCTGCCTTGTCTGCATCTTCTTTGAGCGCGTCGATACTGGGGAAAATGTAATACTCGCCAGAGGGATCATCCCTGGGCGAACCGGTTTCTCCATACCCTTCGGGCGGTGAAACAACTTGCCCATCCACGATAATGTACTGTGTGTCGCCTGCAAAAGGCGCGAGAAAGCCCCGAGTTCCCCAAGCTTTGTCAAACGCCTGTGCGTCAGCCTCCAGAATGATATCTGGGTCTTCCAACATCTTCGCGCGGCAATCTTGCAAAACTTCGACGAACTCCAATCGCGTCAGTGGTTTGTTGGCTTGAATTTTTTTCGAACTCGTCGACGTGCCGCATTTATACCGATGATCAAAATTTCGGATGAAGCGATAGGCTCTGGATCCCGGTCGGACGGATTCTGGCTCCGACTGAATATACCCGTCGGGGCTCGATTGCGCCTGTGCCGGTCCGACGGAACCGGCAACACAAACAAAGAAAGAAACAAGAAGGCCCAACATACGCTGATGAAATGCACCCATCACAAAACTCCTGTCGCCAATTCAACGCCAAAACAATAGCCGATGACCTGCGATACGCAAGTTTCCGAGGCCCGATCTTGGGTGACAGAGCATAACAGGAAAGGGGCCTTCGCCCAAACGGCCCAGTGAATTGCCCTTGCTTTACAGACGTTTTGCCCCCTGATTTTGAGGCAAGCGGCCAAGCGACGACAGCGACGCGTTCAAACGGGACGCGGTGCATCAGGTTACGGTTCGCGGATATCCGGTTCGGGAGGGTTGCCGGCGCTTGGCCGGGCAGGCGGAGACCCGTGAGGTGAGACCAAAAGGGGCGTTTTCGGTGCCGGGTCTCTGTCGGCCGGTGTCGTCTTTGCCAGTTTCCACTTCCCGGTGGTTTCGATCAGCGAAAAACCCTTTCGTTTCGGCGATCGCTATTTGGACCCATAGGTGCAGACATCGGCATGGGTTGGGCGCATCATTCCCCGTTGTCGGGCGTGGGCGCTTCGGCGCGTGCTTGTGTCCCCCCGTCGCGCTTCAGCCGTGTGGCGAGCTCGGACAATTGCCGGTACAGCGCCCCGGCTTCGGGGTGCCAGGCGCTGACATCGGTGGCCTGTTGGCTTAAAACTGCCATATCGCCCCGTGCGGCCGGGCCGGTCAGGGCGGCGGTTGGGCCAACGCTTGTGACATTGTCCAGGGTGGAGCGTAAGAGCCCCGCATTCAGCGCCTGCGCCACGTCGTCCGGGACACCCGCTTCGGCCCATGCTTCGCGCGCAATGGCTTGCAGAACCGTGGTGAAATTGTTGGAAAACACCGCTGCTGCGTGATACAGGCTCTTGGTTTTTGAGGCGACGGCAAAAGGGTGCGCGCCAAGCGCCTGCAACAACGGCCCGAGGGTCTCGATCGCCGCCGCGTCGCCTTCGAGCGCGCAATACGTGCCGGGAAACAACGTCACCGCCACCGCAGGATCGGCAAAGGAGAGGGCCGGATGGACCGAGGCCAGATGCCAGCCCAGCCCGCGCAAGGGTGCCAATGTTTCGGCCGGGAAAAACCCGCTGCAATGCAGCGCGATGGGGACAGGCGATTGTGGCGCCTGTCGAGGCCAGATGTCAGCCAGCGCGGCGGCAACTTCGGCAATTTTTGTGTCCGGCACGCTCAGGATCCAGATATCCGCAGGCCGCATCGCGACCAGATCGGCCACCGCGCGGCCCCGCCCGGCGCGCGACACCGCCGCCTCGGCCGAGCTGATATGGGTCGATGTCACGTCCTGTACCGCCCAGCCGGTTCCGGCCCGCAACAAGCCCAGAAAGCTTTGACCGACCCGGCCCGCGCCAATGATATTAACCCTGAAATCCGCCATTAGAACGACCTCGGCATGCCAAGGACATGCTCGGCGACATAAGACAGGATGAGGTTGGTCGAGATCGGTGCCACCTGATAGAGCCGGGTTTCGCGGAATTTGCGTTCAACGTCATACTCGGCGGCAAAGCCAAACCCGCCATGGAATTGCAGGCAAGCATTTGCGGCCTCCCAACTGGCTTTTGCCGCGAGATATTTCGCCATATTCGCCTCCGTCCCGCAGGGCTGACCGGCATCATAAAGAGAACAGGCTCTCCAGCGCATCAGATTGGCGGCCTCCACTTCGATAAAGGCTTCAGCGATGGGAAATTGCACCCCCTGGTTCTGGCCGATCGGGCGTCCAAACACCTTTCGCCCTGAAACATACTCCGTGACCTTGTCGGTAAACCAATAACCGTCGCCGATACATTCCGCCGCGATCAATGTCCGCTCCGCGTTCAGGCCGGTCAGAATGTATTTAAACCCCTGCCCTTCTTCACCGATCAGGTCTTCGCCGGGGATTTCCAGATTGTCGAAAAACACCTCATTTGTCTCATGATTGACCATGTTGGAGATCGGATTGACCGCCATTCCGTTTTTCAGCGCCTTCTTGATATCGACCAGAAAAATCGACAACCCTTCGGACTTCCGGCTGACCTCGGACAGGGGCGTGGTGCGGGCGAGCAGGATCATGAGGTCAGAATGCTGCACCCGGCTGATCCAGACCTTCTGGCCGTTCACCACGTACCGATCGCCCCGTTTCACAGCGGTGGTCGTGAGGCTGGTCGTGTCGGTGCCGGTGTCGGGTTCGGTTACGGCCATGGATTGCAGGCGCAGTTCCCCGCTGGCCAGTTTCGGCAGGATCCGGGCCTTTTGCGTGTCCGAGCCATGCCGAAGCAGCGTCGTCATATTGTACATCTGCCCGTGACAGGCCCCGGAATTTCCGCCTGAGCGGTTGATCTCCTCCATGATGACGCTGGCTTCGGCCAGTCCCAGCCCCGCGCCGCCATATTCCTCGGGGATGAGGGCCGCCATCCAGCCTTCGCGGGTCAGCGCCGCGACGAATTCCTCAGGATAGCCGCGCTTGGCGTCCACCCTGCGATGATAGTCAGGCGGGAATTGTGCGCACAGCGCCCGCACGCCGTCCCTTATGTCCTGATATGTTTCCTGGAAAGTCGTCATTCGCGCCCGCCCCTCAATTCCTGCCTGCCATTCTGACCTGTCAATTCTGACCCCCAGAAGCCGGTCAGGTCCAGTGCCAAAGCAAACCCGGCTATTCCGCAGCAGGCGCCAGTGCCATGGCCAGGACCGCCTCTTCCAGATCCGCCAGCGACTGCGGCCCATCGGGGTTGTACCACCGGCCGCTCCAGACCATGGCCCCATGCAGAAGCTGGCGCAGAACCGTCGGCTCGACCCCGGTCAGCCCGGCCTGCCGGGTTTCGTTCAACACCTCATGCCAGCGGTCGAAATAGCGCTGTCGCCGATCCAACAGGGCCGCCTGCCGCTCTGGCGACAGGATTTGCCATTCATGGACGAGCACGGCCACCGCGTCGCGGGTTCCGCCGTGCACGAAGCCAAGCTGGGTGTGAATGAGGGCCCTGAGGCGCGCCCTGGGGGTGGTGGCCGCCGCCAGCGCCTTGGCCAGATCCCTGTCCATCTCGGTCACGATCTCGTCCATCACGCCGAACAGAATATCCTCTTTGCTGGCGAAATGGTGGAACAGACTGCCCGACTGGATACCCACCGCCTCGGCCAGATCGCGCACGGTCGTGCGGGCAAAGCCCTGTTGGTGAAACAGCCGCGCCGCGGCCACCAGAATGCGGCGCTTGGCTTTTCCGGGTCTGTCCTGTGACGGGGTGTTCATGCCCCCCCTCCTATCGCCCGAATGTGGCAAAAGCAACCAAGCGCTTGCTTGGTTTTTGCCCACGCGCTAAGATCGACCGCGCGCCAGACAGGAGACCGACCATGCCCGCGATCATCAGCCGGATCGACCCGACCTCGCCGGAGTTTCAGGCCAACTGCGCCGCAATGCAGTCAGCGATCACGCAGTTTCGGGCCATCGAAGCAGGTGTGACCGAGGCGGCCGAGACCGCCCGCGCCCGGTCCGAAAAACGCGGCTATCTGATGCCCCGCGACCGGCTGCAATTGCTGCGCGACCCCGGTTCTGCCTTTCTGGAACTGTCGACCCTGGCGGGATACAAACTTCACGACGACGCGGACGGCACCGGGGCCGGAGGCGGCTGCATCGGCGGCATCGGTCAGGTTTCCGGCACGCGGGCGGTCCTGGTTGTCGACAATTTCGCGGTCAAAGGCGGCACGATTTCGCCCGTCGGTTTGCAGAAAAAGCTGCGCCTTCAGGAGATTGCGCTGGAAAACAAGCTGCCGCTGGTCACACTCGCGCAATCCGGCGGTGCCAACCTGGCCTATGCCGCAGAAATCTTCGTGCCGGGTGGCCGGGCCTTTGCCAATCAGGCCCGCCTATCCGCCGCAGGCATCCCGCAAATCACCGTCGTCCACGGCAGCGCCACCGCCGGCGGGGCCTATCAACCCGGACTGTCCGACTATATCGTGATGGTCGAGGATCAGGCGACGACCTATCTGGCCGGCCCGCCC
>Ga0070726_10001581_pt1 | contig 22614 bp, 16 predicted proteins | sample tdAd471_FD_67275 | JGI IMG/M metagenome (GOLD analysis project Ga0070726, IMG submission 67275) | Marine sediment microbial communities from the Atlantic coast under amendment with organic carbon and nitrate - tdAd47.1 | ecosystem: Environmental > Aquatic > Marine > Coastal > Sediment | place... | reverse complement strand
CTTTTGATTTTTTTTAGAAAAAGCAATACCTTTGCCCTCCGAAAAAAAATCTTGGGCCGCTGTTTGGTTAAGTCAGGTAAAGATGTCCTTTCTCAAAAAAGGCCTTGCTCGCTAGTCAAACGGTAGCTTGGCAAAAACAACGACTTATGTTAATTATCGAAGTAAAAGAAGGTGAAAACATTGATAGAGCCTTGAAACGTTATAAGCGGAAGGTGAAGGACACGGGTATTCTAAAAGAATTACGTAGCCGTAAACAATTCACTAAGCCTTCTGTGAAGCGCCGCAATGAGGTACTGAAGGCGAAGTACATTGAGAATGTTAGAAGAGCTGAAGGATAATAACAGAAGATAGCTAGGGGATACCCTAGAAGGTTATTATTCTTGGTTCCCCGTAAGCGTGAAGTAGCTATGTTACTTCACGCTTATTTTTTTGTTAAAACGATTTCCGATCTTTTGATTGAGGGGGTATATACTTATCTTTCAGTAATACGATCATCGCTCAAAAAATTGGACATGAAATTTTTTATCTCAACGCTTCTCGGTTGGGCCCTTCTTGGCTCTATCCATGCCCAGATTTATGTCAATGCCAATAGTACTGCGAATGCTGCCGCAGGAACGACTTGGAGTGACGCTTACCCAGATTTACAGCAAGCTTTGTCGATAGCTGAAGAGGGTGATTCCATCTTTGTCGCCACCGGGGAATACAAGCCTCATGTGACAGATCGAATGATTTCTTTCACTTTGCCTTCTGGAGTTGCCCTGCTGGGCGGCTATATTGGTACTGAGGAAGCAGCTAGATTACGCGATCCCGCTAGCTACCCTACGATTTTGAGTGGGGATATTGGTGTGTTGAATGATAGTACCGATAATAGTTATCATGTGGTTTATGCTATCGGTACGGATTCAACAACTTTATTGGACGGCTTTATCATTACTGGAGGACATGCTGTGGTTGAAAGTAATGGTTACTTCGGACCGCTCGATTTTGGAGGTGGAATTCTATTAGAGGGTAATGATATACATCCGGTTTCCTACTTGAAAATTCGAAACTGCATCGTAAAAGACAATACCGCAGATTATGGGGGAGGTATAGCAGGGTATGGAGAAGAGGCCTATTGGCCTTTGTTTGATGTTGCAGACAGTCAAATTCTTCATAATCATGCTAGGTTTCAGTGTGGTGGTTTATACGTAGAAGGGGCTGTTCTGGGGAATCGGTCACAAATGATCCATAATACCAACTTCATTGAGAATTGGGATCAAGTAAAGGCCGGTGCCTTATATTTCCATGAATATTGCGGGCCGGTTGAAATTACGGCTTGCGAATTTATTAGAAACCACTCTTCTCCCTTCGGGGCTGGGGCGATTCACTTCTATAATTCTTGTGATGAGGGAACCCATTTCAGGATCGATGATTGCCTTTTTGAAGATAACAGGGGAGGAGAAGGAAAAAGTGTCCGTTTCTGGTTCTACAGTGGGCTGGTTGATAGTAGTAAGTTGTACCAACTCAGCTTTAGAAATAACCAGATAATGGAACCGATAGGAGAGGCATCTGCTATTGTGTTGTTTGGTTTAGATCTATCGGTTAATCTAGACATTGCCAATGTGAGCTTTATTAATAGTGAAGATGATAACACCTCGGTAGGTTCGGTGATGACCTTGGATTGTACGAATTGTCAGCTAGAACTTGATGTGAGACGCAGCATTTTTGGGAAAAACAAGTTTATGTGGTTTTCTCCATTATTCTACTTTTATCCAGGAGTCGGATTTGATGGAACTAGTGATTGGACAGTGAATTTTGAAAATTGCCTATTTTATGAAAATAGCGGTATCATGTTCCTATCGGAAGATCAAGTGGGGCTTGGTGAATATAATTTTAGGAATTGTACCTTCTCAGATAATGGTGATCAGGCCTTTAGAAGGGCGGAACGATTAGAAGATTTGATGGCTATCATTGATAGCCCGAACATTAGACTACAGAATTGTATTATTAAAGAGGAAGGGTCAAGTCTACAGACCTTTTTTATAAATACCGATGCTGATGACATGCAAGACGTCATTGGGTATCAAATAGATAATTCACTTTTCAGTTTTGACGGCTGTCCGGCAGGTAGTGATCTGTCTATTTGCGGAGAAGGTTTGATTTTCAACACCGATCCTGAATTCGTCAATCCTTTTCAAGGTGATTTTCGTGTAGCCGCTTGCTCCCCAGCTATCAATGCTGGCAATAACTCGCTGATAGATTCATTGGCTGATCACTTCCATGATTTGGGGGGCAATGATCGTATACAGGAAGGGCTAATTGACTTAGGAGCATATGAACGACCTAGTTTCCAACTAGAAATACCAAGCATGAAAGAGGTAAATTGCTTTGGAGGGAGCGATGGGTTTGTTGAAATGGCAAGCAACGGCGAATTTCCCACTCAATACTATTGGATAAAAGAAGAAGAAATGGGGATAGACTGGTATGGACTGAGTGCAGGTAGTTACACCTTTTATGCGGAAGATGCATTGGCTTGTCGAGATTCTATACAGATTGAGATCGCAAGTCCGGCATTAATTGAAGCAGAATATGAGGTCATTCCCGCTAGCAGCGCGGAGGCTACTGATGGTGGTATTAGGCTACGTACCATCAGTGGAGGCGTAACTCCTTATCGCTATCGTTGGAGTACGGTCGATCCGACCCCCTCCATAGAAAACCTATCGGTTGGAAAGTATGACTTGACGATCGTTGATGGAAATAACTGTGAAATAGAATTGAGCTTTGAAGTGGATATCCTCAGTCAAACTAATCAGCCTGATCAGCGGTTTGTCGCCAAGATATTTCCTAATCCGGTTCCTCCTTCAAAGGGGATATACCTTAGCTTGTCTACTGAAACTTCTACTGAGGTATTATACAGTATAACGGATGCTTATGGGCGCTTTGTCCAGGCCCCTAAAAGCCTTAGCGTGACCACTAGTCCCATAGTGCTTGACTTGCCGTCACAGCTGCAAGCTGGCATCTACTGGTTGAAGATCCTTGACCCGCTCAGCTTGAGCTGGCAGCTAGAGAAAATTGTCCTACTAAAATAGCCTGGGGTGAGAAGAAAAAGCGTGCTTTCAACCTTCAAGGGAATAAAAAGAACACACTAAGCCAGAATTATCGGCAGCAAGAAAATCAAATGACTTGAACTGGCGTTATAGGTTTGAAAAACAAAGGGACGTTGACAATTTATAAGGTCATTCTAATTATCCCTCCAAAGTTTATTACTTTTGCTCGAATCTTAACATGAGGAATGTCTGTAAAAGTTGAACAATTAACGAAGGTTTACGGTACACAAAAAGCGATTGATCAGATTAGCTTCGAGGCTAAGAAGGGAGAGGTGCTTGGTTTTCTCGGCCCCAATGGTGCTGGGAAGACGACGACCATGAAAATTCTGACTGGTTTTATCCCCCCAACGGCAGGAACAGCGGAAGTATGTGGCCTCTCCGTCACAGACGAGCCCATTGCCATCCGAAAAAAAATAGGCTACCTACCCGAACATAATCCCTTGTATAAGGACATGTACGTGAAGGAGTATTTGGGCTTTGTAGCGGGTATGTACTCGCTTCCCAAACCGAAGCAACGGATAGCCGAGATGATTGAAATGACGGGTTTGCAACGAGAACAACACAAACCTATACGAGCATTATCCAAGGGATATCGACAGCGTGTCGGCTTAGCACAGGCGATGTTGCATGATCCGGAAGTGTTGATCTTAGATGAACCTACCTCCGGATTAGATCCCAATCAGCTGGCAGAAATACGAGCACTCATCAAAGAAGTGGGCAAAGAAAAGACCGTGATTTTTTCTACTCACATTATGCAAGAGGTGCAAGCTATCTGTGATCGAGTGCTGATTATTCGCCAAGGCGAGATTGTAGCCAATGACGCGATTGAGGACTTGGGAAACCAGGTGCAATCTGGTGCCATGGTCACCCTGATGCTGGAGCAAGAGGTGGAGACTAAGAAGTTGCAGAAAATAGCCGGGGTGAAATCAGTTAAGAAGATAGGAGATAAACGTTGGGAACTCCGCGCCAAATCGAAGGCGGATATTCGCCCTGCCATTTTTCATTTTGCGGTTCAGCAAAACTGGGTCATTTTGGAGATGGTAGAATCACAATTAAGTGTGGAGGATGTATTTATGCGGTTGACGAATTGAGGAACAGGAAGGAGAAAGAAAGCACATTGACCAACTAAAACAAGAACAGGGTTCTCTTTAAAGCAGAAAGCATTTAATTAACTAAAGAAGGCGTTTTGATAAAATATACTACAACCCTGGTGTTATTAATAAGTGTTTTGTGCCTGACTGCACAAGAGACCGAACTACTCAATCAATCTTTTGAGTTTCGGGAAGGCGTTTATTTGTCCTTTGAAGACTTTCAACAAAACAAGCCGAGTTACACCTTAGATATTGTAGCAGGAGAATTGGTGACGAATGAAGAAGAGTGGACCATTAAGGCGCAAAACTTAAGAATTAAGACCGCAGAAATCGAGACGCCATTACCTTTATCTGAAGTCTGGGGTTTATGTTTTAATGGCATTCCTTATGTGAAGCGGAGCTTAACGGAAGGGCCGGTCGCTTTTGCCATATTCTCAGGTTTGCGTTTAAGAGGGAAGATCTGTTATTATACCTATGAAGAAGAAACGACAAAAATGATTACGGTTTCGGCTTATAATCCTTTAAATGGGAGGCCATTCCGTACCGGTAAAGTGCCAACAAAAGAATGGGTGAAGCAAGAAAAGATGTTGCACTTTGACAACGGAGAAATCATTGATTTTACTAGAAATAATCTGTTGAACTGGATAGCGGATGATACCCAATTGGTGGCTTCAATCGAAGAACTAGGCGAAGAAGTACCTTGGGATACGCTATATAAGTGCCTACGAATCTATCTCGATAGGCATAAGGTATATGTGAAATCGTAAAATTGCTAGGATGCTAAGTATTTTCTATAAGGAAATTAATGCCTTTTTTAGTTCCCTTATTGGTTATTTTGTCGTAGGGACTTTTTTGGTCTTTATGGGACTGACCCTTTTCGTCTTTCCACAGACAAGTTTGTTGCAATACAACTTTGCCACACTAGATCAATTATTTGATCTGGCTCCCATGGTATTTATGTTCCTGATTCCTGCCATCACGATGCGTTCTTTTGCGGAAGAGCGACAAAATGGAACCATCGAACTCTTGTCTACACGGCCAATTTCTGACCTGAAAATTGTATTGGGAAAGTATTTTGCCTGCTTGGCTTTGGTGGCCTTTGCCTTGTTACCAACGGTGCTGTATTATGTTACCGTTCATCAATTAGGCTCTCCTCCTGGCAACCTGGATAGTGGTGCGATTTTGGGTTCTTATATCGGCCTTTTGCTGCTCTCGGCAGTCTTTGTGGGGATTGGCGTATTCGCCTCTTCTCTTTCAGACAATCAGATTGTAGCTTTCCTACTGGCGACTTTCTTATGTTTCTTGTTTTTCTATGGCTTCCTTTATTTTAGTGAGTTACCCCTCTTTTTAGGGAAGGGAGATGATATCGTGCAGATGTTTGGTATTGACTATCACTATCGCTCTATTAGCCGCGGAATATTGGATACGCGAGACTTTATCTATTTCATTTCCGTGATTGGCCTGTTCCTATTTTTTACCCTACTTTCTTTGGATAAGCAGAAGGGATAATTTCAAAAAGGTATACACTTGAAGAATATAAAACTGAACCATTATTTGCAAGCTGCTATTGGGATCGCGATAGTGATTTGTATCAATGTTCTAGCTAATGGCGGGACAGGCGGTAGTTCTTTCTATGCTTCTGTTGATTTGACGGAGGAGAAGCGCTTTACCTTGACTGACCCCACCAAGGATTTGCTCGATGAACTGAATGAGGTGGTGTATGTGGAAGTGTTGCTGGAAGGAAACTTTCCTGCGGGCTTCAAGCGCCTACAGCGAGCTACCCGGGAAAAACTGGAAGACTTCAGGGCACGTTCTGGCTTTATCGAGTTTGATTTTGGTGATCCGAATACTGGCACCGTAGCCCAGCGAAATGAACGCAGAATGCAACTTAAGGAGGAGGGCATCGAACCGGTAAATCTACGTGTAGCGGAAGGGGATAGCAGATCCTCCCAATTGATTTATCCCTATGCGGTGTTTTATTATAAGGGTAGACGCCAGGCGGTTAACTTATTAGAGAATGAAATTCCAGGGATGAACCCGGAAGTAGCGCTGAATAACTCTATTTCGCTCTTAGAATATAAGTTTGTCAACGTGATTCAGAAATTGGAATCACAGGAAAAGCCCGCTGTGTTATTTACGGGGGGGCACGGAGAATTGCCTGCCTATGAAACGGCAGATTTAGAAAAGACGCTACAGGAGTTTTACAACACCGGGCGAATTATACTGGACAGTGTGGTCAATATTCGTCCGGAAGTAGATGTCCTGGTGGTGGCCAAGCCAACCCAGCCTTTTTCAGAGAAAGACAACTTCAAGATTGATCAATATATCATGAATGGAGGGAAGGTGCTCTGGTTGCTAGACCGGGTCGCCGTTGATATGGATAGTCTGACGACACGTCGAGAGTTTTTCCCTAAAATTCATGATTTAAACTTGGATAATTTGCTGTTCAAGTATGGGATTCGTTTCAAGGATAATTTGGTGATGGATTTGCAGTGTTCGAATATTCAATTGGTGGTGGGTTTTGTAGGGGACGCTCCGCAATTTGATGTTTTCCGATATCCTTATCATCCGGTTATTAGCACCGGGTCTAGTTCTCAGCATCCCATTGCCAAGAGCTTAGGGCCGATCAATTTATTCTTCCCAAGTACGATAGATACTGTAGTAGAAACCCGATTACCCCTTGATCGGACGATATTGCTAGCCTCTTCCAATAATTCTTTTTTCCAACGCTTACCGGTTGGGATGGACTTCAACTTTTTGCGCTATGGTTTGGAAAAAGATAACTTTAATAAGCCGGCGCAACCCTTAGCGGTCTTGTATGAAGGAGAATTTGATTCTTACTTTGCCAATCGGGTCGACCCTGCTATGGTAGCCGGTCTCGAACAGCTGGGCTTGGCCTTTAAGCCCCAAAGTGAGAGAACGAGTATGTTGGTGGTAGCTGATGGAGATATTGCACGTAATGACTTTGATCCGCGGAATCAGCGGGTTATACCGCTGGGGTTTAATCGGAATGAAATGGACGGAAAAGGTTTTCTGTTTTCCAATAAAGACTTCTTGGTCAATGCCATTGAATACCTATCCGATGATAGGGGCTTGATCGAGGCGCGTAGTAAGGATGTCAAACTCCGATTGCTCGACGCGGCGGCCGCCAAGCAACAGGCCAGCTTTTGGCAATTCTTTAATATTGGCCTTCCCTTGATATTTTTGGCTCTTTTTGGCTTTACCTACAACTGGTGGAGAAAGCGGAGATATGCCCAACAAGTAGGAGCAAATGATGAATAGAAGCACTCAAATACTACTTATATCCTTTTTGATCATAGGCGGTTTGACCCTCTTTTATTGGTTCCAGCCCGAAGATCGAAATTCTACCCTTCTTTTTCAGGAGCGTGATTTTGCGGTAGCGGACACCGCTTCGATTTATAAGATTTTCTTAGCTGATCGCTTGGGGAATACGACTACTTTGGAACGCAAGGGAAAGGGCTGGATCTATAATACTAAATACCCTGTCAACCAGAATGTCATAGAGAATTTGCTGGACGTCATCAAGCGAGTCAAAATGCAGTTCAAACCACCCAATGCGGCTGTGCCAAATTTGGTCAAAAGCTTGGCGACGGAAGGGATAAAAGTAGAAATATATGATCGCCAGGATGAACTCATGAAAGCCTATTATATCGGTGGTTCTACCCCTGATGAGAGAGGGACTTATATCTTGGTGGAAGGAGCGGAGCAACCCTATGTAGCTAGTATGCCCGGCTGGACGGGAAACATTCGGTTTCGCTACAACTTATTGGGGGATGATTGGCGAGATAAAGCTATTTTTCGGATTCCGGCAGCAGATATCCAGTCCATTAGTATCAATTATCCCTTGCAGCGCTCGGAGAGCTTTAAGTTGACTCGAAATGGGAACGGCTTTGAGCTGCGTCCTTACTATGATTTGACGGCCCCTTCTCCTAAGGTGCCTAGTCCGGGGAAGATCGAAGCCTTTTTATACCTGTTTAATCCCATCATCGCCGAATCATTTATCAATAAGCATCCACAAAAGGATTCGATATTACAGCAGATCCCATTTTGTGAAATTCGACTCGAAACGAAAAGTGGTGAAGTAAAGGAGGTAGCCTTTCACCCTCGTTACCTGCCGATAGCCCCTCAGGGAGGCGCCAATAGCTCGCAACGGATTGTAGAGCGATATTACGCGAATGTCAATGCGGAAGACTTCATGCTGGTACAAAATGAAGTGTTCAAAAAGGTGTTTTGGGGATATGCCTTCTTTTTTGATTAAATTAGCTGAGAATACGCTTAACTTCCTTTATACTACCCAAAAAACGAGAATAAAGATATGCGATCAATAGCCATCTGGATACTAGCACTTGGCGGTATCGTCCTTCTCTCTAGTCTTGCTCCGCCCAAGTGGGGCTTCTTTGGCCATCGCCGTATTAATCGCATGGCTGTATTTACCCTTCCCGCTGAACTGATTGGATTGTACAAAAAAAACATCGAGTATGTAACTGAACATGCTGTTGATCCAGACAAGCGCCGTTATGCGACCAAGCACGAAGCAGTAAGGCATTATATAGATATTGACCATTGGGATGTCTATCCCTTTAAAAAAGTGCCGAGGGATTGGACGCAGGCCCTGATGAAGTACACTTCTTTGCATGTGGTTAATCAAACCGGAGATACTTTGGTCCTTACACCCGATCCACTGCCACAGAAGGGGGAAAGCGAAAATTATTTTAGCCTCCGACAGCCTGATGGTAGCCTAGCTTGGTCGATCTCCAAATCCCATTATGAGCGTTTCTTTCGAGGCAACATTCTCAAACAGTATTATGAGGATGATTGGATCATTCCTTGCGATAGCTTCCGCGTGCTGCTAGATCAATATGGTACGGGCTTGGACTGCCAAGCCGTTTTTGCCAAGGATCACTTTTCTGAATATGGTATCTTGCCCTTCCACCTGATGGTGATGCAGAATAATTTGACCACGGCTTTCCGGCAAAAAAATGTCAATCGTATTCTTCGGCTATCGGCCGAAATGGGGCACTACATAGGCGATGCCCATGTGCCCTTACATACGACCGAAAACTACAACGGACAACTGACGGATCAAATCGGCATTCATGCCTTTTGGGAAAGCCGCTTACCCGAGCTATTTGCCGATAAAACCTATGATTTTTTCGTAGGTAAGGCCGAATACATTGAAAACCCAAAGGACTATTTTTGGAATATGGTTTTGGAAAGCCATGTCTTATTAGATAGTGTACTACTCATCGAGAAAGACCTCAGCCAAAGCTTCCCACCCGATCAACAATTTTGCTTTGAAGAGCGACTTGATGCCACCATCCGCACGCAATGCCTAGAATATTGCCAGGCTTATCATGATCGCATGTCGGGCATGGTGGAGCAACGCATGCGAGATGCCATCCACGCTATCGGCAGCTCCTGGTTTACCGCCTGGGTCGATGCCGGCCAACCCGCCTTCCGCCTCAATCGCGTTTCCAAACCTTCTTCGACGGAGGTGGCGGAGCGGGAGCGATTGGAGAAGGAGTTTCGGGGAGGTGAGAGTAAGGGGCGTAAGCATGAGGGAGGGGAGTAGGGGGGAAAGAGTGAAGAAGTGAAGTGGTGAAGAAGTGAAGTTGTGAAGCCCACTTCTTCACTTCTTCACTTCTCGACACATTACCTAGCGTAGCATAAACCAGCAATTCATGAAAATTTTTTTCTTGTTTTTGATCTTGCTAGCCGGTATTTCGGTTTATTATATGGGCCAATCCAAGTGGCACCTCCAACGGAATCAAAAAAATCAATTACCTACTGGGAAACTTAGGCTGCAAAAGGAGGCCATTTATTTGGACGAGGCGGGTTTACGTTGGGAACGTCAGTCCCATATCAAGAACAAATTCCATCAAACAGCGGGCCCGGTCAAGGTGATTCCGCAGTCCTACCCGAATGTGGTGGATGAAAAGCTGGAGATGGATGTAAACAATGCGAATCTCAAGTTTTTGTGTCCGCTGGAAAATGGGGGTTCCTACGAGGCTATCCTGCAGCCCAATGGGCAATATTTGACTGAAGGTATAAAACAGGGGACCTACAATTATGGGCATCCTAGTGGTTTGTGGGGCATGTTAAAGCATACTTTATGGGATGTGATTCCGCATTTTGTGAATTCGAGTTATGAGTAGAGCATTGGCCATAATAAAACCCACAAAGATGAAACAACTAATCACCTTAATCGGACTTGTTCTATCCATCGGATGTTTTGGACAAGCAACAACTAGAGCGCTAAAAAAAGTGACTTTTTCAGGTAGCGGTTATGCGCTCGGTCTACAACACGGTAAGGCACTGAAAAAAGAAATCGGTGAAATAATAGTAGCCTGGAAAAAGAACACCTCAGCTCAATTGGGGAAAGAGGCAGACCTCGTATTAAAGGAATTTTTTGATTATGCTGATTTTGATGCTGCCATTAAGAAGTGGACACCAGAATTGTATGAAGAAGTCAAAGGCATTGCCGAGGGGGCAGGTCAAGCCTTGAATGATGTGCTAGTCTTAAATCTCCTAGATGAGTTTTGGGTGTACATCAACAATTTGCATAATCACCATTGTAGTAGTGCTGGGGTGCCAGCAAGAAACGGGCAACCTGGCTATATTTCCCAAAACATGGATCTTGAAAACTATACGGATGGTTTTCAGGTGCTCATGCGATTAAATAGAACGGAGCGTAGCCCAGAACAATTGATTCTAACTCACCCTGGATTAATAGCCTTGAATGGATTGAACGAAGAAGGAATTGGTGTATGTGTCAATACCCTGATGCAGTTGAGGGCTTCCGCGGCTGGATTACCTGTGGCCTTTGTGATTAGACGTATTATTAATTCAACAGATAAAGAGGACTTGCTGTCCTTTATCCAATCTGTCAATCATGCTTCGGGGCAAAACTATATTATCGGGATTAAAGGCGAAGTATTCGATTTTGAAGCCTCGGCTAATAAGGTCGTCCGATTTGATCCCATGAATAGAAATGGCGCCGTTTACCACACCAACCATCCGATAGTCAATGATGATATTAAGCCCTGGTTCAAAAAATACGATCCAAATTTGAGTGATGAATTAAAACCGGTACATTCTAACAGTCACCTAAGGTTTCAAGCCGTTGAAAACAGAATGACAGCTAAGCAAGTGGTGACGGATACTGTGATAAAAGAAGCCCTTCGCTCTCGAGATAATGAGGATAATCCGGTCTGCAGGACGAATAATAGAAATGGATTTGGATTCACTTTTGCGTCGGTGATTATGATATTAAATGACACACCAAGCCTTCAAATCCTTGCTGGCCCACCTGATGAGTCCGACTATCAAAAGGTTGATTTTAGTCCCAAGCCCTAAGATTCAAGGCGTTTACACTTCCTTTACATTATTTTACAGGAGATGAAGACCACCTAAGCGGCTTTATCATAGATTTGGAAAAAAATAAGCAATGAAAAAATGTTATTTATTCCTATCTGTTTGTCTAAGTGTTTTTCTCACCCTTGGAAGCGCACAAGCTAGTGTTAATATAGACGCCGGCAATGCTCAATTTACTAATACAACTAAAGCCGATAAAATCGATGAATTGGTAAGCCGGTATGCTGAATACGGTAAGTTTGATGGAGCGATTTTAGTAGCAGAGGAAGGGAAAGTAATTTATCAAAAAGCTTTCGGATGGGCTAATCGAGAATGGGATATTCCAAATCAAACGGACACGAAGTTTCGGATTGCGTCCATGACCAAGCAGTTTACCGCGATGTTGATTATGCAATTGGTAGCTGAAAAACAATTAACGCTGACCGAACCGATTACTACCTACTTACCGGAATACCCTAAAGAGTCGGGCAACAAGATAAACATCCATCATCTACTGACCCATACTGCTGGCATTCCGAATTACACTTCCTTTGATGACTATAGAAGTATCATGCGGCGACCCATGCAACCGACTGAAATTATCTATCTATTTGCCGACTCCAGCCTACAATTTACGCCAGGTGAAAGATTTAGCTACAGCAACTCTGGTTATGTGGTATTGGGGGCTATTATTGAGAAGGTAAGCGGGAAATCTTATGAAAAGGTATTGCAAGAGAAGATATTGAAGCCGTTGGGAATGAATCATACGGGGATTGATAAGCCCGGTCGTGTATTGAAAAATCGTGCGCTAGGATATAATGAGAATGGGGCCAATTATATGAACGCGAATTTTATTGATATGTCAGTCGCTTTTGCTGCTGGCAATATTTATTCGACGGTAGAAGATCTTTTCCTTTGGGATCAAGCATTATATACCCAGAAATTACTCCCTGCCAATTATATGGACTTGATCTTTACCCCACATATACCTGCATGGGGACAACACTATGGTTATGGTTGGAATATTGGGAAAAAGAGAATCGGTAATACGAAAGACTATTTGCCAGTGGTTGAGCATGATGGAGGGATCAATGGTTTTAACTCTTTGATCGTAAGGGTACCTTCGGCGCGCTCTTCTATTATTTTGTTGAACAATAGAGGAGGGGCTCCGCTTTATCAGATGAGTGATGCCATTAGTGGTATTTTATATGATAAGTCCTATGATTTTCCGAAAAAATCCCTTGCACGCTCTTTGTACGAGACAGTAAGCAAAGAGGGAATCGCTGCAGGACTTTCCTTTTATGAAAAAGCAAAGGAAGCCAGCGAATATAGATTGGATGAAAGTGAAATGAATCGCTTCGGTTATGAATTCTTGCAAACTGAGCAGACGGAAGAGGCCCTAGCTGTTTTAAAACTGAATGTAGAAGCCTTTCCCAATTCATTTAATACCTATGATAGTTATGGAGAAATCTTGATGACAATGGGAGATAAGGCTGGCGCCATCAAAAACTATAAGCGATCCATCGCCTTGAATCCCAAGAATGAGAATGGGATTCAGATGTTAGCAAAGTTGGGCGTCGAAATTGATAGAGGCAAGTTGTATCTGCTGAAAACAGATAAGAGCTGGATGAAGGAGATTTTTACCTTCCCCTTGAATTTTGCCAGAGACATCCCATATACAGGGATAGAAGAAGCTCATTTCCCAAGAGGATGGAGAGATGTCGATAGCCCCGAATTTTGGTCTTATACCTTTGCTTGGAAGGTGGACCTTACCACTGAATTGACTAAAGCGGAACTGGAAAATAATTTACAGCTTTATTTTGATGGCCTGATGCGTGTAGTTAACAAAAACAAAGACTTTGTGCCCCCCAAGAGCATAGCCAAAGTCGAGCAGGATGCCGCTCAATTTAGGGGGACGATCGACATCTTTGATGCCTTTGTGACGAATGAAGCCATGACACTCCAGGTAGTGGCCGAAAGAGAATATTGCCCAGAAAAGCAGCAATCCATTCTGGTGTTTAAATTTTCGCCCCAAGGTTTTGAGCATGAAATTTGGGATACCCTAAAGAAGATAAAATTACGGGATGGGTTTTGTGAAAACTGATCAATTCCGCAACGTCATTTCGGTTAGAGCCACTTCTTTGAGGCCTTATCCTATCTATCCGATTATGCGGTAATGGATAGAGCACTGCGATTTTATCATGACCTGGAATGACGTATCGATAAGCTCGCCTTCTGCTGATGTAAAATGCACCAAAATGAAAAACCTAATGACTAATTCAAGCGTAGGATTCCTTCTACTTTCCCTTTTGCTGGTGACTTCTTGCCTTTCACAAAACAAGGCACCTTTGCTGGAAGAAGGAGAAGCTAACTCAATGAATGAGGGCTTAGATCATCTAGGTTTTCAGATAGGAGAATATGTCATTGAAATATTTGAAGATTCGAAGGGAAATCTTTGGTTTGGGACTTTAGCCCAAGGTGTAGCGAGGTATGATGGACATCAACTAAAATATTTTACATCCGATGATGGACTGAATGACAACAGAGTAGGCAGTATTATTGAAGACTCAGACGGAAATTTGTGGTTTGGAACCCATTCCGGAATTGCTAAATATGATGGCCAAACTTTCAAACAATTTGACGAGAGGGATGGACTGTGTAGCAATCAAGTGTCCCATCTATTATTGGATCAGCACGGAACACTATGGATCGGTACTTGGGGTGGCGTTTGTACCTTTAACGGAAGTAGTTTTGTAAATTTCCCGCTTCCAAAACCCGATATCGGGCTACTTCCCTATCAGGCCACAATGAATTGGTTGACTGACATTGCCGAAGATGCCGAAGGCAATATGTGGTTTGCGAGAGATGGTTATGGCGTATGCAAATATGACGGTAAGTCTTTTACACATTACACCAAGGAAGATGGACTCGCTTCTAATGCAGTAAGGGACATTCAAGAAGATCAGCAAGGGAATATCTGGTTTGGATCGAGAGTGGTCGAAAAAGATCATCCTGATCCTGACAAGCGATTTGGATCGGGCGGATTGACTAGATATGATGGCGAAGATTTTATTAGTTTTCCAGATTTAGCGGGTTTGAACAAGGATGATGTATATGAGATATATAGAGACGTTGCTGGTAATATTTGGATAGGTACCAGAAATCAAGGCGTGTACAAATATGACGGAAAGCAGTTTGCTAACTATTCAGAAAACAATACCGAAAGTGGGTTTCCTAAATCTGTGGTGAGTATTTTAGCGGATAGTGAAGAAAATATTTGGCTGGGGTGTGCAGGTGGTTTGTTTCGACTTAATTCTGCAGGTATCCTTAATGTGACGACAAAAGGACCCTGGGAATGATGGGAAATGAGTTCCTTTCTCCGGCGAATTTTGTAAGAACTGATTTTAAGTAAGCCTGATTATGAAGGTAAAAGGACTGTTTTTAATAGGGGTCTGGTCTCTATTTGCCCTGGCTTGTTCGACGGGAGAAAGCCAGGAACAACCCAATGTTATCTTGGTCTTTATCGATGATATGGGCTGGACCGATTTCTCTTGTTTTGGGAACACCGATGCCCAAACCCCGAACATCGACCAGCTGGCTTCAGAAGGTATATCCTTTGAACAGTTTTATGTGAACGCTCCCATTTGCTCCCCGTCTCGAGTAGCTATTTCTACCGGAACTTATCCACAACGCTGGAATATTACCTCTTACTTGGCTTATCGAGATAGGAATCGTGAGCGGGGTATAGCAAATTGGCTGAACCCCAGTGCTCCCATGCTAGCCAGAAGTTTACAGAAAGAGGGCTATGCAACAGGTCATTTTGGGAAATGGCATATGGGGGGACAACGCGATGTGACGGATGCTCCACCCATAACGGAATACGGCTTTGATGAATCATTAACCAATTTTGAAGGAATGGGGCCTAAATTACTACCCCTTACCAAAGATGAAACCGGTACGGTGGGCCGAATTTGGGAAAAGGCAGAAAACCTTGGAGCACCGGTCACCTGGATGCAAAGGTCTGAAATAACCAATGGTTTTATTGAGGCGGCTATTCCTTTTATGGAGAAAGCACAGCAAGCCGGCAAACCCTTTTATGTGAACCTGTGGCCCGACGATGTACACAGTCCGTTTTGGCCGCCATTTGAGGAATATGGATTGGCAAAAGAAGTAGGTAAGAGAGGATTGTATCTAGCGGTATTGGAAGCGATGGACAAGCAATTTGGTAAACTCTTCGATTATATACAGCAGAACGAAAAATTAGCTAATAATACACTGATTCTGGTTTGTTCTGATAATGGGCCTGAACTGGGGGCAGGCCAAGCAGGCCATTTAAAAGGCTACAAAACGCATTTATATGAAGGCGGAATCCGTTCATCCTTAGTGGTATGGGGCCCTGGTTTCATGACAGAAGATGTAAAAGGAACCCGCAACAAAACATCGGTTTTTTCAGCCATCGATTTAGTACCATCCTTATTGGAATTCACTGGGACAGCTGGGACAACAAATGCAAATTACGATGGCGAAAATAGCCTTAGTGTAATCTTGGGTGCGTCCAACTCATCTCGCCAGAAACCTCTCTTCTACAGCCGCCCACCTGATCGGAAAAATTACTATGGTTTTGAAAACCTGCCAGACCTGGCCATGCGAGAGGGGAAATGGAAATTGCTATGCGATTATGATGGCAGCCGTCCGGAGCTTTATGACCTAATCGTCGATCCTGGAGAAACGAAAAACCTAGCAGAAATGAAACCTGACATCGTCCAGTCAATGGTGGAACAGGTGCTGGCCTGGTGGGATGCTATGCCAAGAATTGAGGAATAATGGATAATTGGGAATTGATAATTGATAATGGATAATGACCAATTGGTAATGGATAATGAACACTATAGCAAGATAATTCCACATTATTAATTATTCATTCCCTCTTCACCTCTTCACCACTTCACCACTTCATCCATTGCCCATTGCCCCACTCAGCCCGCCACCTACCCCGTAAAACTTACCACTTACTGGCTGGCTATTTTAATTTGGACGGAAGTCGCGGACATTTAGGGTATTGATTAACCGCAAAACCCAAACACATGACCGCGACTCCAAATTCCAAATCGTACATTAATACAGAAACTAGAAGTGCTTATTCCAAACTTGGTTTGCTATATGGCAAAGAGGACGTCACAGAGGAGAGAAAGAAAATCCGGGTCCTCTCCATTGATGGAGGAGGGATCAAGGGCATTATTCCGGCGACTATATTAGTTTATCTAGAACAGAAATTGCAGGAGTTTAGTAATAATAAAGAAGCGCGAATCGCAGATTATTTTGACTTGATAGCCGGAACCAGTACGGGCGGAATTTTGACCTGCGCTTATCTTATTCCCGATGCAAATGATCCTTCCCGCCCTAAGTTGTCAGCCGAAGAGGCCCTGTCTCTCTACCTCGATGATGGGAAATACATTTTTTCTTTACCCTTCTGGCGCAAAATACGAACGCTATTTGGCTGGGTAGATGAGAAGTATAGCCACCGACATATGGAGCGTCTACTCAAGAAGCATTTCGGATCAAAGACCCGTCTGAGCCAATTATTAAAACCTTGTTTGATACCAGCCTATGATATTCATCAAAATAGGGCTGTCTTTTTTAACAGTTTGAATGCCCGAGATACACCCGAGCGCGATACTAAAGTTTGGCAAGTGGCGAGAGCTACATCTGCCGCGCCAACCTTCTTTGAACCCACCGTGGTGAAGTTGGATGGAGGAACTAGATTACCGCTAGTGGATGGTGGCGTTTTTGCCAATAATCCGGCTATGTGTGCTTATACAGAGGTGAATAAAATCGACTTTTCCAAAATTGAAACTGGCCGAAATGTGCCCGCAAGATCAAGTCATGAAGACATACTGCTGGTATCCCTTGGTACGGGTAAAATCAATCGACGTTATCTCGTCCAGGAAATGCGCAAAAGAGGGAAGATCGGTTGGGCCAAACCTGTAGTGGATATGATGATGTCGGGAAGTTTGAAAACGGTCGACCACCAATTAAAAAAATTATTTACTCAAACTCAAACTCAAACTCAAACTCAAGTGAAAGAGACAGGGACTTATTACCGCTTTCAGATGGCATTAACGGAGGCCACTTCTGCTATGGATAACACCAGCCCCGAAAACCTAACAGCACTGCATCAGACGGCGCTGAACTATATAAATGAACATAGCGACCAACTGGATGAAGTAGCAGCAAGTTTGATTGCCGAAGGATAAATTAGGGCACTAACTTTATTAGATATAGTCAGACAATTGACCTAATCTCGGTTTTATAAATGGGCAATTCAGTTTATCTTAGATAAGTAAGGACCAACTATTTTATCCACCCGTCTTATCCGCGCCCTATGAAAAAGATATACACTCTATTAGCCTGTTGTTGCTTAGTGATACCTTTAACTGCCCAATACCCTTTGGAGGATGATATGTCTTGGACAGAAAGTCTTTCCACCTGGCCATATAGGAGTAGTTTTGGGGGGCGGGAGCAAGGTTTTGAGTTTTATCTTTCCGGAGATACGCTCATCAATGATAAGGCTTACAAAAAGCTACATGCCAATCAATTAAGTAGCTGGAGTAGTTGGCGCAATGAAGTATGGGAAAAATATATCACTTATTATACCGATACGGTGATCTATCATGGGAATTTTGGTGTGCTACGCATGGATTCCACCGATCAGCTTTATTTCTTGCGGACAGCTGAATTACCTACCTCCCATGCTTATGCTCCACTCATCAATAGTTTTAGTATGGAAGAAGAAACACTCTTACACGACTTCAATATAGAGGTGAATGATACCTTGCACTGGAAGGAAAACGCCCAACGAGTGCAGGCTATTGACTCATTTGAAGTGGATAGTGGGGTAAAGGTAAAGCGATTCTGGTTTAACAATCAACCATTAGATCCCACCTATGATTATTGGTTGGAGGGTATTGGAAGTATCTATGGTTTATTTGGAGGTTATTCTACTAACCTCAATAGACTGCAGTTTAATGGTTTATTTGGTCGTACCACGCTTCGATGTTTTAGCTCCTCCCGCTTACAATTTCCAAAGAAAAGAAATCATCCTTTACTGGATTCCTGTTATCGCAATGTTTCAGCTTATTTTGATACAGCTAATGCGCCGAATATCCAGTACAATGAGGAACGGCGGCGGGAAATGGAAGAAAAGGAAAGGCAAGACAGCATTGATTTTCAAGCACAGTTAGACTACTTAAGTATCAATCTTTATCCCAACCTGGTAACGAATGATATGGCTTCGCAGGGCGTCTATTTTGAGTTAGTGGGTTTCAAGGAGAGAGATAAGAATAAAGCCATTAAAAGTATCAGCCTGTTTGGTCAGGATGGAAAGTTTTATTTAAGGCTTGTTGCAGAGGACTGGACTTATATGTCACTTTCAAACGCTTTCCATTTATCAAGGCTGTCCCAAGGATACTATTTTGTGATATTCGAACTAAATAATGGAAGGCGAATAGTGAAGAAGCTAGTTCGTATTTAGGGTAGCATTGCGGGGTACGAGTAGGGGCAAACCCCAACCGTCGCAACCCGCAATACCTAACTCCTCCAACCGCCAGCTCCCACTTCCTACCGTTCACTACTAATCACACCCACACCATTTTCCATCAACATCTTATTGATAGACATGATTTCTTTCATCAAGTTATCCATTTGAGCCTGATGGGGAGCTAGTTCTTTTTTAAGGTCCTCGTATCTGTCGTATGCACCCTGGTTGGGGCGATCGTCTTGGCCATTGACCACTGAATAGAGATAGGCTATTTGATCATCCAGCATGGGTGGATAGTTAATCGGGTCTTGTCCACTTTCACTGGCCGTTTGAATCAATTCATTCTCAAGCTTAGTCAAAGCATCTTGTATAGGTTCACTTTCAGTTTTGAACTTCTCTTTTAAAGCTTCAGTTAGCGGCCGCTTTTCAATAGCTCGAAGTTGTTTTCGCATCGAGCGAATTTTTCCTATAGTTTCGTGGCAAGAATTGAGTAATTCCTTGGCCTTTAGCGCCAACTCATATTGGGCTTGCAAGTCTGCCGTAGTCTGGGTCCAACGTGGATCGAGTTCGACGGCAAAAGCTTGCGTTTCTACTTGAGTCCCCAATTTCAATTCTACCGTGTGCGGGCCTGGCGCTGCGTTGATTCCACTCAGGTTTGCCAGCGAAAAGCGAGCGCCACTTTGTACCACAGGCGCTTCGTACTTCATATTCCAGGTGATTCTATTCAAGCCTTTGCGAAGCCTCAACTTGCTTTCGCCTTTGCCGGGTTGGGTAGAGAAAACGTGACGCACGGTTCCCGCCGGATCTTTTATGCTGATACTAGCCGTCTCTTTGCTATCCACCTCGTCGCTGACATAGTAATAGATGACCGCTCCTCTAGGGGCTGCACTCGGGCTACCCGTTCCACGCGAGCCTCGGATCTGCGTTTTGTAGACGGTATTAATCGGAAAAAGATGTCCTTGCTTCGCCCATATCTTTTGATTGATTTCACGTAGCGGGGAAATATCATCCATAATCCAGAAAGATCGGCCTTGCGTAGCCACCACTAGGTCATTCCCTTTAATCAGAAGATCAGTGATAGGAGTAGTAGGCAAGTTGAGTTGGAAAGCTTTCCAGTTTTGGCCTTCATCCATCGAGAAATACATGCCAAATTCTGTGCCCGCAAAGAGTAAGCCTCTGCGTAATGGATCCTCTCTTACTACTCGCGTAAAGTGCCCTTCTGGAATCCCGTTGGTGATACTCTTCCAATTTTTTCCGAAATCATTGGTGAGATAAATGTAAGGTCGGAAGTCATTTTCTCGGTATTTATAAGCCGTAATAATAGCCCGTCCTGGTGCATGTGCGGACAATTCAATACTATTAATCGTGGCTTCGACAGGAAAACCTTTGGGGGTAATCTCCTGCCAATTCTTTCCGTCATCCTGGGTGATATGTAGCCGACCATCATCGGTTCCTGCCCATAACTCACCGGCATTGTGGGGCGATTCCTCAAAAGCAAAAATGGTGGTGTAGAGTTCCACTCCGGTATGATCGTGTTGAATGGGCTCGCCGGGTATATTGTGATATTCGTCTTTATTGGTCGTCAAATCAGGACTGATTACTTCCCAAGATTGGCCTCCATCTTTCGTTCTTAGCACATACTGTGCACAGTGGTAGACGGTTTTGCTATCATGTGGAGAAATTCGAATCGGTGCATTCCATTGAAAACGATATTTGATATCCCGAGGAGCGGTACCATCATGCATCTGTGGATAAGCGACAATTCCTTTCTGATGGCCCTTGTCCAATTCCTTACGGGTAATTACGCCGATGTAGGTGCCGGCATAAATCAGATTGGGATTGTTGGGGTCGATGGCAATATGGCCACTTTCTCCCCCTCCGACGGCGTACCAGTCTTCATAGGGTGTAAGGCCACCTTGTGGGCGACTAGAAACAGAGATGGTCGAATTATCCTGCTGTGCACCATATACTCGATAGGGGAACTGGTTATCGACGCTGACCCGGTAAAATTCGGCGGTGGGCTGGTTGTTCTGGGTAGTCCAGGAAGCCCCTCCGTTGAAACTAACACAGGCACCACCATCATTTGCTTGAATCATGACTGACGTCTGATCAGGATTGATCCAGAGATCATGGGTATCCCCGTGTGGAACAGCAATTCGCTCAAAAGTCTTCCCCCCATCAATCGACTTATAAAAACTGGTATTGAGGGCGTAGACTGTATTTTCATCTTTAGGATCAGCAAAAACACGAGAGTAGTACCAGGCTCGTTGTCTCAGATTGTGAGAACGATTGATACGTTGCCAGTTAAGGCCTCCGTCATCCGAGCGGTACAGTCCGCCCTTGGTTTCTTCACCGGCCTCCTGTTGCACCCATATTCGCTTTGGATTGGCCGGAGATATAGTGATGCCTACGCGGCCTAGCAGCCCATCCGGCAGCCCATTTTCAATTTGTTTCCAGTTTTCACCGCCATCAGTGGATTTCCAAACACCCCCTTCATCACTACCATCGATAAATGTCCAGGGTTTTCGTTCTGCCGTCCACATCCCCGCATAAAGAATACGTGGATTACTGGGATCCATATCAATGTCGATGGCTCCTGTCTTGTCACTGATATATAATGTTTTTTTCCAATTGGCTCCGCCGTCTTTGGACACAAAGATGCCGCGCTCAGGGCTTGGGCCAAAAACATTACCCAGTACGGCTACATATACCCAATCTGGGTGCTGTGGATGCACGACAATTTCTGCAATTTGCCCTGCTTTTTTCAACCCAATATGGGTAAAACTGAGTCCGCCATCAACAGATTTATACATACCAACGCCAGGGGATACATTCCCACGAGGATCTGCGGAGCCTGTTCCGACATAGATGACGTTTGGGTCATTGGGGGCTACCGCAATAGCTCCGATAGAACCCGCTTTGATATCTTTTGTTCCGATGCTTCGCCAATTGAGTCCTCCATCTGTTGTTTTCCAGACTCCGCCGCCCGTTGCCCCCATATAAAAGGTGAATAATTCGCCGGGTACGCCTTCTACTGCTGTTGATCGCCCACCTCGGTGAGGCCCAATATTGCGATAGTTTAATCCTTTTAGTTGTTCGGTGGAAATATCTTGGCTATGTAAATCATCAATCGGAAGAAAGAATAGCGTCATGACTAGCCCTAGCAATAGAGCGATCGGATGGTTTTCTCTGTACATGTGGAGTGTTTTGCGGGAAATTACAAAGACTTTATTTCTTTACCACTGTAGCCGTGGTATTTTCTATCTGAGAAAGGTACTCGCGCGGGGATTTTCCTGTGAATTTTTTAAAAGCACGATTAAAAGTGGCTTTTGAGTTAATACCATCTCATATAGGAACATACAGGCAATAGAGTGGGCATGTCGACTATCGTACCAACCGCCAAAAAAAGGCTAGAAATCACAAATGTGTAACAAGAGAATAACAGATGAGCGAATAAAGTCCGGGACGGGACAAGTACGGAGAAGAGCAGCCTTTTTCCGAAATTAGTTATCTTAGAGGGAGGACT
>Ga0070726_10001578_pt1 | contig 22631 bp, 16 predicted proteins | sample tdAd471_FD_67275 | JGI IMG/M metagenome (GOLD analysis project Ga0070726, IMG submission 67275) | Marine sediment microbial communities from the Atlantic coast under amendment with organic carbon and nitrate - tdAd47.1 | ecosystem: Environmental > Aquatic > Marine > Coastal > Sediment | place... | reverse complement strand
TATCAACAAACCTTTCACCTTTTGTGGAAATATTGGCCAGGGACACCCAGATCCGGATATCCTATTCGCTGAAGGTCAGTTTTATCTGATCACCCAGTTTGATACCGATTTTGTAAGCCCTGGTCCATGGGTAGAGACCGTAGAAGTCCGTGTAGGAGTGGATACTACCGATGATGGTATAATTAACAAATGGAGCGATTGGCAGGCCGTCAGTGAGCAGTATGATTACATCAAAGGTTTTGCTAAGCAAATTGAAAAAACACCTGCACAATTAGATCTATCAGATCTTCCGGAAGGCTATGGCTTCCAGTTTGAAGTTAAAATTACAGATACCACTGAAAACGAATCTAAACCCATTCTCGACAAAGTCGCCCTTCGATTCAAACACTAAAAGCGAAAAACTCCATCTAATGCAAAGGAATATATACCCACTTTTAACCCTTGCCGTTATCATAGCCTTGACAACGGGGGCTGACTGCCCAGGATGGAATTGAAAATTGACCTGCTCAATATAAAATACTAAAACCAAGACTATCATGATACCACAAGTAAGTGTAAAAACTCAAGCGGTTCGACCTAGGATGACCCTCCTCGTCCTATTGATTTTTCTATTAAGTGCTTGTACTTCTGGGAATTCAAATCAGGCAGAAACGCAAGAAGATAAAGAACAAGAAACCCTAAGCTTTTCCTATTCAGATGTTACCGGAATAGGGAAAGACTCAATATATAACAGAAGGGACCCCAGCGATGTGATCAAGGTCGGCAACAGATACTACGTTTGGTACACCCGGATGAATAGCCCAATCCGGTCTGGCTACTGGGGGACGATCTGGTACGCTACCTCTGAAGACGAGGGATTTACTTGGCAGGAGCAAGGCATGGCCCTGGGCCTGGGCGCAGAAGGTAAGTTTGACAACCATTCCGTCTTCACCCCCAACATCTTGGCACATCAAGGCAAGTACTACCTCTATTACACCGCTGTGCAACCGACCCCCGGCAATGCCGACAAGGCATTCGAAAATAATTCCATCAATGATTTCACTGCCATTGGATTAGCTGTATCAGACAGTCCTGACGGCCCCTTTGAGCGGGTAGCCAACAATCCGATCTTGGAGGTCTCCACGGATACAACAGCATTTGATAGTTATCGAATTGACGATGCCAGTTTGTTGGTCAAGGATGAAAAAATTTGGATGTACTACAAGGGGCGATGTTACATTGATGGCAAGGAAGGCCCCAGACGTACCAAAATGGGAGTGGCCATGGCTGAGCACCCTGAGGGACCCTACCAGAAGCATGCCGGTCCGATTTTAGACCATAGCCATGAGGTACTGATATGGTTAAAAGACGGAGGGGTAGCTTCCTTAGCTTCTCTTAGTTCCTCCATTAATTTAGCGGCCGACGGCATAAACTTTGCGCCCATCCAGCAAAACCTAAGCAATATTCCTACGGCACCAGGTTTATACCGGCCACATTTAGAAAATGGCAATCCAGCCAATGAAATTCCGGGGTGGGGGATTTCCATGAAGCAAGCTAAAGGGGAAGCCTATTTGCTTCGATATGAGATAGACTAGGGCGTGAAAGTAAAATAGATTTTATGATAGGCTCTAAATGGGTTGGTGTTTGGAGTGTTTATGTCTGGCCAGTCGCAGACAAAGGAAGCGCAAAGTGCAGTGGAAAATGCAAAAGAATTGGCTACAACTTTAAAAAATGAATTCGATGATCCGATTAACTAAACCTCTTCTATGCCTGATAGCGGCACTGCTATTTTTGATTTCTTGTGGAAAAAAAGAGCAAAAGTCTGCGGCTATTGAAGAAAACCTGCCCAATGTCATTCTCATCAACGCAGACGACCTGGGATATGGTGACCTAAGTTGCTATGGAGCTACACTTGTCCAAACGCCCAATATTGATAAACTGGCCAGCCAAGGTAGATCGTTTTCAGATGCTCACGCCGCTTCGGCGGTGTGTTCTCCTTCCCGTTATGGGTTGTTGACCGGTACATATCCACTAAGACGCAATTTCTGGGGCCCGATTGGAGGTCTTGATGATGGCCTAACAATTGACACCAGCCAAATGACCCTCGCCAGCTTGTTGAAAAATGCCGGGTATTCAACCGCTTGTGTGGGGAAGTGGCACCTAGGCTTGGGGGTAGATAAACCAGATTATAACCAAGCAGTAAAACCAGGACCGCTTGAGCTTGGGTTCGATTATTTTTATGGAGTGCCCATGGTAAATAGTGGCCCTCCATTTGTCTTTGTGGAGAACCATTCGGTGGATGGATATGATCCGGCAGATCCATTTGTAAGAGGGAAAGAATCGGTCACGCAGAAATGGCCGGCAAAAGGAGGATATAAGGCCATTGGTGGAGCTGAAAAAGCTCATTTGTTGTATGATGACGAAAAAGTAGGAACGACCCTTAAGGATAAAGCCATTGAATGGATGAAAAAGACCCACTCCAGCGATCAGGACAAACCTTTCTTTCTTTATTTGGCAACGACCAATATCCATCACCCCTTCACGCCGGCACCACAATTCAAAGGAACGAGCGAAGCAGGCCGTTATGGAGATTTTATCCACGAATTGGATTGGATCGTAGGAGAGGTGCTACGCACGCTCAAAGAGATGGGAGAAGAAGAGAACACCCTGGTCATTTTTACCAGTGATAATGGTGGCATGTTAAACCACGGTGGGCAGGATGCCTGGAAAGCGGGCCACAAGCTCAATGGAGATTTATTGGGTTTTAAGTTTGGAGCCTGGGAAGGAGGACATAGGGTCCCTATGATGGCGAAATGGCCGGGAGTCATTCCCGCGAATAGTGCATCAGATCACTTGATTAGTCAGGTAGATTGGTTGTCAACATTTGCAGCAATAGTGGACCAACCATTGAAAGGGGATGACCAAGATGGTGTCAATCAGCTGCTAGAACTCAAAGGCGAGGCAACAGCTCCACTGAGAGAAATGCTGATGATTACGCCTAACAGCCCTGAGCACCTGGTGGTAAGAAAAGGGAAATGGGTCTACATCCCCGCACAAGATGAAGGCGGTTTTCAAGCCAAGAAGATTGACGCCCACACTTTGGGAGGGGCTGCCGCATTTGCCCTGACCCAACAAAAAAACAGCGATGTAGTCGATCATAAAATCAAGGAAGATGCACCGAAGGAACAACTCTATGACCTAGAAAAAGATCCTTATCAGGCAGAGAATGTGGTCGCACAAAACCCGAAAGTAAAAGAAGAACTTCAGCAAATCTTGGCCGAGTACAGACAAAAAATTGGGCCATATCCTAAGCTCGGCTGGATTCATAAGGAGGTCATTGCCAGACAAGAAAAAAGAAGATTAGAAAAACTAAATGAATAATGGAATCAATTTTAAATATTGTTCAAAGAATTGGTGGTGTTTCGCTTGTGCTCCTTATTGCGCTAGTAGCAGGCTGCGCTACAAAAACCGAAAAGAAAGAAGTTGCGCAAAAAACACCCAACATCATCGTCATTTTTGCGGATGACTTAGGCTATGGCGATATCGGCTGCTATGGTGCAGAAGGAATCAAAACCCCCCATCTCGATGCCCTGGCTGCTGGTGGTTTTCGCAGCACAGACTTTTTTGTTCCGGCCAATGTTTGCAGCCCCTCACGTGCGGCCTTGCTTAGCGGTAGGTACCCCATGAGGGCGGGCTATCCTGTGGCCACCAGACCTGATTATCCAAAGTACAAGGAGTATGGATTTGCCGCTGAGGAAGTGACTATTCCAGAGCTGCTAAAGCCGGCTGGTTATCGTTCGCTGATGGTTGGCAAATGGCACCTTGGAATGAATGTGGAAGGATCTCATCCGCTGGATGCTGGCTTTGATGAGTACCTGGGGATTCCCAGAAATTATGATCCCCAAGGCAGAGGCGACAACAATACCCTCTACCATAATAGAGACGTAGTATCAGAAAGCGTAGAATGCGAAATACTTACTTCAGCTTACACCGACAAAGTGGTGGATTTCATGAGTGAAAAGCGGGACAAGCCATTTTTTATTTATGTGTCTCATCACATTGTGCATAACCCCCTTTTGCCAAGCGAAAAGTTCAAAGGAAGTTCGGAGTATGGCCCTTATGGTGATTTTGTTCAGGAACTCGATCATAGCACGGGGCGGATTATGGAAGCTCTCCGAGTGGCACAGTTAGAGAAAAACACCTTGGTTGTTTTTACCTCGGACAATGGGCCGACCTGGAAGGGGGCGACGGGTGGTTTAAGTGGCGGAAAATACTGCACCATGGAAGGAGGGCATAGGGTGCCGGGTATTTTTTATTGGCCTGGAAAAATTCCAGCGGGACAGACCTCCAACACCTTAATATCCAGCATGGACTTATTGCCGCTATTTTGTGATGTAGCGGGGGTAGATTTGCCTACCGATAGAAAAATTGATGGGAAGAACATTTTAGACCTCTTGAAAGGAAATACCACTAAATCACCGCATGAATTCACCTATTACTATAATGGCACAAACCTACAAGCTGTCCGCAAAGGAAAATGGAAGCTACACTTAGCACGAAGCGTCCGGGACCAACCTTTTTGGTCAAAGAAGGGACACCCAAAGGTGGACAAAGGATTTATCACGCTGGATGAGGATAGGCTCTACAATCTGGAAGATGATCTTGCTGAAAAAGTCAATGTTGCTGAGCAGTATCCGGAGGTGGTGAGTAGGCTAAAGGAGCAAGCGGCTGTCATTCGAGCAGAACTGGGAGATGTAGACGTCATCGGGACTGATCAGAGAGTGCCCAATTTAGAAGCGCCACAGGAGCGAGATCCAATTGAATTAAAAAAGTAAACGACTAATATGACATACCCCAAGGATAAACTGATTTTGAGCATTTCTACCATGCTTCTAATGGTGATGCTGATCGGTTGTTCTCAGACAGCGCAGCAGTCTAGAGCGGTTGTGAATGAAGGCCCCAACTTCATTATCATTTTCACCGATGATCAGGGCTATGGCGACCTTGGCTGCTTTGGAGGCGAGCACCTAAATACCCCGCATCTTGATAAAATGGCAGAAGAGGGGATGAAGCTGACCAGTTTTTACGTAGCAGCACCAGTTTGTACCCCCTCCAGAGCCGCACTGATGACAGGCTGCTATCCAAAGCGGATCAATATGGCCGCCGGCGTGTTTCTCGCCGGAGATAAGAGAGGGCTCCATCCAGATGAAATTACCATTGCGGAGGTACTAAAAACAAAGGGCTATGCCACTGGCATCATGGGTAAATGGCACTTGGGAGATCAGCCCGAGTTTTTGCCAACCCGCCAAGGCTTCGATGAATTTTTCGGACTGCCCTATAGCCATGACATTCACCCTTGGCATCAAAACAACAAAAAATGGAATTTCCCGGATCTCCCACTCTTGGAAAGTGAACAAGTTATAGAAATGAACCCTGATATGAACCACCTCACTCAGCGGATCACTGACAAGGCGGTAGCTTTTATAGAAAAGAATAAGGAAAATCCTTTTTTTCTATACGTTCCGCACCCTCTACCACATAGGCCATTATACGCTTCCCCGGAAATGATGGAACAAGCAACGGATTCTATACAAGCCTTGCTGTCTCAAGAAAATGGTATGGTAAATTATCCAATTCGCGATAAAATCTACCCGCAGGCAATCGGTACGATAGATGCGTCAGTAGGGAGGATTTTAGAAACCCTGATTGCGAATGACCTAGATGAAAACACCTTGGTCGTTTTTAGCTCTGATAATGGCCCAGCAAGAGGAGGCATGGGTAGTACAGGTGGCCTAAAAGGTAGAAAAGGGCATACTTTTGAAGGAGGGATGCGGGAGCCCTCCTTGGCTTGGTGGCCAGGACGAATCCCCAAAGGTACTGAAACGGATCAGGTGTTGACGACTATGGATTTGCTACCCACTTTTGCAAAACTTGCTGGAGCAAAAATCCCTCAAGACCGAGTGATTGATGGGAAGGATGTATGGCCAGTGCTGGCAGGAGATAAAAAGGGTGGCCCGCCCCGAGAGCCATTTTATTACTACAACAAGAACCAATTGGAGGCGGTTCGTCATGGGGACTGGAAGTATCACCGACGAAATGGCCAAAGCTTTTTGTATAATCTAAGAAAAGACGTAGGAGAGACCCAAAACCTCATTGATCAGCACCCCCAAATTACAGCAGAACTAGTAGGATACTTTCAAGCATTCGAAAAAGAGCTTGGAGAGGGAGTCAAGCACAGCGACCAATGTCGCCCGGCAGGCTATGTGGAGCGGGCCTTGCCATTAACAAAATAGATTTGACTAATGAGGTCCCACAGAATATCCCTATAATAGGGGGGAATAGGAAGTGGCAACGACCTGTTACTGTTTAAAAAATTGAATATGTTCAACACCACCTGCTTCGTAAAGATGATCATTTTGCTGACATTGACTATGATGAATACCTCATCTTTTGCTCAGCAACTTCGACCTGCCAGGATTTTCAATGACCATATGGTTTTACAAAGAGAAAAAGCTGTTCCCATTTGGGGAATGAGTTCGCCACAGGAGGAAATCACCGTAACTTTTGCTGGGCAGAAGAAAACCACCCAGGCCGGAGAAGATGGTAAATGGATGGTCAAGCTTGGCCCTTTGGAAGCATCCGCTAAAGGCAGGAATATGACTATATCTGGAAAAAGCGAGGTGATTATCTCCGATATTTTGGTAGGAGAAGTCTGGATATGTTCAGGTCAATCCAATATGCAGTTTCCAGTGAGTGCTGTGCCTGAAATCAAAGGGCTCATACCATTTGCAAAAAATATTCGAAGTTTTGAGGTGAAAAGGACGGTTGCATTTGAGGAAATGGAGGATGTATCCGGCAAGTGGGAAATCACCCATCCATCAAGTGCGGTTGCATTTTCCTTCGCCTATTTTCTGGAAAGTATTTCTGGCATACCTGTCGGTATTATCCATGCTTCATGGGGCAGTTCTTCAATTGAGGCTTGGATGCCTAAAGATATGACGGAGACCTTGCCCTATTTTAAGACCATAATGGAAGATTTTGATGCGGATACCCTTACTCAAAATCGTATCCAGCGAATTCTAGGCGCACCAAATGGCTGGACAAGGCAGGAAGACATTTTTTTAAGAAGACAACCCAATATTCTCTACAATGCTATGATGAAACCGTTGGCACCCTACGCATCTAGAGGACTCGTTTGGTATCAAGGAGAGCGTAATACGAGATACTTGTCTGGAATGCCCGAGATCACGGAAGAAAACTGGTTCCATAGGGTAGCAGGAATGAAGGAATATGGTGAGGCGCTTAGTCAATGGATATTACGTTACCGCCAGGAGTGGCAGAACAAAGAAATGAACTTCATGGTGGTTATGTTGCCTGGCTATGGAAAGGGCACAACTACAAAACCGGGCATTGATCTGGAGGATCCCACGGAAGAGTCATGGGCATGGATGCGCGAATCTCAATTACAAGTTTTGGAGCTGCTCAATACGGCAGTAGCCAATACCATTGATTTAGGGGATGTTAAAAATGTTCATCCAAAAGACAAGCTTCCCATTGGTCAGCGTTTGGCTCTTCTGGCTGCTAAAAACACCCTTGGACTAGATATTTTAGCCCTGGGCCCTATGCTAAAAAGAGTTGACTTGCAAGGAGATAAATTGGTCGTTCATTTTGATTATGCCAGTGGCCTCAAAACCAGTGATGGGAAAGCCCCTCGTGGTTTTTGGGTAACAGATGATTCGAAGAAATGGGAATCTGCGGATGCCAGGATTGAGGGAGAAAGTGTAATCCTGACCTCGCCCAAAATTAAGCAGCCCAAATATATCCGCTATGCCTTTGCGGGGAAGCCTTCAGTCAATTTAGTCAATGCAAGTGAGCTACCTGCCTACCCATTTAGAACTGATGATTGGGAGGAATAAAAAAGACAGAATTTTGGGTAGATTTATAATTGTTTGGACGCTTTTAGCTTGGGAAACAGTCCTTACCCAGCCCCAAAACTATCTATTTCGTCTACCCTTTAATTTTCTTAAATTTGAAACATTCTCTAATTTAAACCTCTTCCTACCAAAACCTATTTTTATCCTCATGCAAACTATAATAAAACTAAGTCCGGCAATATTCATATCTCTATTTTTGACTTCTACTACTCTCAGTAGCCAAAGTTGGCAAACGTTAGATAGCTTAGGTGGTAAGAATTATTTTGATCGAAAATATGATGTTGCCTTGACCTATGCGACTAGAGCCATTGAAACCTATAGACAAGAAGTCGGATTAGAAGACACTATTTATGTTGATCTGTTAACTAGTAAGGCAGAAGTTTTAGGGAAGCTGGAGAAGTACAATGAGGAATTCAAGGAATATACGGGAGCCATTCACGTTCTAAAGACTTTTCTAGACACATCCCTTGCAAATTATTACCCTTATTCTACCTATTTATTGGGTTTGGCAAAGAACCGCCAGCGTTTCGGCGCTTTCCATCTAGCCAATCAGTTATATCAGGAGTCATTAGCTATTCGTAGTAAACTAATCAGTGAAACTAGCGTCCATGCTGCGGTATGTATAAACAACATTGGCGTTAATTATTTTTATATGCAAGAGATAGATTCCTCCATTTACTACTTGAAAAAAGCGGCTGCTATTTGGAAGAAGGACAATAAGGGGCCAGGAGACGTCAGATATGCGACTTGTATTGGCAACATTGGTGCTATTTACAACAATAATGGGAAACACAATAAGGCCTTGCCTTATTTACAAGAAAGCCTGAAACTTACTGCCATTACAGATTCTACTGGAAAACGTTATATAGATGCGCTGGAGAAAGTAGGATCAGTCTATAAGCGGATGGGACGATATGAAGAATCTGTACTATTTTATGAGGAAATGCTAACAAAGGCAGGAGTCTTTTACGGGAAGGAGCACTCTAAATACGCGGAGCTTCAAGGTCTTGTAGCAAGTCTAAACTCTACTTTGGGTAGAGAGGATAAGGCAATTAGATTGCACAAGTCCAGTCTGGATATAATGGGTAATGTGTATGGAAAGGACAAAGCGCAGTACGCTATCCAGGCTTTCAAATTGGGTGGTTTGTATCTAGATTTTGAAAACTATGAAAAGGCCAAGGAGTTCCTTGATCAGGCCCGAGAGGTCTATGAGAATAGCCAAGATACGACTAACTCCTATTACTCCAGTGTGATAGGAGATATCGGACTCTATTATCAATATACTAAAAAGTATGAACGGTCCGAGCAATACTTGCAAAAACAAATCGAGTTACTGAAGCAGATGGGGCGTGATACTTCTTCTGAGATGGTCATCGCCTTACATAATTTAGCTAACCTCTATATTGACATGAAAGATTACAAAGCGGCTGAAAAAGTCCAGCTTGAGGGAATGTCGATAAGAGGGCATCTTTTTGGCCAAAACCATCCAGGATATCTTACAGACCTATTCACCTTGGCGGTCATTGATTATCGGAGAAGGAATTTTCAAGCGGCCTTAGGAAAGTTTGAAAGGGTGGTCAATGATCATCTTAGGAGTTTTGGGAAGGCTGGAGCATACAATAGCTATGTAAAGGGATTAGCTACAACGTATCGGCTTCTTGGCCGGTACGAGGAAGCGCTGTATTGTTTCGAGGAATACATTGACGTGACCCGGACCAATATCAACCGGAATTTTGATGTTTTGAGCAAAGAGGGACGTGCAAAGTTCCTAAAATCAATAAGCTGGGAGCTAACTATCCTTTCTTCCGAACTTTATGCCTTAAGAGATGAATCAACAGCTGCTGCGGGGCTCTTATATGATGTCTCTTTGATTTTAAAAAACCTCTTATTGGAAAGCAATAGGGCATTTCTCCGAGAAGTCACTGTCGCTGATAAGCCCAAGCTTCAGGTATTATATGCCGATTGGTTACAGCTCAAAAGAATTTTGAATAAGCAATATGAGCGTCCAATAAATCAACGTTTGAATGTGGACAGCCTGGAGCGTCGCTTAGAACAAATAGATGAGGAACTTTCTCAATCGACTCAGATGGCTTACCCCTTTCAATCTAGTACAACTTGGCGAGACGTCAAATCAAGGCTTGGCCAAAATGAAACTAGCTTGGAATTTGTACATTTTCAACGCTATAGTGATCAAGAGTGGTCCGATAGTATAATGTATTGCGCCATTCTACAAAAGAAGGATTGGGCATTCCCAAAATTGATTCCTCTCTTTGAAAAGCAACAGCTTGAAAAACTAGTGTCACACTTATACCCCAGTCAGAAAAAAAAGATCAATGCTGTGTATTCGAGGGAATTATATGAATTGGTATGGCGACCCATTGAGAAGTTTATTGGATCATCGACAAAGATTTATTATTCTCCTTCGGGGCTTCTACATCAAGTTACATTTGCAGCAATACCCAACTCTCTAGGACTTCCTATTGTTGAACAATATCAACTACACTATGTAAGTAGCGGAAGGAACTTATTACAAAAAAAGGATAAAGCGTTGCAACGGCCAGTCTCGGCTATGATTTATGGCGGTATTGACTATGATAGTATGCGAATAGCGCCATCAAAAAGGCTTCCTAAAGATATAAATAGGATTAAGGAAAAGGGAGATGAAGGTAGTTTCTCAAGAAAAAGAGGAAGTAATGGTAAAGGGTGGGAATACCTGCCAAACTCTTTAGTGGAATTGAACAAACTTTCAAAAATTTTTACAGCTAATCGCATTAGTGCCAACGGTCTCTCTGGGCAGCTAGCAACAGAAGAATCATTTAACGAAATCGGCATTGAAGAACCCTCACCCGATATACTTCATTTAGCCACACATGGTTTCTTTTTTTCTGATGATTTCGAAGGGACAAAACCAGAAATTGATCGATCTAACTATTTTCAGTATGCTACTGATCCCTTGTTGCGGGCTGGTCTAGTCTTGGCCGGCGCTAATCGGGTGTGGTTGAACAAGGATACTTTTCCGGAAAATGAAAATGGAATTCTTACCGCTAGAGAAATATCAAATAGTAACCTACAACACACTAAACTAGTCGTGTTGTCTGCCTGTGAAACGGCTTTGGGGGATATTAGAGGTAGTGAAGGGGTATATGGTTTGCAAAGGGCTTTCAGAATTGCCGGAGCTGACCATTTAATTACTACGCTTTGGAAAATCTCCGATAGTCATCACACGCTTGAGTTTATGGAAACTTTTTATCGCTTGTGGCTCTCTGAAAAGAAGTCCATCCACCAGGCTTTTAGAGAAACTCAAATGGCTTTGCGTATCAAATATCCACATCCTTACTATTGGGCGGGGTATGTTTTGATGGAGTGAAAGGGTAAAGGTCTTACTTGACTTGATTCAAATATTTTAGGATTGTGGGGTCTTCGGCCTCCAGCAGGGGTTGATAGTCTTCACTAAATGAAATCTCGTACCAATTTTCTTGCCCTTGCAAAACCTGTTTTTCTCCTGCATCTATTTTGAATGACACCCAATGTAGGTCTTTTAGGGAAGTTAAACTAGCTTTAGTGGCGCGAATCTGTAGCCCATTTTTATCTAGTTTGTATTGGACTGTTTTATCACTTTGGAGAACGAAAGAAACCATTCTTGAAGTGCTATTTTGGGAAATAAGCCTTCCTTCTCTGATCAACAACTCCGTATACCTGATTTCCTTCATCAGTCGATTTCCTGAGGAACCCATTAAATCCTCTTGCTCATTTGCCTGTGGTGTTTCCCAATGCCCCTCTTCATTGGTTAAGGTTGTCTGATGGGTAGCTGGAAAGAATAAATATAGAAACAAAGCCATCATTACTGCAACTGAAGCGGCAACAGCTAGTCGAATCCACATTTGGCGAACTTTTACTGACTTTGGTAGTCCTTTCAGGTTGGCTTCTTCCAACTGGTTGGAGTTGCCAATGACTTTTGACAAAGTTTGTTGATAATCCCAAAGCCGCTTATATTCTGGGTCAGATTTGATTTTTGCTTCAACCTCCTTAGACTTAGTTTCTGAAAGTTCACCATTGGCGTACTGGTCGATGAGGTCAAATATCTTGGAGCTATTATCTTTCATGGGCTGAAATTAAGTAAAGGATGAATAATACTTCTTAAGGGAGTTCAGTGCCAGTCTTTGACACTTTTCCATACAATTCTTTCTTTTGTTCTTGCAACTGCCGTACGAAACACCAAATTTTTTAGCCAGATGATGAAGGGACTGACTTTTACTATAAAATTGCTGTAATAGGTATTGGCATTCCGGGTCTAATCTTTTGACAGCCTCTTCCAGCAATACCTCAAATTGCAACAAGGCTTCCCCTTTGGCGGATTGTCGAACGAAGCCGAAAAAACGAAGGATACAGTTTAAAGGAATCTTCCTTTCGAGTTTTTTGCTATTCTTTCCTTTAAAGTAATCATAAAGTACTGGTGCACATAACTCCCCCATATCCGATAAGGCATCGTCGATGGCTTCTTTTAAAGAGATGGGGATAACACTCTCAGCCATCGTATCAGTAGAGGGGAGCCAGTCAGCAGCGTTTACCTTTGATCGCTTTCGATCTTTCAACAACTGATTCTTGCAAGCTTTCATAAGATAGCTACAAAGCTGTGATTCCTCGTAGCTAAAATAGTTTCCGTTTTGAATAGCCTCAGGTAAGTTTTGCCAGACCGCCATGAAAGCATCTTCTACTCTACCTGGATCTACTTGGTAAGCTCGGACACAATATTTTTCGATTTTTTGATAACAATCTTTCGATACCTGTTGATTTTTTCCTAATATTTTAAAAAGCTCCCCAGCAGCATTTCGGTCACCAATAGCTACTTGTTCAATGATTGTTTGTAGGTTTCTATTTGAACTCATATTCAACCGATGTATGACATTGTAGATCAGAATGGACGGATTAAAGTTTGGATCAATGAAGGTAAAAAAATGTAATGAGTTACTTAATTTTATCCATAAGGAAACGGAGGGTACTTTCAAAATATAATGAATGTTTAATACATTTGGATGATACTTCACAACTTGTCCTATCAAATACTCGTTAATGCACTCGAATCGAATAGTTTTTAGTTTTTTACTACTACTAATAGCTCATTTTTCTCATACCCAGTCTTCGAATGGATTGATTTTAGAAGATGAAATTTATGAAACAGTTCCGGTAGTCGAAGTCGCCCCACTTTCAAGAGGTAGTAAAAGTAGTTTAAAACCTTGGGCACCAAAACCCAGTGATCAGGGGGCTACTCCTTCCTGTGTAGGGCATGCAATTGCCAATGCATTGAGCATTAGTTTTGTGGTTTTACCCACAATACCGACGACCAACCCAAAAGAAATAGAAGAACAAAAACTATCTGCTTCCTTTATCTATAATCAAATCAAAAGAGGGGCAGCGGCAGGCCAACGCGCTAGCCTATTTGAAGGTTTTCAATTGGTTCAGGCGATGGGCGATTGCTATGAAAAGGATTTTCCTAATCACTTAGCTCCGCAGATTTTACCTGACACTCAGCATATCCAATCCGCCTCTGAGTTTAGAATCAAATCTTTTGGTAAGATCGATAGTCGTGATATTACATCAGATATTTTTAGAGCTCGTATCAAAGGCCAAATAGAAGGTGGTACACCGGTGGTCATTGGGATTAATGTTCCTGTTAATTGGCGACAAACTGCGGCAAGGACTGCAGAGGAGTGGAATCAACAGCCCTTGGAGGGACATGCAATGGTAATCATTGGCTTCAACGGGAATGGGGAATTTGAGTTGATGAATAGCTACGGAACCGCTTGGGGTAAAGGAGGATTTATTAGATTACCGTGCGAGCTTGTAATGAAACATTTGAAGTACGCCTATATTGCTATCTTAAGTAAACAATAGTAAAATTTGCGAATAGCTTCCCGTCCTTCTTGAATAGCTTCAAACCAGCAGAATGTTAAGCTTGGACCAATAAATTTCATTTTTGATAGAAATTGGGTATGACCTTTTTCACTATAAGGTATATAGTAGTGAAGAAGGTTGCAATATTATATATTTACAGACCCAAACCTAGAGGTTATATCAAAAGTGATACTATGAAAAATAGACTGCTATTCAAAGTCCTTATCTTGACACTTATGGCCAATGCTGCGCTAGTGGGGCAGCCACTAAGCGTTCAACTACAAGTAGGAGAGGAAAAGACCTTAGGTGAACGCCTAGGTAATTGTGTTACAGCTGGTTCTTACCTGGTTTACCCCAATCTTGACTCGCCTCTGGTTTTTGTCGATGATGAGGTATCAATGTCAACTTTTGGCGTCTTTGCAAGCTTTTCTGTAAGGGCTCCGTTTGATGCCGATCCTGGAAACTACATAGGTGAGGTTATCTATGAAATCTTCGAAGTGGATGGATCACTCTGTTTTATTGATACCCTCTTTCTTGAAATAGAAGTAACTCCAGCAATGGAGCCGATCCCTGAATTTAAAACTTTTCCTCGTGTAGTAGTTGAAGGAGGTACCGTTGAGTTTGAAAACTTAAGTCAGAATCCTGTAGAAGAATGGTTATGGGATTTTGGAGATGGTGCTACTAGCACGGAGAAAACTCCCTCTAACACTTATAACACTTCTGGAAAATATACGGTAAGTCTGACCGCCATGGGGCCGGGTGGTTCAGCTACGGCCACGAAAGAAGAATATATTGAAGTAGTAGAACCTGGTACGCCAGGACAATCCATATGGACATTTAAAATGGATGGGATAGGAGCAAAATCCCCCGCTATTGGAAAGGATAATACTATTTATATTAGCTCAGGAGGGGGTGTTTTCCATGCAATCGATTCCAATGGTAATGAAAAGTGGTCGTCTAATTCCTCCATTCACAATAGACCAGTTATAGGAAATAGCGGTATTATATATGGTAGTAGTGGGGACAAATTATTCGCTTTACACTCAACTGGTTCTATAAAATGGCAATTTGATGCGGGTGATAATATTACGAATGGAATATTTGCTTTAGGTATTGATGAGACAGCTTATGTAGGGACTGGCGAAGGAAAGCTAATTGCTATTGATTCATCTGGAATCGAAAAATGGAGTTTAAATTTGGAGGCTTCCACTGTTTTCAATCCAATTATTGGGTCGGATGGAACAATTTACACGCTTGCTAGCTTTGGGGCAGATGCTAAGGTTTTTGCTATCAGCCCTTCCGGTACCATAAGATGGGTTTATGAAGAAGGAAGTATTTCCTCCCTTCAAGATTTGTCAATCAATAGGTCTGGAAATTTAATAATTGCAGGAAATCCAGTAGTTGCATTAGACTACGGGGGACAAGTACTTTGGGAGCAATCACTTCCTGGTTTTGGTCTGACTTCACAAGTAGTATACGATAAAGCAGGGAATATGTACGGTACGGCCGGAGACATTACAGGAAGTAAAGTATATTCCTTTACACCTAATAAGGAAGAACCCAATTGGGTTTTGGATTTAGAATCGTACATACCTCCTCCGTTCGATAATGATCTATCGGCTCCTTTAATCGGTTCAGATGGAACGATCTATTGTTATACTAAAGCTGGGTTGGTCTTTGCCATTAACCCTTTCGGTGAAATCTTATGGGTTCATTCTTTAGTTCCTGATGATTTTGAGCCCAATAATTATTACTTCAATTCTGCTACGCCAGCTATGGATGCTCAAGGCACATTGTATATTAGTTATGATGATAATGCCTTGCATGCAATTTCTACTGACAGCCCAGGATTGCTAAATGATGTATGGTCAAAGAGTGGGCAGAACAACCAAAATACCAGGAGCTTTCCATGCCTCTTCCCTGTATTAATTTTCCCAATAGATACTGCCGAAAACCAAGCTATTTCAACCCCTTTTACCTGGTATCCAGTATCATCTTCTACTGCATATGAAATAGAAATCAGCAAAGATTCTGCCTTTTTAGAGATAGTAAGAACTGAAGTTATTACAGATATTAGTGCGCAACTGGAATTAGAATATGGAAACCACTATTATTGGCGTGTTCGTTCGGTTTTAGAAAATGGAGAAAAAGGGTGCTGGTCTGCTATCCGTTCCTTTTCCACGCAGATTGCTCCCCCTTCTCAACCGAACCTCATCGCTCCTACCAATGGGGATGCAGGCATACCTTTGGCATCAAATTTTAGTTGGACTTCGATCGAAGGTGCGGATAGTTATCAGATTCAAATTGCACGTGATATTGCTTTTACCAGCTTAGAAAAGGACGAGATCGGCTTGACAGAAACGACCGCAAGTTTTCTCCTACCAGAATATCAGACTATCTATTATTGGAGGGTTAAGGCCATAAATGCAAGTGGGGAAAGCGATTGGTCCGAAATTTGGTCCTTTTCCACGCAAATTGCTCCCCCTACTCAACCGAACCTCATCGCTCCTACCAATGGGAGTGCAGGGATACCTTTAGCATCAAGTTTTAGTTGGACTTCGATCGAAGGTGCGGATAGTTATCAAATTCAAATTGCACGTGATAATGCTTTTACCAGCTTAGAAAAGGACGAGAGCGACTTGACAGAAACGACCGCAAGTTTTCTCCTACCAGAATATCAGACTATCTATTATTGGAGAGTTAAGGCCATAAATGCAAGTGGGGAAAGTGATTGGTCTGAAACCTGGAATTTTACAACAGAAATTATATCTGATGTTAAGGAACTGGAATCAAAATATGGCTTGAAAGTATATCCCAATCCTGCAATGGAATCCATATTTATTGAATTTTCAAGTCCTTGGCCATTAGACGCTGATCTAATGGTATTTAATTCAACTGGGGCCATGATGAAGGCAACTAAGAAGAAAGTATACCTAGGCTATAATAGGATAGAAATCAATTTACAGTCCTTAAGCTGTGGTACCTATTATTATCGATTGATAGGACAAAACATTAAGCTTTATGGGAAGTTTGTCAAAACGGAATGAAGAAAGCAATGTGAGGAAGTTTATGCTAGTACCTGAGACAAAACTGAAGTCAATGAAAGGCCCTATAATATTCAAATTTTAAACTTACACTTATGAAAGCGTCACTTGTATTTTTTTTCTTCCAGCTCATTATTCTCTATCCCGTTTTTTCCCAAGCCCTAGTTGGTACGTGGAATCTTGAAGAGGGTAAATATAATAATTCTGTAATCCAAAACCTTAGCAGTGAGTTGATCATAACGGATATAAATGCGTCAGATAGTCTTAACTATTTTGTCACTTTTACAGACAGTGTTTCTTCCGGTTCGGTTGATGCGAGGTATACACTAGAGGATGATAAGTTTATTTCAAACTTAAATAATGCTCAGTTTGCCTTAAATGGCTTCAGTTCGTCCTCTGCAGCTGGCCCCAATGGCGTACAAACTCTCTGGCTCACCTTTTTGCAGATTCCGATTTCTGTATTTAACCAATGGGGGGGCACAATTATTGGTTTTGGATCTCCTACTTTTTCTGTGGACGGGACCAAACTTACGCTAGAAAGCCAAGACGGTAAGACAATTCTAATTTATGACAAAATGCTTTCACATAATGCCGCGCATCTTTCTGCCAGAGAGGACATAACCTTATTTCCGAATCCTAGTCGAGGCCAGGTCTTGATTAGGGGAGAAGATATGGGAGGAAACTGGGATTTAGTGCTTTTCAATTCCCAAGGCCAAATAATCCGGAGGGCTGTCTGGAACGCTAATTATAGCCCTGAGTTGCCAATTAATCTAAGGAGCCTACCTGTTGGTATATATTGTCTGAAGGGAAGGAAAGGAAAAGAATTCTTTACCAAAAGATTAGTCCTACAATAGTAATATAATTCTCTCTGCCACTAGGGTCAGGCTACCCCATGCTCCCTCCTTTTCCTTATCATTTCCCTAACAATCCTCCTCGAACGATCAAAAGGGCACAAACCCGATCTTAACATCAAAGTTTTATACTGTTAAATAAACGACCCTTGGTTGTGCTGTAAGTAACTGGTTGTTAATGTGTTAAAATTCTATTTATGAATACCTTAACCTAGGTTAAGCTGGATTTAAAGTACAACAATTATACGGATAGCTAGGCCTAAAAGATTGTTCTTTAAAGTGAATCAATTCTACATATGAAAACTCAGACTCATGAAAAAATTAATGGTTTGCTCGCTACTATCCTTTCTATTCCTAACCAGCTATGCTCAGTACAGCACCGAGAGAACAGGTTATGATGGAGACTTCTTCAGCCTTCAAGGGGCACTTGACTTGTTTAAGGAATCCTCCAACTTAAGGGCTTTCGAAAGGAAACTGAATTCAGAAAAATATTGGGCCAATAACTTGGACCTCAACTATGATGGTGAGATCGATTACGTACGGGTCGAGCACCGACAGCAAGGGAATTTTCACGCGATTATCTTACAAGCCTTGGTTGACCGCTATGAAGTGCAAGATGTGGCGGTGATAGAGATTGAAGTGCTTCGACGGGGAGAAGCCATTCTGCAGATCATCGGAGATGAAGACCTCTATGGTGAGGAAGTCGTCGTCGAGCCCGTCGCTGATTATGCCGATTACAGACGGGGCTATCACTCCGAATACGGTGATTTCGTTAATGTCTATTATTGGAGACCCGTCCAGTACATTTTAGATCGGCAATACCAGGTTTATGCCTCTCCTTACCGTTGGCAATACTATCCCACCTGGTGGGGACCTCGCTTACACATTACCTGGAATATTTTCCGCCCCCGCATCGTCATTTATTCTACTCGTTTCCATATCGTCAGGCGGCATAGATTGGTCCGGGTACGTGACTTCTACCGCCCCTATCGCTCCTATTGCCCGACTGTATTGCAACGGAGTAATAACGTTCGAGTGAGACAGGGAAGAGCGCCTATTTATCGTACACAGTCCAGCCAGCCTAGGAATCGGAACGCTAATACCTCTCGTAGCAGAAGTGAAGTAGCGCAAAATCAGCGGACTCGCTCGACTACATCACGACAATCGGCTTCATCTGTCAGTAGAAAACGTACGGAAGCCTCAGCTCGATCTGGACGAAGTAGTCGAAACAGCAGCGCGGCCTCTTCCAATCAGAGAAGTCGAAGTGTTGAAACGCCTACGCGAAAGTCTCGCTCCAGTGAGGCAAGACAAAGGTCAACGGAGGTGCAGCGATCCTCCCGTTCTTCTAGTCCAGAGCGAAGCAGAAGTAGCGCTGGCTCACAAAGCAGAAATTCCGGTAGCAGTTGGTCCAGTCGTTCACGGAGCACTGATCGAAGTAGCGCTCCCAAAGCGCGCCAGGAGTCCAGAAGTAAAGCTTCTAGTAGCCAGTCGTCTTCTCGTAGCAGAGCTGCTACTCCTTCTGCCAGTAAAACGCGCAAACCTTCCAGTAGTAGTAGCAGAGCGCGAAGTTCCTCTTCATCCTCTTCTACAAAAGCCAGGAAGAGTTCGGGCTCGAGTACAAGCAGAACTAGAAGCTCCAGCAGCAGTAGTAAGAGTAGAAAGGGTAGGGGATAGTAGGCCGTTTAATACGAAGATAGAGAGAAGAGGCGCTTCATTCCAGGGCTCTCTATCTTCGTGTTGAAGACAAAACTGTAATCCATCGCCATACGATAGGTCATTTGGAGACAGAATTTTGGCTTATAGGAAGGAACTGTATGTTTTTTGACAAAAAAAAAGCAGGGCTTTTATTAGTTTTGGTACTAGGTTCATCAAAACTCCGTTCCCATGAAATTTCTACCTGCCAATTTTGTTTTTGCTGTTCTGCTAGTAATAGGCTCTCATCCTTTGCTGGCTAGTAATCCTGGAAAGGACTTCTTGATTACCTTGGATGGATCTAAACTAACGGGCTTCATCAAGACGATAGCCATCAAACAAAAGAAAACGCAAATATCTTTTGAAAACGATTTGGGAACTACCTATACCATTGATGCATCAACCATTTTCGGCTTTGCCTTTGAAGAAGCCGGAGAAATGTCATTGTATGAAAGCAAGTTCTTGAATGGTGAGTGGCAGTTCCTCAAGGTGGAGAAAAGGGGCCTGGAAGTAAGTTTGTATAAAAGTTCGGAAAGACAATTGCAATATTCCGGATACCAAAAGTCGCCTATTGTAGTACAAGAAAGAAATCCTCAAATTTGGCTTCAATTTAAAGGAGAGCAACCCTTTAGGATTTATCGAATTACCTTCAGAAGTGTATTGCGAAAGAAGATGAAGTCCTATCCTGATTTAGCGAAAATGATCGGGAAACGAGGATTCAGGTATAGAAATTTATCCATGATTGTTGATTCATACAATAGATTTCACCTGAACAATTCATAAGGATTGCCATTTAGTGATCGTAGTAAATAAAGCCTTGTATCTGGGCTTTGAAGAACGTGTACCGGACTTGTCTCCTACACGTTCTTTCTATTTATAGACCCCAGCTGAACGACTGGCTACAACTCATTGAGAATTGTGATACTGCTTGATTTGCCTTAAGTTTAGCTTTGTTTTTAATAACAAGCTATACTAATTCACATTAACACACCATTTACTATGTTACCAGCAACCAGAGAGCAGCTGAAGAAAACCAGCACACCTACCATCGCTACCATTTTATTCAAATGGGGACTGAAGAATCAGTTTATACAAGATGTCAAGCCCTTAGCCTTAGGGAAGCCGAATATGGTTGGCGAAGCCTTTACGCTACGATACATCCCAGCCAGAGAAGATTTAAACCCGATCACCGTCTTTAGAGATCCGGAACACCCCCAACGCGTAGCCGTAGAAACCTGCCCAGAAGGTGCTGTCCTTGTCATGGATAGTCGGAAAAGTGCGCGGGCGGCTTCTGCGGGATCCATTCTCATTACCCGTCTAATGATCCGCGGTGCTGCGGGCGTAGTTACCGACGGTGGTTTCAGAGACTCCTCTATTATTGCCAAATTGCGGTTTCCCGCTTTTCACAAAGCACCTTCTGCCCCAACCAATTTAACCTTAAATCAAGCCATCGACCTCAACGTGCCGATTGGTTGTGGTGACGTAGCGGTCTTTCCCGGGGATGTAATAGTGGGGGATGATGACGGGGTAATGGTGATACCCAAGCATTTAGCAGATAAAGTAGCCGAGGAGGCTAAGAGCATGGAGCTTTACGAAGCTTATGTTACAGAAAGCGTGCTAGCAGGATTTCCGATAATCGGGCTGTACCCACTCACTTCGGAGGAGAACAAAAAGAAATTTGAGGTGTGGAAGAAACGAATTCAGGGTAATTTATGAACGACTATTCCACATTTAAATAGGGGTGATACAAAAAAATCGAAATTTTTTTTTGGTCAACCAATTTTTTACTCTATCTTTGAATCAGGATAAATTGGTTGACCAGTTACTAATTGCCTACATCAAACTAACTTTTTACCTGTTAAGCAAAATTAAGTATGCTAAATAATTTCAGTGAAATAGCCGTAGATACTCCAGTAGATATAATTATAAAGCAAATTAGAGACTTGATTTCTACAGGGCATATAAAACCGGGTGATCGTTTGCCTTCAGAACGGAAATTGGCAGAGAGATTCGGTGTAGGAAGAACTTATGTTCGAGATGCGATTGCGAAGCTGGAATTTTATGGGATACTAAAAACCATGCCTCAAAGTGGGACAGTGGTCGCAGGGATAGGGATCACTGCCTTGGAAGGCTTGATTACAGATGTTTTGCAACTGGAAGACGATGATTTCGCTTCCTTGGTTGAAACTAGAGTCCTATTGGAGATTCAAGCGGCTAAATTAGCGGCTGAAAGAAGAACAGTTGATGACATTATAACGATACAAAAGGCCTTAGATGCCTATGGTGAGAAAGTCCAAAATGGTCAAGCTGCCGTTGAAGAAGATTTAATGTTTCACTTGAAAATTGCGGAAGCAAGCAAGAATAACGTTTTGAAGTCTTTAATGATGGTTATTACCCCAGACATTGTCTATAGCTACACAGAACTAGAAATTTGTAAAGATGGACGATTCTATCAGGCCATGGAAGAACATAAAATTATTTTACAGCACATACTTGATAAGAATCCAGACTTGGCCGCAAAAGCGATGGAAGAACACCTCAAAGATGTCATCGAATATAGTTTTACACTGAAAAAAGATGGATTAAGTTAAGGTTAGTTTTCTTTCTAATTCAACGTTCAAAACAGATGAAAATTTGAACTTGAGTTGGGAATCATCAAGCTAATATCATCATAAAAACGGAGTGGATTATTTGGGTGCTATGCGAGGCATAGGCCTATAAGCGGATAGAGATAGGTCTGAGCCCAAAATTATGGGTAGGTAAACAATGCATTGTGCGGAAAAGGAAGCACAATGCCGTGCTTACTATACTAAATCCTTAAATATATAATTCCTAATGAGTATTTCCTTTTAAACAATGTTCTACGGAACTAAGTGAACGAACCAACCAACTAGCCTTTTAACTAAATTTTTTGAGGATTACTCTGAAAGCCTTTTCGTAAAGCGAACTGGCCTGTTCAACTCATGGAATAAAGAGAATAAATCAAGGTTTGACTTAAGCTTGGCACTGCATTACATTGCTATAAAACAATAGGTTATGCGCTTGATTAAGCCTACTTGACGAGCTAATTTATGGAACTATTTAAATCATTCAATTATGGTGGACAATTTCACAAAAAAAACTAACTGCATCAAAAGTATAGGAATGCTTTTCCTCTTGATGCTATTTACCCCTGTTCTTTCTAGGGCAGATACTCCCGATCCTAACAATTCAATTACGGAGATACAAACCATTACAGG
>Ga0070726_10001576_pt1 | contig 22668 bp, 24 predicted proteins | sample tdAd471_FD_67275 | JGI IMG/M metagenome (GOLD analysis project Ga0070726, IMG submission 67275) | Marine sediment microbial communities from the Atlantic coast under amendment with organic carbon and nitrate - tdAd47.1 | ecosystem: Environmental > Aquatic > Marine > Coastal > Sediment | place... | reverse complement strand
CGCTCTGCGTGAAATCCGGCAATGCCGTCATCCTGAGAGCCGGATCGGACAGTCTCGCCTCAGCGCGGGCGCTGGTCGACTGCATGCGGGCAGGACTGGAGGCCGCCGGTCTGCCGGCGGACGCGGTCCAGATCATCGACACGACAGACCGCGAGGCCGTGGGGGGCCTGCTCACATCCACGGATCATGTCGATCTCGTCATCCCGCGCGGTGGTCGCAGCCTGGTCGAACGGGTCCGCAATGAGGCCCGGGTGCCGACGCTTCTGCATCTCGACGGTAATTGCCACACCTACATCCATGCCGCCGCCGACCTCGGCAAGGCCGTCGCCGTGGTGCGAAATGCCAAGCTTCGCCGGACGGGAATTTGCGGAGCCACGGAAAGCCTGGTGATCGACCGCGCCATTGCCGCAGAGGGTCTGCCCAAACTCCTCGATGCCATGCCGGACTGCGTGTTCCGGGGCGATGAGACCGCCTGTGCGCTGGATGACCGGATCGCACCCGCCGACCCTGCGGACTACGACACCGAATATCTCGACGCCATCCTGTCGGTGAAAACCGTGTCAGGGCTGGACGAGGCAATCGACTGGGTGTCGGCGCATTCGTCCGGCCACACCGAGGCGATCCTCACCGAGGATGCGATCGCTGCGCGCCATTTCCTCGACCGGATCGACAGCGCCATTGTCATGCACAATGCCTCGACCCAGTTCGCCGATGGCGGAGAATTCGGGATGGGGGCGGAAATCGGCATCGCGACGGGCAAGATGCATGCGCGCGGCCCGGTCGGTCTGGAACAGCTGACGACGTTCAAATACGTCGTCCGCGGAGACGGTCAGACGCGTCCCTGATCCTCGAGCCAGCGCTGCATCCCGTCGGCCGCCGCGACACCTGTCGCAAAACAGGCCTGCAGGAGATAGCCGCCGGTCGGCGCATCCCAGTCGAGCATTTCACCGGCCACGAAAACTCCCGGCAGCGCCTTCAGCATCAGCGCGTCATCGACCGCCGTGCGCGCGATGCCGCCAGCGGACGAAATCGCCCGGTCAAGCCCGCGCTGGCCGTTGACCTGGAGCGGGATCGCCTTGATCCGTTCCGCCAGGGCCAATGGATCGCGCGGCACTTCACCCGCTTCATGCAGGAGCGCGATATCCTGCGGCGACAGGCGCAGGGCCTTTTTCAAGGTTGTCGACAGGGATTGCCCGGCTCGCGCCCTGGAAAGCTTTGCTGCCAAAGCCTCGACGGTCTGGTTCGGGCGAAGGTCGAGTGACGCAGTCACAGCCCCCGCCTTCAAGGCCGCTCGAAGCGGCGCCGAAAGCGCATAAACCGCCCCGCCCTCAAGCCCGTAGCGCGACAGCATGGCTTCTCCGCGCACCGTGTCCTGCCCCAGCGTGAGAGCGATGGTCTTGAGCGGTGCCCCGGCAAAACGCGCCTGCAGATGCTCGCTCCAGACAATCTCGACACCACAATTGGAGGCCTCGAAGGGCGCGATCTCGACCCCGCGCTCGCCCAACAGGCCTGTCCATCCGGCATCGGAGCCCAGACGCGACCAGCTCGCACCGCCGAGTGCCAGGAGCACCGCGTCGGCGGCAACAGAGACCGCCTCGCCGGCGTCGGTTCGGAAACACAGCGCGTCACCATTCCAGCCCGTCCAGCTGTGCCGGAGGTGGATGCGCACGCCCTGGGCTTCCAGGCGTTGCCGCCAGGCGCGCAGGAGCAGTGACGCTTTCATGGCCCGCGGAAATACACGTCCGCTTGATCCCACGAAAGTTTCGGCCTCCAGCGCATCCGCCCAGCGCCGCAGCGCATCCGGGGGAAAGGCCTCGATGACAGGCGTCAGCCAGGGCGCAGCCTCGCGATAGCGGGTCAGGAAATCGGTGAGCGGCTCGGAATGGGTGAGGTTCAGCCCCCCGCGCCCGGCCATGAGGAATTTGCGCCCCAGGGTCGGCATGCGCTCGAACAGGTCGACGCGATACCCGGCATAGGACAGACGCTCCGCCGCGATCAGGCCGGCGGGACCGCCTCCGATAATGGCCAGGCGTGCGGACATCGACCTACTCGTCGCCGGACTGGACGAGCGCGCGCACCGCCTCGACCGGCAGCGCCTGCACCACGCCGTCACCGTCAATTCGCGGATAGTCGATGCCCTCGGCCATGAGGAGGGAGTTGTAGATCGCCTCTTCCGTAGTCTCGATCACCGCCTGGAAGAGCGGCGACATCTGCGCGTTCGGAAGGTCCGCAATCGCCGCCAGTTGCGAGCGACGCTCGGCGGTGCGCCGGACCGCCTCATGGGTGGAGAAGGCAATCGCGTAGTCACCGGACCCGTTGGTCATGGACGCCCCGGTCCGCGCCAGCCCCGCGAAGGCGCGGTGGGCGAGGCGTTCCAGATTGCGATCCGAGAGCGGGGCATCGGTGGCGATGATGATCATGATCGACCCGTCTGCGCGATCATCGGCGACATGGTCTGACAGGTAGAACTGGCCCAGAGCCTCTCCGACCGGCACCCCATCCATCTGCAAGACCCCGCCGAAATTGGACTGGACCAGCACGCCAACGGTCCAGCCTCCAAGACTGTCCGGGAGCTGGCGCGAGGACGTTCCGATCCCGCCCTTCCAGCCGAAGGCGACGGTACCATTGCCGGCGCCCACATTGCCTTCCTCCACCGGACCACCGGTTGCGCTTTCGATCGCAGCGACGGTATGCGCCGGCGTCAGGACCCGCGCGCGAATATCATTGAGGCGGCTGTCATTGGTCTCGCCCACGACCATGTTGAGTGAGCGGATCGTCTCGCTGCCGGGCTGGCTGAGCGACCAGTCGAGAATGCCGTCCGCCGCACGGGGCACCGCCATCGTGTTGGTCAGCACGATCGGGCTCTCGATCTCCCCCAGTTCGCGGATCTGGGTCACCCCCATCAGCTTGCCATAGCCATTGCCGACCGCGACGGCGGCCGGGACCTTGTCTGCATACAGATCACCGCCATGGGGCAGAATGGCCGTCACACCGGTGCGAATCCTGTCGCCCTCGGTCAGCGTGACCTGGCCAACGCGAACACCCGCGACGTCGGTAATCGCGTTCAGCGGACCCGGTTCGAGAATGCCCGGCTCAATCCCGATATCGCGCGCCCGGACACGGTCCTGCGCTTGAGCACTCGTCGTCATCGCTGCCATCACCATGAAAACCAACACCGAAAGGCTTCGCATAATGCCCCTCCCCGCCCGCATGTCGAGCCGACCGGCCTGCGCTGACGCGCCGCTACCGTTTATCGCTCGAATCTGATCGAATACGGACCAGTTCGATTTATCAAATCCGATTTCATGAAGGGGCGCGCCATGAGCGATGACATGACCAAGGAAAAACCGGCCAATGCAGACCCGGCAGCGCCTTACGGTTCCGCCAATAATCCGTCCGAGTTCGACGTTCTGAACCGTCTGGAAAAGGACGAGCCCTATTTCATCATCCGCGGCGGCGACCCGCTCTCCGACGCGCTTGTCGAGCTGCACGCCTATATCGGTGCCGGCCAGTCCGGCGCGGCGCACGACACGCTGGAGCGTATTCTTGCCCTCACCGGACAGAACCCGCCCCGCCCCGTCGGCTCGCCGAAATACCGTGAGACCTTCAAGATCTCGGTCTCGATGGAACGCTATCGCGAAACCCACGGCCGCTCTCACTAGGACCTCAGGAAATGTCGGATGAAATCTCGATCCGCCGCGCGACCGCGGCGGACCATGAGGTGCTGGGCGAGATCATGTTCGATGCCGTCCGCAATGGCCCCAGTCTCTACACGCCGGAACAGCAGGCGGCCTGGGTGCCCGAACCCCGCAAGGGCGCCGACTGGGATGCCCGGCTTTCGGCGCAATGCGTTTTCGTCGCGGAGGCTGATGGACGCCCGATCGGCGTCATGACGCTGGCAATGCCGGACTATGTCGATCTGGCCTTTGTCCGCCCAGACTGGCAGGGGCGCGGGATTTTCCGGCGTCTCCACGAAGCCCTCGAAACGGAAGCCCGGGCGCGCGGCCTGGCTCGTCTGCACACCCATGCCAGCCTGATGGCGCAGCCGGCCTTCGGGGCGGTGGGCTATTCGGTCCTCGAACCGGAAACGGTGGAGATCCGGGGGCAGAGCTTCAAACGCTTCTCGATGGAACGGACGCTCTAGCGCCCGCCTTCTCCACAGTTTCGGCTTTAAAAACGGGCCTGTGTGCGCGCTGGCTCTGGCATCGTCAGGGCGAGTGGCTATGTTGATCGCATGGTCTCGACGACATTCGACAAGAACCCGGTTGCGCTGGCCCAGAGGCTGATCCGCTGCCCGTCCGTGACGCCCCGCGATGCCGGGGCGCTCGACGTCTTGCAAACAGCGCTGGAAGCGCTCGGCTTCACCTGCCAGCGCTTCCCCTTCGAGGATGTCGACAACCTCTACGCCCGTCGCGGCACAGCCAGCCCCTGCTTCCTCTTCGCCGGTCACACCGATGTCGTACCGCCGGGCGATGACGCGGCCTGGACCCGTCCGCCTTTCGCGGCCGAGGATGCGGACGGCATGCTCTGGGGGCGCGGCGCAGCCGATATGAAAGGCGCCATCGCGGCGATGGTCAGCGCTGTCGCGACGCATCTCGACGCACACGCGGACCAGGCCGGCTCCATCGCCTTCCTGATCACGGGCGATGAAGAAGGCAAGGCGATCAACGGCACCAAACGCGTGCTGGAGGCTCTGGCGAACGCGGGTGAGACCTTCGACCACTGCCTCGTCGGCGAGCCGACCAACCCGCACGCGCTGGGAGAGACGATCAAGTCCGGGCGTCGCGGATCGTTCAATTGCACGCTCACCGTGGAGGGCCGGCAAGGCCATGTCGCCTATCCGGAGCGCGCCGAAAACCCGATCCCGCCGCTGATGAAACTCCTCACACGGTTGACTGAACGCAAGCTCGATGACGGTCACCCGCCTTTCCAGCCATCCAATCTGGAAGTCACGACGATCGATGTCGGCAACCCGACGACGAATGTGATCCCGGCGACGGCGACCGCGAATTTCAACATCCGTTTCAATATCAAGCATACCGGTGCCGAGCTGACGCGCTGGGTGGAGGACGAAGTCGCCCTCGCCAACCTGAACTTCGACGGAAAGGTCCGGGCCGACATCCATGTCACGGGCGAGGCTTTCCTGACGCCTGCCGGTGAATTCACCACCCTGCTGCAGGACTGCGTGGAGGCCGAAACCGGTCGTCGTCCTGCCCTCACCACAGGCGGCGGCACCTCGGATGCCCGCTTCATCTGCCATTATGGTCCGGTCGCGGAGTTCGGCCTGGTCGGCGCAACCATGCACCAGGTCGATGAGCGCGTACCGATCGCCGATATCGAGTGCCTGACCCGGATCTATTCGCGCATACTGGCGCACTATTTCACGGACACGCCGCGATGATCCGCCTCGCCGCCTCCATCTATCTGGGCCTGAATGCCACCTACAAGGCTCTCACCTTCAAGCCGGGCTGGCACGGCGAGCTCGATGTGAGCATGGCCGGGTTCTGGCGATCCTTTGCCGCCATCATCCCCAGTGTCGTCATGCTCTGGTTGATCCTTCTTGGACAAAGCAGTGCCGGATACACGATCCCGCTGGCCTCGGTGATGCTGAGCTTCGCGGTCTCCTGGCTGGTCTATCCCGGTGTTGCCGCTGTGGTCTGCACGGCGCTGGGCGTGCGGGACAAGTTTGTCCCCTGGGTCGTGATGATGAATTGGGGACGTGCCTGGCTCTATATCGTGCTGGGATTTCTCTGGATGCTGCGCACGTCCGGTCTCGTGGGCACGGCACTGCCGGAGCTCTTCCTGATCCTCTTCCAGTATATCCGCTTTCTGGTCTACTGGCGGCTGGCCTATGTGAGCCTGGGCCTTCCGACCATCACGGCCGCTTTCGCGGGGGCCGTTCCCCTGATCGTCAGCTGGATTGCCACGGCACTGGTATATCAGGCTTTCCTGCCGCCCGCCGGGTAATCGACCGCGGTCAGGTAAAGGCCATCCGGTGGAGCAACAGGGCCGCAGCGGGACCGGTCCGCAGCATCAAGCGCGGCCTTGAAATCCTTCGGTGACCATTTCCCGAGTCCCACCTCGACCAGCGATCCGGTTATCGAACGGACTTGGCGGTGCAGGAAGGAGATTGCGCTCACCGTGATCTGCACCTCCTCGCCATAGCGGGACACCGACACCTCATCAATCGACTTCACCGGGCTGTCGGCCTGGCACTGGGCGTCGCGGAACGTTGTGAAGTCATGCGTTCCCAGCAGCGACTGCGCCGCGGCGTGCATAGCCTCCGCATCCAGACGCTTGGGTACGCGCCAGACCTGGCCGCGATCCAGTGTCAGCGGCTGGCGTCGGTCAATGATCCGGTAGAGATAATGTCGCTTGATGGCCGAGAAACGGGCGTGGAAATCCTCATCCACCCGCTCCGCCTCCAGCACCGCGATCGGGTGCGGCTTGAGGTGGAAGTTCAACGCATCACGAACCTTGTCCTCGGAGAGGTCCTTGACCAGGTCGAGATGCGCGACTTGTCCCAGCGCATGCACACCGCTATCGGTGCGGCCCGCGCCCTGAACCGTCACCGGTGCCTGGTCCAGCTTCGCCGCGGCCTTTTCCAGCGCCTCCTGGACGGACGGGTCGTTTTCCTGGCGCTGCCAGCCCGCATAGGGACCGCCGTCATATTCGATGGTGAGCTTGTAGCGCGGCATCAGCTGAGGACCGTTCCGGCCAGCAGGGCCGTGCCCCGCAGGAAGTCTTCTGCAGCCATGGCGCCCTTTCCCTCGCGCTGCAGGCGGACCAGCTGAATTGCGCCCTCGCCGCAGGCAATCCGCAGCGCATCGTCCAGCGCAGTCCCGGCTTCGCCCTGGCCCTCAGCCAGGTGCGCCATGAGGACTTTGACCCGCACGGGCCCCTTCTCGGTCTGGAGTTCGAACCAGGCGCCCGGGAAGGGCGACAATCCGCGGATATGATCGACCAGGGCCCTGGCCGGACGCGACCAGTCGATCCGCGCTTCGGCGGACGAGATCTTCTTCGCATAGGTCGCCCCGGCCTCATCCTGCGGCACGGCCTCGAGTGAGCCGCGCTCCAGCGCCGAAAGCGTGCGTGGCCACATCAGGGCGCCGGTTTCCATCAGCTTGTCGTGGAGGCTGGCCGCGGTGTCCGCCCCGTCGATCCGGACGACTTCAGACAGCAGGATCGGCCCGGTATCAAGTCCGGCCTCCATCTGCTGGATCTGCACCCCTGTCGTCTCGTCACCCGCCATGATAGCGCGCTGGATCGGCGCGGCGCCGCGCCAGCGCGGCAGGAGCGAGGCATGCAGGTTGAGGCAGCCAAAACGCGGCGCATCGAGGGCGGCCTGCGGCAGGATCTGGCCGTAGGCCACGACCGCAGCCACATCGGCATCCAGCGCGGCGAAGTCCTCGACCACCTCGGCTGACTTGAAACTTTCAGGCGTCGCGACGGGAATGCCCAGTATCTCGGCGAGCTGGTGGACCGGGGTTTTCTGCTCGGACTGTCCCCGACCCCGACGTCGCGGCGGCTGTGTGTAGACGAGCACGACCTCATGCCCGGCTGCCGCGATTTCAGCGAGAGAACGGGCCGCAAAGTCCGGCGTACCCATGAAAACGATCCGGAGCGTCATTCAAAACCACCGTGCGTCATGTCACATTCAGATTGGATGGTGTGTGATACGCTAGCTTTCAATCGTGCGCCAAGAGGAGACCACAGGATGAACCGGATCGTGACTTTGCTGACCGTCAGTCTCCTCGCAGGCATCCTCGGTGCCTGTCAGGTCGCCGAACACCCGCCTGTCGCCGACGCTGTCCCGGTCGGAGGCATGTGCGGCGGCATCGCAGGCCTCCAGTGCGAAGGCGTGAACACGTTCTGCGATTACGCACCGGAAGCCATGTGCGGTGCCGCGGACCAGATGGGCGTCTGCCGCGAAGTCCGCCCGATGTGTACACGCGAATACCGCCCGGTTTGCGGCTGTGACGGCCAGACCTACTCCAATGCCTGTACGGCGCGCGCGAGCGCGGTCAGCGTGGCCTATGAAGGACAGTGCCGGGAGTAACTACTCCTCGGTGCCCCAGGGAGCCGGCGGTGTGTCGACCGGCTGGGAGAGGTCGAAAACCGCTTCGAAATGCCGGCCAGGGCGGTCCAATGCGTAGCTGAGCACATCGCCCTCGACCCGCATCGTCCAGACATTCTCCATCGAAGCCGGAATATTCTCGCGTTCGAACAGCTCGCGCGAAAACGCATCGGCGGGGAAATGCGCAACACCGCCCAGCGGCCAGCTTTCGGTCATGCCGCCATACTGGGTCAGCACGTCCTCGCTACCGTCCTCGTGTCGGTGATCATGCTTCAGCTCCATCACCCGGTCATTGCAGTGCGCATTGCGCGCCAGATCGCCCCCCAGCGTTTCTTGGACAAGACGTGCTTCGTCCTCGGTACACGGGCGCGAGCGTTTGGTATCGCGGATCACCCAGGTACGAGAGCGGTTTTCGCCGACATGAAGCGGGATGCGGATTTCGTCGTCCGTGCAGCTGCGGATCTCGATCGTCAGCACCTGCGCGGCCCAGTCAGCATCGCGCTCGTCCTCGCTGACGACACGTCCCTGGAAGGACTGACCGCACAGAGCGGTGAGCCGCGTGAAGAGATCGCGCGTATCCTCGGGCACCGGTGCAGAACAGGACGCCAGAGCGATGGCAGGCAGGAAAAGATAGTAACGCATGAGATCCCCCGAAGTTTCCGGAGGTTCATCACAGGCCTTCAGGGGGAGGTCAAGCCGCCTAAAAGCCGAACTGCGCCCGGATCGCGGCCGCGACCTCTCTCGGCGCATCCAGCGGGATCGCATGAGACACATCGTTCAAAGGGGTAAGGACAGACCGATCTGAAAGCTCTGACAAACGAACCGACAAGGTAAGGGATCGCTGAGCCAGGGCCTCAGACGACCAGTTGGCGTCGCCCTCATAATCGCGATCTGCGGCGTATAAAACCGTCAGGGGTCGAGAGCCCAGGCGATAGTCGGCCCAGTTTTGCCCCATCTCTTCAAGTTCTTCCGCGAAATAGGTCCGCAAGCCCTGCGGTTGGCAGATCGGCTGGTTGTACGCCCGGCGCAGCCAATCGGCGAACGTGTCCGGCCACCCTGCAGTCACCTCCGACACATCACGTTCTGGCGTAAAGCATCGCGATTCAATGTCTTGCGCGAGTCCATAGTTCCCTGGCTCCGGCACGAGATGTCCGCGATGCCGCGTACGAACGGCCTGCCAGGAAAAGCTGCCATCCTCCGGATTCCTGAAACGCAACATCATGTTGGGGTGACTGGAATCCACGAGCACCATGGATGCGACCCGTTCCGGGAAGAGGCGCGCGAATTCCAGAGCGACCAAGCCTCCGCGTGAATGTCCCACCAGAACAACAGGGACATCGACCCCGGTTTGTTCAAGCGTCTGTGCAGCGTCATATGCTTGCTGGCGCAAGGTGGCATTCAATGGTGCAAGGTCAGACCACCCCGCCCCCGGGTCATCAAAGGCGAACTGACGCGCTTCATTTTCCAGCTCGGACATGACAGGAAGCCAGACTGCGGCGGCGTTGCCCGCGCCATGGAAATAGACCACGACGGGGCCGACATCGCCCATTGTCAGGGCGTGCACATTGTAACCGCCGCGATCCACCAGCAAGCCCGGCGCGTCGACCTGAGCAGTCAAGGCCTCACTTGGATGTTGAGCAAGAACAAGCAGGGAAACGAGCAGACTGGAAATCACGGGAGAACCTCACACAAACCACGTTTGGTTACCGACCCGACCGGTGAAGAACAATTGGCAATTTCGTGAGATCGAACTGCTGGTCAAGCCGCGTCGCTGGCGCGCGTGACTTTCTTGACTTTCTGAACCGCGCGCTGTCGCTTGAGGCGGGACAGGTAATCGATGAAGAGCACGCCTTCCAGGTGATCCATCTCGTGCTGGATACAGGTCGCGAACATGCCTTCGGCGATCTCCTCGACCTCATTCCCGTCATAGTCGAGATAGGTCAGCTTGATCCGGTCCGGGCGCTCGACGGTTTCATAGAAACCAGGCACCGACAGGCAGCCCTCCTCATAGGGACGGTTGGAATCGGACGGGTCGGAGAGCACCGGGTTGACGAAGAAGCGCGGCTCAGCGCGCTCATCGGGACCGGAGAGATCCATGACGATCACGCGCTTCGGCACGCCGACCTGGATCGCTGCGAGGCCAATCCCGTCCGCCTCGTACATGGTCTCCAGCATGTCATCCATGAGGGCACGGAGCTCGTCATCGACACAGTCGACGGGCTTGGAGACTTCCTTCAGACGCGGGTCCGGGACAGTGATGATTTCGCGAATAGCCATGCGGTATAAGATAAGTTCGCCGAGTTAACCGATCAAGAAGCGGCGGGCTTACTCTACTGCTTCCGGTGCCGCAAGGGCCCGCGGGCTTTCCTCGACCTGTTTGGGCGCATCGATCGCCTTCTGGGACGTGCCATTGAGCTCTGCCAGCTTGCGACCAGACACCAGCACCCGGCTTTCGAGAGACGAGACCGCCTTGTTGTAGTTGGATGTTGCGGACCGCAGGCCAGACCCGACACGATCCAGATGACCGGAGAAGGTGTTCAGTCGCTCGTAGAGCTCGGCCCCAAGCGCGGAAATCTTCTCGGCATTGTCCTCCAGCTGTTGCTGGCGCCAGCCATAGGACACCGCCTTGGACAGGGCGAGCAGGGTCGCCGGCGTGGTGATGATAACGCCCGCCTTGATGGCCTCGTCGAACAGGCGCGGATCCTCGTCGATGGCCGCGGAATAGAAACTTTCGCCCGGGATGAAGAGCGCCACGAAATCGATCGCTCCCTCGACCGCAGTCGCATAATCCTTCTTGGCCAATTGCCGGACGTGAGTGCGCACCTGCTGGGCATGGCGCCCCAGCGCTTCCTTGCGACTGGCCTCATCCGGCGCATCCACGGCATCAAGATAGGCGGTCAGCGCGACTTTGCTGTCGATCACGAACCGGCCACCGCCCGGCAAACGGACGACAAAATCCGGACGCAGCGCATCGCCTTCCGACGAGCGGGTCTGGTGCTGGCTTTCATAGTCGATGCCCTTGGTGAGGCCCGCGAGTTCGAGAATATTTTCGACCGTGCGCTCACCCCATTGACCGCGCGTCGTCGAGGAGCGCTGCAGTGCGTTGACCAGTTTGGCGGTTTCGCCCTGCTGCCGGCTCAGGCCTTCCGACAGCATCTGGATCTGCTGTACGAGACCCGTCTTGTCGGTCAGGCGCTGCTTCTCGACCTGCTCGACATGTTCCCGCAACGCCTTGAGGTTTTCCCCCACCGGGCTGACCAGGCTCTTGAACTCCAGCACGGCCTTTTCCTGTTGCGAGCCGAGATTGGCCTTGGCGGTTTCGGTGAGCTTTTTCTGGCTGTTTTCGAGGACTTCATTCGCAAGTGCCTGGAATTTTTCCTGCACTTCCTGACCCATTCGGGACAGCACTTCCTTCTCACGCTGCAGCCCGGCTTCGCGTTCCTCGATTTGTGCCTTCAGGGCCGAGAGCTGACGGTCATTTGCCTCGCGCATCTCGCGCTCGCGCTGAAGGCTGTCACGCAATTCCGCCAGCTGGCGCAACTCGGCCTGGGCCGAGGCGCGCTCGGTCTCTGCGCGGGATTTCTCGACCCGCTCGGCCTCGAGTTTTTCACCCAGCTCGGCGAGCTCAGCCTGTTGCGTTTTCACCCGGCGTCCGGCGGATAACCAGGACAGTCCAAAGCCGACGCTGGTCAGCGCGGCGATTGCGGTGGCAATGGCGAGGGTCAGGGTGAGCGGATCCATGTCGAACTCCCGAATCGATACTGTCTGAACTCTACCACGCAGCGCCGGTCAAAAACTGTCACCCGACATCGGCCCGTGGCTTGCATTTCCCTCGTCAGGAGAGAATGGAGCCGGGTTTTGCGCGCACGGATCGTATCAATCGAAGACATTTCTGCATCCGAGATCGTCCAGTGGAATGACTGGGCGGCCCCGGGTGGCACACTGATCTCGCCCTATCTGCGCTTCGAGTTTGCCGAAACTGTCGCGCGCACGCGCAGCGATGTCCGTGTCGCCGTATTCGAAGACGAGGCGGGGCTCGCCGGATTCCTGCCCCACCACGCGTCCGGCGGTGGCGTCATTCGTCCGATCGGCGCACCGATGAGCGATTACCAGGGGCTGATCGCGCGCGATTGCAGCCTGTTTTCACCGGCAGACATCCTCAAGGGCACCGACGCGTCGGCGATGGTGTTCGACAACTGGTTCTGCGCCGCCGGCGGCCACAAGCCCAGCCGACGCAGCCGGGACGGATCTGCCGTGGTGGATCTGTCCGAGGGCGCGGATCGCTATTTCGAGGCGCAATCAGCCCGCTTCAAGGATCACTTCAAGAAAGCGCGCCGCCGCCTGCGTGCCGCGGAACGGGATTTCGGTACCGTCGCGGTGCGGATCGGTGACGCAAGCGGCCAGGCCTTTGCGCAACTGTCTCAGTGGAAACAGGCGCAATACCGCCAGACCGGCAAGCTCAACGTCTTCGGCATCAGCTGGGTGCAGGATGTCCTGCGCGACCTGCGGCGTCGGGAGGGGCAGGAATTCAGCGGCATCACGGCATCGCTCTGGTTCGGTGACCGCCTGGCAGCGGTGGAGTTCGGTCTCAAGGCGGCGGACGTCTACCATTCCTGGTTCCCGGCCTATGACCCCGAGCTGGCGAAATACTCGCCCGGCCTGCAATTGCTGCATGGGCTGTTCGAACAGTCGGGAGATTACGGCATACGCCGCGTCGATCTCGGCCGGACCGGGTCCCAGTACAAGAAGTACTACACCAGCTACGAAGTCCCGCTTGACCAGGGTCGATTCCTCAAGCCGGGACTGGCGTCACTGGGCATCTATAGCTGGGAGATGGGCGAGGCCATGGCCGGACACCTTCCGCCCAAACTGGCCTCCCTGCCAACGCGCCTCCGCCGACGCTGGGCCCAGGTGAGTGCTTTCCAGCCGCAGATAACGGATCGCATGGTGTCCTTCGCCTCTTCCCTTTCGCTGTGAACCGCTTCCATTGAGGCTTTGCAGCGCAGGGCCATGGCCGTAAATTCTCCCCATCCGAGTCTTGGGAGATGTACGATGCATCCGCTTTGGGCAGTTCTTGTCAGCCTGGTCCTTCCAGTCAGCGCAGCGGCACAGGACATCCTCGTCGAGAGCGAACAGGCCGACTTCACGATTGAAACCGTCGCGGACGGCCTCGAATTTCCCTGGTCGATCGCCTTCCTTCCGGATGGCAACATGCTGGTCAGCGAGCGAGCCGGTCGTCTCCGCGTCATCTCACCGGACGGGCTGCGCGACGACGCCGTCAACGGGCTGCCGGACGATCTGATCGCCACCAATCAGGGTGGATTGCTCGGCCTGGCCCTGCATCCCGACTTCGAGACCAATCGTCTCGTCTACTTCGCCTATGCCTCGGGCACGGAAGCTGCCAACCACACGGCGCTGGCACGAGGTCGGCTGAACGAGGACCTGACGACGCTGAGCGACGTCGAAAAGCTGTTCGAGGTGAATTTCGACAAGGCGCGCGGCTTCCATTTTGGCGGGCGCGTCCACTTCCTGCCGGACACCACCCTGGTCCTGACCACGGGCGATGGCGGTCTTTACCGGCAGGAAGCGCAAAACCTGGATACCCATCTCGGCACGCTGATCCGGCTCAATGATGACGGCACGGTGCCTTTCGACAATCCGTATGTCTCAAGCCGTGGCGCCCAGCCGGAAATCTACTCCTACGGTCACCGCAACATGCAGGGGCTCGACGTCCATCCGGTCACGGGACGGATCTGGACCCATGAGCATGGCCCGCGCGGCGGGGACGAGATCAATATCGAGGAAGCCGCCGTGAATTACGGCTGGCCGGAGGTCTCCTACGGCGAGAATTACGACCAAAGCCCGGTGGCCGATGCCCGTCGCGGGCCGCAATACCGCGAACCTGTCTGGTACTGGGTGCCTTCCGTGGCGCCGTCCGGCATGAGTTTCTACGAGGGCGACGCCTTCCCGGAGTGGCAGGGGGACCTTTTCGTCGGAGCACTCGCGGGCACGATGCTGCTGCGCTACGAACTCAACGGGGAAGCCATAATGTCCGAAGAGGCGCTCTTGCGGGAACTGGGCTGGCGCATTCGGGACGTCCAGACGGGCCCGGACGGGCTGATCTACCTGCTCACCGACAGTGACAATGGACGTGTGCTGCGCCTGGTCCCCGTGACCAACTAGGACCACCTCACCGGATCGAATTCCGTCGACCGCGCGTCATCCCCGGAAGTCCAGCAGGTGACGGCCGGTTGCCAGGTTGCGCAGGAAATAAACGATCGGCGTGTCCAGTGCCGCGACGACGATCTTGATCACGATCTGACCAAGGATAAGCGATCCGATCGCCGCCCAGCCGACCGACCAGCCGAACGCCATGACGATGAAAACGACGGAGTTCAGCACCTGCGACGCCATGGTGGAGATGTTGTTGCGCAGCCAGAGCCGGTTTTTGCCCGCCTCCTGCTGACGCAGCCTGTGGAAAATCATGATGTCGGCCAGCGCACTGACACCGAAGGCGACGAAGCCTGCGAAATTGATGCGGTTGGATGTCCCCAGGATCTGGACAAAGGCAGCCTGTCGCTCCGGCGTCCAGCTCTCCGCCACCGTCATGAAGGGGAAGAGGTCTTCGCCATACATGGCGTAGAGGAAGAGCAGAAACATCACCAAACGCAGCGCCAGGCCTGCGAACAGGACCATAAGCGCGTAGGACCGGCCCCAGACTTCCGAAATCACGTCCGTCGCCAGATAGGTCAGACCAAAGGCCAGGGAGCCTGCGGGTATGAGAAGTGTGAAGCCGAAAAAGTCGATCGCCTGGATCTTGACCGCCGTCACCGCCGCGATGACCAGCGAGACCATGAACAGGCCGACGCAGAAGAAGAGAACAAAGTCGCGGCGGTTGACCCGCTCCGCGCCGATTACGCCGGACTCCTGATCACTCATCCCGCCCTCCGGATCGCCATGTCCGGAAACGCTATACCGATTTGCTCAGAGCGCCAAAACTAAACGCTCGACCGGCTCTTGAAAGCCGCCGCCAGGGTACCGTCATCGAGATAGTCCAGCTCCCCGCCGACAGGCACGCCGCGCGCCAGGGACGTCACCGTGACGCCCGCCCCCTCAAGCTTGTCCGCGAGATAATGGGCGGTGGTCTGGCCATCCACGGTCGCGTTGAGGGCAAGCACGATTTCGGTCACGGCCTCATCCCGCGCCCGGTCGATGAGCTTGGCGATATTGAGGTCTTCCGGACGCACCCCGTCGAGGGCCGACAGCACGCCACCCAGAATGTGATAGCGCCCCTTGAAGGCGCCGGCCCGCTCCAGCGCCCAGAGGTCCCCCACGGTTTCGACCACGCAGATCGCCGCATCCTGGCGCCCCGGCGCCGCGCAGACTGCACAGGGATCGGACACGTCGAGATTTCCGCAAGTGCTGCAGGCGACGATCTTGTCCGCGGCGTCCCCCATGGCTTCGGCCAGCGGACGCATCAGCGGATCGCGACGGCTGAGCAGGTAGAGCGCGGCCCGGCGAGCGGAGCGCGGGCCCAGCCCGGGCAGTTTGGCCAGGAGGTTGATGAGCCGCTCGATTTCCGGCCCGGCAGACGCAGATCGCATGATCGCCTCGTCAGAAGGGAAGCTGGACGCCCGGAGGCAATTGCAGGCCGGAGGTGGCCTCCGCCATCATCTCGCGCTGCTTCACCTCGACCTTGCGGCGCGCATCGGCGTGGGCCGCGACGATCAGATCTTCCAGGATTTCTGGCTCGTTCGGATCAATCATCGCCCTGTCGATCTTGACGCTCACGAGATCACCCTTGCCGTTCAGCGTGACGGCGACCATGGCACCACCGGATTCGCCGGTGACTTCCGCAGCAGCCAGACGCTCCTGCGCCTCGGCCATTTTCTGCTGCATCTCCTGGGCCTGTTTCATCATGCCCATCAGGTCTTTCATCGGTTCGTCTCCGCACTGGCCGGACCGGCATCATCCACCGGTTTGGGCTCGCTCACCTTGATAATCTTCGCCCCGGGAAAGAGCTCCATCGCCTTGAGGACCGCGGGGTCCCGCTCGATCGCTTCCATCCGTTCGCGCTTTTCACGCTGACGCTTCTCGTACCAGGTCTCGCCGCCCTGGGAATTCGGGTCTGCAAGAACCGCCCAGCGTTCGCCCGTCCACTCCAGGAGGCGTCGGGCCAGGCGTTGGGCGAGATCCTGGGGCGCCTCCTCCGCCGGCTGGAACGTCAGGGCCGGAGGATTGACGGAGACGGGGCGCGCATAGCGTTCGACATCCGACTGCAGGGCGATGTCCCGCTTGTCCTGGAGCAGCTCGATCAGGGCTTCGAAAGTCCGGGGCCCGGCAACGGCTGGCTCATCGCTCGCCACGGGTGCCGCCGGCGCAGGGGCCGGCTCAGGCTTTCCCGGCGCCTCCCGGGGCTCGGCGGGCGCCGGCGGGGTCTGGGACAGGAGCCGGGCCGCGTCTTCCGGCGGCGGCAGCATCGCCGCTGCGATCAGGCGCAGAAGCGTCATTTCCGCCGCGGCCAGCGCGTCCGGTGCCAGCCGGACATCGTCCAGCCCGGTGAGCATGATTTTCCAGAAACGCGTCAGCTGGCCCAGGCTGAGCCCGTCGCTCAGCTTGACCAGACGCTCGACCGTCTCGGTCGCCTCGCCCAGATCCGCCGTCGCGCCGACCGCCTTCACCCGCGAGGTCGCGTGGATGAAGTCCAGCAGGTCGCGCGTGATGACCACGGGATCGCCGCCGGCATCATAGAGCGCCGCGAGTTCAGACAGGGCGTCGGACGTCCGTCCGGCGAGGGCGTGTTCGAGCAGATCCAGCACACGCGCGCGGTCCGCCAGCCCCAGCATGTCGCGGATCTCGACGGCGGAGACCGCTTCATCGCGCTGCTCATTCTGGACAATCGCCTGATCCAGCAGGGACAGGGCGTCGCGGACAGAGCCTTCTGCGGCACGGGCGATCAGTGACAGGCCGTCACGCGCCACATGCGCGTTCTCCAACCCGCAAATGCGTTCGAGATGATCGGTAAGGACCTCCCGGTCGATCCGCTTGAGATCGAAACGCTGGCAGCGCGAGAGCACGGTGACCGGAACCTTGCGGATCTCCGTCGTCGCGAAAATGAACTTGGCGTGCGAAGGCGGTTCCTCAAGCGTCTTCAACAGGGCGTTGAAGGCGGAGGTCGACAGCATGTGGACCTCGTCGATGATGTAGACCTTGTAGCGACCGGAGACCGGCGCATAGCGCACGCCTTCAAGGATTTCCCGGATATCGCCGACGCCCGTGCGCGAGGCGGCGTCCATCTCCATCACATCGACATGGGCGGAGCGCGCGATCGCGTCACAATGGACACCGCGCGTCTGCAGCTTCATGTGCGGCGCGTCGATTTCGTCGGTCCGGTAATTGAGGGCCCGGGCAATCAGGCGTGCCGTCGTTGTCTTGCCGACCCCGCGTACCCCGGTGAGCATGTAGGCGTGGGCGATCCGGCCCGCCGCGAAAGCATTGGTCAGGGTGCGCACCATGGCGTCCTGGCCGATAAGGTCCTCGAACGTGTCCGGGCGATATTTGCGCGCCAGGACCTGATAGCCGGGATCGGACGGGGTTTCAGGCAGATCCAGCCCGGGCATCAGGGCTTCCGCGGCTCCGTCATTTTCGGTGGGGAGCGGCGTGTCGTCCATGAGCTCTCGTCGGCTGAGGTCGGGGAAACAGGGACTGACCCTCGAAGGGATCAGTGGAAGACCGGACAGCGACCCGAACGGAAAACTCGTTACGGCTGCTTCCTTCCGGACCTGACCGGGTTGGCGAGGCGCTCGTCCACCGCCGATCTTCCGCCCCCTATATCGCCCGGCTGGGCGTGCGTTTCAAGGGACGCCATCACTGGCAGCTGGGGAAATTTCCCTCGCCGTCGCGTGCGGCCTGTTCGAGGAAGCGCGCATGGGCGTCCAGCACTTCGATCAGGTCGGCATCTTCATTGGAGGAGACCAGAACCTCGCGCCAATATGCGAGAATATGCGCCTGGGTTTCCAGCCAGTCGCGAACGGCTCGACTGGCGCGGTGAGCGGGCGGATGACTGTGGCAGAGTTCAACGACCATAACGCTTCCTATTTGCGACTCATTCTCATTAACACCAATACCCCCCTTCCCCTTTTGCGTCCAGCCCCCTATCTGGAGCGGAATGCCGCACCGCCCGGGACAGTCTCATGAATGACCGTACGCACCTGAAAAACCGTCCGCCCATGATCTTCGCTGGCTCCCCGCTCGACCGGAGCGAAGCCCTGCGCCGCTCGGAGGAGACCCTCGCGGATCTTCGAAGCCACGCACAGGCCCGCCTCTTCCTGTTGCAGGACGGCGATCCGGTCATCACACCCGACCAGCGCCTGGATCTTCGGCCCTTTTCCGACGCGCATTGGCATGCACGGCCGGAGACCATCACATTTCTGGGGCAGGACCAGCGCGGTCCGGTCTTCGTTGCCGAGGCGGACGCGGGCGTGCTGGACGCCCCCGTCACACCGGCGCGCCAGGCCGCGATGGCCCTGTCACCCGATGAAGCCGCCATCTTCGCCCAGGGGAAATCCCTCCTGGCCTGGCATGCGCGTCACGGCTTCTGCGCCAATTGCGGCGCGGCGACCGCCGTGTTCGCGGGCGGCGCGAAACGGGTGTGCGGGTCCTGTGGTGCCGAACACTTCCCCCGTGTGGACCCGGTTGTGATCATGCTGGTGACTGACGGCGAGACCTGTCTGCTCGGTCGGCAGTCGGCCTGGCCGCCGGGTGTCTTCTCCGCCTTGGCCGGTTTCATGGAGCCCGCGGAAACTATCGAGGAAGCCTGCGCTCGGGAGGTCAAGGAGGAAACCGGCATTGATATCGACATTGCCGGTGTTCGATACATCTTCACCCAGCCCTGGCCCTTCCCGTCTTCCATCATGGTCGGGCTGGTGGCTCCGGCAACCTCGACGGACATCAGTATCGACGAACACGAGCTTGAAACAGCCCGCTGGTTCACGCGCGACGAATTGCGCGCCATGCTCGCAGGGGACCATGCAGACTTCATCCTGCCCCAGTCGATCGCCGTCGCCCGGCGTCTTGCGGAATTGTGGGCCGACGGCGAAATCTGACCCAAAGAAAAGCGGGGCCGCGAACGGCCCCGCAGGTCTTCAGGGAGGGACAGATTTTTAGTCGGCGTGCTGGAGGATGGGTTTCGACCAGTTCATGGCCGAGAAGGCATCATCCACCCGCGTCTCCGCAATGTGATTCGTGTAGTTGGACAGCGTCTTGAGGGTTACGCCGGTTATCACATCGAGAATGTTGGCCTTGGTGAATCCGGACTCGAGGAATCGATCGATATCCGATTTCTCGATAAGGCCGCGTTGACGGACGACCGCGAGCGTAAAGACCCGGAGAGCCTCCAGCCGCGGTTCGCCCTTCATCGTCCTGCCCTCGCGCAGCGCAAGCAGCGCCTCCCGGTTCAGACCAACGTTGAGGGCAACAGTCGAATGTGCGGCCATGTCATAGTCGCAGTTATTCTCGAAGCTGACTGCGAGAAGCACGATCTGTTGCTCAACGGGGGTGAGGCTGGTCTGACCACAGATGCTGGACAGGCTCGTATAGGCGTCCAGGGCAGCCGGGGAAGCCGCCAGTTCGCCCATAAGATTTGGAATGAAACCATATTTCGCCTTCACGGACTTGAGTGCCGCCTTGGACTCAGCCGGAGCGTTGGTTTCGTCAAAAATGGTGAATTTCGTCATGTGTCGGCCCTTTCGATGGCAAGCGGGGAACCGCTTGAACGGGGCGCCATGGTGAGCGCGCGGGTTCAAGTGGGTGCCGCGTCGGCAAGGCCTGGGCCGGTGCCGGACTGTACGGCACAACAACTCTTTGACACCGGCGAAAAGGGAGACTCACTCACCTTGTCGCGTTAAGCGACTATAGCACATTTGAGAGGCAGCACCGAGTCTGCCCCCGGTTGAAACTGAAAAGGGCTGCTCCCGCCAGACGGGAACAGCCCTTCGAAACAGGATGTTACCTGCAGCTACGCCTTAGCCACCGAAACGGCGGACATAGGAAATGCCGTAGAAGTTCACAGCATCATCATAGTCAGCGTAGGAGTAGTCGAAGCGAACGCCATTATTCGCATCCAGGTACCACTCGGCCGCGATGCCGGCTGCGAAAGCGCCATCGTCTGCGGTCACGGTGATGCCGGCTGCTTCCGCTTCGAGCTCGGCGTGGATGTAGCCCAGGCGGCCAAGGATGTTGAAATTCTCGGATGCCGCATAGCGATAGACGCCAAATGCGCCCACACCATAGTCGAGAGAGACGTCGGTCGTGGTGAAGCCCAGATCAACGGTCTCGTCGCCGATGCCGATGTTCAGCTGGCCTTCAATGCCGAAATTCTCGTTGAAGAAGTAGTCGCCACGGAAAGCGACCGTATCGAGTTCGATGCCGTCGAAATCAGCGCGCTCCCAACCAGCGGACAGCGTGACGTCCTGTGCCTGGGCAGACGCAGCGACAGCGAGAAGGGCCGCAGAAGCAGCCAGTACGGTACGGATCATGTAACACCTAATGTCATGGGGTAGATCGGGATTGGCCCCCGCCAGTGCCCGCTATGTGAGAGTGGTCGGGAGGCGGCGCAAGTGTGGCTCACTGCGACGACTCACCTTTCCCTCCAACCGTGCCCGGAATGACACACTTTAATGGTGTGATGTGAATGCGACTCCACTTTTGGTTCACATTTTCGCCACATTCTGGAAACCGCTCGAACAGCTCAGCGCACCTTGCGGCGTGATAACGCAGGGCTTTGACCGCCTTAGGCGGTTGCCTGCAGACGCGGCACATGCCAAACACGAGCAAATTTCGGCTGATATCAAATTTGGGGGCGTCCATGGGCGATCTCTTCTGGAACAAAGTAGCAGGCGTCGTCATTGGCGGCATTCTTGTGGTGCTTGTCATCACAGAGCTGGGCCACATGCTGGTCCCGAGCCATGGTGAAGGTGAGCTCACGGCTGAGAACACCTCCTACCCGGTCAATTGGGCCAGCCTCGGTTCCGGCAGCGAAGCCGCTGAGGAAGAGGTCGATACCGGTCCGGTCGATTACGGCGTCCTTCTCGCCGCTGCTGATCTGTCTGCCGGCGAGCGCGTCATCCGTCGCTGCACCTCCTGCCACAGTGTTGAGGAAGGTGGCCCGAACGGTACCGGCCCGGCGCTCTGGGATGTTGTCGGCCGCCAGGTCGCAAGCGTTGCCGGCTTCGGCTATTCCGGCAATCTGCCGGCGGGTGAATGGACCTATGAGGCGCTCGACCACTTCCTGACCAGCCCGGCCTCCTACGCTCCGGGTACGGCAATGAATTTCCGCGGTCTGTCCAATCCGGAACAGCGCATCAACCTGATCGCCTACCTCCGCTCGCTGTCGAACAACCCGGCCGCGCTTCCGGCACCGCTGGCGGCTGAGGCACCGGCTGAAGACATGCCGATGGACGAGGCTCCGGCTGAGGATGCCGCACCGGCTGAAGAGATGCCGGCTGAGGACGGCGGCCACTAAGCCCCTCCCCATCCTGAACAGACAAAACCCCGGTCTTCAGACCGGGGTTTTTCTTTGCCGGATTTCTCGAGATTTACCGGGGTCGAACGATGGTGCGGACCGGGTTCTCCTTCGCCCGGATCCGGGCCTCGGCCTCCGCGAAAGGCTCCAGTGTCGTGTCCATGGTATGGGCGTTGGCGTGCAGGAGATGTTCGCTGTCGGTCAGGATCCCGACATGGCCCGGCCAGAAGACAACATCGCCACGCTCGCGCTGCATCTGATCGGTCACATCCGTCCAGATCGCCTTGAGATGCGCCTCCTGCTGGTCGGCGTCGCGCGGAATATCCACGCCCGCCGCCATCAGCGCCATCTGGGTCAGGCCGGAGCAATCGAGCCCCAGGCTTTCCTTGCCGCCCCACAGATAGGGTGAGCCGAGAAAAGCTTCCGCAACCGCGACGAAATCCGAGGCCGTGCTGTCGAGCGTCTCGAGATGCTCATGGGGAATCCAGCCCAACCCTTCGGCATGGGCGTAGCGCCCCTCGGTCTTCGAGATTGCGACCCGGCTGTTGAGCGAGAGCAGTCCCGTCGGCGCCGTCTTGAAATCAGGTTCGCAGAAAGCGTAGGCCCGCAGGGAGGCGATCCGGTGGGTTGGCGTCCAGACATCCCGGCTCAGACCGGACATCTCCACCCAGCCGACATAGCCATCGCGACGGGAAAACCCCCAGGCCCAGCCATCGGTCTCCTCGAGAATGGCGAAGCCGTCGCCGAACAGAAGCTGGTCATCCATGCCCGCTTTCCGGTCAGCGCCCCGACGGATCGGGTTGGCGGAGATAACGCAGACGGCCTCGACCGGATCGACAAACCGATCCGCTTCGACCTGTCCCTTCAGGAAGCTTGCTGCCAGGTCGGGGCGGGCGGGTGTGAGGCGGGGATCCATGACGGACACTGTGCGGTCTCCTCGGCACGATTCGCGACGTTTTCGCCGTAATCGTACAGGAAGAGCGCGCCTTTGACAGTGCGATGCACGGAGACGTCACGCTTGTCCTCCCGGTCCTTCTTGCGCCGCACGAACCCCTGCCGCTCCAGCGTA
>Ga0070726_10001575_pt1 | contig 22677 bp, 19 predicted proteins | sample tdAd471_FD_67275 | JGI IMG/M metagenome (GOLD analysis project Ga0070726, IMG submission 67275) | Marine sediment microbial communities from the Atlantic coast under amendment with organic carbon and nitrate - tdAd47.1 | ecosystem: Environmental > Aquatic > Marine > Coastal > Sediment | place... | reverse complement strand
GGTCCTGCGCAGCCAGCGCGTTGAGTCGCGCGACGGCTCCCTCGAAGTCCCCCCGCTCGACCTCCAGTCGCTGGGGAGGGGGCGACCCCTGGGAGGCGACGCTGGGTGGCAGCGACTGCGACACGCTGCGCCGCGCGGCAGGCGGCAGAGCGCGGGGCCGTGTGCGCGCTGCTGGCGCGGCTCGACTCGGCGCGGAGCCGGCGAGCGCGGACGGAGCGGGTCGCGTGTCGTCTCGGAGGCCGAGGCCAATGCCCAGGCTGGCGACCAGCGCGACGCCCGCGGCGAGGAGGTGGTGTCGGAGATGCACGGTGGAGTGCTCCTTTCGTGGGGCGCGTCGGGAGTCCCCGACGCGCCGGGGGGTTGGGATCAATCGCTGAGGTGGACGCGCTCGCTCGGGTCGATCCCGTTGTGAAGCAGGACTCGCTCCAGGAGCGCGATCCGCTCCGGTTCTCCCTCCGTGTTGGTCACGTCGATGAGGATCTGCCTCCAGCTGATCGTGGGGAGGGCGCGAATCCGGCTCTCCATGCTCTCCAGCCAAGAGCGCGGGTCGCCATTGAGCTTGACCTTGTCGTCCGGCTCGCTGCTGGTGGAGCCGTCGAAGAGGTCCCTGAACAGGGCGATCAAGTTCTGTGGGTGCCGCGCGCCCAGTTCACGGATCGCTGCGCTGGGCCCACGCTCGGGGACAGCTCCCACCGTGCGGGGGGCGCGGTCCTTCGTCACGAACACGACCGCGGCGACACGAAATGGCGACCGCATGATCCCCTGCTTGCTGTTCACGAAGGAGAGCATTCGCGTCGGCGTGTACATTCGCTCCAGTCCCTCGAAGAAGCGACTGTTGGCCAGGTAGGCCGCACCAATCGCGTAGGGGTAGAGCTTCGGGGTCACGTCGCGCGGATCGAGGGTCATGGCGGAGGTCCGCACCTCCATTACGCCCTGCGCAGCCGGTGCGGAGTCCGACTTGCGCACGCTCACACGAGGGAAGTTGGTCTTGAGGGTCGCGCCGGCGAAGTAGGCGTCGATCTGCGTGTCCGTCGGGATCGTGACGCTGTTCGCTTTGGTCTTCTTGTTTTGCTTGGGCACGGAGAGGGTCTTGACCATGATTCCCCCGTTGATCCGGAGCTCGTAGCCCTTTCCGTTGGTCAAGCCGAACTTGATGGTGAAGTTCTTCCAGTTCTGGCTCTTGAAGGTGAGGGTGCAGCTGCCGTTCTGCAGGGTCCCTTCCGCGCGGGTGACCCACACCGCGATCACCTTCTTCCGCAGACGAATCTCACCGCCGCTGGGTGCGCGACTGCCGGCGATCGCCGCCTGGGTGCGGTACTCGACCTTCAGCTCCCGGTCACGCCGCTTGGCGAGCGCGGGGCCGGCGGCGAGCGCGGTCAGCGCGCAGACGGTCAGGGTTCGAATGTACATGGGTGGCTTCCTCTCTCGCCTCGTCGCGGGTGTCTGCAAGGCACACGCCGAGGTCAGAGCGCCGTAAGTCACGCGTCGACAAGGCCAGCGATGGGAGGGTGTCGGAGCCGCCGACGACCTTCGTCGAGGGGATCGACGTGAAAAGCGAGGGATCGTGGTCGACGGGGTAACCTGCGACTCGCGCAGCGCGCAGGAGCCCGCATGAAGATCGTGATCCTCTCCCGGAACCCCCAGCTCTACTCGACGAAGCGACTCGTCGAGGCGGCGAAGGAGCGCGGGCACGACGTGCGGATCATCGACTACCTGCGCTGCCTGCTGAGCATCGCCTCGGGCGAGCCCACGATTCGCTTCCAGGGGAAGACGCTGGGGGACGTCGACGCGGTGATCCCGCGGGTCGGTGTCTCCCACACCTTCTACGGCACCGCCGTGGTCCGGCAGTTCGAAATGCAGGGCACCTATTCGGTGAACGAGTCCCAGGCGATCTCGCGCTCGCGCGACAAGCTGCGCTGTCTGCAGCTGCTGGCGCGCAAGGGGATCGGGCTCCCGGTCACGGGGTTCGCCCACAACACCAAGGACATCGACGGCCTGCTCGAGATCGCGGGTGGCGCGCCGCTGGTGGTCAAGCTGCTCGAGGGCACCCAGGGGATCGGCGTCGTGCTCTGCGAGACCACCAACGCGGCCGAGTCCGTGGTCGAGGCGTTCCGTGGACTCGACGCGAACATCATCGTCCAGGAGTTCATCAAGGAGGCCGGGGGCGCCGATCTGCGGGCGTTCGTGGTCGGGGACCGCGTCGTGGCGGCGATGAAGCGCCAGGGCAGGGAGGGCGAGTTCCGCTCGAACCTGCACCGCGGCGGGAACGCCTCCAAGGCCAAGCTCTCCCCCGAGGAGCGCAAGACCGCGATCCAAGCGGCCAAGGCGACGGGCTTGCGGGTGGCGGGCGTGGACATGTTGCGCTCGAACAACGGGCCGGTCGTGATGGAGGTGAACTCGTCCCCTGGACTCGAGGGGATCGAGGCCAGCACCGGCGTCGACGTCGCAGGCGCGATCATCTCCTTCATCGAGAAGCACGCGAAGCCTGGCAGGACCCAGGACCGCGTGCGCGGGTAGCGCGTGGCCAAGGTCAAGATCCAGCGTCCGTTCAAGATCGCGGGGCAACAGGTGCCCGCCGGGTCGCGTCAGCTCGTCGAGCTGCACATGGCTGGGCTCTACACGAGCTCCGAGGTCGTGCTCCCGGTGCACGTCGTGCACGGGCGCCGGCCTGGTCCGCGGCTGTTCGTGAGCGCGGCGGTCCACGGGGACGAGATCAACGGCATCGAAGCGATCCGCCAGCTGCTGAAGCTCAAGCTGCTCAAGGGCATGCGGGGGACGCTCCTCGCCGTGCCGGTGGTGAACGTGCACGGGTTCCTCGGGCGCTCGCGCTACACCCCCGGCCGACGCGACCTCAACCGCAGCTTCCCCGGGCTGGCCAAGGGCAGCCTCGCCGCGCGGGTGGCCAAGGCCTTCATGGACGAGGTCGTGTCCCGCTGCTCCTACGGGATCGACCTCCACACCGGCTCCAACCACCGCACCAACCTGCCCCACGTGCGGGCGAACGTCGACGACGAGGAGACCCGCCGCCTGGCCGAGGCCTTCGCCGCGCCGGTGATCGTGAACGCCACGCTCCGCGACGGCTCCCTGCGGCAGGCGGCCTCCGAGCAGGGGGCCCGCACCCTGCTGTTCGAGGGGGGCGAGGTCCTGCGCTATCGCCCGGAGGTGACCCGCGCCGCCGTGCGGGGGGTGCTGGGGGTCCTGGGCGAGCTCGGCATGATCCGCCACTCGCGACAGCGCCCGGCGACGCCCCCGTTCGTCGCCCAGGCGACCTCCTGGGTGCGCGCGCCGGAGAGCGGGCTCCTGACCGCTGAGGTCGGGCTGGGGGAGACCATCGACGCGGGCCAGCGGCTGGGCGTGATCTCGGACCCCTTCAGCCTCAAGGAGACCCCCGTGATCGCCCCCAAGCAGGGCCTCGTGATCGGCGCTCTCGAGTGTCCCCTGGTCAACGAGGGCGACGCGTTGTTCCACGTCGCCCTCGCAGACGACCTCGACGGGGCCGAAGCCGCGGTGCTGGAGTTCGAGCAGTTCGACCCCGATCTCGACGACAGCGCCATCGAGGACTGACGGAAGCGCCCAATGCGACGCATTGGGGTGGGCCGGGTGGGGGTCCTTGGTTACCGTGTTGGCATGGTTTATCGACTAAGCGGGGTGCTGGCGTTCACCGTCGCGCTGGCCGTCGTGCTGGCGAGCGCCGAGCCGTCCTGGGCTGGGCCGAAGCTGCGGCAGGCTGCGCAGCAGGCGCCCGAGTTACCCCAGGCGCGAGGTCAGCGTCCCTGGCTCTCGAACCCGCTGACTTCGGACCGTCCGATCCTCCCCCAGACCCCGGTCGAGCAACCGCCAGCCGCTGTCGAAGACGTGTGGCAGCCCAGCCTGCGCGCGCCCAAGCTGCCCACGGTGTGGGAGCCGCCGCCTCCGGTGCAGCCGCCGCCTCCCGTTGAGCCGCCGCCAGTGGAGCCACCGCCTCCCGTGGAGCCGCCGCCTCCCGTTGAGCCGCCGCCGGTGGAGACCCCTCCGGTGGAGCCGCCGCCGGTGGAGCCTCCGCCGACGGAGCCCCCGCCGACGGAGCCTGCGCCTCCGGTCTTGGCTCGCCTGAGCCTCGTGGAGGAGGCGAGCTCGGTCGCCGAGGGCGGCTCGGCATCCGTGAGCGTGGTGCTCGAGGTCTCGGGGGAGGCGTTCTTGCCTTACGCCGCCGCCGTCGAACTCTCCGTACAGGGTGGCTCGGCGCGGCCGGGCCGGGACTGGCAGTTCGCTGGCCAGACGGGGCCATTGACCAGCAGCGTGGTGGTCTTCCCCGCCGGCAGCGTCACCGGCGAGACGCAGACGGTCACGCTGGTCGTCCTCGAGGACACCGCGGTGGAGGGCCCCGAGGTGGTCGTGTTCGGCGTCCAGCCGCTGCCGGTCGAGGAGGACCCCTTCGTCGGGCGGGTGAGCTGGAGCCAGCAACCGCTGAGCTACGAACTGACCCTTCGCGACGCGCAGCGCGCGAGCGTGGCCTTCGTCGGCTCTCACGTGGAGGCCCAGGAGGGCGCCAGCGACGCCGGTGTGGCGGTCGAGTTGCGGGTCCCGGCGGGGTGCCAGCTCGAGCACGCGGTCTCGGTCGCGGTCAGCGACGCCCGCAGCGGAACCGCGCGCGCCGACGAGGACTATCGCCTCGAATCCCACGAGCTGGTGTTCGCCGCCGGCGCCGCCGACCGCAGCCGGCAGGCGGTGGGGCTGGTGCTGCTCGACGACGCGGTCCACGAGCCCCAGGAGGGGATCGTGCTCGAGCTCGCCGTGCAGGCTGGGCCCGCCAGCGGCGAGGAGCCGCGGCGTTTGATGCTCTCCTTGCTCGACGACGACGCGGCCGCGGTCGCGTTCGTCAGCTCGGCGAGCGAGGTCGCCCTGGGGAGCGCGATCTCGGTCGAGCTGCGCCTGGACGTTCCCGGTGGGGGCGTGCTGCACACGCCAGCGCAGGCGGTCTTGCGCGCCTGGGCCGGCGACTGGAGCGACGACCTCCCGGGGCCCGCCTGGGCCGTGGGCGCGAAGGACGGCGCGACGCAGACGATCACGATCCCCTTCCCTGAGGTCGGTGAAGCTCACGAGGTCGTGCTGACCCTCGGCGACGGCACGGCGACCCACCGGGTCACGATTCGACGCCCCGAGCCCCCGCCTCCGGTCGAGCCGCCGCCGACGGAGACGGCGGAGCCCCCGCCCATCTCGTCGACCGCCGTCCCGCCCACCGGCCCGCCCACCGCGGGGAACTGGGTGTTCACGATCCTGTTCCTCCTGTTCGTGCTCGCGCTGCTCGTGCTCCTCGGCTACTACGCCAAGGACTACTTCGCGCCGGCCCCGCCGGTGATTCGGGACGAGGACGAACTCCACGTTCCCGGAGAGGTGCGTGAGCCCGACCCCAACCAGCGGGGCTTGCCGGGGTCGTTCATCACCGGGCGCTTCCGCGACCCCTCGGCGGCGGTGATCGACCACAGCAACCTGGTGGAGGCGACCTCGGAGGTCGACGCCTTCTTCGACAGCCTGATGGAGACCCACGACGACGAATCGGCGCTGATGGCCGCAGGGCGGCTGATGCAGCTCGAAGAGGAGCAGGGCACCACCGGCGGCAAGTTGATGGAGCTCGAGGACGCCGGGCTCTCGCCGTCGGGGAAGATCCTCCCCGACGTCGGCGACACCGAGGCTCTCGACGATGCCGTGCTCTCGCCGTCGGGGAAGATCCTCCCCGACGTCAGCGACACCCAGGCCCTCGACGAGAAACAGCTCGACACTGCGCGGCAGATGCTCCAGGACCTCGTGCTCGCCGACGACGAGGACCTCGTGCTCGAGGACGAGGAGATCGAGGACCAGAGCGACATCGCGCGCCTGCCCGGGCACACCGCCACCGACGAGAGCGGGCGGCACAGCCTCAAGGGCAAGCGCGGCGACACCTTCGAGGAGGAGGACGAGCTGGGGACCGGCGTCCTCGCCCGCGCCGACCCGAGCAAGACCAGCTCGCACCGGTTGGCTGGCTGGGGGCTGATGCCCAAGGTCGTGGTCGTCGTCCGCGGCAAGGGGAAGTCGGCCCACGCCAGCCGCGGGAAGCGGAAGCGGCGGCGCCGCCGCTAGGGACGCGGCCCACACGCGACGAGGCCGGCGCTGCAGCGCCGGCCTCGTCGCGTGTGGGCCGAATCTCGCGGACTAGATCCCGCCGAAGAAGCCCTTCTTGATCTGGCCGATCAGCTCGATCCGCTCCTCGGCGAAGCGGTCGGCGGCCTGGGCGGTGGTGACGCCCTGCTCGCGGGAGATGTTGATCACGCGCTCGGTGTTGGCGTAGATCCCCTCGGCCATGCGCAGCGCGCGCTCGCGCACGTAGCCTTCCATCTCCACGTAGACGTTGATCAGGCCGCCCGCGTTGACCACGTAGTCAGGGGCGTAGAGGATCCCGCGGTCACCGAGGGCCTTGGCGTGGCGCTCTTCGGCGAGCTGGTTGTTGGCGCCGCCGCACACGACCTTGGCCTTGAGCTTGGGGATCGTCTCGTCGTTGAGCACCGCGCCCAGGGCGTTGGGCGAGAAGATGTCGCAGTCGACGTCGTAGATCGCGTCGACGCCGACGACCTTGACCCCGTGCTCCTCGCGCATCGCCTCGCAGCGGGCCTCGTCGATGTCGGTGACGGTGACCTCGGCGCCGTCCTCGACCAGGTGGCGCACGAGGTTGTGGCCCACGTTGCCCAGGCCCTGAACCGCGACGCGCTTGCCCGCGACGGACTGGCTGCCGAACACGGCGTTGGCCGAGGCCTTCAACCCCTGGTAGACGCCGAAGGCCGTCACCGGAGACGGGTCGCCAGAGCCGCCGTGGGCCGGGGCCACGCCGGTGACGTACTTCGTCTCCATGAAAATGTATTCCATGTCGTGGACGCTGGTGCCCACGTCCTCGGCCGTGATGTAGCGCCCGTTGAGCGACTCGATGAACCGGCCGAACACGCGGAACATGGCCTCGGACTTGTCGCTGCGGGGGTCGCCGATGATCACGGCCTTGCCGCCGCCGAGGTTCAGGCCCGCCGCGGCGGCCTTGTAGGTCATGCCCTTCGAGAGGCGCAGCACGTCGACCAGCGCCTCCTGCTCGTTCTTGTAGGCCCACATGCGGGTGCCGCCCAGGGCCGGGCCGAGGGTCGTGTCGTGGATCGCGATGATCGCCTTCAACCCGGCGCGCTTGTCTTCGCAGAACAGAACTTGCTCGTGGTTGCCTTCTTGGCTCATGGCCTCGAACGTGCCGATGCTCATCGTCGGAACTCCTGCTCTACGGGGGCTCGCGCCGCCCTCGGGGTGAGCGCGAAAGATAGGATTCAGGCGTACCCCTGTCAACGGCGACCACGTCGGGGCACCATGACCCGCGGGAGGAGCGAGGGCGTGACTCGGAGGCTATGGCTGTTCGACGTGGATGGGACGCTGCTCCATTCCCACGGGTTGGGGCGGCGAGCCCTCGACCGCACCTTCGCCGCCCGCTACGGCTGGGAGCGGGCCACCGAGGGGGTGAGCTTCGCTGGGGGGACGGACCCCTGGATCGTGGGGCAGGTGTTCGCCAAGCAGGGCTTGCCGCCGCCCGAGGTGGCCGAGCTGCGCGGGTTCCTCGCCGCCTACGCCGAGGAGGTCGGCCGCGAGGCGAGGGCTCCCCACACCCGAACCACGGTGCTCCCGGGCGTCCCGCGGCTGCTGCAGACCTTGGCGGGGCTCCCTCAGCGTGGGCGTCAGGCCTTGCTCACCGGCAACTGCAGCGCGGGGGCGCGGGTCAAGCTCGAGCTCTCGGGCCTGCAGGACTTCTTCGCCTGCGGGGCCTTCGGTGACGAAGCCGTCCAGCGGGAGGACCTCTTGCCTCAGGCGCTCGAGCGCTGCGCCGCCGCCTGGGGCGAGCGCTTCGACGCCGAGCAGGTGGTGATCGTGGGCGACTCGCTGCGCGACATCGACGTGGCCCGCGCGCACGGGGCCACGGTGTTGGCCGTCGCCACGGGCTGGGTCGAGCGCGAGGCCCTCGAGGCCGCCGGGGCCGACGCGGTGCTGGACGACCTCAGCGACTTGCAGGCGACCCTCGCTATCCTGGGCGCGCATTAGGGGCAGCCTGGCCCCAGGAAGGCAGGTTTCGTGAAGATCTTCGTGACCCGCACGCTCCCCGGGGACGCGCTGGAGCGCCTGGCCGCGCGCCCCGACGTCGAGCTCGTGGTCAGCCCCCACGACCGCCCCCTGACCCGCGCCGAACTTCGCCAGGGGTTGGCCGCGGCGGAGGTGGCCGTGACCCAGCTCGTCGACCGGCTCGACGCCGAGCTGCTCGACGCCGCGCCCGGGCTGAAGCTGGTGTGCAACTACGCGGTCGGCGTCAACAACGTCGACCTCGAGGCGGCGCGGGCGCGCGGGGTCGCCGTGTGCAACACCCCCGACGTGTTGACCGCGGCCAGCGCGGACCTGACCTGGGCGTTGCTGCTCGCGGTCGCGCGGCGGATCGTCGAGGGCGACCGCATGGTGCGCGAGGGGCGCTTCCGCGGTTGGGCGCCCCAGCTCTTGCTCGGTTCGGCGGTGGCGGGGCGGACCCTGGGGGTCGTGGGCCTGGGGCGGATCGGCGCGGCGGTGGCTCGCCGGGCAGCCGGCTTCGACATGCGCGTGCTCTACTCCAGCCGCACGCCCAAGGACGTGGCCTGGGAGCAGGTGTCCCTCGAGCGGCTGCTGGGTGAGTCCGACTTCGTGTGCCTGCACCCGCCGTTGACCCCCGAGACGCACCACCTGCTGGACGCCGAGCGGCTGCGGCTGATGAAGCCCAGCGCCTACCTGATCAACCTCAGCCGCGGGCCCGTCGTTGACGAGCAGGCGCTGATCGACGCCCTGCGCGCGGGGACCATCGCCGGCGCGGCGCTGGACGTGTTCGAGCGCGAGCCCGAGCTGACCCCCGGGTTGGCCGAGCTCGAGAACGTGGTCCTCGCCCCCCACCTGGGGAGCGCCACCACCGAAGCCCGGCACGCGATGGCCGAGCTGGTGCGGAGCAACGTCGAGGCGCACCTCGAGGGCCTCCCCCTGCGGACCCCCGTGTGAGCGGGCTGGGGGGCATGTCATCTCCAGGTCACCGCGGGCTAGCTGCAAATCGATTCAGGGGCTAGACTTCAACCGTATGTTGGACGAGCAAGTAGCCGCGCATTACGTCTATCACTCCAACCGCCTGGACGGGGTGACGCTGACGCTGGAGCAAACGCAGCAGATCCTCAAGGGTCAGCTGACCGCGCCCCAAAAGGGTGACGACGGGCGCGAGTTCGAGGCCGAGCTCGTGCTCGGGCACCGCCGCGCGCTCGGCGGCATGGACATGATCGCGGAGAGCTCCCGCGACGTGACCCAGGAGGACGTGCAGAGCCTGCACAAGATGCTCATGGGCGAGCTCCTGCTCTCGGCAGGCGAATACCGCGAGTGCCAGCTGCGCTACAAGGGGGTGCTGATCCCCTCGCCGCCGGAGTACCTCGACGAGCGCATGGCCTGGTTCGTGCGCCTGCTCAACACCGGCCTGGCCAACGCCAAGGACGCGCACCGCTTCTCCTGGCGAATCCACCACGAGTTCATCACGCTGCACCCGTTCATCGAGGGCAACGGGCGCATGGCGCGCCTGATCATGAACCTCGCTCGCGTGCGCCGCGGGCTCGAGATCGCCGTGATCCCCTACGAGAGCCGGGTCCAGTACGGCGACGCGATCCTCGAGTTCCAGAAGCAGAAGATCGAGCGCGCCCAGGCCAAGGCCTCCGGCATGGGGAGCCTCTGAGCTTCAGGGGGCCTCTCCGAGGCCCCTCGCCCTCGCAGCAAAGCTGCTCCGGCTCACCCCCAATGGGCTGCTGGCGCAGGTAAGATCCGGGCCTCACAGGAGGCCGGATATGAAGCTCGAAGACGTCGCCCGTCACCCGCATCTCTACCCCGAGCGGCACCTCAACGTCTTTGTGCCCTTCGGCACCCACGACCTGGACCACAACGTGACCCGGGCGCTGATCTCGACCTTGCGCTGGTCGCGCCCCGAGCTGACCCAGGCCTTCTTGACCGAGGTCGTCGGGCTCGAGGGGCAGGACGCCGACGACTACTGCTTCGACCTCGGCGCCTGCGACTACTCCGACTTCGACCCCGCCGACTGCTCGCGACGCGTGGTGCTGGGGATCTCGGGCTCGGGCCGCTGCACGCCGCACCTGCCCTCCCTCGACGACGTGAACCTGGACGTGATCCAGGCTGCCCTCGGGCGTCCGGTGGACGTGCAGACCAAGCTCCACGACGTGCGCCGGCTGTTGGCCCAGCCCGAGCTCGACTACGAGGAGCTCGCGACCCTCGCGCACACCCTCGACGAGCTGGCCGACGGCTCGCTGCCCGACGGCTGGATCTTCTCCTCGAGCGCGAGCACCTGCGTGCTGATCGAGGCCAAGCTCCTGCACTACCTCGACGCCTACCAGCTCGAGCGCTACGCCGAGGTCTACTACGGCGGGCGCGAGACCCCCGTGCACTGCACCTGGGATCAGGTGGCGAGCTTCTTCGCCCGCTGGCGCGACGACGACGACCCGCGCACGGCTTTCCTCTGCGGCCAGGCCTGCGACTACCTCGACCTGCTGGGGTTGAACCAGTTCCGCGGCTTCCGCCCCTACGACTTCGACCCCGACGCCGCCCACGAGGCGCGGACCAAGTTCCTCCGCTTCGCCGAGGCGCTGCACACCGCCTGCCGTGACGCCGGAATGCCCCTCGCCGAGCTGGGGGCGAGCTCCATCGGGGCGCGCTTTGGCTTCGCCGACGCTGGAACCCCCGGCGAGATCGCGGTCGACCTGCTGGCCACCGGGGTGCGGATCGCCTACCGCGTAGGCGACGCCCGCCAGGGGCGTTTCCCCGGGCGCCAGGGCGTGGACGAGGTCCTGCGCCTGGCCGGCGAGGCCGAAGGCGCGCTGCTCGAGGCTGCCCCGGAGGGGCTGACCGTGCGCGTCGAGCGGCTGCACAGCGAGACCGCCGAAGGAGCCCCCGTCGTCGACCGCGAGACGTTCCGCGACGCGCTCAGCCCCGAGAGCCTGACCTTCGCCCTCGAGGAGCTCAAGCTGCAGCACCCCGAGGACGCCCGCGACGTCAGCGGCGGCTACCGCAGCGGCGCGCTCTCGGTGGGCCTGCTGATCCCTCGTCGCGAGGCCGTCGGCGACGGCAGCGGCGAGGCCGTGCTCGCCCGCGCGCAGCAGGCGGTCGGCGACGCGCTCAGCGTGGCCCGCGCCCTGACCGCGGCGGCGACCGTCGGCTAGCTACAGCCGCGTGGGGTAGCGCTTGAGCCAGGCGCAGAGGCGGCGCCAGGTGGCGTGCTGCCAGCCTGAGCAGTCGCGAAGCGTCTCCGTGCGGTGGGCGCAGAGGCGGCGCAAGGCGGCGTCGCTCAGGGCGCGGGGCGCGGGGCAGGCAGAACAGGGGCGCAGATACGGCGTCGGCTCACTCACGGGGGTCGACCCTCCTTCCTTCCAGCCCCGGCCGTGCAAGCGCTGGGCCGCTGTGGCGGAGCAGGGGCAAAGGGCTTGCGCCGAGAGCCTGCCTCCGCCGTGGTCACTCAGCGTGCGCTGGTGAAACCAAGACTCGACCTCAGACCGACGCAATGCGCTGCGTCATGCCGACTTAGGCGGGTCCTTCAGTCACCGGCCTCCGGCGTCGATAGGGCAGTTCGGGAGGGGAACCATGAGCTGGATTCCTTTGAGCCACGCGATCGAGTCCGGGCGGGTGCGCCGGTTGGCCAAGGCGCGGGTGCCGAGCTACCGCGACCCGGTCACCGGCGACGTCCTGATCTGGAACGCAGACCACCAGGCCCCCGGCTGGGTGTGGGACCTGGTCGAGGAGATCCGCGAGCGGAACGCCCTGCATGACGTGCGCGGGGTGGTTCCTGGGAGCTCCGCGGTCTCGCGGTTCTCGGTGCTGTCCTCCTCGGGTGCCTAGGTCCCCAGGATCGAGTAGCCCGAGTCGACGTAGATCGTCTGGCCCGTGACCGCGCGGCCGAGGTCGCTGAGCAGCCACAGCGCGGTGTTGCCCACGTCCTCCTGGGTGATGTTCCGCCGCAGCGGGGCGCGCTGCTCGACGGTCCCCAGGATGTCCTTGAAGCCCGAGACGCCCATGGCGCTCACGGTCTTGATCGGGCCGGCGGAGATCGCGTTGACCCGCACCCCCTCGGGGCCGAGGTCGTTGGCCAGGTAGCGGGTGTTCGCCTCGAGGGCGGCCTTGGCTACGCCCATCACGTTGTAGCCCTCGACCACGCGCTCGGCGCCGTAGTAGGTCATGCAGATCACGGAGGCGTCGCGGCCCTGCATCAACGGCAGGGCGGCCCGCGAGAGCGAGATCAGCGAGTAGGCCGAGACCTGCTGCGAGAGGGCGTAGCCCTCCCAGCTCGTGTCGCGGAAGTGGCCGCCGAGCTCGTCGCGCTTGGCGGTGGCGATGGAGTGCACGAGGCCGTCGAGGCCGTCGCACTCGGCCTTGATCGTCTCGAAGGTCTTGGCGAGCAGCTCGTCGTTGGTCACGTCGCACTCGACGAGCAGAGGCTTCTGTGGCAGGTCGCCGATCAGCTTCTCCACCGCCTTGCCCATGCGCTCGTTCTGGTAGCCGAGCACGATCTTGGCGCCCTCGCGAGCCGCGACCTGGGTGATCCCCCAGGCGATGGATCGCTTGTTGGCGACCCCGAAGATCGCAACCGTCTTGCCGTCGAGCAGCCCCATGACGTCCTCCGTTTCGAGGCGCACAGGATACACCGAGTCGGGCCAGGAACGACGGGCGAACGGCTTGTGGCGATGCGTCCGAATAGGGCATCAACCCCAGATCAGGGAAAATCGAAATGTCCCCTGAAGTCGTTTCGGTTGCGCCGCGTGTAAAGAGCGCGCGCCTCGACGCTTGAGGGACCGATCAATCGGCGATCAATCCCCTTGTCCTCGGCTTCATAGTTCCTCTACGCGAGCTTCACATTCATCGCCTCCCATGCCGCGCATACGCAGGGCGTCGGCCCGCGAACGGATATCCGGCCGCAGCCGGGCAGGAAGGACTCTCGTGAAGCTTTGCACTGCGAACCTCGTGTTGGGGACCGCGTCGATCCTGGGGCTGGCCCTCGGCGCCGCGGGCTGCCGCGACTCGGGTGGCGATGGCGACCTGATCGTGATCACCAACAACGGCGGCGGCGGCGGCGGCACCGCGCCGACCACCTCGGGCTCTACGGTCGGGGGCGGCGACTTCTCCCTGATCAAGACCGACCCCGCAGGGGGGACGATCCTGCAGAACGCCGCGGGCACCCAGCGTCGGATCGCGGGGTCCTTCGACGAGAGCGTGACCTTCGAGTCGGCCTACACCTGGATCCTCGACGCGCCGGTGTTCATCGGGAAGGACGACGCCAGCGTCTCGCCGACGCTCACGATCCAGGCCGGGACCACGATCCTCGGTCGCGGGGGCACCCCGCCGTCCATGCTCGTGATTCGCCGCGGGGCGAAGATCATGGCCGACGGCAGCCCCAGCGCGCCGATCGTGTTCAGCAGCGCCCAACCCGCGGGCTCCCGCGCCGCGGGCGACTGGGGCGGGCTGATCATCAACGGCCGCGCGCCGGTCAACAACGTCGGCGCCGGCGGTGAGCTGCCCTTCGGCGAGGGCGGCTCGGGGCGCTACGGCGGCACCGACCCGGCCGACAACAGCGGCGTGCTGCGCTACGTGCGCGTGGAGTACGGCGGGCACGTGTTCACCTCGGACGACGAGCTGAACGGGATCGCGTTCCAGGGCGTCGGCTCCGGAACCACCGTCGACTTCGTCCAGGTGCACAAGAACGCCGACGACGGGGTCGAGTTCTTCGGCGGCGCGGTGAACGTCAAGCACCTGCTGATCACGGGCTGCCTCGACGACTCCCTCGACTGGACCTCGGGCTGGGTCGGGAAGGTGCAGTTCGTCGTGCTCCAGCAGTGGGTCGGCGGCGCCGACAACGGGATCGAGGCCGACAACCTCGAGGCGAACAACGACGCGACCCCGCGCTCGCACCCCATGATCTCGAACATGACGATCGTGGGCCCCGGCGACACCGGCGCGCTCTCGGACATTGGGCTCCAGCTGCGGCGCGGGACCGGCGCGAACATCCTCAACTCGATCGTGTTCGGCATGAACGAGTACGCGCTGGATATCGACGACACCGCGACCTTCGACAACGCCTACACCGACGCCCCCGCGAGCTACACCACCCTCTCGGGCAACCTGACCCTGGAGAACTCGATCCTGTTCGGCAACACCCTGGGGGACTTCCGCGACGACGCGGGTGACCCGCAGACGGACACCGTGTTCAACGGACAGCAGGCCAACGCCAACCAACTCGTCGACCCCCTGCTGACCCGGCCCCAGGACGAGGCCGACCCCGACTTCCGCCCCCAGGGCGGGAGCCCGGCGCTGGGCGGCGCCTGGATCGACCCCGGCGACTCGTTCTTCGTGCCGGTGACCTACGTCGGCGCCATGGACGGGACCAGCGACTGGACCGACGGCTGGACGACTGCGGAGGCCCAGTAATGAGGATCGCGATCGCACTCCTGCTCGTCGTCGGCGCGTGCTGCGCCGAGGACGGGCCCGTGGAGAACCTGGCCAAGCAGCTGGTCGAGAAGCGCGCCACCGTCGAGAAGCTGGCGACCGACGTCGACCTGAAGAAGACCGAGCTCAAGGACGCCTTGCGCTCGCGGGCGCTGCAGCGGGCCGACCTCGAGCGGCAGCTGCATGCGCTGCGGTTGCAGCGCGAGGAGCTCGAGCTCAAGCGCGCCACGAGCGTGGCCGCGATCGAGAGCAAGCGCGCGGCCGGGGTCGCCCTGACTCCCGTGGTCCGCGAGCAGATCGAGGCGCTCGAGCAGCACGTCGCGAGCTCGCTGCCCTTCAAGCGCGCCGAGCGGCTGCGCGACCTGGAGACCCTCGCCGCCGACTTCGCGGCGGGGCGCGCGTCGCCCCACGAGGCGCTGGGGCGGCTGTGGCGCAGCTACGAGGACGAGCTGCGCCTGACCCGTGAGAACGGACTCTATCGCCAACAGGTCGAGATCGCGGGGGAGTCCCAGCTCGCCGACGTGGTCAAGCTGGGCACGGTGCTGCTCTACGTGCGGACCCTCGAGGGCAAGTACGGCGCGGCGCTGCCCAGCCAGAGCGGCTGGGTGTTCCGCCTGCTCGACCCGGCGGACCAGGAGCGCGTGCGCGTGCTGTTCGACGCGCTGGAGAAGCACGTCCGTCAGGGCTTCTTCGAGCTCCCGAACCCCTACGCCACGATCGGCGGCGCGAAATGAGCGCTCTCCGCACCCTGGCCCTCGTCGGGCTGCTGACCGTCGGCCTCGCCGGCGCTCAGGACCAAGGCCCCAAGGCGCTGCCCGCCAGCGCCCCAGGGCCCAAGCCGCTGCCGGCCGCTGACCGCGACGCCGGCCAGGCGAGCCTGGTCAAGGCCTACCAGAAGGAGTTCGCCTTCCTCGCCAACGAGGAGCGCTCGCTGAGCGAGCGCCTGGGCGAGCTCGATCGCGAGCGCGAGCAACGCCTGACGAGCGAAGACGCCGCGCTGGAGGCCCTCGAGGCCGAGCTGCGCGCTGCGCAGGGCGAGGTCGAGGGCCTGCAGGGCGAGCTCGAGCAGCTCGACGAGCAGCTCCTGGCCCTCGAGGAGGGCGGCGACTCCGTCGACGCCCTCGTGTCCCAGATCGAGGCGACCCGCTCGCGCTACGAGCGGCCGCCGTTGGCCCAGGCCACGGACCCGACCGACGTCGAGGGGCGCACGCGAGTCGTGCGCGAGAGCCTCGACGACGTAGGGTCGCTCCTGCGTGAGCTGAGCTCGGTCCGGCGCAGCAAGGGCACGTTCTTCCTCCCCGACGGGCGCTCGACCGAGGCCGAGCTGCTGCACGTGGGCGCGATCGCGACCCTCGGCGTGTCTCCAGACGCGGCGGGTGTCCTCGCTCCGGCCGGCGACGGTGGGCTGATGCTCTGGCCGGTGGAGACCACCGAGCGTGCCCGCGAAGCCCTCGCGGGCCCGTTGCCCGAGGTGCTCCCGCTCTACCTCTACGAGAACACCGACAAGCTGGCCGAGGTCCCGCAGGAGAAGACCCTGGCGGAGCTGGTGGAGAAGGCCGGGATCGTGGGCTACGTGATCGTGGGCCTCGGCGCCCTCGCCGCGCTCCTGATCTTGCTGCGGTTCCTGCTCCTGGCCTTCGCCTCGGGCAGCCCCGACCGCGTCCTCGAGCAGCTCGAGGAGTTCGACCTCGATGGCGCGCAGTTGGTCCTCCGCCGGCAGCGAAGCTGCGCGAGCCGCGTGCTCGCCGCCATGCTCCCGCACCTGGAGGCCAGCGCCGACGAGCTCGAGAGCGCCGCCTCGGGCGCGATCCTGCGCCAGACCCTGCGGATCGAGCGCTTCGACACCGCGATCCTCGTCAGCGCCGCCGTCGCGCCGTTGTTGGGGCTGCTGGGCACGGTGACCGGCATGATCAGCACCTTCGACGTGATCACGGTGTTCGGCACCGGGGACCCCAAGCTGCTCTCGGGCGGAATCTCCGAGGCGCTGATCACCACCCAGCTCGGCCTCTCGGTCGCGATTCCGGCGCTGCTCGGAGGGAACCTGCTCTCCGGGTGGGCCGAGCGGATTCGGTCGGGCATGGAGCGCGCTGCGCTGCAGGCGGCGCTCGTCGCCGCCCAGCTGCGCCCGGAGCCCAGCCAGCACCGCCCGATTTCGGGGGTCGAGGAGCTGGACCGGATGGGGATCTCGTCGGACGAGGACGCGATCAGCGACCACGCGATCCTCGTCGTCGGCGAGGACTCGGCGAGCGAGATCGACGCCATCGAGGGGGTCCAGCGCGTGGGCGCCAACCCCGGCAAGCACGTCTCGGCGCACCTCCCGGCCAAGGGGCCGGTGGCGGCGACCACCGAGGCCACCGCGTCGGCGGTCGGCCCCCTGGCGCCCGCGCCCGAGGAGCAGGTCCAGCCGTGAGCCTCCTCGCGCGACTGAGCGACTACCTCGCCCAGGGTGGCTGGGTGATGGTGCCCCTGATCGGGGTGACCTTCGCCCTCTGGTACGCCCTCGGCTACCGCCTGCTGCACCTGCGCCGTGGCAAGCGCCAGACCGCCCACGACCGGCTGGCGCGCTTGCGCCAGCGGACCAGCGCGCGCGGGTTCCTCGACGCCGCGATCAGCGACGCGGTGGACCTCGCTCGCGTGGGTGGCCCGGGGCTGGCCCTGCGGCTGGAGGCTTGGCTCGCCGGGGCGCGGGAGGAGCTCTCCCGCGGCGCGACCCTGGCGCGGACGATCGTGGTGATCGCTCCGCTGTTGGGCCTCCTGGGCACGGTCAACGGCATGATCGAGCTCTTCGACTCCCTGGGGAGCGGGACGGTCTACTCCCAGGGCGGAGGGATCGCGCAGGGGATCGCGCAGGCCCTGTTCACCACCCAGCTTGGGCTCGCGGTCGCGATCCCGGGCTTCTTCGTCAGCCGCATGCTCGAGCGCCGCGAAGAGCAGCTGCTCAGCGAGCTCGAGCAGGCCAAAGGGCTGCTGGACGGGGCGTCATGAAGTTCAACCGACCGAAGAAGAAGCCCCAGGACATCGACATGGGGCCGCTGATCGACATGGTGTTCATCCTGTTGATCTTCTTCGCCGTGTCCTCGACCTTCACCAAGGACATGCAGCTGGAGCTGCAGCGCCCCAGCGCCAAGAGCGCGGCGCTGGCCTCGACCAAGGCGATCCGGGTGTTCGTCGACCGCGGGCAGCGCGTGTTCGTCGACGAGCAGCCGGTCAAGACCTGGATGCTCCAGAGCCGGGTGCGCGACCTGTTGACCTCGTCTCCCGACCGCAAGGTGCTCGTCGTCGCGGACCGCCTGGTCCCCGCGGAGCGCTTGATCGAGGTCGTCGACCAGTGCCGCCTGGGCGGCGCGTCCGAGGTCGGGGTGGCCACCGAAACCAGCCTGTAGGCCCTGCGTGAGCTCGAGCTTCAAAGCCCACCTCCTGGGATTGGCGTTTAGCCTCGCCGTGCCACCGTTGACGGTGGCCGGGGTGCTGGGCATGAACAGCCTCATCTCGGCACCCGAGGTCCCGACCTCCCGGGAGGTCAGCTTCGAGGTCGAGCCCCAGGCGCCCAAGCCCAAGCCCAAGCGCCGCCAGACCCGCAAGCCCCAGCGGCGCAACCGGTCGACCCAGCGCATGGCCGCGCCGCCGCCGCCGAGCCTCAGCGCTGCGCTCTCCGGAGTCGCCTTCGACCTCCCGGCCTACGAGCTGGGGAGCCTCGAGGCGGTGGGCGACGAGGTCCTCGGCGACCTCGACGACGTCGTCCACACCGAGGAGACCGTCGACACACGGCCCGTGGCACGCAGCACCGTGCCCATCGACGTCCCGGCCCAGGCCAAGGCCAAGCACCTCAAGGGGCGGCTGGTGCTCAGCCTGCTGATCGGCGCCGACGGCCGCGTGCGCCAGGCGCGGGTGCTCGAGGCCGAGCCGGCGGGCGTGTTCGAAGAGGCGGCCCTGCGCTCGGTGCAGCAGTGGGTGTTCGAGCCCGCGACCTACCAGGGCCGCAGCGTCGAGGTGTGGGCGACCCTGCCCGTGGAGTTCGCGCCGTGAGCGGCGCACACTGGATCTTCGCCGCCGCGCTGCTCGCGCTCGTCGGCTGCGTGACCCCCGACACGGGCGGCGCCGCGGGGGACGCCGAGCAGGTCGACCACCTCGGCCTGGCGGCGCTGCTGATCAAGGACGGCCACGCGCTGCGGGCGGACGCGGTCCTCGACGAGGTCGACCTCCAGCAGGAGGGCTTGGACCTGGGGCGCTACTGGACCCTGAGGGGCCTCGTCGCCTTCCGCCGCCCCGACTACCCCCGGGCGCGAGAGGCCTTCACCCAGGCCCTGGCGCAGCCTGGCGCGTCCCCCAGCCTGCGGCTCTACCTCGCCCAGAGCCACTACGCGCTGCAAGACTTCGGCGCCGCCTTGAGCGAGCTGGAGGGCTGCCCCACGGTGTGGGCCGACGTGGCCGACGTGCACCGCCTGCGGGTCGACGCCCACTGGCGGAGCGAGGACCGTGTGGGCGCCTTCGCCGCGCTGCAGGTCGCCGAGGAGCGCTTCCCCAAAGACCCGAGCTTCGCCAAGATCCGCCTGCTCTATCTGCTGGAGCTCGGGCTCTACGGCGAGGCGAGCAAGGCCGGCCGCGCCTACGTCGAGCGCGCTGGGCAGAGCCTCCCGGCCTACCTCGCCTGGGGTGAGGCCTTGCGCCGCAGCCGGCGCCATGACGAGGCGGCGCAGGTCCTCGAGGACGCGCGGCTGCGCTACCCGGGCGAGGCCAAGCCGCTGATCGCCCTCGCCCACGCGCACCTCGGCGGCGGGCGCCCGCTGGCCGCGGGCTTCGTGATGGAGGAGGCGTCGCGCCTGCAGCCCGAGCTGGCCTCGGAGTCCGCCGAGCTCTATCGCCGCGGCGGCGACCTGGTGCGCGCGCTGTTCCTCAACGCCCAGCTCGAGGATCAGCCGACCAAGACACGCCAGCGGCTCTCGCTCCTGCTCGAGCGCGAGGACCTGGAGCAGGCCACGGCGCTCGCCCCTCGGCTCTCGCGTCTGGGGCTCCTCGAGGACGACGACGTGCGCTACGCCCTCTCCTACGCCTACTTCCGCAGCGGTGAGCTGGAGCTCGCCGAGGGCACGCTGAAGGGGATCACCACCAGCGAGCTCTTCAGCCGCGCCACCGAGCTGCGCAAGGCGATCGAGGCCGAGCGGGCTCGCCGGGACGGTCACCCATGAGGGCTCGCAACGCGCTCTGCGCCCTGAGTCTGATCTGCGCGCTGGGCGCCGCCGGCCAGGAGATCGAGTCCGGGCGGGTCGAGGTCTACGCCTTCGACGCCGACGGACGCGCGCTGCCTGGGCTCGAGCTCTGGATCGGCGCGCTGCGCGTCCACACCCGCGAGGACGGCAGCGCGCGGGTTCCGCTGGGTCCAGGGATTCATGAGTTCAGCGCGCGCCGGGGGAACCACGTCCTCGGGCGCGAGCACGTGCCGGTGGTCGCCGACGAGGTGACCGAGGTGCTCGTGCGCCTGACCCTCCGGGGCACGGCCGAGATCGACGTGGAGGGCGCGGGCTGGCCCAGCCCGCGCTCGGTGGTCGTGGGGAACCGGGCCGAGGTCGCCAGCGGCAAGCTGCTGGGCGCGGTGACCGACGCGCGCAACGGGAAACCCGTCGCCGGGGCGCGGGTCCTCGTCCGCGGTGAATCCGCCGAGGCGGTGACCGACGTTGCCGGGCGCTTCGAGCTCGAGCTCCCCGCCGGGGAGCACACGATCTCCATGATCCACGCCCAATACTCGACCGCGACCCGCTCGGCGGTGCGCGTGTTCGCCGAAGGCGAGACCACCGTGTCCCTCGAGCTGACCCCCTCGGCCATCGAGCTCGACACCCTCCGCGTCTCGGGCTACAAGCTCGAGGGCGGCCTGGCCTCGCTGATGGAGGAGCGGCGCGAGGAGAAGTCGGTGACCGAGCTCCTCGGCGCGGAGCAGATCTCCAAGTCGGGGGACTCCACCGCGGCCGCCGCGCTCAAGCGCGTGACCGGGCTGACCGTGGTCGACGGGAAGTACGTCTACGTGCGGGGCATGGGCGAGCGCTACTCGAGCACCCTGCTCAACGGCGCGACCCTCCCCAGCCCCGAGCCCGAGCGCCGGGTGGTGCCGCTGAACCTGTTCCCGGCGGACGTGATCGAGTCCATCGCCGTGCACAAGAGCTACAGCCCCGAGCTGCCGGGCGAGTTCGGCGGCGGCACCGTCAAGATCAAGACCAAGGGGATCCCCGAGAGCTTCTTCTTCAAGGCCGGGATCTCCACGGCCTACAAGCCGGACATGACCTTCGAAGACGGGCTGAGCTATCGCGGCTCGGGCACGGACTGGCTGGGCTACGACGACGGGCTGCGCGGGCTGAACCCCTTCGTGAAGACCGCCAGCGCCCGGCAGCCGCTGGTGTTGCAGGACCCGGTCTCGGGGGAGGGCTACCCCCCCGAGGTCCTCGAGGCGCTGGGCGAGAGCATGCCCAACCACTGGTCGACCCGGCGCGAGGAGGTCGACCCCGACCTGGGGCTGAACCTCTCCATCGGCGAGCGCTTCGAGCCCGCGGGCATGCCCATCGGCGTGCGGGCGAGCTTGAGCTACGACAACTCCAACCGCCTGCTCGAGGGCAAGCACCGCGCGCTGGGCGTCGGCTCGGGCAGCGACCTGGTGCGAATCGTCGACTACCGCACCGAGTCGTTCACCAACACCGTCGACGTCAGCGGTCACCTCAGCGTGGGTGTCGAACCCGCCGAGGGCCAGGAGATCACCCTCAGCACCCTGCTGGTGCGGACCACCGACGACGAGACCGAGGTCTACCGCGGGCTGTTGAGCAACGACGACTCGCTGATCGAGGTCAGCCGGCTGAACTACGTCGAGCAGCAGCTCTGGAGCACGCAGCTCCAGGGCGAGCACTCGCTGTTCGCCGACCTGCAGTTCGACTGGAGCTACACCTACTCCCTCGCCAGTCGCTACCAGCCCGACTACCGCCAGACCCGCTACGACTACGACGAGGCCCTCGACGTGTTCCGCCTCTCGGACCGCCCCGAGGGCAACCAACGGCTCTACGGCGACCTCGAGGACCAGACCCACGACCTCAGCGGGTCGCTGGAGATCCCCTTCGACGTGTGGAGCGACCTCGAGGCGGTGCTCGCGGTCGGCGGCGGCTACCTGCTCCGCGAGCGGGAGTCCGAGATCCGCCGGTTCAAGTTCATTCACCGCGGCCCCCTCAGCCGCGACCCGTCGATCCTCGCCAACCCCGCCGAGCAGGTGTTCTCGCGACAGAACATTGGGGCCACCGGGTTCAGCTTCGAGGAGATCACGCGCAACACCGACAGCTACGACGCCGAACAGAGCATCGAGGCCGTCTTCCTGCGCCTCGACCTCCCCCTCCACGCGGACGTCGACCTCTCGGCCGGCGCGCGGGTCGAGCGCTCGCGACAGGAGGTGCAGACCTTCGACCTCTTCGCCCGCGGGAGCCAACCCGACGCCGCCGAGCTGGAGAAGACCGACGTCCTGCCCGCGGCGAACCTCTCCTGGCGCTTCGTGACCGACATGCAGCTGCGGCTGGGCTATGCCCGCACGGTCTCGCGCCCCGACTTCCGCGAGCTCTCGCTGGCCCCCTTCGATCAGGTCGTGGGCGCGGGCGTGTTCGTCGGCAACCCCGAGCTCGAGCGCACCCTGATCGACAGCTTCGACATCCGCTGGGAGTGGTACCTCTCCGCGGACGAGTCGATCTCCCTCGGGCTGTTCTACAAGCGGCTGCAGGACCCGATCGAGACCGTGATCCTCGGCGGCTCGAACCGCACGATCACCCTCGCCAACGCCGACGCGGGCCAGAACCTGGGGATCGAGTTCGAGTTCCGCAAGCGGCTGGGCTTCCTCGGTGGGTTCTGGGACAAGGTCTTCGTCGCCGGGAACGTGGCCTTGATCCGTTCGGAGGTCGAGCTCTCCAGCGTGGGCGTCGCCACCAACGACAACCGCCCCCTCGAGGGTCAGAGCCGCTACGTGCTCAACCTCTCCTGCGGCTACGACGACCCCGAGACCAAGACCTCGGTGACCCTGCTCTACAACGTTGCCGGCGAGCGGATCGTGGGGATCGGCACCTTCGGGCTCCCCGACGTCTACGAGCAGCCGTTCCACCAGGTCGACTTCGTCGCCTCCAAGACCTTCTACGAGCGCTGGTC
>Ga0070726_10001570_pt1 | contig 22706 bp, 22 predicted proteins | sample tdAd471_FD_67275 | JGI IMG/M metagenome (GOLD analysis project Ga0070726, IMG submission 67275) | Marine sediment microbial communities from the Atlantic coast under amendment with organic carbon and nitrate - tdAd47.1 | ecosystem: Environmental > Aquatic > Marine > Coastal > Sediment | place... | reverse complement strand
AGGTCCGCGACTGGTCCGCCAGCGACGGCCGCCTCAGCGTCACCGTCCCCGCATGGGCCGACACCGCAGTGCAAAGCCTCAAACTGGGGGTGAAGGCGTGAAGCAGACGGAGCCTCTCACCTTGCCGGATTACGGCCTTGGGGCGGCGGGGCTCGGCAATCTCTATTTCGCGATATCCGATGAGACGGCGCAGCAGACTCTTCAGGCTGCGCAGCAGAATGGCATGACCTATATCGATACCGCGCCATATTATGGGCATGGCCTCAGCGAGCAGCGTATCGGGAGTTTCCTATCGGAGACGTCCGCACAGGTCACGCTATCCACAAAGGTCGGCCGGCGACTGGTGCCTGCGGGGGACGCGCCCATTCCGGACAATGGCTTTGCGAGCCCCGCTCCGTTTATTCCGGAGTTCGATTATTCCGCATCTGGTATTAGAGCCTCTTTCGAAGGTACCCAGAAAAGGCTGGGCGTGGAGGCCGTTGATATTCTGCTCTTGCACGACATTGGCAAGCTGACACATGGTGAGGCGCATGAGGCCGTATTGCGGCAGGCCTTCGATGAAGCCTTGCCGGAAATGGCAGCTCTAAAGTCAGAGGGCAAGACACGCTGGATTGGCCTGGGCGTGAATGAAATTGCCGTATGCGAACAGGTTTTGGAACAGGTTGACCTTGACTGCCTGTTGCTGGCGGGACGCTACACTTTGCTGGAACATGAAGCCTCTCTGTCTTTCCTGGATGAATGTTGCAGACGCGGTGTGCGGGTCATCATCGGTGGGGCGTTCAATTCCGGGGTATTGGCCGCGCCCCAAGGGGCGCCTCTGAACTATGACTATGCCGCTGCGCCAGGGTGGGCCGTTCGCCGCGCCGCCGAACTCAGGTCTATTTGCGCGCGACATGGTACGCCGCTTGCCGCCGCAGCGCTTCAATTCTGCCGCGCCCATCCTGCTGTCGCCTCTGTTATCCCCGGTGCACGGTCAGTCGATGAGGTGCGGCAGATCTCAGGCTGGACGTCGACACGGATAGAGCCCGCGCTTTGGGCCGAACTGAAAGAGCGAAAGCTGATCTCTGCTGACGCGCCGGTGCCGGCATGATGAAAAAGCTCGACGTCCATATGCATGTCTGGCGGCTGGAGCGCGGCGACTATGACTGGCTAAGCCCCGAGCTTGGCCCGATCTACCGGGATTTTAACATTGATGATGTGTGGGCAGAGGCGGAAGCGGCAAATGTTCAGCGCGTGATCCTGGTGCAGGCGGCAGGCACTTTGGCGGAGACGGAGTTCATGCGGTCCCTGGCACAGCAGGACAGGCGTATTGCCGGCGTGGTTGGCTGGGTGGATCTTGAAGGTGCAGATGCCGCGCAGCAAATCGCTCGCCTTGCAGAAGACCGGCAGATTGTCGGCCTTCGCCCCATGATTGCGGACTTGCCGCAGGCGGACTGGATTCTTGATGCGCGCTTCACGCCCTTGCTGGATCAGATGGCCCGGCTGGGGCTCGTGCTGGATGGGCATGCGAGGGCGGACCTGATCCCGGTGAAGACAACACTCGCGCAGCGGCATCCGGAACTGCAGATCGTGCTGAATCATGCTGGCAAGCCTCCCATCGCGTCTGGCGGTCTGGCGACATGGCGCAAGGATTTGGCAGAGCTCGCGGCCTGCCCGAATGTCACATGCAAGATGTCTGGCCTTCTGACAGAGGCCGGAACGCATACGGATGATGACTCCATCGGTATCGTCGTGGAGCATGTGGCGGACTGCTTTGGCCCTGAGCGGGTAATGTGGGGCAGCGACTGGCCCGTTCTGACGCTTGCAGGAACTTACACGCACTGGTCTGAGCAGAGCGAGCGCCTGATCAGACGCTACTTTGCCGGTCATGAACATGCGGTCTGCATGGCGAATGCCGAGCGCATATATCTGAGCAGGAAGGGATAAGCGGATGGCCAGACTGGCAGGAAAAACCGCATTGATAACGGCCGCTGGGGCAGGCATTGGGCTTGCTTCCGCGAAGGCCTTTGCGCGCGAAGGCGCAAGGGTGATCGCGACGGACATCAACGAGGCTACCCTGAAGGATTTGTCGAATGTGACGGGTGTCCAGACCGAAAGGCTGGATGTGTCGGATGCCGCCGCGATTGCTGATATCTGTGCGCGGCACAGCGAGATTGATATCCTGTTCAATGTGGCGGGCTGGGTGCATCATGGCACGATTGAGGATTGCTCGAGGGAGGACTGGGACAGGTCATTTCTGCTGAACCTCACCTCCATGTATGAGCTTTGCCGCGCGGCCCTTCCAAATATGGTTGCAAAGGGCGACGGGGTTATCCTGAACATGAGTTCGGTTGCCTCCAGCATCACGGGTGCGCCGAACCGCTTTGTGTATGGCGCGACGAAGGCCGGAGTGATCGGGCTGACCAAGGCTATCGCGGCGGACTATGTGGGCAAGAATATTCGCTGCAACGCCATCTGTCCTGGTACGGTCGATACGCCATCTTTGCAGGGGCGAATGAAGGCGCAGGGCGATTATGAAACGGCGCGGCAGATGTTTGTCTCGCGCCAGCCTATGGGGCGCCTAGGCACAGCGGAAGAGATTGCCGCGCTGGCGGTGTACCTCGCTTCGGACGAAGCCTCTTTCACCACGGGCGGCGCGCATATCATTGATGGTGGGTGGACGAATTAGGAGTTGATCTGATGAAGCTTTTAAGGGTGGGTCCACACGGACGGGAAAAGCCGGGCATTTTGGATGCTGATGGCATCATTCGGGATGTCAGCGACCTGGTGGATGACTGGGATGGTCTGGCCATCGATGATGCCGTGCTGAAGCAGGTTCGCGCGATTGACTTGTCCAGCCTGCCAAAGCTTGATCCGAATGCACGGATCGGCCCTTGTGTTGCTGATGTGGGCAAGTTCATTTGCATCGGCCTGAACTATGCGGACCATGCCGCGGAAACGGGTGCGGAAGTGCCTTTTGAACCGGTTCTTTTCTTCAAGGCGACCAGTGCAATCTGCGGGCCAAATGACCTGCTGGAAATTCCGCGCCGTTCTGAAAAGACCGACTGGGAAGTCGAACTGGGAGTCGTCATCGGTAAGGCCGCGAAATATGTCAGCGAAGAAGAGGCGCTGGAGCATGTTGCGGGCTATTGCGTCGTGCACGATGTTTCCGAACGCGGGTTTCAGCTGGAAGGCACCGGGCAGTGGGTGAAGGGGAAAAGCGCTGACACATTTGGCCCGATCGGGCCCTGGCTCGTGACGCGCGATGAGGTGGATGATCCGCAGAATCTATCCATGTGGCTGGATGTGAATGGAGAGGCGATGCAGCGCGGCTCGACCTCCACAATGATCTTTGGCATTGCGCATTTGGTCAGCTATGTGTCCCACTTCATGAGCCTGCAGCCGGGGGACATCATATCTACCGGTACGCCGCCGGGAGTGGGTCTGTCCATGTCTCCGCCCAAATATCTGAGGGCAGGCGATACAGTCAGCCTGGGCATTGAAGGTCTTGGCCAGCAGACCCAACGCTGCGTGGACGCTTTATAAATAAAATAACGGGAGAGCGAGATGAGTACAGAGCAATTGAAAAACAGGTTCCTGACACAGGTGGAAACATCCATCCCACGCGAAAGAATTATAGATCTTGCTTCGCGATGTGCCAAAGCTGGCAAGAAGGCGACAGCGGAGGACCGGATGGATCTGGCCGCTGCGCTGGCCCATGCGGCTTTTCTTGCACCGGATCGTACGGCGGAAACCTATGATGCCCTTGCAGAGGGGTGGCGGGGGCGAGCAGTGAATGCGACGCCCATTGAAACCTTTGACCGTGCCCCCGAGCCGTCTCCGGTCGGTCTGTGGAAGGATTATTGGGGCATTGTCGAGGACGGGAAGAATGGCAATCTCGACGCCCTCAGCGTGACACAGCGGACAGCCGCGCTCGGCCATTACATGACGGACACAACACTGAGCCGCACCGCCGACATGGCGCATCTCTATGACGGCGTCAGCGAGGCTGCGGCCCGTGACACACCGGAACTGATCAAGCTCTCCACGCTTGCTGCGTGTCCTGAGAGTTCCCTCGGCCGCGAATTCCATGACCTCATCGTCAACAACATGTTTGACCTTGAAGTGCTGGACCGGGATGCGATCAAGATCAACGCGCTGCCAGAGCCGCTCGCCTGGCTCAACACGCGCATGCTACAGGCGCATGATCTGTGGCACATCACGGCGGGCTATGAGACGACATCACTGCATGAGATTGCTATATCCGCATTTCAGATGGCGCAGTTCGGGCACAATTATTCCGCGCAGTTCCTGTCGATCACGAGTGTGATTGGCGCGCTGTCACCAGGCCGTGCATATCCGGTCCTCATGGATACGATCACCAGTGCCTGGGTGCATGGGCGGGAGTCTCCTGCGCTGATCCTGATCCCGTGGGAGGAGGTCTGGCACATGCCGGTCGACAAGATCCGGCTGGCTTATGGCATCACGGCATATGAAAGCCCGTATCCGCCAAACATCATCGAGAAGAGTCAGGCCTTTACGGCAAGAATACAGAAAGTGACCGGCTTTTTCCGCGGCCTGCTGCGGCCCTTTAGCGGGGCACCTGCCTGAGCCGGCAGACTTTCCTCAAAGTGATGGGCGAAATTGTGCGCGAGATGCTGTAAGACGCGCCCATGACTAGGACATTTCTTCTCGGGGGCGCGCGGTCTGGCAAGAGCCGACGTGCCCAGGCGCTGGCAGAGCAGGCGGGCGAGGCACGCATATATGTGGCGACCGCCGAGGCGCTGGATGCCGAAATGGCAGACCGTATTGTCCGCCACAAGGCTGATCGCGGCGTAGGCTGGCGCACGGTTGAGGCTCCGCTGGACCTTATCTCGGCATTACAGGCTGAGTCAGCTGCAGGTGAGGTCATTCTGGTGGATTGCCTTACGCTATGGCTGTCAAACCTGATGCATCACGAGCACGATGTTGAGGCACAAACGGATGCCCTGTGTGAATGCCTGCGCAGCATGAGCGGGCATGTCTTCCTGGTGTCGAACGAGGTGGGGCTCGGGCTCGTTCCGGAAACCCCGCTCGGACGGCGCTTTCGGGATGCGCAGGGTCGTCTGAACCAGAGAGTGGCGGAAGTGTGTGACGTGGTGGAATTCGTCGCCGCCGGATTGCCTCTGCGGCTTAAGGGATAAGAGCAAAAGCCAGGCGTCCTTCGGCCAGAGAGTCGGCTGGCAGGCCGATGCGTATATGCTGGTTGGACCAGTTAAAGCGGCGCACATAGACACCGCGCTCTGCCAGTTGCATCCATAATTTCGTGGCGTGTTCCACTTCAATCAGGCGGAACAAATCCGTGCCGCCCACGGGGCGATGCCTGGCATCCATCACTATACCATCGAGTCTGTGCCGCGCCTTTGCAAGTTTTTCACGGGTTGCGGTCTGCCAGGCATGATCAGCATAAGCGCGTGCGGCTATTTCCAGCGCAGGGCCGGAAACAGGCCACATGCCGAGGATCTGATCAAGCCGCGCGCGCAGCGTCTCGGGCACAAATGCCCCACCCAGTCTCAGGCCAGCCAGACCATAAAACTTGCCGAAGGAGCGCAGTACGATCAGGCCTTCCTTGCCCGCGTGAGGTGCCATGCTGAGATCGGGGTTGAGATCTGCATAGGCCTCGTCCACGATTAGCCATCCTCCGCGCTTGGTAAGGCGATAGCGAATATCCTCCAGAACGGCAGGGCTAAAGGTCTTCCCATCGGGATTGTTGGGATTGCATACGACGATGATATCAGCGCAGTCAGCTTCACCCAGCGGATTCGAGGTCTCCAATACCTGGCAGTCGGCCTGTAGCCAGGACGCGCGGTGATCACCATAAGTGGGCGAGAGAATTGCGACACGCCGAGCTGTCAGCAGGGGCGGCAGCAGGCGGATCAACAGCTCACTGCCGGGAGATAGAACCAGTGCATCTTCAGGGCCGTTCAGGGCGCGCGCCATGGCGGCGCGGCACCTATGCATCAAATTTCTTGTGGGCAAATGCGTGGCGGCTTCGGCAGATACTTCACCCATCGGATAGGCCCACGGGTTGATGCCCGTTGATAGGTCTATCCACGGAGTATCAACATTTGGGAATTTCAGCTGCATGACGTCAAGCGCGCCGCCATGTATCAAATCCTTGTTCATAGGGTCTCCAGCAGAAGGGACAGGATGAGAAGCAGGCAGGCCGCAAGAGCCAGGCTTCTGACATATATTGTCAGTCCACGTTTCAGGTGGACGGCGTTCGGGTCAGGCGCGCCCTCGTTTAGCCAGGGCTCGTGGCTGGTCGTGTCGCCATAGCTGCGCGGGCCGGAAAGACGCACGCCGAGCGCGCCCGCCATGGCGGCTTCCGGCCAGCCCGCATTGGGCGATCTGTGATGCCTGGCGTCCTGCCACATCACCGTAAAAGCCTTGAGGCTGGCTGAGCCCAGTGCAAACACAAGGCCTGTCAGCCGGGCAGGCACGATATTGGCGACATCATCAAGTCGTGCGGCAAATCCACCAAAGGCGGCATAGCGATCATTCCGATGGCCTATCATGGAATCGAGTGTGTTGATGGCCTTGTAGGCGGCAAGGCCCGGAAGGCCGAACAGGGCACCCCAGAATAGGGGCGCCGTTACGCCGTCTGACGTGTTCTCGGCCAGACTTTCCAGCGCTGCGCGTGCCACTCCCGCCTCATCCAGTCGGGACGGGTCGCGGCCCACGATAAGAGACACAACCTTTTGCGCGCCTGAAAGGTCTCGCTTAGCCAATGGCTCGGCGACGGCCAGCACATGTGTGTACAGACTATGGGAGGCAAGCAGGCTGGAGGCGATGAGCGCTTCGAGCAGGAAGCCAGCCTGGCTCTGCGACAAGGCGCGCGATATGGCATAGGCAGCCAGTGCCGCGAGGCTGATCACGAGCAGGCTGGCCAACGCGCCAAGCATGTATCTGACGCGATGCGCCCAATCATGATTGTTCAGGCGCGTTTCCAGCCACCGTACACACCATCCCAACCACACGACAGGGTGCCTGATCAGGCGGTACAGCCAGTCAGGCCATCCAAACGCCGCTTCGATTGCCCAGGCAGCGAGTATCATCGTGACGGAACTCATGCGCCTGATGGGTGCCAGCCCGGCGCTTCGGCCAGTCCAAGCAGGGCATCAATGTCGACTGCGGCAGAGACTTCATCGGCCAGTGAGTCCAGTGCGCAGTCGACTTCTGCGCCGTAGGAGAGGTTCGTTTCAGCGGTTGCGCCGATGCGGTCCATCCAGCTGCGCCGAAATTCATCCTGCGTGAACACACCGTGCAGATACGTGCCTTCGATCAGGCCATTGGCGCTGCGGGCCCCTTCGGGATGTCCCCTGAGGGAAAACATTGGGCGGCCTGTGTCTGGCCCCGCCGTTTTGCCCATATGGATTTCATATCCGGTGACAGCGCAGCTGGTGAGGGCACATGTACCGTCTGTCACCTGAACCTGTTTGTCAGCGCTCATCTGCGTTTCGACATCAAGCAGATCAAGCCCTGGAGCCTGGCCGACGTGCCCGTCTGCGCCTGTTGCGTCAATAATCTGCCTGCCGAGCATTTGATAGCCGCCGCAGATGCCGAGAACTCGGCCACCTGTGCGGGCATGGGCTATGATGTCATGGTCCCATCCTTGCGCGCGCAGAAAGGCCAGATCGCCCAGGGTAGATTTTGTACCAAACAGAATGATTACATCCGTGTCGCGGGCGATGCTGCGTCCCGGCGGCACCCAGTTGAATTCAATGCCGGGCTCCATTTTCAGGGGGTCCGCATCATCAAAGTTCGCCATGCGGGACAGCATCGGCGCGGCGACTTTCAGGCCTCCGCTGGATGCACGGCCCGGCCGGTCCAGAACAACTGCATCTTCGGCGGGCAGTCGCGCCGAGGCGCTGAGCCATGGAATCACGCCAAGACACGGCCAGTTGGTGCGCTGCTCGATGGCTGTGATGCCATCATCAAACAGGCGTGGATCGCCGCGAAACTTGTTGACCAAAAATCCGCGGATCATGGCGGCGTCTTCCGGGGCGATGACAGTCTGTGTCCCGACAATGCTGGCAATTACGCCGCCTTTCTCGATATCTCCAATCAGGCAGACCGGAATGCCGGCCTTTTGCGCAAAGCCCATATTGGCAATGTCGCGGTCACGCAGATTTATTTCGGCCGGGCTGCCCGCGCCCTCGATCAGGATCAGATCATGCTTGGCTGCCAGACGCTCAAAGCTCTGCATGACGGGAGTCATCAACTCGCTGCGATGGGCCATGTATTTGGCTGCGTCCATGGCGGTTGCGGCCTTGCCATGAACTACGATCTGCGCCGTCCGGTCTGTTTCCGGTTTCAGCAGGATCGGGTTGAAGTCGACATGCGGCTCCAGGCCGGCGGCGAGTGCCTGCAGGGCCTGCGCGCGGCCAATTTCGCCCCCATCCGGACAGGCAGCGGCATTATTGGACATGTTCTGCGGCTTGAAGGGCACAACGCTCAGGCCACGACGCCGGGCAATACGGCAGAAGGCAGCGGTCAGGACTGATTTGCCCACATCCGATCCCGTTCCTTGAAGCATCAGCGCGCGGGCTGTCATATAGCGCCTTCGATTTCCACTTTTCTGCCGTCTATGCGCGCGCGGACACCGTAGATGTCTGCCATGCGTTGTGCGGTCAGGGTTTGTTCGGGCGGGCCTTCCGCGGCGATCCGACCCTCCTGCATCCAGATCAGGTGGCTGGCATATTTTGCCGCAAGCGGAATATCATGCAGCACAACCAGTGCACCGCCGCCGCGATCTACATAGGCCTGGATAATGTTCATGATCCGGAATTGCTGGCGCGGGTCCAGCGCTGCGACAGGTTCGTCAGCAATCAGAAGGGGGGCTTCGGCAGCAAAGGCGCGGGCGCAATGCACGCGAGCCAGTTCCCCGCCCGACAGCGTGTCGGTATGCCTGGTGGTCAACTCTGTCAGGTCACACAATTCAATTGCCGTATCGACGGCCTTGGCGTCTTTTGGGTTGAGGCGGCCGGGTGCTGCGCCATAGGCGAACCGGCCGAGCGCGACGACATCGCGAACGCTATTTGGCCAGGCTAGGGGGCGTTGCTGAGGCAGATAGGCGACACGTCTCGCGCGCTCCATCGGAGAGAGGGATTCGCTGTCAGTGCCGCCAAGATTGACCGTTCCGGAGCAGCGTTTTTCCATGCCCAGGGTCGTGCGGATCAGACTGGTCTTGCCGGCCCCATTTGGTCCCAGCAGAGCGATCAGCTGTCCCGGCCTCAGCGTAAAGCCTGCCCCCTCCAGCAGCGTTGCACCGTCCTTGGTGAGGCCCAAATTCTTTACGATAATCTCAGTCATTGATCGCGCGCCTCCGCATGGCAATCCAGACAAAGGCCGGTGCGCCTATCAAGGCGGCGACGACGCCTAGCTTCAATTCGTTGGTGGACGGCAGAATGCGCACACCAATATCTGCCAGCACAAGGATCAGGCCCGCCAGCATCGCAGACGGAATGAGGGACCGTGCCGCATCATGTCCGACAAAAGGCCGTATGATGTGCGGCGCAACGATGCCAACAAAGCCGATTGCGCCGCCCAGGGCCACACTGCCGCCGGTCGCAAGGCCTGCGCCCAGCACAGTGAGAATACGTTGGCGGCGCAGATCAAGGCCAATTCCGCTGGCCGCTTCCTCGCCCAGCGTCAGGGCGGAGAGCCCGCGCCTTGAGGCAAGCAGAATGGCAGCTCCGGCAAGAATGAACGGCACCGAAAAACCGATTTCGCGGAAGCTGCGATTGGCGACCGAGCCGAGCATCCAGTTGATCATATCTGACAGGGAGAATGGATTGGGTGCCAGGTTCATCAGCAGACTCATCGCTGCGCCCGCAAAGCTGGAGAGGCCAACCCCGATCAGGATCAGCGTTACGACAGATTGTGTGCGGATGGCGGCAATGGCGATCAGGCTGGTCGCGGCAAGCGCGCCAAACATGGCTGCCATGGGCAGCACCCAGGGAGAGACTGCTGCAAGCCCGTAATAGAGCGAGAAGGTGGCGGCGAGAGAGGCGGAGGCCGAGACCCCAAGCACACCGGGCTCTGCCAGCGGGTTCCGCAGAAGGCCCTGCAGCGCTGCCCCGCTGATGCCGAGCGCCGCGCCGACCAGATAAGCGGCCAGCGCGCGGGGTAGGCGGATTTGCCAGACGACCAGCCGGTCCGCCGCATCTGTGCCGCCGAGGAAGGCGGATAGAACACGCGCTGGCGACATGGGCGTAGAGCCGAGCAGGCAGGCCCCGAACATGGCCAGCACTGAGGCAATCAGCAAGGCAGGGATAAGCCAGGAGGTGCGGGTCATTATTTCGCTCCTTCTGCCAGCGCCTCAACGGCGTCCATCAGGAACCATCCATTGCAGGAAGTCCATGCCCCTTTGAGCGGCACCACCGTTTGATCAGACAATTGCTTGCGGGCAACGGGGTGTTTCATTGGGCTCCACGCATCGGGATGATTGGTCAGGGTTTCGAAAAAGGCTGCGCCGATAAGATCGGGCTGGCGATAGGCGAGGTCTTCAAGCGGAATGGAGCGCCAGCCTGACTGGGTTTCAAAATTCCTGAGGCCCGCAGCCGTGATGATTTCGTGCACCAGTGTGCCGGGGCCGGTCGTGACGCCAGCCGGTGTCATGTATAGCACGCTCTTACCCTCAGCCTGCTGAGCAATTTCCTGCAGCCGTGTTTTCATTCGGCGGACGACCAGTGCGCCGCGCTCATGTTCGTCCAGCCCGTCAGCGACGCGCTGGATATTGGACATGACGGCTTCCAGATCCGGCGCCCAGCCAATGTCCAAAACGGGTACGCCCACTTCAGCAAAAAACTTGGCGGCATCCGGTCCGCCGCCATAGGATCGGACGACAAGGTCCGGCTTCATCAGCAGGACGTCTTCGGCAACCGGGCGAACGGTGGGCACGCCGACCGCGGCCTCCTGCATGTAGGAGAAATCCTCTGCTGCATCGGGAGACACAGCGAGAATCCGGTCCATGTCGACGAATTTAAGGACATACTGATCCGCGCAATAATCGAGACTGACGATCCGCATGGGACGGGCCGCCTCTGTCGTTTTCGGCGTGGGAGGCGCGCCGCAACAGGAGAGGCAAATTGCCAGAAGCAGAAGAGTCAGTCTCGACATTCCGGCGTCCCTAGTAGCGGAGTCTTACGCCGACGGACCCTGACAGGCCCGGCGTGCCGTAGCCGAGGATTTGCTGATAATCTTCATCAAACAAATTTTCGACACGGGCATAGAGTTCAAGGCGATCATCTATGTTGTAGCTGCCTTTCAGGTCGACACGCGTCCAACTATCCAGCGTGGTGCCATTCGTGTTGGCTTCTTCGCCATTATAGCGCACCAGAATGGCGCCGGAGAACGGACCTTCCGGTGTCAGGCTGAAGGTTACGTCGCCACTGTTTTCTGGCAGGCGGGGCAGTTCTGCGCCATTGCCGTCTTCTGCGTCGATATAGGCATAATTGGCCGAGACACCCAGCCAATCCGTGAACTGGTGGCTACCATAGACTTCAACGCCTTTGGAATTCACCAGATCGATATTGTCATACCCGGCCGTGTAAGAGAAATCGATCATGTTCTCCGTTTCCTGATCGAAATAGGTCGCGCCTGCTTTCGTCTTGCCATTGGCTGACTGCCAGTCAAAGCCAAGGTCGAACGCTTCGGAAGTTTCCGGCTGCAGGTTCGGGTTCGGTTCGGTCAGCCCACAGAAGGTACAGATATAGGTAGACTGGAAGATGGACGGTGCCTTGAAGCCCTGGCCCCAGCTTGCGCGCAGCGTCACCTGGTCATTGGCTGCGTAGGCTGCGGCGACACGGCCCGTGGTTTCAGACCCGAATGTGTTGTGGTCATCTACACGCACGCCGCCGGTCAGGGTCAGCTTTTCGACAGGTTTGAACTCATAAAGCGCGAACAGGCCATCAATGGAGGCATCTTCATCATTCGCCGTGGTCTCTTCGCGTTCTGCGCCGAAGGCCAGCTTGTTGGCGTCATTGATCGTGAAAGTGCCCTGGTAACGATAGATCGTACGATCACCTTCGGCCTCATAGCTGTTGATGCCGTTGGAATAGTTTTTCCGGGAGATGTCGGAATAGCCAACCATAAACTCGTTGACAAAGCGGTCATCGAATAGCGGCACGGTCAGCGCCAGATGGCTGCTGAGTGTTTCGTTCTTGGTCAATTCGTCGCCATCTGCCACGCTGCCCTGCGCGGTGCCGGAATAGCTGTCATATTCGCTTTCGGCTTCATTCCAGACAAGGCCGCTGTCCAGGCGGATATTGTTGGCCAGATTCAGGCCGCCGCGGGCCGAGAGGGTAGAGGATTCATATCCGTCTTCTTCGGTATTGCCATTGGCTTCATCCGCCTTTGAGATACCGTCCGTATCGATACGGCTGGCAGAGAGGCGGAAATCGCCAGTGTCATTGCCGCCGCCCACGGAAGCCCCGCCGCGGAATGTGTTGAAGGAGCCATACTCGCCGAAAACGGTTCCAGCGAGGCCCGGTTCGGGGGTCTTGGTTGTGATGGAGACAACACCGCCAATGGCGTCAGAGCCCCACAGCGTGGATTGCGGGCCTTTGAGCACTTCAATACGCTCGATATTGTCCGTATCCATATAGGCGAAATTGTAACCGCCATCGGTGCCGCTCGGATCATTGACCGGCACGCCGTCAACCAGAACCAGGGTCTGGCCGGAAGACGCGCCGCGAATACGTACGCTGGCATTGCCGCCAAAGCTGCCATTCTGGTTGATCGTGACGCCGGGTGCAGAGGCTACGGCATCCAGGGCAAAGTCAAAGCCCAGCTGATCGAGATCTTCTTCAGTGATGATGCTGACGCTGGAGCCGATTTCCGCCTGCGTCTGGTTGAGGCGCGAGCCTTCGACAGTAATCGTATCCAGATGTGTTTCGGTGTTTTCACTTGTTTGGGCCAATACCGGCAGCGTAAGGCTCAATGCGGCAGCGCCAAGCAGGATGTGTCTGTACGACATAATTTCTTTTTTCCTCGACACCCCGCCGCCCGGAAGACAGGTGTACTTCATAACGACATGCTGGCCTCATGACGCAGGGTCATGCGGGCGGCCAGGCCTTTGAAATGTCGCTACAAAGGAGAGGCATAAAGCCTTCCCGCCCACTGAGAACTCTCCCCGGTTCCCGGACGAACGACGCGATGGCAGGTTTCCTGGCTCGCCGATCATCACTTCAGGCCGCCTTCCCAGAACTTTCGCTCCAGTGGCATGTTGGCCATCAGCTCCTGGCTGACAGTTGCGGGTACAGCACCGGATTTACACCGGCTTCCCTCTTAGCTTCCGGTTAAAGAAGCACCATCTGAGGCGTCTCATGTTGTAAGTCCTGAAATCTGTCAATAGCGCTGACGATACTACAGCGTGCTTCGATTTCAGAAGTCGATGCCGCGCTGGGCCTTGATTCCGGCCTTGAAGGGATGCTTCACCTCGGTCATTTCGCTGACCAGATCGGCATAGTCACACAGCTCCGGTTTGGCGTCGCGGCCTGTCAGGATCACGCTTGTGCGGTCTGACCGCGCCTTCAGGCCGTCCAGCACAGCCTGCACATCCAGATAATCATAGCGCAGGGCGATATTGATCTCGTCCAGCACGACCAGATCATAGTCACCGCTGGCCATCATGTCGCAGGCGCGCTGGAAAGCCGCTTCGGCCGCCGCAATGTCACGCACCTTGTCCTGCGTGTCCCAGGTAAACCCTTCGCCCATTGTGTGCCAATCGACCTGATCGGACAGTTTGGCGAAGAATTGCCGCTCACCCGTGATCCACTTGCCCTTGATGAACTGGACAATGCCCACCTTGTGGCCCCAGCCCAGCGCCCTTGCGATGACGCCAAAGGCTGAGCTGGATTTGCCCTTGCCATTGCCGGTATGAACCAGGATCAGTCCGCGCCCCGGATCGCGTGCTTCAGACGTCTTCTTCTTCTGCTCGGCCTGCAGGGCCTTCATCTTTTCGCTATGGGTCTCATCGTCACTCATTTGGGTGTCCTCACCTCTGTCAGGATTTCAAAGCATCCGTAATTAATTGTCTGATTATGGTCGGCTGCGGCTGCGCTTTTGGCCAGCGCCATCTTGATGACCCCGGCATGGGTCACGACCAGTGTTGTTGCGTCCGGGCTGTTCCATTCGGCCAGCGCTTCCAGGCTGCGAGCTTTCAACATGGCGACGCTTTCTCCGCCATGCGGGCGGGCGTGAAAGAAATTGTTCGCCCACGAATCCAGTTCTTTCCGGGGAATGTCGCTCCACGGGCAGCGCTCCCATTTCCCGAAATCCATTTCCTGCAGGCGTGTCTCGATGGTGATATCCATGTCGTGATGCTTGGCCACGAACTCTGCCAGTTGGTGACAGCGCGTCAGTGGACTGCTCACGATACGGTCAAATTCGGGCAGGCTGGCAAGCGCGGCCTTCGCGTCAGAGGCAAAGCTGTCGGGCAGACCGATATCGCTGCGGCCATAGCATATGCCGGGGGCAATGTCGGGCTGGGTATGACGCAGAAGGATCAAAGCCATGACAGCACTCCCAGGTAAAAGCCCACCTCGCTCAGCTGCTGTACGGCGCCCAGCGTGTCGCCTGTATAACCTTTCAGCTTGCGCTCAAAGAAGGCACGCATCAGCACATGCCCTGCGACCAGTCCGATCACGCCGTATACAGCCAGCATGGGCGGGCCTGCCCAGATAAGGCCTGCAAGAATGGCCGCGGCTGTAACGCCCGCAATGGTCAGCGTCAGGGCAGAACTGCCGCGCGCAACGGGCTTGCCCGTCCCTTCATCGCGCACATATTTGCTGGTGGCGATCACCATGACGCTGGAGAAACGGGATAGTCCGTGAGCGGCGGGTAACAAGCCGAGCACGAGCAAGGGGGATGCCTGCGCCATCTCCGACAGTGCGGCCACTTTCAGTGCAATCATGGAGACCAGCGCCAGCGTGCCATAGGTGCCGATGCGGCTGTCTTTCATGATCTCCAGCGAACGCTCGCGCGTCAGGCCGCCGCCAATGCCGTCAAACGTGTCAGCCAGCCCGTCCTCATGGAAGCCGCCTGTCAGCAAAAAGCCTGCTGCGACGGCCAGGATCAGGCTCACCAGCACGGGCAGCGCCAGCGAGGCCGCCCAGAATATGAGAGCGCTCAGCCCACCAACCAGCAGACCGACCAGAGGATAATAGGCAACAGAGCCTGCCATCCGCTCCGGTGTGAACTTGATCCGCGCCGGAATGGGCAGGCGCGTCAGGAACTGCACCGCCAGGGCAAATTTGGCGATCTCGTCCATCATGCCGGGCCGCTCACCCCTGCGCTGTCAAAGCTCGCCATGTCCCGCAGCATCGCGGCAGCCGCCTTCACGAGCGGCCAGGCGAGCAATGCGCCGGTTCCTTCGCCGAGGCGCATGCCCATGTCCAGCAGCGGCTCGGCGTTCAGGGCTTCCAGCACGCGGTCATGGCTCGCCTCGGCCGAGCGGTGGGCATAGACGAAATTCGCATCGCAGCCCGCGAAGATCTCCCGCGCGGCCAGTGCCGCGACGGTGGCGATGAAGCCGTCCACGATCACGATCTTGCCAGCTTCCGCTGCGCCGCCCATCGCGCCTGCCATCATGGCAATTTCAAAACCGCCATATTCCGCCAGGGCCGTGCGCGCATCCAGCGTGTCGGCTGTGCGGCCAGCTGCGCGGGTCAGCAGTTCCTGCTTGCGGCTGAGGCCTTCATCATCCAGCCCCGTGCCGCGCCCGGTCAGTTCTGCCACCGCTATGCCCAGCATCTTTGCGGCGACCAGGCTGGCGGAGGATGTGTTGCCGATGCCCATCTCTCCGAAACAGGCGACATCATGAGTGCCCGCGCGGCCGAGGGCTCTGCCAGTCTCCAGGGCTTCGGCCAGCTGTTCTGTCGTCATTGCGGCGGTCTCGATAGCATTCGCGGTGCCTGCGCCGATGCGGTGAAGGATCAGGTCTTCATCCTCAATCGGCTTGCCCGCAATGCCGCTGTCGACGACGTGAATGTCGGCGCCTGTGCTTCGCGCGAACACATTGGCCGCCGCCCCACCGGACAGAAAGTTCAGTACCATCTGGCGCGTCACGTCTTGCGGATAGGCGGAAACGCCCGCCGCTGCCATGCCGTGATCTGCAGCGAAGATAATTAGCTGGCAGGTCTCTGCGGAGGGTGAAAGCGAATGCTGGGTGCGGGCAATCTGAGCGGCCAGGGATTCGATTCTGCCAAGCGCGCCCAGCGGCTTGGTCTTGCTGTCGATGGCGCGTTTCAGCGTGGCGTCAAAGTCTTGGGAGGTGAGGGTCATGCGCGCCTGATAGCAGAAGACGCGGTGTTGAATAGCCCATGCGTCGCGCAAATCCCTTCAATTCAGGGTCTCTCAGGCTAGCAAAACTGACGCATAATGCGACCAATGTGCAACAGGCACAGAGAATGTCAGTCATGCCGCTTCCATGGCTGAAACTTCCTCAGATTTGCGATTGACTTGCAATATCATCAGGCCTAGTCGAGGCTTGAAATTGAGAACCATTTGCATTTAAAGCCAGATCATTGAGGAATTTTGCATGTTTGAAGCACGCTTCGGAGCCGTCAGCGTCTTGGCCATCATGGTCGGTATGTCGTCCTTTGCACCGGCATGGGCACAAACGGCCAGCACCGAGGACAAGGAAAGCCGTCAGGAGACGGTGATCGTCACGGGCACAACCTCATTCGGCGCCACGAAGTCTGACACGCCGATTGTGGAAACGGCGCGGTCACTGTCCATCGAGACATCGGACATGATCATCGACAAGGGCGCTCTGAACCTCGCCCAGTCCCTGACTTATATTTCCGGTGTGACGGCTGAGCCCTATGGTTTCTCCACGCGCGGAGATTTCCCGCAGTCACGCGGTCTGGAGCTGCCGCGTTATCGCGACTCCATTCAGGAACTGTTCGGCAGCTACAACTCCACCCGTACTGAACTCTATACGATCGAGCAGGTTGAAGTGCTGAAGGGCCCGGCCTCCGTGCTGTACGGTCAGGGTTCTCCCGGCGGCATCGTGAACTATGTGTCCAAGGCGCCGCGTGAGGATTTTGGCGGCGAGATCGCTGTCGAGGCCGGCAATTTTGATCACTATCAGATCGCCGGTGACGTGACCGGGCCTGTATCCGGTACTGACGGCAAGCTGCTCTACCGCATGGTCGCGCTATACCGCGATACCGGCACACAGGTGGACTATGTGGATGACAAGACCACCGTCTTCATGCCGTCCGTTTCATGGCAGGCAACGCCGGACACGAAGTTCACGGTGACCGGACTTGTCCAGGATACGGAAAGCAAGGCGGCGGCCCAGTTCTTGCCGGTGAAGGGCACGCTGTTCGCGTTGGATGATGGCAGCTATCTCGACTGGAACGTCTATGCAGGTGAGCCGGACTTTGACCACTACAATACCGAATCCCAGCAGGTGACCCTGCTCGGCGAGCACCAGATCAATGACAACTGGTCTGTCGAGGGCACTGCCCTGTGGCGCTCCGGCGAGGCAGACTACAACCAATCATGGCCGGCCTTCATCGGTGGCACGCGTTATCTAAACGATGTTCTCGGAACGGATGCTTTCACTGACACGACTGTCGCGCGTACGTTCTATGAGGGCGACAACACGTTCGATCAGAAAGCAGCCGACCTGCGCTTGCGCGGCAGCTTTGTCACTGGCCCGCTGAAGCATGACATTCTTGCCGGCGTGCAATATCAGGATGTCGAGACCGATAGCGATTCCGCCTACTACTTTGCCGGCGGCGCACTCTCTGGCGATTTCAGCTATGCCTTCGACCTGAAGAACCCCGTTTACGGAAACTACCCGGATCAGTCCGTCCTGGACGCTATCTATGTCGACAATGATCCGTCTACGGTTGAGGATATAGGTGTCTATATCTCTGACCAGATCGCCTATGACAAATGGCGTTTCACGCTGGGCGTTCGCAGTGATAATGTCGAAAATGACAATGGCACGAGCGTGCAGAAGGATGATGCCGTTTCCACCAGTGTCGGCGTGCTCTATCGCTTCGACAATGGCTTGGCGCCTTATGTCAGCTATGCGGAATCCTTTGAAACCGTGGTTGGCACAGATAGTTTCAGCGGCGAGCAGCTTAAGCCGCAGGAAGCGCGCCAGTATGAAGCCGGCCTGAAATATGAGCCGACCTTCGTGCCCGGCCTCATCACGCTGGCTTATTACGACATCGAGATTTCCAATCTCAGCAATCCGAACAGCATCGTTGGTGCAAATTCCCAGCAGGAAGGCATCGCCAAGCTGAAAGGTATCGAGTTTGAAGGCCGCATTCAGCTGGACGATGTCTATCTTCAAGCGGCGGCTTCCACGATCGATGCGGAAGATCCGAACGGCTACCAGCTGTCTGCCATACCTGAAGAGCAGGCCTCTCTCTGGGCCACTTGGCGTCCGTCGGAGCGGTGGAACGGCTTCAAGGCTGGCGCGGGTATCCGCTATGTTGGTTCAACCGTTTCCGAGACCGCCACGCTGCGCTACGAAACCCCATCCTATACACTGGGCGACCTTATGGTCGGCTATGAGTGGGATCAGTGGGATTTCACCGTTAATGCCCGGAACGTTACGGATGAGGAATATCTGACCGGATGTCTGACACGGGGAGACTGTTTCCCGGGTCTGCGTCGCACGGTTATTGCCAGCCTGCGCTATAAATTCTAGGGCTGGTATAGATGACAGGGACCGGACTTCTGCTGGCTGTAAGTGCAACTCTTCTCGGGCTTGCTGGTCTTGCGCTGCTTTTCAAGGTGTGGCGCAAGCCTGGCCAGCCGGTGCTGCTCGCATCTGGCTGGGCCCTGCTGGCGGTCAGTCTGCTTCTCTGGTTCGTTGCCAATCATGACAGGGGTGTCGCGCAAGTGACATCCCTGTTGATGCTGCTCGTGGCGGGCGCGATCACCCTGCCGGGCTTTCTGGGTACGAATGGCTTGCAGAGCCCCGTTCGGGAGAGGCCCGCACCTGCCTTGGCGCCAGTCTCGGCCCTTGGGCGGGCGCAAAGAGTCGCCTCCGGCATCTGGACATTTCTGATTGCGGGCCCGATTGCGGGCCTTATCGCATTCTTCACAGCAGGCGGCCTGCTTCGCCTTATCAGACCTGAGACGGGAAACCCTGCCACAGCAGTGGTCAGCGCGTTCATCGCCGCGTTGGTTCTGTGGGCGTTGCTCAGTACGCTGCTGCTTATGGAAAAGCGGCCGCTTCGGCGCAGCGCTTACGCCATTGGCGGTTCGTTCTTCGCGCTGGCTGTCGCATTTATCGGATAGAGGGACTTCAGACATGGCAAAGACACTCTGGCCGAAATCATCCAGCGCCCGCGTTGATTCCTCTCTCTCGGCTCACTCCATTATGGGGCTGGTCATCAGTGCCATATTGTTCGTCGTCTGCCTTAGTGGCACGGTTGCCGTGTTCGAGGATGAACTGGAATGGTGGGAGCAGGCCAATGTCGCGCCTGTCGAGAGTGTTTCGCCTGCTGTCCTGCAGTCTACAGCAGAAGAAGTGTTGCGCCGCGATCCTGAGACGACACATCTTTATCTATATCCTCCTCGCGAGAACTGGCCCCGTTTCATCGCGGGTGGCGACAATGGAATATATGCGGTGGATGAAAACGGCACATTCGTGAGCCCACTTGAGGCTAACTGGAATGAGTTCCTTGTTCACCTTCATTACTATCTGAACCTGCCGGAAAGCTTCGGCATGATCATCGTTGCCATCTTTGGTGTCATGCTGGTCTCCATGGCCATTTCTGGCCTGCTGGCGCATCCACGTATCTTCAGGGATGCCTTCCGTTTCAAGCGGCAGGGCCAGCCCCGACTCGCGCAGGCGGATCTGCACAACCGGCTCAGTGTCTGGACAACGCCTTTCATTGTCGCCGTGGCCGGAACCGGCGCGATGATCGGCCTGTTCACTATAGGCGCGCTCGTCTTTGCCCAGACCAATTTCGGCGGCGATACACGCAAACTCAGTGAAGCCATTTTTGGCGGTGAAGTGATTGAGGCTGACGATACGCCCGCGCCCATTGTGGGCATTGATCTTGCCGTTGAGCAACTGGCGAAGGATGCGCCTGGCCAACCGCCCTTCCTGGTCGTCATGCATGAGCCTGGCCAGAAGAGCCAGCACATTGAATTCTATGTCGATGAGACAGACCGCCTGATCTATGGCGAGACCTATACCTATTCCACCGAGGGCGAATTGCTTGCCATCGGGCACAATGCCGACGGTCCGGCAGGCCAGCAGATCGCCATGTCCATGTACCGTGTCCATTTCGGAGATTTTGGCGGCGTGGCCATGAAGTTGATCTATTTCATTCTGGGGCTGATGCTCTGCGTCATCATTGCGGGCGGCCTGAACATTTACTTCCTGAAGCGACGCGAGAAAGGCCGCGCTGCGCCGCGCCTTGAAGCGCTGTGGAGCGGCTGGGTCTGGGGCAGCACGCTGTTCCTGCCGGTCACGCTGATCGGAGCGATCCTTGGTCTCTCCATCGGTTGGCTTGTTGCGATTTACTGGATCGGCTCTGCGGTCTGCTCACTGGCGGCGTGCGTCCTGACAAGCGCCGCGATGGCCGGAAACGTGCTGCGTTTGGCCCTCGGCGCGGCATTGATGCTGTGCGCTCTGATCCACGCAGCGGTGGTCGGCGGAGACTGGTCAAATCCTTACATCCTGCTCAGTTCCGTCAGTCTGTTTGTGACTGGCGCGGCTTTTGCGGCCTGGCCCTTCCTGCGAGGCGGTTTTCGCCCGGTTGTGGCGGGCAAGGATCTCTCCTTCACACCCGGCGAATAAGTCAGAAGACGCCCATCTCCAGGCCTGCGCCGAGCGCTGCGCCTAGCTCCCGGCAAGTCTCCAGCGCGTCTTCCGGGATCGTCTTCTTGGCGAGGATCTCCTCCTCTGTCTGCGCATGGGTGCAGATGATGAAGGGCGGCTGCACCTGCTTCAAGCGCCAGCCCTTGGCGATGCGGGCGGCCTGTTTCAGGGCGTTTTCGCCATCTGATCCGGCGCAGATCATCAGGCCATAAGGCCTGCCTTCCAGCTTTCCGAGCACCGGATAATAGCACCGGTCAAAGAATTCCTTCATCTCACCGGATAGCGCAGCGAGATTCTCCGGCGCCGCAAAGAGATAGCCCTCCGCCGCCAGCAGGTCTTCCGGCTGGGTGTCTTGTGCACGTTTCAGCTCCGCGTCCGTTTCAGCCTGCGCGGCCTTCAGCGCAGCCTCTGCCATCTGGCGCGTGCCGCCGGTACGGGAATGATAGATGATCAGCAGTTTGGCCATGGCCAAGGTGTCGCGTCCTTTGGCGAATGACGCAAGTGGCAGTTCAGGCCTGCTCCTTTGGCGGCCTATTGCATGGGCAATTCCATCATGGTGAAGGCGCGCTCCATGACGATGGTGCCGAGGTGCTCGCCGTATTGGCGCATGGCGGCTTCGAACATCGGGCTTGTCATCTCGCTGAAGCCGACGCCGCAGTTTCCGGAGGCGCTGACGCCCGCCTTCATCATCAGGCCTGCCAGTGTGGAGGTTGCCTCATCCTTCCTGTCCTGCAGGGCCAGCAACATCAGCTGCTTCATCTGCGTGACGTCTTCCTCCGTCGAATTGCGGATCATGCAGCTGGCAACCTCATCAGAGCGTGTCTGGGCGAGGGCCGGGGATGCAGCAAACACGGTGAGGGCGGCGCCAAGGCAAAGGGTGCGGATCATCTGGGTCTCCTGAACAGGCCTGTAAAGGCGATCTGACTAAACGCAGATCGTGTCAGGAATGGGATGACGCCGCACAGATGAACAGTGCCTGAAGGACCTCACCTTATCAGATTACGGATTTTTCATGCAAAAAACCGAAAAAGAGAGCGAATCTCTGAAGCCGCGCGTTTATTCCGCGGGAACCGCCGTGAACTCTTCTTTCCAGTCGGCCATGACATCCCGGTTATCGTGATCCCATGGGTGAAAGCCGGGCTTGAACCAGGAGAGCCAGGTTTTCCAGCCCCTGCCGAAAAGGGCGGGTTTCTTCCAGAGGAATTGCTTCACGGCGCGCCGCGCATCTTTTTCCGCATATCCGTCTGCCATGAGCAGAGAGACGGCGTGGTCTGCGATATTTTGCGTGAAGTTCCGTGTGATGAGCAGCATGGAAATGCTGCGCCGGAAATAGCGTTTCAGGCCAGACCAGTCCTTGGTGACTTCCAGGAACACATCATAGGCAACGGCCTTGTGCTCGGTTTCTTCCATGGCGTGCCAACGCCACAGGCGTTCAAGTGCGGGGTCTGTCTTGCTGAACAGCGGAACATCATCCGTGTTCGCGACAGTCATCAGTTCTGCCATCATTGCCGTGAAATGCTCCAGGCAGATGGTTGCCATCAGCATACGGAACGGGCCGCCTTCGCGCGCGAAAGCGATGCGCTCCTTGATGGCTGCTTCGATTTCGTCGACGGGGTATTTTCCCCGGTCGATCTTGTTGTTCAGCAGGTGATGCTCGCGCGAGTGGATGGCTTCCTGGCTGATGAAGTCTTTCACATCCTGCGCCAGTTTGCCCGAGAGTTCGCCGCGATAAGCTTTCACCGCGTCCATGAACATGCGCTCACCATCCGGGAAGGTCAGCGACATGGCGTTGAATATCGCCGTCGCGACCGGGTCCTCATCCAGCCAGTGCTCTGAATTCGCGGCGTTCATGTCAAAGTGAAGGTCGCGGGGAAGA
>Ga0070726_10001569_pt1 | contig 22710 bp, 25 predicted proteins | sample tdAd471_FD_67275 | JGI IMG/M metagenome (GOLD analysis project Ga0070726, IMG submission 67275) | Marine sediment microbial communities from the Atlantic coast under amendment with organic carbon and nitrate - tdAd47.1 | ecosystem: Environmental > Aquatic > Marine > Coastal > Sediment | place... | reverse complement strand
GCTGCCACCATTGCTGAACGAGCCCTCTATTCGCTCAAGGCGCCAGTCGAACGCGTCACCGCCTGGGACATCGTGGTTCCGTTGCGTCGGGCCGAGAAGCACTACACACCCGGTGTCGAACGCATCGTCGCTGCTGCCAAGAGGACGATGGCATGAGATTGTTGCCGAAACCCAATCATCGACAAAGCGAGAGGCGCAGTGGCTACTGAATTCCATCTTCCCGATATCGGTGAGGGTCTCGCAGAGGCCACGATTCTTCATTGGTTTGTCGATGTGGGCGACCGTGTCGAGGCTGATGCGCCTCTCGTCGAGGTCGAAACGGACAAGGCGGTCGTAGAGATTCCGGCTCCGATCGGCGGTTTCGTCCTTCATCACGGCGCCGGAGCAGACGAGGTGCTCCCTGTGGAGCATCTCCTCGCTGTCATCGGGGACGAAGGCGAGGCATGGAGCGCAGACGTCCCGGCGGTCGACGCTTCATCAGCTGCGGGCCCGACAGCCGAGGCGGCACCGATTGTGGGCACCCTCGACACATCAGACACCCCAGCAGTGGGCGTCGGTGTACAGGCTCTCCCGATGGTGCGGAGACTCGCAGCGGAGCTTGGGGTCGACCTTGAAGCTGTGTCCGGATCCGGACCGGCCGGTCGCATCACCGACCAGGACGTGAGAGGTGCAGCTTCACAGTTACTCGGACCACACACCCGCGTGCCATTGAGCGCGACCCGCAAGGCAATCATCAAGAACCTGACCCGTTCGTGGCAGGAGATTCCTCACGTCACGACGTATTCGTCAGTAGACGCATCCCCGCTGCTTGCGGCGCGGAATGCAGCCGGAAAAGTTCCGCTCGAGGCCGTGGTTATGGCGCGACTGATTCCGATTCTCAAGAGACATCGGGGCTTCAACGCGTCCTTCGCCGGTGACAGCGTTGTTGAACACGACCGGTACGACATCGGGTTCGCGGTTGACACACCAGACGGTCTCATGGTTGCCGTCGTCTCCGACGTGGACAGCAAATCGGTAGACCAACTTGGCACCGAGATCCGATCGCTTGCAGCTGGGGCGCGAGATCGCACGCTTGGACACAGCCAACTCATTGGGCAGACGTTCACGATTTCGAACATCGGGGCCGTTGGTGGTCGATTCGGCACGCCAATCGTTCCCTATGGCACAACGGCGATCCTCTCGATCGGAAGGGCCGAGCCGGAAGCTGTGGTCCGCGATGGCGAAATCGTCATCGCCTCAGAATTCCCACTGTCCCTGTCGTACGACCATCGAGTGATTGACGGCGGAACGGGTCGGTCTTTCATGTCAGATGTCGTCGCTGCATTCGCTGCCGATCTGGGTGGGTAGGGTTGTGTCATGGACAATGTTGGAGATTTGACTTCCAAGCTTGCAGACATCCAGAGGCAATTGCTTGACCTCCCAGACGAGGCGTTTGCCGAGCGGTTCGAGCTGAGGAAACAGCAGGACGCGCTCCGCCTCAAGGCGAAGGAATACGCTTCCGATCTCGACAAGTCCCGAGGTACCGATGATCTCTTGGTAGAGCTCGGAGCGCTCCGCAGCCAGATGAAATCGATCGAAGGCCAAAGGATCGACCTTGTGATGCAAGCAGGCTCCGGGGGAGCCAGCACCTCTGAAATGGGCAACCTCGGGGGTGTGGCGATCAACAAAGGCATTGATGACGCGATGGGGCTCCCGAAGATCAAAGCGCGAATCGGTGTCATCAAGGGGATTCTCGACGACCGCGGTGTCGACGCACCTGCTGCGGATTGACGCGACCAGGAGGGGCCGAAACCGGCGCTACGATCGGCGTTCATGGGCGATCACCACGTACATCTTCATCCCCACGGCCGGTACGACGGGGTAGGGCCCGAACCGGGCACATACCCTGCGGGCCACATCGAGGCCTTTGTCGCACATGCAGCAGCGAACGGCGCCGACGAGGTCGGCTTCACGGAGCACCTGTACCGATGCATTGAATCCGAGTCCGTTCTCGGCGAATGGTGGAGTGGCGATCCACGGTCAGACCTCGTGGATCTCACGCTTGAACACCTCGCCATCGAACGTGTTCTTTCCCTCGAGAGGTATGTCGATGCCGTCGTTGCTGCGAAGGATCGTGGGCTTCCGGTCCTACTCGGCCTGGAGATCGACTTCTTTCCTGACACAATCGATGCCGTTCTCGAATTGCTCGAGCCGTACCCCTTCGATTTCCTTGTGGGGTCGGTGCATTGGCTGAGCGCGTGGGGATTCGACTTGCCGGAGCAGATCCACGAGTTCGACCGAGCAGGCCACCGCAAAGCGTACGAGGACTACTTCGCCGCAGAAGCCGAGCTTGCATCGTCTGGAAAGGTCGACGTGCTTGCCCACATCGATGTCATCAAAAAGCGTGGCTTCTCGCTCGAACCGCCTCCGTTCGACCTGTACGACATGGTCGTATCAGCCGCCGCGGGCTCAGGCGTCGCTGTCGAAGTGTCAACCGCAGGACTGCGGCAACCGATCAATGAGATGTACCCGCACCCCGATCTCTTGCATCGACTGTACGAACACAACGTGCCGATCACCATCTCGTCGGATGGCCACCGTCCCCATGAGTGCGGCATGGACAGGGACAAGGCCATCGAGTTTGCACGTTCCGTGGGATATGCCAGCCGTGTGACCTTCAGCGGCCGCAAGAGAAGTGAGCGGCCGCTCTAAGAGGAAGCCACCCGCGTGTAGACGATGAGCGTCGTGCCGTCTGAGTCTTTGGCTTGCATCGAGTCGCCGTCGACTTCTGCGGAGGAAATATCCGACAGCAGCGATACGTACAGATCTTCCTGGAGCATCACAGGGTCGGGGCACATCTTGAGCGTCGTGCCGATCTGATTCGGTTGTGAGTCGACGGCCGTGTCCCCGAAATAGTCGTTGCATCCGGCATTGCCAGAGAACTTCCCGTTCTCGACATTGAGAGTGATTGTCACGCCAACGGGGGCGACCATCGATCCTGCGGGGGTAGCCATCTCAGCTACGACCCAACTGCCATCGGAGTCACCAGAGCTTGAGCATCCCGCAGCCACGAGAGCGACAAGCAGCAAGGTGACGATCAATATGGGATTTCGGTCCACGTGGTTCCTTCCGTTGCGAATGAGAGTATGCCACCGTTTGCGCTGCTCCAATGGAAGTGGGGGACAGCCCAACGGATACACTCGCACGAATGACCGCACCCACCGTATGGCTTACCACGCTCGGCTGTTCGAAGAACCAAGTCGATTCTGACAAGATTGCTTCTGTCCTCGGCCAGTCCGGCTATACCGATGCCCTCGACCCTGACACCGCCGACGTCGTGATGGTGAACACATGCGGGTTCATTGAGGACGCTCGACGCGAGTCGATCCAGACGATTCTCGATCTCGCCGACGCCAAGCGACCAGATGCGAAGTTGGTTGTCATGGGATGCATGGCGCAACGCTACGAGTCGGAGCTCATCGAGGCACTGCCGGAAGCAGATGCTGTCATTGGCCTCGATCGCTACACCGAGTTGGTCGATGAACTCGATGCCATGACTGGGTGGCAGCCGATCGAAATATCGGGTGTTCGCCGATCGAAGATGGACATCCTCGATGTCGTGAGCCGGCCGACGCCTTCGACGCCGTATGCATATGTGAAGGTGGCCGAAGGGTGCAACAAGACGTGTTCGTTTTGTGCGATCCCCCTGATCCGGGGCAAGCAGCGGTCGCGTGCTGGTTCCGGAATCATCGCTGAGATCGAGGGATTGGTTGCGAACGGTGTGCAGGAAGTCGTACTTGTCGCTCAGGACCTTGCCGCCTACGGGCGCGATAACGGAGCCGGCAGTATCGAGGCCCTGGTGGCAGACGCGGCCGACGTCGCAGGGCTCAACCGCCTCAGGCTCTACTACCTCTATCCACGTGAGATTCGCCAAGGGCTGATTGATGTAATGGTCGGCCATCCGGTCATCGCTGACTACTTCGACCTCAGCCTGCAGCACGCGTCGAACACGCTACTTCGATCGATGCGACGTCCTGGTTCAGGGGAGAAGCACCTCGAACTGATCCAGAAGATTCGCTCGGGTGCCCCCCATGCTGCGACCCGTTCATCGTTCATCGTGGGGTATCCAGGCGAATCGGAGGACGAGTTTGGCGAGTTGTGCGAGTTCCTCGAGGAGGCGCGACTCGACTGGGCAGGGTTCTTCCCCTACTCGAAAGAAGAGGGAACCACAGCGGCGACGCTGCCCGATCAGGTGCCCCAGCAGGTCATCGAAGAACGGCTGCGCCATGTCCAGCGGCTGCAAGAGGACATCACGTCAGCGGCCAACGCTGCCGTCGTGGGGACGACGATGTCGATTCTGGTTGACCAAGTAGAGGAGGGACAAGCCGTTGGGCGGTCCTACCGCCAGGCCCCGGAGATCGATGGTGTCGTACTGCTCGACAAAGGCAAGCCAGGAGAGTGGGTGACCGCCCACATCGACGGCGCCTATGGAACCGATGTATCGGCTTCGGTCGCGTATTCATGATCGTCGAGACCCTTGCTATCGGCACGGAGCTGTTGCTCGGCCAGATTGTCAATACCAACGCTTCTGAAATTGCGGCACGGCTCGCTGAGCATGGGATCACACACCTCAGACAGTCTGTCATCGGTGACAATGAAGAACGCATGGGCTCAGCGATTTCAGCTGCGGTCGATCGGTCCGACGCTCTGATCATCACCGGGGGGATAGGTCCGACGCAGGACGATGTCACGCGTGAGGTCGTCGCGAACGTCGCCGGAGTAGAACTCGAGTATGACGAGGGCTACGCAGCCTCGATGAAGGAACGATGGCTTGCGCGTGGCCGCGAATTCCCAGAGTCGAACCTCAAACAGGCGTACCGACCGAGCGGTGCAATCGTGATCGACAACCACAAAGGATCTGCGCCCGGCTTTCGCGTCGAGATCGACGGATGTTGGGTGATTTGTCTCCCAGGTGTACCCGAAGAGATGTTGACGATGGTGGACGAGTCCATCATCCCCTTTCTGCTCTCTCTCACTGGGCACGATGTCGGGGTCGTCACCAGTCGCATGCTGCGGTCCTGGGGAATGTCTGAGGCGAAGGTCGGCGAACTGCTCGACGACATCTTCCAATCGTCGGAGAATCCGACCGTTGCCTTCCTGGCATCAGGCGGTGAGATCAAGATCCGACTGACGGCTCACGCCCCAACGGAGGAGCAAGCCCAAGCGCTCATCGCTCCCGTCGAGGCGCAGGTCAGGTCGCTGCTCGATGGCCACATATTTGGCGCGGACGGAGACATCATCGAGCAGGTGATCCATGATCAGTTGACCAGAAGGGGCTGGACGATTGGGTCGGCGGAGTCTGCCACGGGTGGTCAGATCGCGAGGCGTCTGACGATGCTCGGGGGAACGAGTGCCACGTTCAGAGGGTCGGTTGTTGCCTATGCAACCGACCTGAAGACATCGATGCTGGGGGTTGACGATGAGGTCGTTGCCACCTTCGGTGTGGTCTCGGAGCAGACCGCATTGGCCATGGCGCAAGGAGCTCGGGCCGTCCTCGGTGTCGACGTGGCCGTTGCTGTTACCGGCTCGGCCGGTCCCGAAGCGATGGAGCAGCCTGTGGGCACGATGATCGTCGCCGTTGCAACACCCGAGGGTGACTTGGTGCGAATCTTCCAGATGCCGGGCGATAGAGAGCGAATTCGGGCCTACACCGCAACGGCAGCGCTGCACCTCGTACGGACGGCTCTCGACGGACTCTGATGGGGAACGTCTTTCTCGCCGTCGGATTGTCAGATGATGAACGCCATCGGATTGCCGCTGTACTGAGCAATGAGGGTTTGGCTCAGGCGGTCCCTGGGCGGAGAACCCGCCCTCAGGACTGGCACCTAACGCTTTGCTTCGTTGGCGAGGCCTCGGAGACGGCAATCGACCTCCTTGCCGAACGCACCGAGGCGCATCTCGATGCAGCAGGGTTCCGAGTGGCACTCAACCGCATTGGTGCGTTCCCGAGGCCGTCCAAGGCGACCGTCGTATTCCTTGGTGTCGAGGATCCGACTGGCGGTCTCGCAGCCCTTGCTGGTCAGTGCCGAGCGGCGGCCGAGGACGCCGGATTCGACGTCGACGCCAGACCTTTCGTCCCTCACCTCACCCTCAGCAGGGTCCGCCCGCCAACCGCGGTCCACAAGCTGATCGCCCGCGAGATTCCCGCAATACCTCTGTCGGTTTCTGCGGTCTCGATGTTCAGAACTGAGCGAGTCAAGGGCAGTGTTCGGTATGAGCCAATGCATCGATTCGTCCTGTCCTGACCGACAGCGGGGCGGTACCCTGTGATACATGGTTCAACCGACGGATTCCATCACGCTTCGCAGCGTCACCAGTGACAATGTGAATGCGATCATCAAGCTGTCCGTGACCGATACGCAGGACGACTTTGTTGCGCCGAACGTGAAATCACTCGCCGAAGCGTTTGCAGCCAAAGACGTGTGGGTGCGGGGAATCTATGCGGGAGAGGAACCCGTTGGGTTCGTAATGCTGTCTGACGATGAAAGCCAACCCCGGTACTACCTCTGGCGATACATGATCGACGAGCGATACCAAGGAATGGGCTTCGGACGACGCGCACTTGAGATTGTGCATGATTACGTTCGGACCCGCCCAGGGGGAGACCGGATCTTCCTGTCATATGTCCCAGCGGACGGGGGTCCCGAAGCGTTTTACAAGGGACTCGGGTACGCAGACACCGGTGTCGTACACGGCGGCGAGACCGAGGCAATGTGCCGTCTTTAAGCTCGAACGACCGCATTGGAAGGGAAATCCTCGACATCGAACATGTGTTCGGTTAGTCTCGCATCGATCGCGAAACAGAATCTGTCGTACGCGCTCGGTACGTTGCTACCAAACGACGAAAGGACCCCGCAATGGCGGCTACACCCGAAGAGAAAATCAGAGCCGAGAAGGACAAGAACCTCGACATGGCGATGTCGCAGATCGAACGTCAATTCGGTAAGGGCGCAGTCATGCGTCTTGGAACAGACGAAATCCGCAAGATGGAAACCATTTCGACCGGCGCCTTGTCGCTCGACCTTGCGCTTGGTATTGGTGGCCTCCCTCGTGGCCGCGTCGTCGAGATCTACGGACCAGAATCCTCAGGCAAAACATCCTTGGCCTTGCACGTCGTCGCCGAGGCACAACGGAACGGCGGAACGGCTGCCTTTATCGACGCTGAGCATGCACTCGACCCAAGCTATGCAAAAGCGATCGGCGTCAACATTGACGATCTTCTGATCTCCCAGCCAGACACGGGCGAGCAAGCTCTCGAGATTGCTGACATGCTGATTCGTTCGGGCGCACTCGATGTGGTGGTCATCGACTCGGTGGCAGCCCTCGTCCCTCGTGCGGAGCTCGAGGGCGACATGGGGGATACCCATGTCGGACTCCAGGCCCGTCTCATGTCCCAGGCACTTCGTAAGTTGTCAGGAACGATCAATCGCTCCAACACGACGGCCGTGTTCATCAACCAGATCCGAGAGAAGATCGGTGTGATGTTTGGTTCCCCAGAAACGACCCCTGGTGGTCGCGCTCTCAAGTTCTATTCGAGCGTCCGTTTGGACATTCGGCGCATCGAAGCGATCAAGGTTGGAACTGAGAACATCGGAAACCGCGTGAGAGTCAAAGTCGTGAAGAACAAGGTCGCGCCTCCCTTCAGGATGGCCGAGTTCGACATCATGTTCGGTGAGGGCATCTCTCGAGAGGGAAGCTTGCTCGACGTCGCAGTCGAGGAAGGCCTCGTGCAGAAGGCCGGCGCCTGGTACACCTATGGCGGGGATCAGCTTGGACAGGGGCGAGAGAAGGCCAAGGACTATCTGAGACTGAATCCTGAGATCGCCTTGGAGCTTCAGGACAAGGTACTTCGGGCTGTCGGTGTCATCGAGGATGAGGCAACGGAGTCAACCGAAGAGCCTGTTTTGGCTGAAGATGGCGAACCCGACTGACGATATTTCGGATTTCGCGTTCCCAGAACATGGTTCGTGTTGTAGCATCGAAGGACAACACACACACCAATACTGAAAACACCGAACCGATACATGCCAGAGCCAGAGAAGATATCAGAAGGTTTGACGGGCTAAGCCCCACTTATACCTGAATCGTCGTGTGTGTGCCGAGTCCCATGGGCTCGGCACATGTCATAGGCACACTGCATGAACCGGAACGGGGAACGAGGGACATCGTGGATCAAATCGCGAACCTACTCATCCCTGGCGCAATCGTTGCGGGGGTCCTTCTGATCGGGCTATACGCCGGACGGAGATTCCTCAGCGGACCGCGGGCGCCCGAGGACGTTCTTGCCGACGCACGCATGGAAGCGCAACGCATCCTCGCCCGTGCCGAGGAGGAGGGTCGCGCCAAAGCCGACACGTACCGCGACCGGGAAGAGGCGACGCTTGAGCACCGAAAGGTGGAGATCGGTTCACACGAGGGTCGCATTGCCCAGCGCGAGCAGACGCTGGAGCAGAGAGCCAAGAACCTTGCCCAACGCGAGGAAATGGCAATCGAGAAGGAACGAGAGGCGTCCGAACTTGCCGCTGAGGCAGCGAGGACGTCCGAGGATGCACGGATGGAGCTTGAGGCTCTCGCAGGCTTCGACAGCAAGGCTGCCAAGGAGGAACTCCTGGGCAAGGTCGAGGATGAGGCCAGGCGGGACGCGATGGTGCTCGTCAGGGACATGGAAGCCAAAGCCCGAGAAGAGGCCGAGCGCCGTGCAAGGCGCATTCTCGCGACCGTGATTCAACGGGTGGCGTCAGATGTGGTGTCGGATGCAACAGTCTCAGCAGTGGCCATCCCGTCCGATGACATGAAGGGCAGGATCATCGGCAGGGACGGCCGCAATATCCGTTCTTTCGAGGCGGTCACGGGTGTCGACTTGATCGTCGACGACACGCCCGAAACGGTCAGTGTCTCGACTTTCGACCCCGTTCGCAGGGAGATCGCCAGACGGACGCTTGAGCGGTTGGTTGAAGACGGGCGAATCCACCCCACATCGATCGAGGAGGCGTACGAGAAGTCGCGGGACGAAGTCGAGCAGTCGATCCGGGACGCCGGCGAGTGGGCAATGCTTGAGGTCGGTCTCAACAGACTCCACCCTGAGCTGACCACATTGGTTGGGCGCCTTCGCTATCGCACGAGCTACGGGCAGAACGTCCTTGACCACCTCGTCGAGTCTGCACACATTGCTGGCATGCTCGCGGCAGAACTCGGTGTCGATGAGGTAGAGGCCAAACGCGCCGCGTTTCTCCATGACATCGGCAAGGCAGTGAGTCACGAGGTTGGGGGTTCGCATGCTCTGATTGGAGCTGAGATCGCCCGGCGCTTCGGCGAGGACCCCGCGGTCGTCCACGCCATTGAAGCCCATCACAACGAAGTCGAACCGCGGACACTCACAGCCATCATCGTCCAAGCGGCAGACGCAGTAAGTGCGGCACGTCCTGGGGCGAGACGGGAAGCTCTTGAATCATATGTGCGTCGGCTCGAGCGTCTCGAGGAGATCGCACGAGGTTTCGACGGCGTTGAGAAGGTGTACGCCCTTCAAGCCGGTCGTGAGGTCAGGGTCGTGGTGGATCCAGGATCGCTTGATGACCTTGGATCGCAGGACCTCGCACGAAGCATCGCAAGAAAGCTCGAGGACGACTTACAGTATCCGGGACAGATAGAGGTCACCGTCATTCGCGAATACCGAGCCAAAGGGTTCGCGCGGTAGACCCGGTAGATCCTTCGCTCCCGACTGAGGTGCAAGTTCATGGCTGAAGCCACCATGCTCGGTATGCCGGGCGTAAAGGAAGTCCGACCTCAGACTCGGTTGGGTCAGACCTACTTCGTTCGCACCTTCGGTTGCCAGATGAATGAACATGACTCCGAACGCATCGCAGGGCTTCTTGAGTCCGACGGGATGGTCGCCGTGGACAGCGCCGAGGACGCGGACCTCATCGTTCTGAATACCTGCACCATTCGAGAGAATGCTGACACGAAGCTCTACGGGTACCTCGGATCGCTCAAGCGCTCGAAGACGGAGCGTCCCAACCTCAAGATCGCCGTTGGTGGCTGCTCGGCGCAGAAGGAGCGCGACACGATTCGCGAACGGGCGGGTTGGGTTGATGTTGTATTCGGGACCCACAATGTCCATAGAGTCGTAGACCTCCTTGACCACGCCGACGAATGGGGTCCGGTCACTGAGATCTGGGATGAGACACGCACCATCGACGACATTCCGAGCGGATTGCCGGTACACAGGGAATCTGAACATACGGCGTGGGTCACGATCACCATTGGATGCAACAACTCGTGCACGTTCTGCATCGTGCCGATCGTGCGAGGTGCAGAGATCTCGAGAAGACCGGGCGATGTGATTCGCGAGGTCGAGAACCTCGCTATTGCCGGGGTACAAGAGGTCACCTTGCTCGGCCAGAACGTCAATTCGTATGGAAGGGACCTCGACCTGAACGGGCGTAAGCCACTGTTTGCAGACCTGCTTCGGAAGGTAGGCCAGGTTGACGGGATCGAACGCATCAGGTTCACCAGTCCGCACCCCAAGGACTTCAGGGAAGATGTCGCCTACGCCATGCTGGAAACACCAGCAGTGTGCGAACAGATCCACTTCCCGCTGCAATCGGGAAGCGACCGCGTCCTCGCGCGCATGCACCGTGGCTACACGGGAGAGCGGTTTCTTGAGAAGCTCGCGATGATGCGATCGATTATTCCGAATCTCGCTTCCTCGACAGATGTGATCGTCGGCTTCCCTGGTGAGACAGAGGCCGACTTCCAAGCCACCCTCGACGTGATGGCCGCTGCCAGGTTCGACAACGCTTACATGTTCCAGTTCTCTCCAAGACCGGGCACCCCAGCAGCGGACATGCCAGACCACGTCGACGCTCAAGTAGTCGCAGAACGTTTCGGGCGCTTGACCGCACAGCAAGACGCGATCACCTACCAGAACAATCTTGCGCAAGTGGGTGCGGTCGAGAGCGTGATGGTCGAGGGACCCTCGAAGAAGGTGGCATCGATCGCAACGACTCGCACTCGAGGCAACCGCATTGTGCACGTTGCAGGCGCATTTGAGCCTGGTTCGTTCATCGATGTGAGGATTACAAGGGGTGCGGCGCATTACCTCGAGGGAGAGCTCGTCTGAACGTCGTCGCTCTTGTCGGCCACACCGCATCCGGCAAGTCCGACATCGCGGAGGTCGTCGCTCGAACCTTTGACGCTCAAATCCTCTCGGTGGACTCAATGCAGGTCTATCGGGGCATGGACATCGGAACCGCAAAGCCATCGGCGTCGACCCGGGAAGAGATCCCGCACCACATGGTTGACGTTGCCGATCCGATCGACGACTTTGACGTTGCCACCTTTCAGAGAATGGCTCGGTCCGTCGTCGATACAGCGTCGACCGACGGAGTGCGCCTGGTGATAGTTGGCGGCTCCGGGCTTCATTTTCGAAGCCTTGTGGATCCCTATTCGTTCAGTCCGACCGATCTCAGCATTCGGGAACGGCTAGAGGAAACGCCGGCTGATGAACTCGCCGAGCGTCTCGTGGCAATCGATTCCGACGCTCCGACAGCCATCGATCTCAGCAACCCTCGTCGGGTTGTCAGAGCGCTCGAGACCTGGGAGTTGACGGGTGTGAAACCCTCGGATCGAGCAGCGTCTGCCGAGTATCAGATGATCAAGAACTATGTGCCGTTGATACCCCATGTGTCCATCGGGTTCGATGCAGGTGACCGCGCCCACGCAATGGCGAACCGCCGGTTTGACGCGATGATGGATCGTGGTCTCCTCGACGAGGTTCGATTACTCAGTCCCGGTCTCGGAAGGGTCGCGGGTCAAGCAGTCGGGTACAAGGAGCTGGCACCGGTTGTTCGCGACGGCGCCGAGCTGACGTCCGCCGTTGAGAACGCAAAGCGAGCTACCCGTGGGTTGATCAAGCGGCAGCGCACGTTCTTCAGACGAGATCCTCGCATTCAGTGGATGCCGTGGCAGGATGACAGCACGCAGCGAGCCGCTGCGGTGACTGAGATGCTCGAAAGGACGACAGGTTGGACTTCGTAAAGGTGCAGGGTCTCGGAAACGACTTCATCGTCGTCGACGGACCCTTCGAACCAACCGCCGAAACGGTCGTCGCATGGTGTGCGCGCCGCACCGGGATCGGCGCCGATGGCGTTCTGGTCATCGAGCCGGTGGACCAGGGAACAGTTTCGATGCGTTACTGGAACGCCGATGGCGGTGAGGCAGAGATGTGCGGCAATGGTCTCCGTTGTATCGCGAGGCTCTCCTATGAGCGCGGCTGGGTGCCGCACTCCGAATTCGTTGTGCGTACCGTCGTTGGAGACCATCCCGTAACGGTGATGGGGGAGACCGTGCGCGCTTTCGTTGGAGTTCCGACGACTTACAGAACAGACACCCTCTCGATTGCTGGGATCGACTTCCACCCGGTGTCGATCGGCAATCCACACGCCGTCACGTTCGTGGACGACGTCGACGTTGCTGCTGTAAGCGAAATCGGGCCGGTCGTGGAAAACGATGCGCTCTTCCCTGACCGAACCAATGTGGAGTTTGTTGAACTGCTCGACGACAACGTCATACGATCACGAATCTGGGAGCGCGGGGTCGGTGAGACCCCCGCATCTGGCACAGGGGCCACGGCCTCTGCCTATGTCGCCCACGTGGTGAAGGATGTTGGACTACCGGTCACCGTGGTGTTGCGCGGTGGCGAGCTTCTCGTCACTTTTGATGACGACGGCGCTTGGATGCAGGGCGCCGCCGAGATCTCCTACCGGGGGACCGTAAAGCCGTAGTCGAACAGGTCAGTCGATGCGCCGCAACACAGCGACGACGACTCCAAGAAGATCGACGCCTTCAGTGAACGTCATCGGTTCATACGAGTCGTTCTCTGGATGAAGGACGATTCCTAAGTCGTTCTTCTCGAACCGCTTGACAGTTGCTTCCTCGCCGCCGACCAATGCGGCCACGATCTGGCCGTTGCGCGCGGTGTTCTGCTTCTGGACAACGACATAGTCATGATCGAAGATGCCTGCGTTGATCATGGAATCGCCGCGGATCGTCAGCATGAAGACTGGCTCTTGACCGACAAGCTCGGTCGGGAGCGGATAGACCTCTTCGATGTCCTCTTCGGCCAGGATCGGTGAGCCGGCCGCAATACTCCCGACAAGAGGAACATCGCGCACAGCTGCACGAGAGATAGGGATGGCTCCATCGACCTCTATGACCTCGATAGCCCTCGGTTTGCTCGGGTCGCGACGGATGAATCCCTCGGTAGCGAGGGTGGAGAGGTGGCTGTGGACCGTCGAGGGTGAACTCAGGCCGACCACCTCACCGATCTCGCGAACCGATGGCGGATATCCCCGGTCTGCGACCGTCGAACTGATGAGGTCGAGTATCTCTCTCTGTCTGGCCGTGAGTGTGCGTCGATCTGGCACGGGTCCTCCGTTTCGTTGCCCATGACGTTAGCGGAGTTGCGTCTCGCGACCAAACATATGTTCGACCGACGACCTGATCGATCCAGATAGCCAGAAAGGGCAGACCCGAGGTGGGGTCCAGCGCTAGATGCCGAGGATGTAGGCGACTTCCTCAGCAAAATCGGCGTATTCAGGGCACATGTACGTCACGGCCACGTTGAACGTTGTCGCGAATCCAGCGAGATCAACAGATGCGAGCCCGGCGAGCGACTCGTTCCATACGACGCGAGTCGCATAGAACGGTGACCGCCCTTGCGCGGTCAAACGTTCGAAGTCGTAACAAACCCTGTCCGCTGCGGCGAGCATGGCAGTCGGATCCGACAGGCTGCCTGAGATTCCGAGATTCTCTGCGGCCTCGACGGCGGCGGTGCGGTCTTCTGCAGTGCCATACATCGGGATCTCTGTCTCCGGTGTTGAGCCGGTTGCTGGATGTTCTTCAACAGACGATTGGTCAGCGGTTGCATTCGGTGCCGTTGTCTCAGTGGAGACCGAGGTCGGCGCATCAGCGGACTGTTCGGTTGGAGCCGACGCGCGGCCAATCATGAGCCCGAGGATGAGCGCGAGTGCGGCGCTGACCCCGGCGATGAGTGCGATGCGACCTGTAGACATGATGTGGATGGTAGGGGTGGTGCGGAAGGTTGCGGAGTTGCGCTGACCTTGTGTGACAATCAGCATTCCGGGGGACCCCACTAGTGTCCTCGGGTATCCAAAACAAGGAATCCACAGTGAGCAAAAGGACATGGCTGGTCGTCGGACTGTTGCTCTTCACGGCTGCCGGACTTGTCGTTGCGGTTGCCATCGGAGGCGGCTCTCGCCATCCCGAAGGGGAGATCACTGTCGCCTCGGCGACCCCTCCGGGTGCGACGATGGTGCTTGAGGATTCTGGCTCCTGTCACCCCGACTTTCCAGGCTGGAGCGGTCTAGGGACGTTTTCCGATGACGGCGATGCAGCAGCGTGGTTCGACGACAACTGGGGTCCGATCGTCGAGCCATGGACGTCTCGGCGTGGCGAACTGGTTTCGGCTGGAGAATGGCGCTACTACGGCAGCCTCGCCGTGCTGCTACGCGACGATCGACGTTTCGTGGTCAGAACGTTCCAAACCTTGGATCACAGCTGTCCCGGTTCCTCAGACGCGGTCTGGGGCGGGATACCGGTTTCGGCCTGGGCGTCAGGGTCGGAGAGCTGTCCTGACACGACGATTGTCACCTTTGCAGGAATCAGCTACGACCCAAAGCGCGATGCAGCCGGAGGTACAACGACTCCGACCGACACGCCGCCAAGGGGTTGGCAGCAGAGGGCGTACGCAAACGGTGGCGAAATCTCCTATCTCGATTCCGACCCAGACGAAATCGTGGTCAAGCTGCCGGACGCGACCCAGTACCAGCGATACGGTATCGCACAGTGCGTACCGGCCAAATAGCCGGTTCCTTAACTCGTCAATGCCAGCGGGAGCTGATGGTCGACGGCGTTCGAGCCGTCTGTTGAGCCATTTCCGGTTGTCAGCGTTTTGATACTTGACAGTCGAACACCTGTTCGATAGGTTGTCTCTCATGACCGAACACGTGTTCGGTTGGGATGTCCGAACGGGTTCCGATTCGAACGGATGTGGCATCGCAGGTGCGACGCCCACATGCACCCACAAAGTGTCACACCCAACCCGTACCTTCGGTACTAGGAGCTAACGCTCCGATCTGGGCACTGGGCAGATCCTTCGCAGGGTCTCCTCGGACGCTCAGAGATCAGACGAGGTACGAGGAGTGGAGACATGACATCTATCGCAGGCGCACGAATTCGGGCGCTCTCCATCATCTCCATCACGGTCGTTGTGGTGCTTCTCCTCCTCGCCTCGGCTGGTCACGCAACCTCCGAACCATCGGAGACGTTCTCCTACCGCATCAAGGGTGGAGACACGCTCTGGCAGATTGCCGCAGACTACGGACCAGATAATGCCGATCGTCGACAGGTTGTATCGGTCATCGAACAACTCAATGACCTCGACGCCGGCTCACTCCAAATCGGACAGGTCATCGAGATTCCGGGCGATGGTTCCTAGCTCGGGCTCGGCTCGTTGAGGAAGACTCCAGTTGGCGAGCACCTTCGTCGAGGTTGTAGTCACAACGGTACGATGCCGTAATGCGATGCCCCATCTGTACAACGAATGACACCCGAGTCGTCGACTCGCGCCAGGTGGAAGAGGGTGCGTCGATTCGGAGACGAAGAAGTTGCCCCCGGTGTGGCCATCGTTTCACAACATTCGAACGAGCCACCGCAGTCATCGTCATCAAGCGGGACGGACGTCGTCAGGCGTTCGACGCAACCAAGGTTCGCATGGGTGTTGAAATCACTTTGGCGGACCGTCCCGTTCCACAGGACGCCGTCGATGATCTGGTGGCAACGGTCGAGCGGGCCGCGTATACATCTCAGGGATCGATCGACGCCGAGGACATCGGGAACATCGTCCTCGAGGGTCTGCGTGACATCGATGAGGTCGGGTACCTCCGGTTCGCTTCCGTGTACAAAGAGTTCCAAGATGCAAGCGATTTCGAGCGCGAGGCAGCGTCGCTCGATGAGGGAATCAGCCCTGAATGAGCTCCGACATATTTGCTTCGAGTTCTGATGCGTACGTGACGATCCTGACGTCGAGTTCTGTTCGAGACTGACCAAGAGCGCCCCCATTGGCGGCGTTGAGGTTGAACCGCATCAGGTCGAGTTCATCGAGAAGGAAGACCGCAGCCTGCGTGTCTTCGGCTGTCAACGCAGTGAGGTACTCGGTCTGCCATAGGCCATACCGTGCGTGCGTGTCTTCGGCTCGATCTCTGACGTCGGCAAATGTTGGATCGGATGGGAGATCGGAGATGACAGCCGCGTCTGACGCGAGAGACTCAGCCAACGTGACGCTGATGGTGTTCACTGTTTCCGTCGAGGCGGAGGATGGCAGGTTCCCAGTATTCATGAGCCCTGGGATTGTGACGCGATAGATATAGGCGTTGCCAAGTCGGGTGGCGAGTTCCGTGCCTTCGGTTCCCAAAAGAGCAGTCTGTTGCTGAAGTGGGACCAAGGCGTCTATCGCACCCTTCGGGATCAGCGGCAGGACGCTGGGCAACGGCTCACTCGCGACTCGCTGCATGTCGAGTGCGAGGCTATCGAGGCGTGCAATCACCGGGATCGTGGCCGACAGAAGATCCGGCGAGGAATCGGTTGTGGTGATGACGTCAAGCGCTACTTGTGTCTCAGGGAGGTGGTTCCGGACGGCTGACGTTGCGTCGTAGTACTCCTGTCGGACGGTGACTGCCTTGGCCTCTGTTGCTCGCGGCAACCAGATGGCACCAGCACCGACGGCGACGATGAGGAGAACCAGCACGCCGATTATTGGCCACCGGAACGATCTACTCGAACGGAGCGGCCCAGAGAGTTCTGGATCCGGCGTTGGTTTGGGGGTTGCAGCGGGTGGAGGAGGAGGTTCGACTGAAGGGGGAGGGGGAGGGGCAAGGGTAGCTGTAGCAGCCAGCGCCGCAGCGGGTAGCGGAGGCGGCGATTGGGGCGCGGGGGTGCTTGGGACAGGGATGGACCCCGTGGGGGCATAGGTCGCGTTTGCCGTGCCAGGATCTCCGTCGAAGGAAGAGAGCGTGATCTGGGTCGTGCGCATCGTTGTCGTGTGCTGCACGGTCGGCACTTCGTCGGAATCCTCTGGGACATCTTCACTGGAAGGTGCGGCCTCCGAAGGATTGTCAGCGTCGACAGCTTCGGTTTGCGGACTGTCGTCGGTGGCATCATCCGGCAGATGTTCTCCGGAGGATTCGTCGGTTTCACCAGGATTCTCTCGGGTTGGCGGGGTGATAGCCTCGTTCTCCCTAGTCAGATCCGCCATCGCGTCGGCGCCGGTCGGGGCGGCTTCCGAGGCACCGACGGCTTCAAGAAACCAGTCGCCGTCGCCCTCGTTGCCGTTCCCTGGGAAATCCGTCGTCATGTGGTCCAACTCCGTGGGAGAATCCGGACATGAAGATACCTGTCGTACGCTCAGACCCACGGATTCGCATGCTCGGATCTGCACACGCCGGCGATGCCGGAGCCGATATGGCTGCCAACGAATCGGTGACAATCGCACCTGGTGCGATCGTCATCGTTGGCACAGGAATCTCGATGGCCATACCCGATGGCTACGCAGGCTTCGTGCTGCCCCGCTCCGGTTTGGCAGTCAAGCACGGGATCACGGTGGCAAATGCTCCCGGACTCATCGACTCTGGATATCGAGGCGAGCTGCGCGTCGGTCTCATCAACCACAGCAACGTTGCGTTCACCGTTGATTCTGGCGATCGAATCGCCCAGCTGGTGATCATGAAGGTCGAAAGCCCCGAGTTCGTCGAAACGGATTCTCTCGATGAGACCACCCGAGGCTCGGGCGGGTTCGGATCCACCGGTGTAACTGCGGGGGACTGACAGGTTGTGTTGCTGCCCGGCGCCAGCTAGCCGCTGGTCGCGGGTTCGCTTGCGTGAGCTCCGCGGGCGTCGAGTACGGCGTTGATTTCGGCGCCGATGATGACGGTGAGGGCTGCGAGCCAGAACCAAAGCATCAGGATGATGACGGCTCCGAGTCCCGCGTATGTCTCGTTGTATCTCCCAAACGATGCGATGTAGACAGAGAACCCGATGGATGTAATCGTCCATACGAGTGTTGCAAAGATTGCGCCGGGGAACGCCGACCGCATGCGTTGGGGACGGTCGGGTGGCACGAGGCGGTAGAGGAGGACTGACATACTTGCAAAGCCTCCGAGGATGAGGAGCCACCGGAGGTTGCCGAGCGAGATGATGACATGGTCGGTGTCGAGCGTCGAGAACCAGACTGGGATTGCTGCGATCAAGGCAATCGACATGATGCCAACGATGACTGCGGCGACAGTAAGCGCGAGCACTCGAGGTCGGGATTCAAGGGGGGATCGCTGATGCTCTTGGTTGTATGCGATCTTCACGGCTCGGACGATCGCCCTTGTGGCATTGGAGACCGTCCAGAAGAGTGCGAGGGTCGAAGCGAGGAACCCGAAGGTCAGGTGTGGATGCGATGCGTCGGAGAGAAGCCGCATTTGCTCATCAAGGAACCGTGCTGCCGCACCTGGAAGGGCGCCGAGCAGGACATCGATCTGGCGTTCAGCTTCGGCGATGTCGGTGAACAGGCCGTAGACGGAAAGCACGAGGACGATTCCGGGTAGCACGGCGAGTACTGCGTAGAACGCTACCCCAGCGGCGAGGAGGGTGGCGTTGTCGCGCTTGGCCTCGCTGGCGACCGCCGAGACGGTCGACCACATGCGGTTGACTATTGATGACAAATGTTCGACCTATCGTGGTTCGCGGTGTTGTGTGTCGTGTAGGGTCGCGCCAACTGGTCAGCTTGGCCAGTCGATGACCTGTGTACATCCCGTGACAAGAAGGCGAACACATGACAGACCTTGACCCTCAGAAGATTACGAACCTTTCGACGGGGAAGGTCGTCTTTCTCATCGTCGCGGTACCAGGCATTCTGCTCCTGCTTCTTTTGTGGGCAAGCTACAACTTCGCCCCGCTCGTCTAGTCCAGTGCTCTCGGACAATTCCGTCGTCCCACGCCTATGAGCCCAGAACTACCAACAGGGAGAGACCCATCAGTGACTGAGGACCGCAGCGCGAGTTTCGTTGAGTTGTTCTTCGATCTCGTGTTTGTATTCGGTATTACGCAGATTGCGGCCTCGATCCACGGGCACCTCGATTGGGCCACCCTCGGCAAAGCAGCCGTCGTCCTGTTGCTTCTGTGGTGGGCGTGGACACAGTTCACGTGGGCCGCAGGCAATGCGGATTTCGACGACGTTGGGCCCAGGGTGGTCATGCTTGCAGCCACCGCAACCCTGTTCATTCTCGCTACTTCGGTGCAGGGTGCCTTCGGTGCGGACGGCGAGATCTTTGCCTTGTCCTACTTCGCTGTCATGACATTGTGGGCGCTGTTCTTTCTGGCTCTCGTATGGGGCACCGACGAACTCGCGGGGTTCCTGGCGTACGCGCCTCGTGTCGTCATCGGTTCGGTGTTGGTATTGGTCGGCGGTTTTGTCGCCGACGACATCCGGATCTGGTTCTTCGCCGCAGCGGCGCTTGTGAACATCGTGGCCACCGTCGCCGCCGACAGGAATGAGTACTCGATCATCGCGAGTCACTTTGCTGAACGTCACGGCCTATTCGTGATCATCGTGCTTGGCGAGGCGCTCATCGCTGTCGGCGTGAGCACCGTGGGTGGGCAAAGCTCTCTGGCGTTCTATGTCGCGGGAGCTGCGATGCTGATCACCGTCCTTGCTATGTGGTGGTCGTACTTCGACTGGCTCTTCCAGGTTGGGGAGAAGGCTCTCAAGAGCCTGTCCGGCATCGCACAGGGGCAGTTGGCTCGCAACGCCTATTCGGTGGCTCATTATCCGCTGGTCGCCGGGGTGATCCTGTTCGCCCTTGGCACCGAGGAGTTGCTGCTACATCCCGATGCGTCGCTCGATACCGCAGCGAGATGGGCCTTCATCGGCGGTCTGATTCTGTTTCTGGCGTCGGAATCGGTCATGGCTCGCCTGTTCACCCAGAAGGTTGCATGGGAGCGAGTCCTGGCGATCCTCGCTCTTGGAGTCGTCGGCTTCGTCCTCGGCGACCTGGATGCCGCGGCCATAGGAGTGATTGCCTGCGCGATTGTCGTGCTTACGCTCGGTGTTGAGACAGTCCGGCACAGCGACGAACTTCGACGTTTGCGAACCGCGTCCGACTAGTCCACGGCGGACATCGCCAGCCCAGTGATCTGATCTACTCGCCGCAGCCGATTCCACCCTGAACCGAGGTCACGAGATCGTCGGCAGCTTCGCCAGTCAGGCTTCCGGAGAGAACCTCGAAGTCAGTGCCGGACTCGACGAGGTACACCTTTTGGTTCTGGATGAACGGGCTGTCCAGGATCTGCACCTCGGGGTACAGCGCCTGGAGCTCGGCGACCGACGTCCCGACAGTGAGGTCGGGCGGGCTGACGGGTACATCAAGCACCCCGTTGTAGTTGAACGAGAAGAACTGCTCGTCTCCGGTTCCGAAGAAGTCTGCGTCGGTGAAGAGCGCTCGGAAGTCGAATGGTGCATCGCCATACTGGATAAACCGAATGTGTTCACCGGGACAGATGGGTTCTACGATCCACCCGCTGTCCTGTGTCGGCGGGCCAAAGAGCGGTTCGAGCGCGGTCTGGACCTCGGAGGGGGTCGCTCCGAAGTCAACGACGCCGTAGCCATCAACGAAGAAGCCAAACGCGGGGGCCGGGATGGTGGTGGTCGTCGATGGGGCGATGGTCGTGGTGGTTGTCGGTGGGACCGTGGTTGTGGTGGTTGTCGGTGGGACCGTGGTTGTGGTGGTCGTTGGTGCGAGGGTGGTCGACGACAGAGCAACAACGGTCGTGGTCGTCGAGGCCGGATCGTCCGATCTGAGGGCATTCCACCCGAGTACCAACAGCAGAATCGCTCCTGCGGCGACAGCCGCTCCGATGACTAGTGGTCGTTGCATGCGGGTCCCTTTCGAAGTTCTCCTGAGACACTATTGCATCGTGGATCGAAATGGGGGACGAATGTGACAGGCCGGCTGAGCACAGCTATTCGGAGGCGTCTCGTCGCCGGAGGACGTGGGTGCAAAGGCGTTCTCACGGGGTCCGGCGAACGGGTGATATTGCTGCGTAGTCTGTACCATGCCGTGCATCGCGGACGTAGCTCAGCTGGTAGAGCGCAACCTTGCCAAGGTTGAGGTCGCCGGTTCGAACCCGGTCGTCCGCTCCAGGGAAAGGCGGTCGCCGTGACCGCCTTTCTTGTTCGGCGACGTGGCCGAGTGGCTAGGCAAGGGTCTGCAAAACCCTGTACGCGGGTTCGAGTCCCGCCGTCGCCTCGAAGTTCACCCAATGCTGTGATGTTCCATCCGCATGACTAGAGTCGCCAACGACGCCGCAAAGGAAGACTGATGGACGACAACGCCGATACAGCAGAGTTCGAGGCCGTGGACGAAGCTCCAAAGCCAAAATTCGGCAAGCAGCAGATCATCGCGACGGCCATCACCCTCATCGTCTTGGTGATTGTTTTCGTAGTCGTATTACCGCAGTTCGGCGACTACAGCGAAGCATGGAAGGCCATCCAGAACATGGAGGCCTACCAAATCGGGTTGATTCTCATTGCAACGGTTGGGCTGATCATCATCTATGTGACGCCATATCTTGCAGCGTTGCCCGGCCTTCGCTTCAAACCTGCGTTCTACACACGTCAGACGTCGTTCATGATCAGCAACGTGATCCCAGGCGGAGGTGCTTGGGGCCTAGCTGTCCAATTCGGCATGCTCTCGACCTACGGCGTTCGCGCTGCACCGGCAACGGCCACGATCGGGATCACAAGTGTGTGGAACACCCTCGTGACTCTTTCGCTACCCGTCGTCGCGTTGACAGCCCTCGCCGTCACGGGACAAAGCACTTCAGATCAGCTCCTCGCGACGGCGATTGCATTCGTGGTTGTCGTTCTGATGATTGGGCTGTTCGTGCTGATACTTCGTAGCGAAGAGTACGCTCGCAAGGTCGGGCGCTTCGGGAACAAGCTGATAGCTGCTGCTGGGAAGTTGATTCGGCGAGACCTCGATATCGACGCTGTCGATGCGATTGTTGAGTTCCGCAGGTCGATTGTTGATGTCGTCCTTGACCGTTGGTTCCTCATCACCATCTCCAACGTCGGACAGCAGCTGGCACAGTTCTTCATTCTGTATCTGGCAGTCGTGGCACTACAGGGTGGATTCGACGGTCCCGTCACCCTGGGAGAGGCTTTCGCCGCCTTCTCCTTCGGTCGGCTTGCCACGTTCATTCCGGTTCCGCCGGGAGGCCTGGGGACAACGGATGCCATCATCAACGCCATGCTCACGAGCTTCGGAATGCCGAACAATGACGCCCTCGCAGCAACGCTTGTGTGGCGTGCGATGACATACTTCCCACAGGTAATCATCGGCACGATCACCATGCTCCTTTGGCGGCGTGATCGCAACAAGGCGACGCAGGCGGCAACGTAGGCCTCAACTGCATCGTTGCGGTTTCGGCTGACCCGCCGCTATCTTCCGAATCCCGAAAGGGCGATTAGCTCAGCGGCAGAGCACTGCCTCGACACGGCAGGGGTCACTGGTTCAAATCCAGTATCGCCCACGTACAGGAACCCTTGCG
>Ga0070726_10001566_pt1 | contig 22726 bp, 18 predicted proteins | sample tdAd471_FD_67275 | JGI IMG/M metagenome (GOLD analysis project Ga0070726, IMG submission 67275) | Marine sediment microbial communities from the Atlantic coast under amendment with organic carbon and nitrate - tdAd47.1 | ecosystem: Environmental > Aquatic > Marine > Coastal > Sediment | place... | reverse complement strand
TAGACCTTGGAGGCGTCGTCCGTCCAGGGCGACCCCACCGCTCGCACGTCGTGGTCGCCGTCGAGGGAGCCAACCACGTCGGCGCGGGTTTGGGGGTCGTCCGAAATCACCACGATGCGAGCCATGTCCAAGGCCTCCTGCGGGTACCTCTTCGGCCAGCCCTCCACCCGCCTTGAGGGCGAAAGTTTCTTTACTCCAAAGGACTTACACCCCAGCTTGGCCCACGATCAGGGTTTACATCTGCGACCCATCCGCTGCTGGCACGCGCTCCCCGGGGCTGCCGCGAGGACTGCGCTATCGTGGGAGGCATGCGTTGGCTCATCCTCCCCTGCCTGCTCGTCGCCTCCACCGCCTGGGCCGCTCCCGACAAGGCCACCCTCCGCGGGCAGGTCGACGCCTTCGCCGAGCTCCACGACCGCTATCAGGGCTTGCTGGGCCGGCGGACCGAGCTCAAGCAGCGAGTCGACGCCCTCGACGCCACCTTGCGCGAGCTCGCCGCCGACGGGTCCGCCGACCCCCAGCGGGCGGCCGAGCTGGCCGCCGAGCACGAGTCCGCCCAGGCCGCCTACGCCGAGTTCGAGCGCCCGCGCAGCGAGCTGTGGAAGACGCGGATCGAGCTCGAGGGCGCCGGGGGCAAGCTCGAGCTGGCGCTGACCGCCGCCCTCGAGGCCGGCGAGGACCCCGAGCTGCGCCTCTGGCGGGGGGAGCTCTTCGCGCGCCTCGAGCGCTACGCCGCCGCGCTGCCCGACGCCCAGGCCGCGGCCTTCGCCCGCCCCGAGGACCCGCGGGCGCTGGTGCTCCTCGGGCGCTGCGCCGTGGTGCAGAACCGCTTCAAGGACGCCGAGGGCCTGTTCGGCGAGGCGGTCCGCCGCCAGCCGACCGCTGAGGTCTGGGCCCTGCTCGCCGTGGCCCGCTACTGCCGCAACCGCTTCCGGGCTGCGCGGGAGGCCTTCGCTAACGCCGAGCCCGCCGACGTGCCGCCGCGGCTCCTGCGCCGCTGCCAGGCGCTGCTCGAGCCCGGGGCCCTCGCGACCCTCGAGGTCGCCTGGGCCGAGGAGCAGAAACTGCGCGAGACCCCCGGCCCGCGGATCGCGCTGAGCCTCGGCGAGCGCGAGGTGGTGATCGAGCTCTTCGCCGACGCTGCCCCCCAGCCGGTGGCCAAGCTCCTCGAGCGGGTGCGTGCCGGCAAGCTCGGCGACGCGCCGGTGCAGCGGGTGCTGACCAACCTCGCGGTGTTCGTCGGCGCGACCGTGCGCCGCGACCCCAGCCAGGAGGTCGCCGCCGACCCGGCCCTCCCCCGCCGCCACCACTTCCGCGGGAGCGTGTCCCTCGAGCACCGCGGCGACGACGCCGTGGGCTACGGCCCAGGCCTGGTGATCGCGCTGACGCCCGCCCCGCGGCTCGACGCCCGGCACCTGGTCGTGGGCCGGGTGGTCTCGGGCCAGGCCGCCTGGGACGCAGCTCAGGAGGGCCAGCGGATCACCGCCGCGCGGGTCGTCGAGTAGCGGCGCAGGGCCCTACTTGGCGGCTGGTGGGACGACGGCCCAGCCGTCCCCAGCCGGTCGCAGCGAAACCGTGACGTCTTCGCTCGCCGACTGGCCGCTGCCAGGCTCGTAGTCGATGCGAAAGGAGAGGTCGTAGGTCACGACATCCGTGAAGGTCGCCTGCTGCGTCTCGAGCACGAAGGTCTTCGAGGCCAGGGAATCGACAGCCCCCTGGCCACGCGCGCTCGCGCCGAGCAAGGTCAGGCGCTCGATCGGTTGTCCGCTCAGCGGGGTCGTGAGTGAGTAGGCCACCAGGGCGCCGTCCTTCTCGTCGATATCGAGGGAGCCGGTCGTGCCACCCGACGTGATCCAGGCGCGGGCGGCCTGCTCCGCCTCTGCCTCGCTGGATCCGGTTGAGGCCGGACAGCCACAGAGACCGAGGCACACCAGCGCAGCCAGGCTCAGGAGCGGGTTCGTGGTGCGGCGTGGGAGCCCTCGAATCATGGTCGTTTCCTTTGGCGGCGGGTTCAGAGCCGCGCGTGCAGGATCGCGCACGTGCCGTGCCAACGCGCAGGTCGGGTGGCTGGGTGGGGTATGGCGGAAATCCTGGCGAGATCTGGGAACCCTGCCTCCGGCGTGGTCAGTGTCGGCGACCGGACCCCTCCCCAGGAGTTCCCGCGCACCTAAACTGGGGGCATGTGGTACGCCTACTTCGACCCCCTGTATTGGATCCTGATCCTCGTCGGCGGCGGGCTGAGCCTCGGGGCCAGCCTGCTGGTCAAGGGCACGTTCAGCGCCTACAGCAACACCGCGAGCCGCACCGGTATGACCGGGGCCCAGGTCGCCCAGCAGATCCTGCGCGCCAACGAGATCCCCGACGTGCGGGTCGAACCGGTGTCGGGCTCGTTGACCGATCACTACGACCCGCGCTCGAAGACGCTGCGCTTGTCGGAGAGCGTCTACGGCTCGAACAGCCTCTCGGCCCTCGGGGTGGCCGCCCACGAGGTCGGGCACGCGATCCAGCACGCCAACGGCTACGCCCCCCTCGGGTTGCGCTCGGCGTGGGTGCCGGTGGCCAACGTCGGCGGCGGGTTGTCGATGATCGTGATTCTGATCGCGTTCATGGCGGGCGGCGTGCAGAGCACCTTCGGCACCGCCGCGGCCTGGATCGGGATCGGGCTGATGGGCACCACGACCCTGTTCACGCTCTTGACCCTCCCGGTGGAGTTCGACGCCAGTCGGCGCGCGCTCAAGACCCTGCGCGAGGGGGGAATCCTCGACCCCGAGGAGCTGGGCGCCGCGCGCAAGGTGCTGATGGCCGCGGCGTTGACCTACGTCGCCGCCTTCGTGACCTCGGCGCTGATGCTCCTCTATTACGCCTACCGCCTGGGCCTTCTCGGCGGCCAGCGCCGCGACTAGGCAGATAGACTCGCCACCTCGAGGAGGAGGCGAGCCCTGCGCGGCTACCTGGGGATCACCGCGCACTAGCGAGGGTCAGCCACCCAGCTTACCGGAGAGGGGCCCGGAGGCGCCAACGGTCGCCACGCGAAAGCCCGGGAGGGCATGGCGCTCAACGGCGGACCGTCGACGTCGCCGCAGGGTGCAGCGGATCTAGCCCTCGGCCACCTTCAGCGCCAGCGCCGTCAGCAGGTCCTCCTGGGTGACGATCCCTACGAGCTCGTGCCCGCGCTCGTCGGTGACCGGCAGCGCGCTCAGCCTCTCGGCGCGCAGGGTCTGGGCGGCCTCGTGCAGGGTCAAGTCTGGCGTCGCGGTCACCAACGGGGCGCGGTGCATCAGGTCCTTGGCGAGCAGCGACCCGCTGGCCTGGGCGACGTCGTCTCGTCGCGCGAGCTCACGCACCAGGTCGCGGCTGGAGACGATCCCCGCGATCGCGTTCAAGGGCAGGCGGTCGGCGAGGGTTCGCTCGCTGCTCACCTGGTCGGGGCGCACGACGAGCAGGTGGTGGATCCCCCGCGCGTCCATCAGCTTGAGCAGCTCGGCGAAGGTCGCGTCGGGGGCGACCCACACCAGGGTCGTGTTCATGTAGGCGTCGATGCGCGTGGGCGTGTTCAGGACTCCTCCTCGACCCAGTCGGCACAACCTCAGGCGGACGTGGGGCTGGGTAGCGTGGACTCGGGACCCACAGGATACCCGCAAGCCCGCCTGGACCGTGTTGGCCCTAACGAGGAGGGCCGCCTGAAGGTCACTGGCGTCGTCGTCGGCCAAGGGCGTCCAGCTTGGTCAGGCGTGGGGACCGGTCGACGCGGCTCGGCTGGATTCAGCGTTGACGGGCCCCGCCCCTCCAGCTGCGGTTGCGCCGGCCCCTGGCTTGCCTTCACGGGGGAAGGCAGGCAGGAAAGGACGCCTCACATGACCGATCGAATCCCAACCGCATGCGAGACCTGCGGGGTCGACCACGATCCCGACCACCTCCCGACCGACGGCGTGTGCCTGGCGCAAGGCTGCGGAGGCAGGCTGGTGGTGCAGCACGAGCGCCTCGACCTGCTCCCCGTGCTCCTGGGCGGGCTGAGCCTGATGGCCTGCGAACTGGCGAGGAAGGCCTACCTGCAGGAGGTCGCGATTCCCTGGATCCCCTGCTCGCTGGTCGCGGCGAGCCTGGCGCTCGCGGGACTGTCCGTGGGTTGGGTGCGACCTCGGACCCGGCTCACCTGGAGCTTTCGGGCCGTGTGTCTGCTCGGGCTGGGCATGGCCTACCCGCCGGCCGTCGTGCCAGCGCTGGGGGTCTTCTTCGTGGCGGTGGTCGTGCCCTCCGCCCTGGGTCGCCGGCGGCTCCAGGCGGGCCCTGCCTCCTAGGCTCCGACCTCCTTCACCACCTCGCGCACGCGCTCCGCGTCAACGGGCTGGCGCCAGTCGCCCTCGCACTTGAGGTAGCTGCCGACGATCAGCGCGTCGGCTTCGCGGGCGAGCTTGGCCGCGTCCTCGGGGGTGACGCCGGAGCCGACGACCACCGGGAGGTTCCCGGCCTTGGCGGCGCGCACGTCGCCGACCGCGGTCGGCTCGCCGGTGTGGCGGCCGGTGATCACGAGGGCGTCGGCGCCGCAGAAGGCGTGGCCGCGGGCGAGGTCGGCGACGGACATGTCCCCGGTGATCGCGTGGGCGGCGTGCTTCTTCTGCACGTCGGCCCACACTTGCACCTCGGCGCCGAGGTGCGCGCGGGTGCGCAGGAGCTCCGCGGCGCTGGCCTCCAGCCAGCCCTCGTCAGCGACGTGGGCGTAGGCGAAGGCCTCGGCGCGAATGAAGCTCGCACCCGCCGCGACGGCGGCGGCGAGGGCCTCCTGGTTGGCGCCGGCGAGGAGCTGGACCCCGGTGGGCAGCCCCAGCTTGACCACCTCGCGGGTGATCACGGCGGCGGCCGCCACGCCGGCCAGGTTCAGCTTGCCGCGCTCGTAGGGGACGTCCCCCATGTTCTCCACGATCAGCGCGTCGACGCCGCCCTCCTGGAGGGCGCGGGCGTCGGCTACCGCCTGAGCGAGGACCGCGTCGAGGTCACGGCCCCAGCCGGGGCTACCAGGGAGGGGGCGCAGGTGGACCATACCCACCACCGCGCAGCGCTCGAGTCCGAACATAGAGTCCTCCTGCTCTGCCGATTTCATGCTGTGCACCCTCCGAACGCAAGCGTTCAGCGGGACGAACCGTGGGGCGCAACCGTATCCGCCGTGTACGGTGCCGCACGCGGGCGGGCGACTTCGACTGGCGCGTGGGTTGCGGATCGCACACGCTGGAAGCCAACGCAGGAGGAGTCGAGGTGAGCGCCGGAGAACGGTTGTGTGCGATCTGCGAGTCGGTCTACTCCCCCGGGCACGTGCCCGCGGACGGCCGCTGCACCGAGCCCCGCTGCTTCGGGACCCTCGTCAGCCACAGCGGCCCCCTGGAGTGGTTCAGCCTGCTGTGCGGGGTGGCGAGCGTGATCGCGGGGTCGCTCGCCTTCGCCAGCTACATGGAGTACCTCCAGCTCCCCTGGCGCTCGTGCTCGATCGCGGCCGCCTGCACCGCGGGGGTCGGCCTGCTCACGAGCTTCCTCCGCCAGACCCGGATCAGCCACTGGACCCGCGGCGTGAGCGCGCTGGCGGTGGGGCTGATCTACCCGCCCTTCGTGCTCCTGACCCTGATCCTGTTCGGGATCGGGGTCGCGATCGCGGTCGCCGGCGTCTCCGGCGGCGAGGGCGGCGGCACCTACGGCGAGTACGTCTAGCGCGCGACCCCGTGGGATACTCGCTCCCATGAGGCGCTGGGTGTGGCTGTGGGGGATCGGAGTGCTGGCGGGCTGCGCCACGCCGCCCTCGGTGTTCCCCCGCTTCGAGCAGCCCCCCACCGACGCGCAGGTGGTCGAGGTCCTCGCCCAGCGCACCGCGCTCCCGGGCTACGCCGGGATCGTGGCCATGGACTACCGCGACCCCGAGGTCGAGGGCAGCCTGGAGGCGGTGGTCAACTGGCGGCCGCAGCACCTGCGGGTCACCGCCTACAAGGGGCTGGTGGTCACCGACTACGACGTGTTCGACCTGCTGCTCGTGCCCGCGGGCTACGCCCTGCGCTACCTCGACGAGGAGCGCGAGGACGCGCTGGTTCGCGGGACGTTGGCCGAGTTCACCCGGGAGCGCCCGCGGCAGGCGAGCTTTTACTGGGTCGGTGAGGCGCTCCTGCTCCCCGGGCGGACGACCGGGGAGGTCGAGGTCCGCCGGCCCGACGACGACTGGATCGAGGTTACGGGGGCCCTGCTCAGCGGGGCCCGGGTCACGTATCGCCTGGAAGCGGAGACCCTCGCCGTGCGCGAGGCGGCGATCGCGGTCCCGGGCGGGCGGACGCTGGATGTGGAGTATCGCGACTACGAGAAGGTGGGCGAGGCCTTCCTCCCCCAGGCGATCTCCCTGCGCGACGCGAGCCTGAAGGTCACCGTCGAGGTCGAGGTCGACGAGGGCGAGCCCACGAGCGACTTCCCCGACTACGTGTTCGACCTCGACGACGTGGGCCGCGAGTGACGCGCTGGCTGCTGGCGCTGGCCGCGATCGCGGTCTCCGGGCTCGCGCTGGCGCAGCTCGAGATCGAAGCCGACGTGACTCAGCTCCTGGCGACCCCCGCCGCGGACGCGCTGCACACCGCCGAAGACGTGTTCGGGCTCGGCGAGCGGGTGGTGATCCTGGTCGAGGCCCCGGAGCCCGGGCGCGAGGCCGACCTCCTCCGCTGCGGGCGCGAGCTGGTCGCCCGGCTGCAGGCCGATCCCGCGATCGCCTCGGCCACCGACGGGCTGGGGGCCTCACCGGACGCCTTCGTGGACGCGCTGCTCTTGCCCTACGGTCCGCTGGCTGCCGAACCCGGGGAGCTCGAGGCGCTGCTCAGCCCGGCGGGGCTACGCGAGCGGCTGGAGCAGCAACTCGAGCGGCTGGCGCTGTTGGGGGCGGGGGAGACCGAGCAGTGGGTCGAGCGCGACCCCCTGGACCTGCACCGCTTCCTCGTGCGGCGTTGGCGCAGCCTCTCGGGGGCCTACGCGATCCGCCCGGGACGCCGCGAGCTGCTCGACACCGAAGGGCGCGCGTTGTTGGTGCTGGCCAAGGGTGCCCGGGGCAGCGGCGAGGCCGGGGCGGCGCGGGAGGTCGTCGCCGCGGTCGAGCGCGCGCGGACGGCGGTGCTCGCCGAGGAGTGGGCGGCCGGGCTCGAGGTCGGCGCCACCGGGGGCTACCACCTGGCGGAGGAGAGCGCGCGGGTGATCCAGCGCGACCTGATCGTGAGCCTCTCGACGTCGATCCTGTTGGCGGCCTTGCTCCTCGCCTGGGGGCTGCGCCTCCCGCCGTGGTCGATCGTGGGGCTGATGCTCCCGACCCTCTGGGGGACCACGGTGGGGGTGGGGGTGTTCGCGCTGACTCGCTCCAGCGCCTCGGTGGTGGCCTTTGGCTGCACGAGCGTGCTGATCGGGTTGGGGGTCGACTTCACGATTCACCTGACCGCCACGGCCCAGTCGGCGCGGGCGTTGGGCTTCGACGGGCCGCTGGCCGCCCACGACGCGCGTCAACGCACGGCCGGCGCGCTGGTGCTGGCGACGCTGACCTCGGCCAGCGCCTTCGCCGCCTTCGCCGTGGCCGAGCAAGGCTTCCTCCGCGAAATGGGCTGGCTGACCCTCTGCGGGTTGGCGACCTGCCTGCTGGGAGCGCTGTGGCTGGCCCCCCCGCTGATCGGCGGGATGCTGCGCCGGCCCTCGAGCTCGGCTCCACGCGGCGCCTGGCTCGACCGGATCGCCCGCGGCTGCGCGACCCGGCGGGGGACGGTGCTCGCCGTGACCGCGTTGGCCAGCCTCGGGGTCGTGGCCTTGCTCGTGGCGCGGCCGCCCCAGCTCGAGGACGACCTGCGGCGGATCCACGCGGCAGGCTCCCAGCCCCTGGCGGTGCAGGAGCGGGTCTCGGAGACCTTCGGCGGGACCCAGGACGCGGTGTTGATCCTGCTCGAGGCGCCGAGCGAAGCCGAGGTCGTGGAGCTGGCTCAGCGGCTGGAGGCCCCGTTGCTGAAGCGGATCGAAGGCGGCGAGCTGCGGGCGCGGATCTCGGTCGCGGCCTTGCTCCCGCCGCGGGAGGACCAGGCGCGCGCGCGGGAGGTGCTCGCCGCGCACCCGCACCTGGGGCGGGACCTGCTGGCGGCCCTCGACGGCGTGGGCTTCGACCCCGCGCTGTTCGGCGACTACGCCGCGCGCCTGGGGCGGGCGGCTACGGCGCCGACGTTGACCCCCGCCGAGCTGCGCGAGGCGGGGTTGGGGGCGTTGGTCGACGACCTCGTGCAGGAGTCGGGCGGCCGGGCCTACGCCGCGGTGCAGGTGTTCCCCGCCGAGGGGCTGTGGGCTGGAGCGGCTCGCGACCAGGCCGCGCGCGAGCTGCGCGCGGTGCTCGCCGAGGCGGGGGTCGCGGGGAAGCTGACCGGCATGCCCCTCGTCTCGGCCGAGGCCGCCGACGCCGTGGCCAGCGACTTCCTCCGGATCTGCCTGTTGACCGCGGGCTGCGTGCTGCTGCTGCTGGTGCTCCGCTTTCGCCGGCCGCTGCGCGTGCTGTGCGTGTTGACCCCGGCGGCCTTGAGCGTGCTCTGGACCGCCGGGCTGTTCTCGCTGGCCGGGGAGCGGCTGAACTTGATGAACCTCGGGGTGTTGCCGATGGTCCTCGCGTTGGGGATCGACGACGGGATCCACCTCACGCACCGGCACCTCGAGGGCGACGGGGTGGGCAGCGCGCGCTTCAAGGCGACGTTGCTCGGCGTGCTCCTGACCTCGCTGACGACGATGCTCACCTTCGGCAGCCTGGCGCTCTCGGAGAACCGCGGGATCGCCTCGGTGGGGCGGCTGACGCTCTGCGGGATCCTCCTCGCGTTGGTCGCCTCGGTGACGGTACTCCCGGCGCTGCTTGCGTTTGCGCGGGACCCGGGGGTGAATTCGGGGACCGGCTCGCGCGACCTACCCGGTGCCGGTGAGGGGGGCTTAGGATCGGGCCTATGAAGATCGTGTTTGGCCTGCTGTGCGCATTGAGCGTGAGCTGGACGCTGGCGGACGAGGGGGTCAGCGCCGAGGCGCGCGCGTTCCTCGCCGACTGGAGCGCAGCCATGGCCGACGTGCGCTCGCTGCGAGTGCGCTTCAAGCAGACCAAGACGCTGCGCCTGTTGCGCAAGCCGCGGGTCAGCGAGGGGCTGACGGTGCTCAAGGGCGAGCGGCTGCACATGACCGTGACCCGCGGCGGGCAGCCCGAGATCGAGCTGGCGGTGGGGGGCGGCGAGGCCCGGCTCTACTACCCCAAGCGCAAGACGGTCGAGGTCTACGCCCTCGACGGCGGGCCGCCGCCGGAGAGCCCGTTTCCCTTGTTCTCGGGGGACGTGGCGCAGCTGGCGGAGACCCACGCCCTGGAGTTGACCCGCACCCCGGGCGAGCTCGACCAGCTGGTGATGGTCCCCAAGGACCCGGAGAGCAAGACCGCGAGGGTGGTGATGCGTTTCCGCGAGTTCAAGGTGGTGGAGGTCGAGCAGACCACGCGCCGGGGCGACACGGTCAAGATCGAGGTCAGCGAGTTCGCCGTCAACGCCGAGGTCGCCGAGGGCGAGCTCGAGCTCGAGCTGCCGGACGACGTGAAGGTGGTCGAAGGCGTCAGCGGACGCGGGGGGAAGCAATGAACCGACTCGTGAGCGTTGCCCTGGTGCTCGCGGCCTGCGGCGGCTTGGCCCAGGCAGGTGGGCTGAAGGAGTACAGCACCAAGCACTACACGATCCTCACCGACATGAACTCCCAGGAGGTGCGCCAGCTGCGCCACTTCGTCGAGGCCATGTACAAGAGCTACAAGCGGACCTTCAAGGGCGACCTGCTGCGGGAGAACTACGCCCCGGTGGTGCGCGTCTACCGCGAGCAGGCCGACTACAACGCCTACGGCGCCGCGGACAAGGAGGTCAGCTTCAACGCCAACTGGCGCGGCTACTTCTGCCGCGACCGGGTGGAGCTGGTCAGTTACCGCGGGCGTGACCTGCCCGACCTGTTCTCGATCCTCAGCCACGAGGGGCTGCACCAGTTCCTCTACGGCTACGGGGTCCCGCCGGAGGCCGAGAACTACCCCAACTGGTTCGAGGAGGGGCTGGCCGAGTGGTTCCGCACCGGGCGCACGAAGGGCTCGAACCTGATCCAGAGCACGCTGACGTATCACGTCGAGCGCGTGCGGCGCGCGATTCGAGAGGACTGGGTGTGGACCCTGGAGCAGATCCTCGAGTGCGACCCGGCGAAGCTCGACGACCCGGACCGCTTCGACGCGTTCTACGCCCACGCCTACTTGCTGATGGACCTGATCTGCACCCGCGAGCCCACGATCGTGAAGCAGATCTACCAGCTCAAGAAGCAGGGCAAGGCGAACGACGAGATCATGGCCGAGGTGCTGGGCACCGCCGAGAAGCGCCAGCGGCTCTACCAGGCCTTCCTCGAGCACGTGAAGACGAAGAAGTAGGGCGCGTGCCTCTCGCCTCCTGAAACCTGGCGCCTGAGGAAACTAGTTGTTTCCTGGGCGGTCCAGGGCGACGACGGTGACTTCCTGCTGGGCGCCGGGCTCGAGGTAGACGTTCTCGCTGCCGGTGACGCGGAAGGACTTGCCTTCCTCGTAGCGGGTGTCGACGTCGATGGTGTAGAGCCCGGGGGTCAGCTCGGAGAAGAGCTGGCCGTCCTGGAACGAGCTACGGGTGTCGAGGTCGTAGCTCTGGCCCGCGGTGGCCACGGTTCCGGTGGCGCCCACCGCTCGCCGGCTGACCGTCGACCACACGATCACCTGCAGGCGCGAGGTGGCCGCGGGGGGCTGGGTCTGGGCCACGGCTCCTCCCCCGGCGTCGGGGCTGCTGCAGCCAGCGGCGAGCAGGATGGAGAGGGCGAGGAGGAGACGGGACACGAGCATGCCCCCAGCCTAGCGCAAGCAACGTGCCGCGTCTAACCCGCTCCCGCCTCGTGCAAACGTCAGGCAAACCGTCAAATAGTTGGGCGGGATGGATAATTCGTCCCAACGGAAGGAGGGCTCGTGAGGCGCGTGGGGGGACTGGTGTGGGCGGCGTTGGCCCTGGCTCCGTTGGCGGGGGCGGTGGAGGTCGACCTCCCCCGCTACCCTTCGCTGAGCCCAGACGGATCGCAGCTGGTGTTCTCCTGGCGGGGCGACCTGTGGAAGGTCGGCAGCCGGGGTGGGCGGGCGGAGCGCCTGACTCGGGACGCGGCCAGCGACCTGCGCTCGGCTTGGAGTCCCGACGGGAGCCAGATCGCCTTCGACTCCGAGCGCAGCGGCGCCTTGAACCTGTGGGTCATGCAGGCCGACGGCTCGGGGCTGCGGCAGGTGACCCACAGCGACGCCTGGGTGGTGCTCACCGGCTGGGACCCAGCGGGGACGCACCTCCTGGCCACCGGGCGCTTCGAGGGCGACGTCTACCGCTCGAACCGCCCGTATCGGGTCGCGGTCGCGGGCGGCCCGCTGACCCGGCTGATCGACGCCTACGGCACCTCGCCCCAGCTGAGCCCCGACGGCACGCTGCTCGCCTTCGTGCGTGGGGCCTCGAGCTGGACCCGGCGACACTACCGCGGCCCCGACGCGCGGGAGGTGTGGCTCTACGAGCTCACCACCCAGCGCTTTCGTCGGTTGACCGCCTGGCCGGGCAACGACGGGCGCCCGCGCTGGTTGGGGGCGAGGACCCTCGCGTTCCTCTCCGACCGCGACGGGACCGCCAACGTGTGGGTCCAGGACGTGACCCAGGGCGAGGCGCGGCAGGCGACCCGCTTTGCCGACGCAGACGTGACGACCTTCGACGTGGCCCGCGACGGGAGCTGGGCGGTGGCGGTCAGCTGGGACGGCCTCTACGGCTGGGACCCACGCGACCCCGGCGCGACCCCGGTCCGGCTGCAGGTCAGCGCGGCGGAGGACGGGCCGCCGCGGATGAAGCGCGTCGACGTGGGGGGCGAGGTGAGCGAGGTCGCGCTGCACCCCAGCGGGGGCGCGGTGGCCCTCGTCGCCTACGGGCGGGTGTTCGTGCGCGGGCTGGGGGACCACGACGACCCGGTGCTCGTCAGTCCGGGGCCCGACCGGGCCGGGGGGGTCCGCTGGTCGCCCGACGGGGTCTGGCTCTACTTCACCAGCGACCGCGACGGGAGCGACTCGATCTACCGGGCCCGGGTCACCCGCGCCCGACGGGACGTGCTCGAGGCGTATCGCGAGCACGTCCCCGAGGCGACGCCCTTCGAGCTCGAGGGGGAGGAGCCCCCCGAGGAGGGCGCCGAGGAGCCCGCCGAGCCGACGGGGGAGGAGTTCGCCGAGCGTTGGCGCACGGCGCTCTCGCTGGAGGTCGAGGGGCTGATCGTGGGCCCGACCCAAGACCGCGAGCCTTCGCCGGGGCCCCGCGGGCGCTGGCTGGCGTTTCGCCGCGGGCGGGGCGACCTGGTGCTTCGCGACCTGAACCTCGCCGCCGGCGAGCCCGGCGCCGAGCGCGTGCTGGTCGCCAACTGGGACCGCAGCCTGAACTGGGCCTGGAGCCCAGACGGGCGGCACCTGGCCTACTCGACCCAGGACCGCGCCTTCAACTCCGACGTCTTCGTGGTGCCCGTCGACGGCTCGGCGCCCGCGGTCAACGTCTCGATGCACCCCAACGACGACTACGCGCCGAGCTGGAGCCCTGACGGCAAGACCCTCGCCTTCCTCTCCTCGCGCGACGCCGACGAGGCCGACGTATGGCGGGTGCACCTCGACCGGCGGCTGGACGGCATGACCGCCGCCGAGACCGAGGCCTACCACGATGGGCTGGGGAAGCTCGAGCTGGCCCCGCCGTCCGTGGCCGAGGTCCAGAGCGCGATGGTCGCAGCACCGGACACCCAGGCGCGGGCGCTGGACCTCGACGACGCCTACCTGCGGCTGGAGCGGATCACGGAGTGGCGCGGCGACGAGAGCGACCTGGCCCTGCTGCCGAGCGGAATGCTCGTCTCCGAAGGCGGGGTCGAGGCGCGCACGCTCTACCACGTGGATCACGCGGGCAAGCGCACGGCGCTGGGCACCGACGCCCGGCTGGCGGCGCTCTCCTGGGACCGGACCACGGCGCTCGCGATCACGCGTGGGCGCGTGTCGCAGGGCAAGGCCGCCGGGGGGAGCCTCGAGCGGATTCCCTTCGCCGCCGAGCTCGACGTCGACCGGGTGGCGGAGTCGAGTCAGAAGTTCCGCGAGGCCGCGCGGGTGTTGGGGGAGGTCTTCTACCACCCGACGTTGAAGGGCCTGGACTGGGCTGCGCTCAGCGAGCGCTACCACGCCCTCGCGGTGCGGGCGCGGACCGCCAACGAGTTCAGCGAGGTGGCCAACCGCTTCATTGGGGAGCTCAACGCCTCGCACCTGGGGATTCGCCCCCCCTCCGAGCGGCCAGAGACCTTCGAGCCCAACGGGCGGCTGGGGGTCGACGTGCGCGAGGAGCCGAGCGGGGCGTTGGTGACCCGGGTCCTCGACCAGGGGCCGGCAGCGACCGCGCCCACGCCGCTGAAGGTCGGGGACCGGATCGTGGCCGTGCGCGGCGCGGCGTGGCTCGCGACCGATTCCCTCGAGGCGCGGCTGCGCGGACGGGTGGGCAAGGAGACCCTGCTCGAGGTGCTTCGCCCGCGGGAGGGCGAGGAGCCGCTGCGGCTGGAGGTGCTCGTGACCCCGATCGGCTCGGGGGCGGAGCGGACTCTGCGCTACCACGCCTGGACCGCCGCGCGTCGGGCCAAGGTCCATGAGCTCTCGGGGGGCAGGCTGGGCTACCTGCATATCCGCGGAATGAACATGCCCTCGCTGATCGAGTTCGAGCGCGATCTGTTCGCCGCGGGCTACGGGCGTGAGGGGCTGCTGATGGACGTGCGCAACAACGGCGGGGGCTGGACCGCCGACCGTGTGCTCGGCGCGCTGATGGCCCGCCCCCACGCCTACACCGTGCCCCGCGGGGCAGACCCGGGCTACACCCAGGGCTACCCCCAGGGGCGGCTCTACATTCAGCGCTACACCAAGCCGGTGAACATGCTCTGCAACGAGAAGAGCTTCAGCAACGCCGAGATCCTCAGCCACGCCTTCCGCACCCACGGGCGAGGGAACCTCGTCGGCGAGCAGACCTACGGCGGGGTGATCAGCACCGGCGGGATGTCGCTCCTCGACGGGACCACCGTGCGCCTGCCCTTCCGCGGCTGGTACCTCCTCGACGGGACCGACATGGAGAACAACGGCGCCGTGCCGCACCTGCGGGTACCTCAGACGCCCGAGGACGAGGTGGCCGGGATCGACCGTCAGCTCCAGGTCGCGGTGGAGGACCTCCTCGAGCGGCTCGACGCTCCGCGGTGAGCCAGTCGCCTTGGAAAGGTCTCTGGGGCATGAGCCTGCCGGGGGTCGTCGCTAGACTTGGAGCAGGCGGAGTGGTCTGCCGAACACCGCCTCAGCGGAGAGCCCCAGGATGACCGAGCGCTACACCGGCCCACTCGACTACGACCCGGCCCTCGACCGGGTGCAAGGCAAGCACTACCGTGCTGCCCTCGAGTGCTGGGGCTACGACGACAGCGGCGAGAAGCGCAGCTGGGAGGGTGGGCAGCACCTCGCCTTCTGCGGCGACGGCCTGGTCTTCTCCGTGCGCAATCCGGCGCCTCACGTGGCCGTCGACCCCGAGGACAAGACGAGCTGGAGCGCCAAGGGCCGCTACGCCATGGACCCGCTGGGGAACCTCAACGTGCAGCTCTACTGGTACCAGAACAGCGACGCCGAAGCCGACGGCGACTACACGCCTCAGGTCAGCGGCTCCGGCAAGCGCGGGATCGTCGCCGGCGACCCCCACAGCAGCGGCGAGGCCGACGTCTACACCCTCGAGCCCGCGGGGGACGCCTTCGTGCTCTTCCGCGACGGCAAGTCCGACCTCCGCTTCGAGCCTAGCTCCCCGGGGTAGGACTGGACAGGTCTTGCCTCCGCCTCGGGTTGGACCCGGGGTCTCGCGACCTGCGCCCGTGCGGGTCTGGGCCTCAGCCTGCTGGTGTTCGTGTCGGTGGTGCGTGGAGGGCGCCGAACGGCGCCGCCGACGCTTGGCACCAAAGCACGGGGGTCGCGAGTCGGGTCACGCCTTCGCGGCCACCGCCCGCTCGCCGATCCAGCTGCCGAACTGCTGGGCGAAGGCGTCGAAGTCCCCGTCGGGGGCGAGCTCGCACACCGTCTCGTTGCCGTTGGCCACGCGGATCGAGGCGTTGAGCCGTACCGGCCCCGCAAAGCGCGGGAGCTCCGCCTCGGCCGCGCGCTTCTGCTGGGCCTCCGCCACCAGGGCCTCGGTGTCGCGCACGAGGTGGTCGGCGTAGGCCCTGGGCGAGAGCGGCTCGCCGGTCAGCGCCTGGATCAGGTCGCTGCAGCGGCGGCTGTTGCCCGGGTTCCAGTAGGCGCGGGCGAGTTCGGGGCCGATCTTGGGGTTGTCGACCAGGTGCCCGTCGCGCTCGAGGAAGAACGCCCGCGTCTGGTAGACGCCCATCAGGGCCATCACGTAGCCGTGGTAGTAGGCGCTGCTCTCGCCGGCGAGCAGGTGCGGCACCGAGAGCACCGGGCGGCTGCTGTCCATGAACAGCATCCGGTTCTCGGCCTCACGGATCGCGCCCAGGATCCCCTCGGCGGTCAGCTGCTCCTCGGGGAGCTCGTAGATCGCCTTCTCCGCGTAGCACACCGCGAGCATGGCCCGCGCGCTCCAGGCGGCGAACGGGTGCTTGGCGCGAATGTCCTTCTCGATCAGCTCGGCCGGGATCGGCGCGCCGTCGAGGGTCTTCGCGTAGCGGGCCTGCCAGTCGGCGTCGGTGAGCAGGCTGTCGAGGAACATGCTCTGGGTCTCGGCGAAGGCCACCGAGGTCGGCGCGAACTCCTGGCCGAAGCAGGGCGCGGGCATGTCGACGTTGGCGAAGTGCGCCGCGTGTCCGCCCTCGTGGAACAGCGTACGCGTGGCGCGCTGGCCCGAGCCGAGCATGCCCGGGATCGCGTTGGCCGTGAACTGGATCCGCGCGCGCTGCAGCTCGCCGTCCTTGCGCCAGGCGGGTTCGGGGCCGTGCATGAACCCGTTCTCGTACTTCCCTTTGCGGTCGATCAGGTCGAGGACCATCGTCGCGCCGCGGTAGTCGATCCCCATGGCCGCGAAGGAGCGGCCCCAGCGCTCGACGGAGGCCTCGAAGGGGAAGTAGGGGTCGAGCTCGCGGGTCACGTCGCCGCTGATCAGGTAGCCGATGTTCCAGGGGGTCACGGCGTCCGCGCCGTGCTCGCCCTCGAGCCGGGTCAGCGCGGCGCGCGCGGCGTCGCGGGTGCGCGCCTCGAGCTCGTCGAGCAGCGCGAACACCTCGCGCTTGCTCATCCCCTCCGCGCTCTTGACCTTCCAGTCGTAGTAGTCCTCGGCGCCCTGGGCGCGACCCAGCTCGTTGCGCCGCTTGACGACCTCGGCGAAGCCGTGGGCCAGCACGTGGTCCTCGATCGACCGCAGCCCCTCCCAGGCGGCCTTGCGGATCGCGGGGTCGGCGTCGGTGCGCAGGAGGGTGCCCAGCTTCACGCTCGACGCCTCGGTGAAGCCGTCCTCGGGGTGGACGTAGCCGAGCTTCATCCCGCCCCGAGCCTTGGCCAGCTCGCCCTCGAGGCCGACGATCGCCTCGGCCAGGGTCTGGCTGGCGTCACCCTCCAGCGCGTGGGCGCCGAAGTAGGCCTGCCAGCCCTCGAGGGCCACCCGCTGCGCCTCGGTGTGCTTGCCCTTGGCCAGGGCGTCGCGCACCTTGGCGAGGTTCGCCGTGTCGCGCGAGAAGCGGTTGAGCTCGACCTCCAGGCGGTCGAGCTCGGCGCGCGCGGCGGCGGGGTCGTCGGTGAGCCCCATGTAGGCGGTCCAGAAGGCGTTCTCCTTGGCGGTGAACACCTCGAGGAAGGTCGAGTTGAGCTCGTCGAGGACGGTGGTCATGGAACGCTCCTAGGCCGGCATGCCGAGCGGGATCGCGAGGGTGAAGGTGAAGCGGTCGAGGCCGGGGCCGGTGCACACCTCGAAGCAGAGCAGCTTGCCGGCGGGGCTGTCCTCCAGCGAGCCGGCGGCGGCTGCGCCGGGGCCGGTGTCGTGGACGTAGGCCAGCGCGAGCTTCTGCAGCCGCTCGAGCCGCGCCTCGGGGGTCGGGTCCTGACCCAGGTTGCGCAGGGTCAAGAGGGTCTCGCCGAGGCGGGTGGCCAACAGCTGGTAGCCGAGGGAGTCCGCGCCGCGGGGCTCGCCTTGCTCGGCCACGCGCACGAGGGGCGCGGTCAGGGCGTAGACGCCGTCGCGGTCCTTGGCCACCGGGGCGAGGGGGGTCAGCCCCGCGGCGATCAGGTCGCGCGCGATCGGGACCGCGAGGTTCGCGGCCAGCGGGCCCTTGCCCCCGGCGGGAGCTTCCGGATCGAGGTTCAGCCCGTCGATCCGGTTGGCGGCGCCGGTGAAGGGCGCCGGCCAGCCGGTCTGGGACATGGAGCGCAGGATCCCCGCCGCGAGCAGCCAGCCGGGGTTGCCCCACAGGCGGTCCCTGGCGCCGCTGGGCTCGGCGTAGGGAAGCCCGCGGTCGTCGGTGTAGGGCAAGCGCAGGAGCACGGGGTTGGTGGCGGCCACCAGCCAGCGCGCCTCGTCCTTCTTGCGCAGCGACTCCCAGCGCTCCCAGCCAGCGCCGGAGGTCAGCGACTGCGCCGAGTCGCGGCCCTCGAGCTGGCTCCAGGCCTCGACGCCGACGAAGGAGACGTCGGTGCCGAAGATCAGCGGCGCCTGGAGCTCCTCGGCCATCAGCGCCAGGGCCTCGAGGGTCGCGAGGTCCGCGTTGCTGCGGGTGAAGTCGAAGGCGAGCAGGACCAGCCCCAGGGGCGCGCCCTCGGGGTTCAGCTCGGGGCCGTAGACGTGCTCGCGGAAGGTCTCCTCGAGGTCCTCCCGCGAGGAGTCGACCAGCTCGACCGAGCAGTTCTTCAGCGAGCCGGCGGCCTGGAGCAGCGTCCGCAGGCCGAGCCAGGAGGCCTCCATCCGGCGGAAGGCCGGGGCGTGGAGTACGTCGTTGAGCTGGGCGGTCACGTGGCCGGCCAGCTGGCCGCGGCCGTCCTCCCAGCCGCCAGACTTGGTCGCGGCCGGGGTCTGCTCGGGGGTGTCGAGCATGGAGAAGATCCGGTCGACGGCCTCGTCCTTGCCGCCGCTCGTGGACCTGGCCGCGGGGGTCGACTTCGGGCTCCCCCGGAGGTTGGTCAGCGCCGGGCGGAGGCCGGCGAAGCCCTCGAGTGCGTCGGCGGCCTTGATCACGTCGGCCCGCGAGCCCTTGCCGGCGTCGGCGGCGGCGACCTTCTTCAGCACGCCCACCGCCTCGCTCAGCCCGGGGACCTGCGCGGCGACCGCGCTCGGGCGCAGCTCCTTGAGGCTCGCGCTCTTGATACACGCGTCCAGCGGCTCGCCGGGCTTGCGCAGCCGATCCTGGACCTGGAGGTGGACCTCGATGTCCATCGCGGCCATCGCCTCGTTGAAGCCCAGGCCTGCGTGGACCCGGCGCCCGTCACGGCAGGCGGGGGCGCCGCGGAAGTCGCCGACCACCACCAGGCGCAGCGGCAGCTCCGGGAGGGTGTCCGGGGTCTGCGGGGAGAGCTTCGGCGCCTCCGGGGCGTCGCCCTCACCGGTGTTGACGCCAAATGAAAATCCGAGGTTCGACATGCGCGCTCCTGTGCGGCGCCCACTGTATCGTCCTCTGGCGGGGAGTGGGCTGGGCGGGGCCGCGGGAACACGAAGGCGCCAACGGACGTTAGGGTTGGTGCATGCTCTCCTCCCGCACCGTCCTGGGTCTCGTCGCCGCGCTCGTGCTGGGGGGCTGCCAGGCGCCGCCGCCGACCCTCAGCGAACCCGACCCGAACCTGGAGGACCGCGGCGGGGAGCGGGTCGTGCTGCGCAGCGACCTCCCGCCAGCTACCGCTGAGCGGGTGCTGGGGGAGCTCGAGACGCTGGAGTTGCTGCTCGACGCGCGGCTGCCCTTCCTCGCGCTGCCCGGGGAGCCGCAGGTGCTGAGCTACGTGATCGCCGACCCCGGGCGGTTCGAGCTCTACGCCCGCGACTACGACGTCGACCCCCGCGCTGGCGCCTTCGTCGCCGCGGGCCGGGTGCTCTTCGTGCGCTACCGCGCCGAGGAGCAGGGGCCCTTCGGTCCGCCCTACGTGCTCGAGCCCCCCAGCCGCCCCCAGGCCGCGGGTGCGCTGCGTCGGCGGCTGCTCTTGCGCTATGGGCCCCAGCTCCCGCGGACCTGGATCGAGGAGGGCCTGGCCCTCGCGTTCGCGGACCTCGCCGCTCGCGAGCTGGGGGAGGAGGCGGTGGCCGCCCCGCGTTGGCGCCAGCGGCTGCTCGACGCCTACCTCCCGCTCTTCCTCGGCGGGCGACCGGGGCTCGTCGACACCCTGACCCGCGGCTACGACCGGCGGGCCCTCGACCACCGGCGCGTGGGGGGCGAACAGCTGGCCTGGGCCTGCGTGCGCTTCCTGCTCGCCGACAGCGAGGGCACCGCGATCCTCGGGCGCGCCCTCGAGGCACAGGCGACCGAGACCACGCTGAGCGAGGCCGACCGCGCCTGGCTCGCTGGGCGCGAGCGCGAGTTCGAGGGCAGCCTGCAGCGTGAGACCCTGCGCGCGCTGATCGACCAGCTGCGCGGGGCACCCTCGGCGGTCGATCGCTGGGAGGCCGCTGCCGCGCTGCGCTTACTGAGCAACCTCGACATCGAGGTCGACCGCGACGTCGAGCAGCTCGGCGCGCGGATCGCCCGCGCGGAGGAGCTGCTCGACGAAGACCCGGGGCCGGTGCGCTTCCTCGACCGCTACGCGCCGCAGCTCGAGCGGGCGCGCACCGCGCGCTCGCGCTTCGCCGCGATCAACACGATCACCGAGCACGTGCGCAAGGAGTTCGAGCGCCGCACCGCCGGCTACGGGCACCCAGCCGTGGAGCACGCCCGCGGCCGGCTGAAGGTCGCCGTGCAGTGGGCGATCGAGCACCCGCCCCCCGCGGAGCCCGAGTCCGAGCCCCCCGAGGTGCGCTGAGGGTCAGCGCGGACGGCCAGGGGTCAGCAGGAGGCCTTCGACCTCGCGGCGGTCGCTCTCGTTGGTGGGGAACAGGCGGGGGAAGTGCAGCTGGGCGAGGTGCTCCGCAGCGTTCCACTGGTTGGGGTCGGCGTGCAGCGCGTGGCGCTCCTCGGGGGAGCGCTCGAGGGCCACGGCGTAGAGCAGCGCCAGGGCCGAGGTCGAGGCGCGCTCGACGACGCAGCCGCGCACCGCCTCGCCGAGGTCGTGCAGCAGGGTGTCGACCCACAGCTCGGCGGCGGCGCGCGCCAGCCCGCGCCGCGCGGCGTGGCCTTCGAGCAGCCGGAGCAGGATCTCCTGCAGCGGCGGGCACACGGTCACCGCGCGGGCGAGGAGCTTGGAGCGGGTCGGCCCCGGCGGCAACGCACCCAACGCGAGGCGCAGCTGCGAGAGCTGCGGGCCGTTGCTGAGGGCGGGCAGCTCGGCGTGGATCCGATACGGAGAGTAGGCGAGGAGGTCCAGCGCGGCGGGCTCGGCCTGGGGGGCGATCGCGGCCCAGGCCTGGCGCACCTTGCGCAAGCGGAGGAGCTGCTCGAGCTCGGCACTCGCTCCCGCCTCGTGCGCCGCGCGGAGGGCGGAGTCGACGTCGGGCGCCTCGCGGAGGGCGAGGAACGCGGCCCGTCGCAGGCGCCAGTCGGGGGCGTCGAGGGCAGCGATCCGCGCCGCGACCGTCTCCGGGAGCGGCGGGGCGAGCGCCGGCGCGACGGCGCTGTGGGTGGAGCGCGTGAGGGCTACGCCTCCCTCCCCCCACACCAGGGCGGAGCCGTCGGGGGCCACGCACAGCGCGCGCGGGAACAGGCCCGGGAGCGCGAGCGACCCCTGGCCCCCCGAGATCCAGTCGACCCAGGTCAGCGAGCGCCTGCCGGGCACGAGCAGCAGGCGCCCAGCGACCTCACCCGGGCCGACGATCGCCTCGGGGGTCAGCCTGGCCAGGTCGCGCGAGCCTTCGGGGCCGAAGACGCGCACGCGTCCGTCGAGGACCTGCGCCCGCAGGAGCGGGCGGCAGGCCAGGATCAGGTCGCAGGCTGGCTGCTCGCTGGGGAGGCTCGCGCCGTCGAGGGGGTCGAGGCGCACGAGCAGGTTCCCCGCGGTCGAGGCCCAGAGCTCCGCTCCGTCGGTGTCGAGCTGGACCGGGTGGGCGTAGCGCGCGGGCAAGGGCTCGCCGAAGCCGCGGTCGCGGACCCAGAGCAGCTCGCCGCTGCGGGCGTTGGCCCGCGCGACGAACCCCTCGGCGCTGACGAAGAGCGCGCTGCCGGCTCGACAGAGGCGGCCGTCGTTCAGCGAGTAGACCGCCTCGGTGCGGCGAGCGCGGTTGGCGCCCCAGCGGCCGATCCGCGAGCGGCGCGAGGCGTGCCCGCTCCAGAGCCGGGTGCGGAAGCGCTGCGCGCCGCTGCGGTCGAAGCCGACGAGGGCGAACCGGTCCAGCTCGAACACCAGCGCCGCCCACCCCGACGGCCCGGCCAGCAGGGCGCGCACGCTGGCTTCGCCCTCGCGGCCGACGCTGTGGCTCCAGACGACTTCGCCCGCGGAGTCGAGGCAGGTCAGGGTGTTGCCGCTGGCGTGGAGCAGCAGGTCGCCGCTGGCCTCGACCCACCCCGCGGGGAGGGCGAGCTCCCAGGCGAGGCGACCCGTGCTGCGCTCGAAGGCCTGCAACACTGCGCGGCTGACGTAGGCGAAGCGCTCGCCGAGGCAGCCGCTGTGGGGCGGCCCCTGGAAGCGGTGGAAGCGGTGGAGCCAGCCTAGCTCGACGTGTCGCGCGGCGGAGGCCAGGCCGATCCGCGCGAGGTCGCGCAGGTCGCGTGGAGGGGCGTCGCCGCCGTCGCGCCAGCGCAGCGTCGCGCCTGCGAGGTCCCCGCGCTCCAGGGCGCGCTCGGCGAGGAGCCTGCGGGCGAGGGCGGTGTGAACGCTGGTGGGGTAGCGGGTGAGCACCGCCTCCAACGCGGCGTCGTCGCCGGCGGCGAGCAGGCTCCGGGGACGCTGCTCGTCCGGGGCGATCCGGCCCAGCCGGGCCAGCAGGCGCAGGGTCCGGCGCGCCTCCTCCCGCGCGCCGACCCACGTCGGGGCGCCCGGGACGAAGACCACCTGGTCGTTCAGGCGTGGGTCCGCGAGCTGCACGCGCAGGGACCGTTCGAGCCGCTCGGGGTCGCGGTCGACGAGGGTGCGAATCGTGTCGGGGTCGAGGGGCGCGCGGTGGTGGGGCGGATACTCGATGGGCTGGGGCAGCGCGGTCGAGCGCTGGTGCGACTGGGGCAGGCGCGACCAGGCGTCGAGGGGCAAGGCCTCTTGAGCCACGGCGGGCTGGAACGCGAGGGCGAGCAGGATCCACCAGCGGTGCACGCTCAGAGGTCCTTCAGCAGGCTCTCGTTGCTCTCGGCGATGGTCCGCGGTCCGGGGAACGCCTCGCAGTTGAAGGTGAAGCGCCCCTTCTTCACCCGCAGCAGCTGCCGCGCCGCCTCGCGCCCGCTCCACTTGCCCACCGCCGCGTGGGCGATCCTCCCGTCGGCGAAGTAGAGGTGTCCGCTGTGGGCCTGGTCGTCGGTGACCACGAGCTTCCCGGAGTGCCCCTTTCGCGACACGATGTCGACCACGTCCTTGAGGGTCAGCTGGCCCAGGTCGCCGCCGAAGCCGACCGGCGCGAGGTCGAGCAGGTCCTTGCCC
>Ga0070726_10001565_pt1 | contig 22727 bp, 20 predicted proteins | sample tdAd471_FD_67275 | JGI IMG/M metagenome (GOLD analysis project Ga0070726, IMG submission 67275) | Marine sediment microbial communities from the Atlantic coast under amendment with organic carbon and nitrate - tdAd47.1 | ecosystem: Environmental > Aquatic > Marine > Coastal > Sediment | place... | reverse complement strand
GGTGATAACGCGGCAGACACCCTGGTCGGTGATGTGAACTTTGTCATCAGTGGTGCGAACGATGGGACGACCAGTGGGACGGTGGCGACCTTCACGGATTTTTTCAACCTGACTGGTGGGGCAGGCAGTAATAGTTTCACTTTTACTGACACAGGTAATCTGTCCGGCTCGATAAACGGTGCCGGTGGTGGCGGAGATAGCCTGATCGGTGATAGCGACGGCAACGCTTTTAACATTACCGGCGCTAACAGTGGAACCCTGACCGGTAAAACCAGTGGCTGGAGTAACATTGAAATCATAAGCGGTGGTATTGGCGTAGATACCTTCGTTTTTGGCAACGCTGGCAGTATCAGTGGTGCCCTTACCGGCGGAGCAGGGAATGATCTGTTAACCGGGGATGCCAATGGCAATGTGTTTACGGTTACCGGGGCTAACGCTGGAACCCTGGCAGGCAAGACCAGTGGCTGGAGCGGTATTGAAGCACTGACGGGCGGGGCTGGGGTGGATAGTTTTACCTTTGCTAACGCCGGGAGCCTTACCGGTGCTTTGTCTGGGGCAGGTGGTAATGACACGCTTATTGGCGACGCGAATGGAAATGCCTTTGTGGTGACGGGAGTCGGGGCCGGGGCCTTCGCAGATACCGGCGGTGCGCCCCTCAAAACCAGTGGCTGGTCGGGCATCGAAAACATTAGCGGTGGTGCAGGAACCGATAGTTTTAATATTCAGGTTGCCAATAGCCTTACCAGGGTAGATGGAATTGCCGGGTCAGATACGGTGAATCTTAATGGCGTGGGCGCTAGCGCCGTCGGCAGGATTCTTGGCGCTGATGTGACGATCACCTCAGCGGGCGCAATTGGTACCGCCGGAGCAGGAGCGCAGGATATCCAGGTCACGTCGTTAACCGTCACGGCGGGCGGTAATGTATTCCTGAATGAAACAAACGGCGTGCGGATTAAGTCCATTAACGCAGGGGGAAATCAGGTTAGCCTGACCGCTGGTGGTTCGATTAATGACTTTACTGCCGACAATGATAACGGGATCGATATAACGGCTAATCGGGTTGTTTTAAATGCAGGATCAGGGTTAGGTGATGACGCACGGCTGGAGCTTGGAACGACTCTGCTGGATGCACGTACAACCTCCGGCGATGTTCGGATTGCCAACAACCAGGCGCTACTACTGGAGAAAGTGACTACCGGTAACGGCGATATTGAAGTTGCGGCGGTCGGACAGCTGACGGTGGGTGTCGGAACTCCGGGAGCCGATGTTGTTGTAGCCAATGGTGGAAACGTTGCCCTGGCAGCAGACCCTGGGCAGACGGGCAGTTTTGATCTGATTCAGCGTGGCAACGTGAACGCGACGAGTGGCAATGTGTTGTTACTGGCAAGTGGCAATGTGCTGGCCGATAACCCGAGTAACGTGGTGTCGGTGGCTCAGGCGTCCTTTGTAGTGGACTCGCAACAGACCTCGTTGATCGCCGGCGGGTTTATCGGTAGCACCGACGGCCTGACTCAGACTAATGCAATCGCGACTACTTCATCTAGCGTTTTTGCTAACCAGGGTGGAACTGGAGATGCCTTCTTAATCAGTGGATTTGGTGTAACGACAGCGGCGACGTCCGGGTTTGATTCGAATTCACTGTTTGGTGGCGCCATTTCCGGCGCATTGAACCTCTCATTTGGTGCCTCGAACAGTAGCGTGAGTAACGCGGCGGCTGGCCAGGCGTCTGCGGCGGCCGGCGAGTCACAGAATGCTGACGTGAGTGATGAGGGTTACATCGATCCCGCGCTATACGATCTGTCGCTGAACATTTTTGATACGGTTCAGGGTGGCATTCTGTTGCCTCAGGATCAGTTAGAAAGCGGCGGTGGCGGTGATGATGTGTCTGACTCTACCGGTAACGCTGATCTGGGTCTGGATGAGGAAGTTTTTGAGACTACCGAGGAATTTGAAACACTCGACCTGGGTCCCGAACCAGAGTTATTTGATGACGTACCGGTTGAAGATGAATTCAATATCGACCTTGAATCACTGGATTTCATTGAAGAGCCCATCGCCGACCCGCAGGAGGGTGGTAATGAGTTTGACGTTGAAGAATTTGATCTTGAAGATTTCGACGAAGACTCCCTGGAACTGGAGTTTGAGGGAGACGAGGAGGAGTTTGAGGACTTTGACGAGGATTTCGATATAGAGGGGCTGGAGCCGCTGACAATCAATCAGGAGGGTTATGGCGAGTTAATGCGGGTCCATTTTGACAACAGTCAGTTGTGGGAGCGCGGCGTGGTCACCCTGATAGTAGGGCAGTCAACGGACTCAAAAAACTCAATTAAGAGTATATGACCAGGATGGCGGGTGTCTCCGGTAATCCGTTAATGTTCTCAAAGACGGTGTTGCTGGATGCAAGAGCACACCAGAACTGGCGCATTAAGCGCGCTGCCGATTTTAGTTTCAGCCGAAATCTTCGTTTTCTGCCGGTGACATTGACTGAATTTGCTCAGGTGGCGTTAGAGCAGCCACTGGTCTTCATCGAAGATGGTGATCTGATTGTCCCGGTGTCAGTGATTGCCCTCGATGACGGCAACAATCTTTTTTTAGATGAGTCGGGCGGCTGGGATGGTCGCTACCTGCCCGCCTATGTCCGAATGTATCCGTTTATCCTTGCCCCACGCAGTGACGCCAGTGGTTACGCCGTTTGTGTCGATGCCGATTATCCTGGGCTGGCAGCGGGTAAGGGTGAGGCGCTGTTTGATGAGGACGGTGAACAGACCACCGTCACAAAAAACGCCATCGCTTTTGCTGCCGAGTATCAGCGGCAGCGTGAAGAGTCGGTCGCTTTTACGGCGCTGTTGAAACGCTACGGTTTGTTAGAACCGGCTTCCGTTAACGTGACTACCGGAGGCGATGAAGTGATTTCTGTCGGTGGCTTTTTAATCGTCAACCGGGAGAAGCTAGCAAAGCTTGATAGCGAGTCGGTGTTGAATTTACATGCGCTTGGACAGCTCGAGCCCATCTATTTGCAACTCGCTTCATTGAGCAATTTTGACGCGCTATCGCGCAGGCTGATTGCTCGTCGCTCAGCCCGTCCTGAAACCTCCGCAGAGAGTGAGGTTTAGGCAGGACGGGTTTTCCGATGTGGTCTATCGTTCCATTTCTCGCGGTAAGCGGAAATGTATTTTTTCTTCCTTGCCGGGCAATGTTTCCACTTCTGCATTGAATCTTTTTTTCAGGACTTCGATAACCTCTTCAACCAGTATTTCTGGGGTCGAGGCTCCTGCGCTGACCCCGACCTTTTTAACACCTTGAAACCACTCTATTCGTAATTCAGTTGCTGACTGGATTCGATAGGCGGGTGTTCCGCCGGCTGTCGCAACCTCGCGCAGGCGGTTGGAATTAGAGCTGTTATCGGCGCCAATAATTAATACCAGATCAGCGGCGCTAGCGGCGGTTTTCACCGCATTCTGGCGGTTCTGGGTGGCGTAGCAGATATCGCTGATATCGGGCCCGATGATTGTTGGGAATTTCTCTTTAAGAGCGGCAATTAATTCGCGGGTGTCATCAATCGAGAGGGTCGTCTGGGTGACGTAGGCGTGGGGCTGGTCCCGCCCTTCAGGCAATCCATGAACGTCCTCGACAGAATCAACCACATAGCAATTTTCGAGGTTGCCTCGAATTCCTTCCACTTCCGGATGACCAATATGACCGATGATGATGACTCGGTAGCCATCCTTTTCGTATTGTTTGCTTTGCAGATGGACTTTAGTGACTAACGGGCAGCTGGCGTCGATGATCCGTAAGTTTCTGGCAGTCGCGTGAGCAAATACCTTTTCTGAAACCCCGTGGGCACTAAAGATTGCGTGTGCTCCCTCCGGCATCTCGTTAAGCGTTTCGACAAAAATGGCCCCTTTCGCGGTTAAATCAGCCAGAACCTGCTGGTTATGGACGATTTCATGGAGCACGTAAACCGGCCGGCCGTAGAGCTCGAGGGCTCGTTCAACGATATCAATAGCGCGGACCACGCCGGCGCAAAATCCCCGGGGTTGGGCCAGTAGTATTTTCATGATGGGTTTCCAGACAGATTAATACGGGAAGTCAGGCGGTGCGTCCGCCTGGCGCCAGGAAACGATAGCCGCTTCATACGGACCCTAGCAAAGGGCCGGGCAATCCCCTGGATATTCTATTTATCACGGTTAATACGGCACGATTACGGGTGGCGGCGGTTTTAACGAATAATCCACTTAACGTGACGGCCCGACGTGAAATTTTAATCGAATGATCCGAATAATTCTCCTGCTGGCTGTGGAGTTTTTTCAGAGTCAACAGGGCGAGAATAACTGGAAACAGCAGGAAACGACGTATTTCTCTCTCTTCTGCTGGAATTAGCAGCGCGTAACGCACGGCGTTATTCAGGTGGTAACGGGTAATTCCTAACAACTGCTCGAATCCGGCTGTCATGCCTGGGTTAACAGGGTCTGAATCCAGCTGGGACACGTCAAAACCATTTTTTGTAAAAATATCCTTGGGTAGCCAGCATATCCCTCGGGATTTATCGACCTGAATATCCTTTAGAATGTTCGTCAGCTGAAGGCCCTGTCCGAACGAGTGCGCGAGTTTAGTCAGGGCGTCCCGATGACTGTTAATTGCGGCTGAATGGGCGCAAAAAAATTCGGTGAGCATTTCCCCTACCACCCCCGCAACCACATAACAGTAACGGTTGAGCGTCGCCATGTCAGTCAGGCCAGACCCCTGTTCGCAACCCTGGAAATCCGGCATACCGGTAGCCATTTTGGTCACGCAGGTTTGAATGGCATTTTGTTGTAACGGGCTCAGTTTCCGAGTGATTGCAATGACCCGGGTGCTCGATTTGACCAGATCTACTTCGGTAGCTGGTACCGTTGGCGCGAGCGCTGCCGCCAGTTCCGTAGCGAAACCCTGACCATCGTCTGTCCCGTTTACCAGGTTGATTAATTGCTGGCTAAAGGTGAGTTTAGATTCGATGGGTAATTGCGGGTCGTCTTCGATGGTATCGGCAATGCGGCAGAGCAGGTAGGCATTACCGACTGCGTGTTCCAGTTCTGTCGGTAACAAGGGAATAGTCAGCGCGAAGGTCCGTGACACTTCATTCAGGGCCTGTTGCTGGTAGGTGATCTCATCGTGCGAAAGAGGTGTCGAAAGGTTGGTCATGGGTGTGATCGAATAGAGACTGGGAGGGGCATTGCGGTGCCGTCGGCGGTTAAACAGAGCGAGGGTGCCATGATATATTGGCCGCCACCCAAATAAACAGTTTCATTCAAGTTAGTGGGTGCATTCCTCGTTTTCTTTGTTGAGCATTTCCCCGTTTAAGGTCCTGAATTGAACGCTTTAGTGGCAACGCTGGATCAGGCGCTGGTGCCGGTCATGCTGGTTATCGGAATCGGCTATCTGTGGCGTCTGCTGTCGCCAGCTGGGCTGGAGGCTCCGTTAATGCGCCGGGTACTGGGTGGGTTGGTTATGTATATCACCTACCCGGCTCTGGCGTTTAGCGTGGTTGCTACTGCCGAATTGAGTATGGAAGTACTTTGGGTTCCGGGTATGACCATGGTTAGTATTTTTGCCGGTGTTCTGTTGGGCCGGTTGATCGCGCCTCTGGCTGGAATACAGGGTCGTGCTAACGTGGGTGCGCTGATGTTGGCGTGCGGGTTCGGCAATCTTATTTCGATGGGGATTCCGGTGGTCGCTGCGGTGTTTGGTATAGCCGCCACGCGTTATGCCATTTATGCCGACATCATGGGTCTGGCTCCACTGCTGTGGACGCTGGGTTTCTGGATAGCCCTGCGATATGGCGGTGACGCAGGTGGTGCCGTGGGGCTGGGGAGTTTCGTTGGTCGGTTGTTCCGATTGCCACCACTATGGGCATTTATGATCGCTCTGGGACTGAATCTGGCGGGGGTGTCTCTGCCGGTTAGTCTGGATCGGGCAGCGACCATGGTCGGTAACGCAACCATGCCGTGTATGTTGTTGACCGTCGGCATGTCGTTAAGCGTATCGAGTGTCTGGCGCTATCCAAGGGCCATTTTCGTAGTCGCCGTACTCAAATTGATTCTTCTGCCACTGCTGTTGTTTCTCGGTGGCCGACTGCTGGTGGGCGAGGGAGAGATGTTGTCTGCCACTACCTTACTGGCGGCGATGCCAACGATGATGGCGACGATTATTCTGAGCGAAGAATATGGCCTTAACACTGAATTACTGGCCACGCTGATGGTCGGTAATACCCTGTTGTTTTTTGCGACTTTTCCAGTCTGGCTCTACTTCCTAACCGGCGGATGATGTTGGTTTTCATCCGTTTAGCCAGGTATCAATGGTTAAAAAAAAGCCAGTATAGAAATCTATACTGGCTTTTATAGTGACTGAGCTGGTTAAAAAGTCGTTAGCCCATTTTTGCGATTCGAGCTTTCCACTGATCGATAACACCGGGATTCTTGGTGTAAAGCGGTGGCTCGCCTTTAAGGACATTGCCCACATTGGCGACAGCGGCCACCGGCAGTGAGTCCATCACGTCCTTTGAATGACCCAGTATATGCGGCGTCAGAATAACGTTGTCGAGCTCGCGGAATGGGTGGTCAAGCGGTAGCGGTTCGTCAACGAAGGCATCCAGACCGGCGCCAGCGATCGCGCCATTTTTAAGGGCTTCGTATACGGCTGCTTCGTCCAGTGCTGCGCCCCGGGCGGTGTTCACCAGGTAAGCGGTGGGTTTCATTAATGCCAGTTCTTCGGCACCGATCATCGCCTTGGTTTCATCCGTAACCGTCACGTGAACACTGACAAAATCACTGGTTTTTAGCAGGGTTTCCAGGTCCACTTTTTTGGTGCCTGCAGGCGCCTGGTCCTGTTCAACGTAGGGATCGAAATAGAGTATCTCGGTTTCCCAGCCCTGGAGTCGGTCGACGACGCCACGGGCGATACGGCCCATGCCAATTAGACCAATCGTGCGGTTACGGACGCTGCACGCCGTTAAAACCTTTGGTCGCGGCGCGTTGTCGCGAAGTAGCTGCTGTTTGAAAGGGAGTTGCATGGCTAAAGCAGAGATCAGCAGCATGGTTGCTTCGGACATGCCGAGAAAGTTCTCCGGCGTGGCTCCGTGACCAACAATGATGCCCAGGTCAGTCGCCGCATCAACATCAATCGATTCAACTCCAATGACCGGCGACATGATCGCTTTTAGTTTAGGAGCAGCCATCATCATTTCACGGCTGATCACGGTGATCGGGCTGACCAGAGCAATGTCGGTGTTACCGAACAGCTCCGGCCAATCCTCTTCGGCATAAACAGTTGCGCCGGGCGGTACGTTAGGGGTGCCGCGGATTATTTCGACATCCAGATCGCTAAGCGCATCGGCCAGAATGTCGGAAATCCAGTCGTTGGAGACGAGAACACGTGGTGTTGCCATAAAAAAATCCTCCTGCTCTAACCCGCTCAGGAAAAGCCTGGCGGGTGGTTTATAGTGAAATACAGCACAGCCTAAACAGCGAGCCAGTTAATCGGGGTCGCTTATGTTCGGTGAACATAAAGGGGGCGCGGGAGCACATTCTATCTAAGCGGTCGACGTAAGTGCTAGATTGACTTTGTTGTTTTGCCCTGTACGCTTTACCAGAATTCTGGTGGTTCGGTGATGCAGCGCATAACAGGCGGTGCCTGGTGTGTCTGGATCGCCGCTAAATATTTAATTTAGTTAAAGAGCGAAACGATGTCTGAACCCGTAAAAATCAAGTTGTTTTATAACTTCCGCAGCCCCTATTGCTACCTGGCAACCCGGTCAATGTTTACCCTGATCGACAACTTCAACGCCGAATTTGAATGGCGGGTACTGGGGGGTTGGAGTGGCCGTTCAGAGCCAGAGCGGGCGGCTAAAAAAATTCACATCGCCCGTCAGGACGGGAAACGTTGGGCAGCCAGGCTGGGAATCCCTTTTGTGCCACCTCCCAAAACTACCGATCCCACTCGAGCAGGGGCGGGCTCGCTGCTGGCCGAGGAGAAGGGTCGGTTGCGAGAATACATCCTGCTGGTTATGCAGGCTGAATGGGCACAGGGCCAGGATATCGGCGACCTCGACGTGTTACTCGGCGCGGGCGTTTCTGCGGGTCTGGATCGTGATGAGCTGGCGGCGGCCGTTGATGATCCAGCGCGTCATCAGGTGATGGAAGATAACTGGGTCCACGCTCAGGAAGTCGGTGCTTACGGAGTACCGATTTTTATGATTGGCGAGGAGATTTTCTGGGGTAACGACCGGATTGAATTTGCCCAGGAATACCTGACCGAACTAGGTGCTAATCTGCGCGAGCCGCTATAAATGGTGATCGCTACGACCGGCAAGTACGACCGTAAGCTTTAAAGGAGAAGAGAGCGTGGCCAGGTTATCAGGGAAGGTGGCAGTAATTACCGGAGCAGCTTCGGGAATGGGTCGGGAGCACTGTCTGTTATTCGCCGAAGAAGGGGCGGTGATAATAGCAACCGATATTGACGAAAAAGGGCTGGATGAGACCCTTCGTCAGGTTCGGAAACAGGGCGCTGAAGCGCTGGCGATGACGCATGATGTGACGTCAGAATCTGACTGGTCGGCTGTCGTCGCGGCTGCCGTTGATCAGTTTGGTCGGGTTGATGTGTTGGTCAATAATGCCGGGATCGCCCACACCGGACGGATTAATGAAACCAGCCTCGAAGATTGGCAGCGGGTGATGAATATCAACGCGACCGGCCCCTTTTTAGGCATCAAAGCGGTAACTTCAGCCATGCGTAGCGGTGGCGGCAGTATCGTTAATATCTCCTCGGTATACGGCCTCTTCGGTGGTCCGCAGGCCGGCGCTTATAACGCCAGCAAAGGTGCACTAAAACTGTTGACCAAGGCGGCCGCGGTCGATCTGGAAACCTATGGTATTCGGGTCAATTCGGTCCATCCGGGTCTTATTGCAACGTCGATGACCCAGGAATGGATCGATACTCCCGGGGCGATGGATCCATTGCTTGATCGCCAGATTCAGCGCCGCGCGGCCCATCCACGGGAGGTCTCCCAGATCGTACTTATGCTGGCCAGTGACGAGTCATCGTTTATGACCGGTGCGGAAGTGGCGGTAGACGGTGGAATGAGTGCCTGCTAATGCGTACTCTTCCTCCGTTACCGAGTGCTGAATAAATAAGTTAAAGCTTGGGGCTAGTCAGACGATTTAATGGAGGGAAACCCCATCCTTAAATCAACGTGCTGACATCTATGAATTCAGGCCCCACTGATAATCAAAGTAGCGACCTGATCAAGGTAAGCGCTGGAGAACGAGCTGCCCTACTCGATAACAGTCTGGATGGCCACGGAGAATTCGCTCGTGAGACGGCTGTACCCTATTGCGAATTAGAGGGAGTCAGTGGCTCGTCGCCGCGTCTGCGCTCCAGTAGCGAAACTTTTAGCGGTGGCCATTATCTACTGCTGCAAAACCGACTGGCCGATTACCTTCGCGAAACGGGTAGCTTTGCTGCGGCAGAACAGCGCTATCAAAAACTGGTTCATTTTATTGGCTCGGAAGATGCAACCCGAGCAGATCGCAGTGGATTAGCGACGGTTCTGAACAACCTTTCTGTGCTCTATACCACTACCGGGCGTTATTCAGAGGCACTACGAGAGCAACGACGATCGTTAAAGCTGATCGAAAAGGAGTTTGGTAGTCGTCACCCTGCAACGGCTACCTGCCTGAATAACCTGGCTGAAATCTATCGTAAGCAGGGGCGAACATTTGAAACCGAATTGCTCTGTCAGCAGTCACTCGACATTCGACTGGATACGGTTGGCCCCAACCACCCTGAGGTCGCCGTTTCCTTAAATAACCTGGCGGAGTATTACCGGGAACAGAACCGTCTCGATGAAGCAGAAGAGCTATACCAGTGGGCGCTTGATATTGTGACCCGTTCGCTGGGGGATGAGCATCCCGATGTGGCGATGATTCTTAATAATCTTGGGCTATTGCGCACTGCCCAGGGCGATTATGCCGCTGCCGGGCAGTGTCATGACCGGGCGTTGAAAATGATTCGTAAACACCATGGCGATGAGCACCCCGCAGTGTCGACCGCGCTGAATAACATGGCGTTAATGTGTCAGTCGCAGGGTGACTATACGAAGGCGTGCGCTTATTTTGAACAGGCGCTAGAACTTGAAACCCGGTTGATGGGGGACGGTCACCCTAACCTGGCGCTCTACCGTCACAATCTGGCCAGGCTTTTTGAAGAGGCCGGTGATTCAGAGGCTGCCCAACGAGAATATAACCTTGGCCTGGCCATTATGGGGCGGGATATCGGGCCAGCTTCGCCGGTGACGGTCAAACTGCTAGAAGGGCTGGCCAATTTTAGTGAGCGGTATCGACTTCATGGCAAAGCACGCGCCCTACGGGCCCGTGCGCGGCGTGTCCGCTCCCAGATTGAGCAGTCGTTGCTAGCCTGACGCTCACGTTTCTGCGGGGGTTTCGAGGACCGGGTAAGGCAACGGCAACTGGATTAAGGGTCCGGTGTCGCGCACCGATAATGGCGATTCAAGGGTCGAAATTCGCACCACGGCCAGCAACTGGCTCTGTTGGTTATCCAGGGTGGCAACGGATACCACGGTCCCCACACTCTGTTCATCGCCCTGAGCATGAATTGGGTCACCCGGCTCTATCCCGCCGCAGGGCGCTACAAACTGGAACATGCGCTTTTTGAGTTTGCCCAGATAGCGGGTACGAGCAACTATTTCCTGCCCCGGATAACACCCCTTCTGGAAGCTCACTCCATTGATGAGGTCGAGGTTGATCATCTGGGGAATAAAACTTTCAGTCGTGTTTCCTGTCAGCTGGGGCTCACCTGCGCCGATCATTAACCGATCCCACTGATTTTCTTCCGTTCGGGCCTCTGGTTGATGGCAAAGTAGTTCGGCTAGTGCTTCCTGCGGGCCGATCAGGCGAAAAGCGGGTTGGCCAAACTGGGCGGGAAGAGTGGTGATTGACGAAGCGTGCGTTGTTGTTGCGATCCCGGAAGAATCGGTTGCTAAAGAAAAGCCCATTTCCGTTAAGAATTCCCCGCTATCACTACCCCAGAGGCCGGCAATGGCCCAGTCATCGCTCAGGTCTTCGATGGTCACCTTTGAGCGCATGACGAACATACGCAACCGTTTTAGCAATCCGGCAATGAGTTCACGATTACAGATCGCCAGATAATCGTCATTGACGGTGAACAATAAAAATAGCCCAAGCAGGCGCCCTTTGGCATTGCAGTAGCCGGTTAGCTGGGCTTGCTGATTGTCAGCGAGAGTGACATCGTTGGTGAACTGGTTCTGCACAAAATCTTTAGCGTCGGCACCGCTGAACCGGATGACGCCGCAGCTCTCAATTAGTGCAAAATTAATCGATCGTTCCTGGCCGTTTTCGTCAGGTGAGGGTTGTGGAAGTTCATTGAGTTTTTGCCAGGCAGATAGCGGAGGTGTCATAAGCTTGCTTTAAAATTCCAGGGTGTAAGGGGACAGGTCATCTGGGTGGACCTGTACTAAAAATTTTTGAACCGGGACATTAGCATAATGGTTGATTTGGGATACCTGAAATGGCAGTTGCGCCGAGGCAAACTTGAGCTGGATGTAGTGCTCCAGCGATTTCTGGCCAGGTACCCGCTGGATCAGCTGGCGATGAATGAGCTGGAAGCCCTGGAAAAGGTGTTGTCAAAGAGTGATGACGAGTTGCTGAATCTATTTTTGAGACGGACGGTTGCAGCCGACGATGGCCAGGTCGCTCTCATAGAGAAAATACTGAGTGTTCCTGCGGGTTCCCCTGAGTAGGTCGAGGGGGCTTGGCCGGTTGCTAGCGGTCGCCGGTCTGTTTTCCCTCGGTGGTTGTTGGGTTTTACCGCCGCCCTGGGCGCTGGGGCTTTCGCTGATTGGGCTCGCTTATCTGGTGCGGGTTTGGCGGCTGTCAGTGTCTCGTGTGGGCAGTCGTTCCGTGGTCGAGGTGAGTGTCGCGGCGGACAACGAATGGTCGGTTCGACTGGTTGATGGATCGGTCGCGGATCATCTTCGTCGGTTAAATGATAGTTTTTGTCACCCGTTGCTGGTGTTGTTAACACTCGAGTCTGTCAGCGGCCAGCGTTTTTCTGTGATTGTGCCCCGAGACGCCGCGCCGGTGGATAGTTTTCGACGCCTGCGCGTGTTGCTACAGAGCGGCGACTAGGTGGCATTCGGGGTTTTACCGGCGCTGGCTATGCTGGCTGATCGGGTGAGAGGATGGTGGGTGTTGGGGTGTCATCCTTGGCCGGGTGGTCAAGCGAATAGTGTAGCCCCCGACTTTCGGAGCGTTGCATGGCTGAGCGAACGATCATGTCAGCCACCATCACCAGGTTGCGCAGCTCAATAAGGTCATTACTGACTCGAAAATTTCCGTAGTATTCATTGATTTCCTGTTTTAACAGGGCGATGCGACTCGCGGCCCTTTTCAGGCGTTTGTCCGTACGCACGATACCGACGAAGTCCCACATGAAACGGCGCAGTTCGTCCCAGTTGTGGGCGACAACGACTTCCTCGTCTGAATCGGTTACTCGGCTTTCATCCCAGCGAGGAATGTCGGGGACCGCCGCTGGGGGTTCCTTTAACCGACGGGTAATTTCGGTCGCCGCTGCCTGGGCAAATACCAGACATTCAAGTAGTGAGTTACTGGCGAGTCGGTTCGCGCCGTGAAACCCCGTATAGGTGCACTCACCGAGCGCGTAAAGCGAATCAATGTCGGTGCGTCCTTTCAGGTCGGTGACCACACCGCCGCATAAATAGTGAGCGGCTGGCACGACCGGAATTGGCATGGTGGTGATGTCATAGCCGTATGCCTCGCATTGAGCGGCGATGGCTGGGAAGTGCTGCAGGATAAAATCGGCGGGTCGGTGGCTAATATCCAGTAGCACATAGTCCAGACCGTGCAGTTTCATCTCGCTGTCGATGGCGCGGGCGACAATGTCCCTGGGGGCGAGTTCGCCGCGCTCGTCGTAGGCCGCCATGAATGACTGACCGTTGGGGAGTATCAGCCTGGCGCCTTCGCCCCGCATCGCTTCCGATATCAGGAAGGACCCGGCGTCCGGGTGGTACAGGCAGGTGGGGTGAAACTGTACAAACTCCATATTGCCGACGCGGCAGCCGGCGCGCCAGGCCATCGCAATGCCATCACCGGTGGAAGTATCCGGATTGCTGGTGTAGAGGTAAACCTTGCTTGCACCACCGGTTGCCAGTGCGACTGCGCGGGCCGAGACGGTTTCGACGCGGTGGTGTTTGCGGTCAAAGATATAGGCGCCGACGCAGGTGGTAGTGCCATCGACCTGAGACGTAGTAATCAGGTCAAGTGCAATATGGTAATCCAGCAGGGTGACGTTCGGGTGTAGCCTGACTTTACGTTCGAGCGACTCAACAATGGCCTGCCCCGTTGTGTCGGCCGCGTGGATGACTCGCCGTTCGCCGTGCCCTCCCTCGCGGGTCAGGTGATAAGTGGTGAACGCGTCGCCGGCCTGCGGTTTGTTACGGCGAGTAAAGTCAACGCCCTGATTGATGAGCCAGCGAATATTTTCCTGGCCCCGTTCAACAACAAACTGGACGGTCTGCTCATCGCAAAGGCCGTCCCCGGCTTTTATGGTGTCTTCGACGTGGGCGGCGACAGAATCAGTGTCAGATAGTACGGCGGCGATTCCGCCCTGGGCGTATCGAGACGAGCCTTCTGTCAGTGCTCCTTTACCGATCAGGATGACCCGCGCGTGGTCGGCCATGCGCAACGCCAGACTAAGCCCTGCCGCGCCGGCGCCAATGATCAATACATCCGTCTGCATCTGGACCATGGAAGTGGGTGATCCTGGAGGTAAGGGGTGGTTAACCCAGGGATTGAGAGGTTAGCCCTCGGCAATTTGCCGGTAACTTATAAAGTTGTATGATTTTTAAATTAGACGATGCTTAAATGGGCTATCTGTTTGTTGTTGGGTGCCTGGTAGCCACCGGAACCAGTTAATTTTAACTCAGCTGCCATTCGGTAGAACTTTGTTTCGGGGCGGATGTCTTTAAGGGGAACCGAAGATTAACCAGTGGGATTGATGACTTGGCTGACGCGCCGAACCAACGCTCTAATAACTCCGCAAATATTGACGTAGAACTTGTGCGTCGAGTCCAGCAGGGCGATAAGGGTGCCTTTGACCTGCTGGTACGCAAATACCAGCAGCGAGTTGGCAAGCTGGTCTCTCGTTTTATCGCTGACCGAAGCGAAGTCGAAGATGTCACCCAGGAAGCATTTATAAAAGCCTACCGCGCGTTACCTAATTTTCGTGGTGACAGTGCTTTCTATACCTGGCTCTATCGTATCGCCACCAATACGGCGAAGAACTATCTGGTGGCCGCCGGTCGGCGCCCACCGCGCAGCGATGTCGATATTACAACCGGTGCCACCGAACAGGGTTTTGAGCTGGAAGGTGATCAGTCACCGGAAGGTGAAATGGCCAGCGAGGAAATTCATCGGGTGATCCGTCAGGCGTTGGAACAGATGCCGGAGGAGCTTCGTCTGGCGTTGACCATGTGCGAGTTTGATGGTTTCTCCTATGACGAAATCGCTGAAGTGATGGAGTGTCCGATCGGCACTGTCCGGTCGAGGATTTTTCGGGCTCGGCAGAGTCTTGATAAGAAGTTACGTCCCCTGATATCAACCAATGAAGTAGAGGAAGCCGTTTAATGAAAAAAGCGAGGCTGGAGCAGGTATCGTCGTTGGTAGACGACGAACAGGGAGGCAGCGGCAAATCAGTCGTTGATGATTTGCTAAAAGATGCGGAGTCACGCGATGCGTGGCAACGCTATCACGAGTTGGGCGACTGGATGAGAAACATGGCTGATGGTGGCATGGTTCGAGTGGATGTTGCGGACCGGGTTAGTGCCGCAATAGAGAGCGAGCCAACTCTGCTGTTCCCGGTTAATCATCGGCAGGCGCCGGTTAACCGCCCGTCACGGCGAGGCTGGAGTCAACAGCTGGCCGGCATCGGTATCGCGGCTGCGGTAGCCACTGTGACGGTCCTGTTATTCCAGCAGCAGGAGTTTCTGGAAGTAGAACCGGATGTCGGCGTGGTGGCAATTAACGAAACAACCCCTGCTGGGAAAGAGGAAGCGGTGTTGAGTTCGGCCAGCCTGGCGAAGGTGGACTCCTCGGAGGAGGATGAATTGCTATCGGGCGAGCTGTTCCAGCAGAAACTGGATGCTTACCTGGCCAGCCACGTTAAACAGTCTGCCGGATATCGAGCTCAGGGTCTGCTGCCCAATATTCGCGCGGTTGATCATGGCGGAACGGGGAAAGGTAACTAGGTCATGATTAAAACAGTAGCGCTAATTTTCTGGCTGCTGTTCGCGGCGGCGGGTGCGGTCAGGGCGGATAGTGCTGATCGGTGGCTGGAGCGCATGGGTCGTGCTGCTCAAACGCTAAATTATCAGGGAGATTTTGTCTTTTTACGGGGTGACCAGATGCGACAGATGCAGGCGCTGCATCTGGTGGATGAGGCAGGTGAGCATGTACGTATCACCACAGTTGATGGGCCGCCAACGCAAATTTTTGCCCACGGCGGACAGGTAACGGTAGGAGAAAAGGGCGGTATCCGAAAACTGCCGGGTTCCCGAGAAGTGCTGTTTTCATCGTCCTTACCCCAGCGGTTGCTGGCCCTTAAGTCGCTGTATACCGTTTCGTTGGGTGCGCCTGACCGGGTTGCCGGTCGACCGGCTCAGATAATTGACGTTCAACCGCGTGATGATTTTCGTTTCGGCTTCCAGTTATGGGCGGACCGTGAACACGGTTTGTTGCTCAAGGCGGTGATGATCAATCGAGAAGGAAGGGCGGTCGAGCGGTTTAGTTTTAGCAGGATTGATTTGAACCCTGACCCTGACCAGCCGATTGAAACCACGGATTATTCAGTCGCCCAGTCAGGAGTGTCGGTAGCGTCTGAGCCACAGCCGGGTAGCCGCTGGGAGGTTACGGAAGTGCCGCCAGGGTTTGCCCTGCAGTCGGTTAGTCGCCACGCCGATGAACAGCAGACAGAGGTTGATCATTTGCTATTTTCCGATGGGCTTGCGACGGTTTCGGTCTTCGTGGAACCAATCGGGGATAACCCCATGCCAGAAAACCGGAGTACCAGCAAAGGCGGGGTAAGCGCGATGATGGGCAGAATTTCCCAAAACCAGGTGACGGTGATGGGAGAAGTGCCAACGGAAACCCTGAGTTTGATTCTGAGATCTGTTAAACCCGTCGAGTCGGGTCATTCTGGTCGCGTTCATGATTGAGGTGGTCGCCAGTGTCCAAAAAGCCAATGACCAGCACCTCTGGCTTAAAAAGAATGATGGCTCTCAATGCCAGCGATGCCGTCAGGGTAATGGATGTGGCGGGGCAATCTGGGGCAAGTTGCTGTCGACTAATAGCTTGCTCCGGCTACCTAACGACGTCCAGGCACGGGATGGGGACCGGTTGCGGCTGACGATTAGTGAATCTCGGTTCGTCTGGATCTCTGCGCTGGCTTATTTTTTTCCTTTGGTCTGGCTAATTCTGGCGGCTGGCGTGGGCCATTACTGGTATTCAGAGCCGGGCGCAATAGCGGCAGCGGTGCTGGCCGCCGGCGTTTGGCTGGTGAGTGTGCGCGGGTTGCTGGTGTCGTTAACAGCGGCCAGGGTATTTCGCGGTGTTCAGCAGGAAAGGCTTTCTGACTAATCGCCGATTACCCCGACCACTGACGCATCCGCTTTACTATTATTCACGCGAAAAATAGAGGATTACATTTTGGTTGCTGTAAAAAAATTTGGTTTTATATTGGCGTTTCTAACGGGAGTCACCAGCGCGGGCCTGGTCCAGGCGAGTGAGCTGCCTGATTTTGCTGCGCTGGCAGAAAGTGCTGGTCCCTCCGTAGTTAATATAAGTACCAAACAGCAGCGTAAACGACGACCACCAATGAGTCGGGGCATGCCGCAAACCCCCCAGGGATCGCCGTTTGATGACTTTTTTAGACATTTTTTTGGTGGCCCGGGTGCGCCGGGTGGCCATGATGGTTCGATTGCACCGGCAAGGTCGCTGGGTTCTGGTTTTATCATTTCGGCAGATGGCTACCTGCTGACTAATCATCACGTTGTTGATGGAGCGGATGAAATTATTGTTCGGCTCGGTGATCGGCGAGAGTATGTTGCTGAACTGGTTGGTTCCGATGCTCGCAGTGATATCGCGGTACTGAAGATCGACGCAGAGAAACTGAAACCACTAAAAATTGGCAATCCTGGTGATCTGCGAGTAGGAGAATGGGTGGCGGCTATTGGCAGTCCATTTGGGTTTGAGCATTCGGTGACGGCCGGTATCGTCAGCGCGAAGGGTAGAAGTTTGCCGAGCGATAGTTATGTTCCGTTTATTCAAACGGACGTGGCGATCAATCCTGGTAATTCGGGCGGCCCGCTTTTTAATATGGCGGGTGAGGTGATCGGGGTGAATTCCCAAATCTATTCCGGTACGGGCGGTTTTATGGGGCTTTCCTTCGCCATTCCGATCGACGTGGCGATGAAAGTTAGCGACCAGTTACAGGATAACGGGTACGTGGTTCGGGGCTGGCTGGGAGTGTTGATTCAGGATGTCACCCGTAATCTGGCCGAATCTTTCGGTATGGAACAGCCACGCGGTGCGCTAGTTGCGCGAGTGCTTCCGGATAGTCCGGCTGAAAAAGCGGGCCTTAAGGTTGGCGATATCGTCGTCAGTTATGACGACGAAATGATCACCTATTCAGCTGATTTGCCCCCCCTGGTGGGCGCTGCCGATGTTGGCCATAAAGCGCGGCTACGGGTGCTCCGAGAGGGTAAGGAGAAATCGGTGAAAGTTACCATTGAGGAGTTGCCCGAAGAAGGCAGGGACGCTGCCCAGGTAAAGACCCGGCTAAAAAATGATGATCGTCTGGGCCTGGTGGTGGTCGAGCTAAGTGAAAGCCAACGCGACGCGATGGAAATCGAAGAAGGCGGTGTGCTGGTGAAACAGGTGGCCCCTGGTGCAGCAGCCGAAGCCGGTCTGCGTCGTGGTGATGTGATCGTCAGTATTGATAATCAGTCGACCGAAAATCTTAAAAAGTTCCACCAGCTGGTGCGCGACCTGAAAGCCGATACGGTCGTGCCGGTTCTGGTACAGCGGCGGCAGGGTCCCGTGTTTTTAGCCATCAGGGTCCCCTAGTTCAGGGGGATTCGTTGATTTCTGTAGTGGCGGTGGGCTGGTTTTAGCGAGCCACCTAAAAGGGCGGGTAACACCCCTTTTAGGTGGCCAACCGTTTAAAATACGCGGCTCTCTTTAAATTACCGGCCGACTCGTTGGCCCGCCGACTACAGAGTTCATGGTTAACAGAGAACAGATTCGTAATTTCTCGATTATTGCCCATATCGATCACGGCAAATCGACCCTTGCTGATCGATTTATCGAAATATGCGCGGGACTGACTGCACGGGAAATGAGCAGCCAGGTGCTCGATTCGATGGAGCTTGAGCAGGAGCGGGGAATTACCATCAAGGCGCAGGCAGTCTCGCTGAATTTTACGGCTGCCGATGGCCAGACTTACCTACTGAATTTTATCGATACGCCGGGCCATGTCGATTTTGCTTATGAGGTTTCTCGCTCCCTTGCAGCCTGTGAAGGTGCGCTACTGGTGGTGGATGCTGCTCAGGGAGTCGAGGCACAAAGTGTGGCCAACTGCTATACGGCAGTAGAGCAGGGCCTGGAAGTGTTACCGGTACTCAACAAAATTGATTTGCCGACTGCCGATCCTGAACGGGTTATCAATGAAATAGAAGAAATAATCGGTATTCCGGCAGATGATGCCCCGGGCGTGAGCGCCAAGACAGGTGAGGGGGTCGTTGATCTGTTAAACCGGCTGGTGGAAACCATCCCCGCGCCTCAGGGAGATGCATCGGCGCCGTTGCAGGCGTTAATTATCGACTCCTGGTATGACAATTATCTGGGTGTGGTGTCGCTGGTACGGATTGTCCAGGGCCAGGTTAAAAAGAATCAACGCATTCAGGTGATGTCGAGTGGGCGCAGTTTTCAGGTTGAAAAACTGGCGATTCACACTCCGCATGAACGGGTTATTGATTCGCTGAAAGCTGGCGAGGTTGGCGTGCTGGTGGCGGGCATAAAGGAAATTGATGCCGCCCCGGTTGGTGACACCATCACCGCACTGGATAATCCAGCAACGGAGGGGCTGCCTGGATTTCAAAAGGTTAAACCACAGGTATTCGCCGGGCTTTTTCCGGTTGACTCTAAAGACTACGAAGGACTACGCGAAGCCCTCGGCAAGCTCTGTCTGAACGATGCGGCACTGGAGTTTGAGCCGGAGAATTCGCAGGCGTTAGGGTTCGGGTTTCGGTGTGGTTTTCTGGGCATGCTGCACATGGAAATCGTTCAGGAACGGCTGGAACGAGAATACGGTCTGGAGCTTATTACCACTGCCCCCACGGTGAAATACCAGGTGCTGACCCGTAGTGGTGAGATCGTGGAGATAGATAATCCGGCTAACCTGCCGGAAGTGTCTCGCATCGAAGAGATTCGTGAACCGATTCTGAGCCTGAATATTTTTGTACCCCAGCAGCATCTCGGCGGAGTGCTTGGCTTGTGTGAGGAGAAACGCGGGGTGCAGAAAAACATGCAGTACCTCGGTGGCCAGGTGACCCTCACCTATGAGGTGCCCATGAGTGAGGTCGTGACGGATTTTTTTGACCGAATGAAATCGGTCAGTCGCGGGTATGCTTCCTTTGACTATAGCTTTAGCCGTTTTCAGGCGGCTTCTCTGGTGCGCCTGGATATGCTGGTGAACAAGGAGCCGGTCGATTCACTGTCGGTGATTGTGCATCGGGATCAGTCGGCCCTGCGTGGCCGTGAACTGGTGGCCAAAATGAAAGAGTTGATCCCCCGGCAAATGTTTGAAGTGCCAATTCAGGCGAGTGTGGGCGCAAAAATTGTGGCTCGAGAGACCGTTAAGGCGATGCGCAAGAACGTGACGGCCAAGTGTTACGGCGGTGATATTAGTCGCAAGCGGAAGCTGCTGGAAAAACAGAAGGAAGGCAAAAAACGGATGAAAATGGTCGGTTCCGTGCAGATTCCACAGGAAGCATTTATGGCGGTGTTGCAGCTAGGGAAAGAGTCTTGAGTTTTGATTTTGCCACGGCATTAGCGCTTGCCGGGCTTGCGACTGGCCTGATCTGGGCCATTGATCGACTGGTGCTCGTCAGGCGAAGGGCGGCGGCTGGTCGGGGTGATGCAGAGCCGCTACTGGTTGAGTACAGTCGCTCTTTCTTTCCGGTTATTGTGGTGGTGCTGGTGTTGCGGTCTTTCGTTGCAGAGCCGTTTCGTATTCCCTCCGGTTCAATGTTGCCCACCTTGATCGTCGGCGATTTCATTCTGGTCAATAAATTTGCTTACGGTTTACGGCTGCCGGTCATTGATCGCAAGATCATTCCCGTGGGCGATCCTCAGCGCGGGGACGTGGTGGTGTTTCGTTATCCCCCTAAACCATCGATTGATTACATAAAACGGGTGGTGGGCCTGCCGGGTGACCGCATTGATTATCGCCATAAGCGGCTGTCGATCAATGGTGAGGCCGTGTCGGTTAAAAAGGTTACGGGAATTGGCGATGACGCGACTGTCCGAGCTTACGAGGAGCAACTCGGTGAAGTCATCCACGCCATGCAGACGATTTCTTCGCGGCCCGCAATTGATGGCAGTGTGATTGTTCCGCCCGGGCATTATTTTGTTATGGGTGATAATCGGGATAATAGTGCGGATAGTCGTATGTGGGGATTTGTCCCGGATGAATACCTGCTGGGTAAGGCGTTTTTAATCTGGATGAGTCTGGATTTTGGAAAGCTGGAATTTTTTCCGGAGCGAATTGGCATTCGGATTCGTTAGGTAGGAAGACCCGACAGCAACGACAATGGGTTATGGTCTTAATTGATGTTAGCGGTAATTAAACAAAGGGGATTGCCAGATGAATAACCATAAACAGCGCGGCGTGACGTTTATTACATTGGTGTTTATTTTCGTCATATTTGCATTTTTTCTATTGACCGGTCTGAAGCTGTTTCCCGGCTACAACGAATTTTTTAGTGTGAAAAGCGCCATGAATGGTCTCGCCCAGGAAGAAAATATTGGCAAGATGACGCGTAAACAGATGTGGGGCTCTCTGTATAAACGGTTTGATATTAATTCGGTGACGACCCCGACCTACGATGACCTCTACGTTGAATACAATAAAGAAACAAAAATGCGCGAAATTTCAATATTTTACGAAGTCCGGGTGCCCATGTTCGGTAATGTTGATGCGGTGATGGTTTTTGATGCACCCATTGAAGTGCCGGCGGATTGAGCGATTTTCTACGTCGCCTTCAGCTTAGGCTAGGGCACCAGTTTTCCAACCCGGCACTGCTTGACCAGGCATTAACCCATCGCAGTAGCAGTAAAAACCATTATGAGCGGCTGGAGTATCTCGGTGATGCGCTGCTAGGGGTGTTTATCGCTGAGGAGCTGTTTCGAAAATTTCCCGACGGTAGAGAGGGGCAACTGACCCGCCTGCGGGCGCGACTCGTTAAAAAAGAGACCCTTGCAGAGATTGCCCGGGAGCTTGATTTAGGATCCTGCCTTAATCTCGGTAGTGGTGAACTCAAAAGTGGCGGTCGGCAACGGCCATCCATACTTGCGGATGCGCTGGAAGCAGTGATTTGTGCGATTTACCTGGACAGTACTTTCGAGGGTTGTCGGCAGGTGGTGCTGCAATGGTATCGTGAGCGATTACAAAACCTCACCCTGAACGATGAACAGCGCGATCCGAAGACCCGGCTGCAGGAGGTTTTGCAGGGGCGACAGTCTCCCCTTCCTGAGTATCGGCTGGTTGCAGAGCCAGTTTCCGCCATCGACGGCGGTGAACAACATTTTCAGGTGGCCTGCAAGGTTACTGAACTCGATGAAGAAATTATTGCGACCGGCCCCAGTCGCCGGATTGCAGAGCAGACGGCTGCGGCCCAGGTTTTAGAGCAGATAAATGTCGGAAAATAATGGCTATCGTTGCGGTTATGTCGCCATTATTGGGCGGCCTAATGTTGGTAAGTCGACCTTGCTCAATCGCATACTTGGGCAAAAAATCAGTATTACTTCGCGTAAACCGCAAACCACCCGTCACCGTATTTTGGGTGTCCATACCTCGAGCAGATCCCAGTGCCTGTTTGTCGATACCCCCGGGATTCATTTTGGCTCCAAACGGGCGCTAAATCGGGCCATGAACCGGGCGGCTACCGATGCGCTTAAAGAGGTTGATCTGGTGCTGTTCATGGTCCAGGGCACTCGGTTGACGGAGGCTGATGAGGCGGTGCTGAAGTTGGTGGAAGGGTCAGCAACGCCAAAGATCGCCATCATTAACAAAATCGACCGGGTCGCCGATAAAGGGCAACTGTTGCCAGCCATTGAGCGAATTGCCAAAACCGGTTCATTCCAGCAGATTATTCCACTGTCAGCACAAACTGGTGATCAGGTGGACGAGTTGCTGAGTGTGGTGGAACAGCACCTACCGGTCGCGCCGGCGCTATTTGATGACGAGCAGATCACCGACCGGAGTTTGCGTTTCCTGGTGGCGGAAATTGTCCGCGAAAAAGTGATGCGGCAGCTGGGGGATGAAATACCCTATGGGTGCAGTGTTGAGATCGAACGCTT
>Ga0070726_10001564_pt1 | contig 22740 bp, 19 predicted proteins | sample tdAd471_FD_67275 | JGI IMG/M metagenome (GOLD analysis project Ga0070726, IMG submission 67275) | Marine sediment microbial communities from the Atlantic coast under amendment with organic carbon and nitrate - tdAd47.1 | ecosystem: Environmental > Aquatic > Marine > Coastal > Sediment | place... | reverse complement strand
GTCCGCATCGTAGGGACGTGGGCTCGTATCCGCGGCGAATGGCACCGGATCAGGCAACTCATTTGGGCTGCCATGAATGGTTGCGTTGCCACCGAGATCGGAGATCATCTGGATAAACTGGCGATGGAAATCGGCGACAGTCATGGATCCCAACGGGAAACTTTCCGTCTTTCCGCTGCCGCAGTGCCCGAGAACCGTGTGATCGACAAAATCAAACTGGACTTCGATACCGCCATCACCATCTGGAACAAGCGACGTCGTCAGCCCACGTGGCGTGGAGTAGAAGGTTGCATGCCAGGCATGATTGACCCATGGGCTACGCGCAAGACGGTATTTGCCGACGATCTGCAGATATAGGTGAAGGGCGGCCGCCGTCGTTTGCCATTCGACAAAGGGAATAGCCGGCCAATCAATTGTGGTGGAATCGTGTTCGCTCATGACTGCATATTATAGGGACCGACCGAAAGAAATTCAGATCCGTGCTCTAACAGCGCGAAACAAAACAGACTTACTTGAGACGGATACGCCTCCGTGCTGTCGGAACAGTGCAAAGCGGGCCCCCGCTACCAAAATAGAAGCCGGTCCCAATGGGGCCGGTTTTTGGTGCCCGCTAGTAACCCATTCAATATCTGCGGCGGGCTCAGCGATTGGGCAGCTGGCTACGTACGATCCTGCCAGTACCTGGGCCGTCGACGACGATGCGCAACGGCAACGATGATAATTTCGTCTTCTTGCGAACGATAGAGAACATAGAAAGGGAATCGATGAATTGGCTTTGATCGAACATCTTCGCCGACCATACGCGCAGCGTTCGGCAGTTTTAGAATGCGTTCAGCTGTCCTCTCAAACTCGGCTAAGAATTCTGTACCAAGATTTGACCGTTGCGAGTTGTAGTAGCTGACACAAGCTTCGAGCTCTTCAGAAGCTTCCGAAAGAATTCGGAATGACGTCATTTGAGGTCAGATTTTATCTCGGCTATTACGTCATTGACCGGACGAGACTGAGTTTTTCCGGCGTCGTAGTCTTTCAGACGCTTGGCTGCTTCGTCGAGCCACAGGGCCTCGGCGTCCTCGTCAGTGCCAGGATCCAGACTTGCGATGAGACTCAATGCGAGACGAGCCCTATCTTTTTGAGGCAGCTTCTTGAGCCGTGCTTCGAGGTTTCGGTTGCTGGAACTCATACTCTTACAATATTGCTCAGGGACAGACTCGTCAATGACTGAATCTACATCTTACGTTTCTAAATTCGACCATTGTTCACGTAATTTGTGCGCAAAGAGTAAGGATACTGTCACCCGACTTGCCAAGTGCCCTCGCTACCAAAATGAATAAGGATCCCCTTTACGGGTCCCTTTTTCATTACTTATCGACTTTCAGTAAACCATCCACGTGAACATCCCGCTGCGGGAAGGCGATGACGATGTCGTTTTCATTGAATACCTTGTCGATCTCGAATCTTAGCGCGCTGCGCACGCCACGAAGGGTGCGTTCCGTCGTCGACTCGATCCAGAAGAAAGAGTCGAATATCAGTGCAGAATCGCCAAAATCCTCGAAAATGACGGTCGGGGCAGGGTCCTCGAGGATATCCGGATTATTGGCAAGAATCTCATCGAGCAGGCGCTTGACCTTCTGAACGTCAGACCCGTACCGAACGCCGACGCGCACTATGGTGCGAAGTTTGCGATCGACGATGGTCCAGTTGACGACCGTATTCTCCAGGAACTGGCTGTTGGGAATCATCATGCGTACACCATCGAGGCGCCGGACGCGTGTGTAGCGTGTATTGATCGCTTCTACCGTGCCCAGCATATCGCCCAGCTCCAGGAAGTCGCCAACGCGAATCGGGCGCTCCCCCATCAGGATCCAGCCGCTGATGAAGTTATTAATGATGTTTTGGGCACCGAAGCCGACGCCAATGGCGATGGCGCCGGAAATGAACGCGAAGGCTGTGAGCGGAATGCCCAGCAAGTCGAGCGTTGTCATCAGAATGACTACGACGACGAGGATATAGAACAACCGGCGGATGAGTTGGATAACACCGGCGTCCACCTTGCGTTGTTCCAGGCGACTGCTCAATTTTCGCTCTGCCCAACAGGCAAGCCAGAATCCGACCAGGAGTGTCAGCAAAGCAACTGCAATTTGCAGAACGGTGAGTCCGGATCCATCGCCGATCGAAATGACGGTCGTGTTGAGGATCTTGGATACTGTTTCCATGCCAATGCCCGGCAGGTGAATTGGTCGCATTATAGCCGCGCCACGAAGCGACGCATGGCAGTAGATACCGAAGTGATTTTCACGACGCGTGGCGCGATCATGATCTGCCGGGACGAATGATGGATATCAGGTTCACGATTGGACGCCTGTTGCTCCGGGGTCTGCATTACCGGCTGGCTTTCGCAGCGCTGATTGTTGCATTCGTGGCAGTTTCGGCGGGATTGCTGGTGTTTCTGTTTGATCCGAGTTTCGAGGATCCCGGCGATGCTGTCTGGTGGTCGTTCCTGCGTCTCTCAGACCCCGGCTACCTGGGCGATGACGAGGGCGTGGTTAGCGTAACGATCTCCACGGTTGTCACGGTTCTCGGTTACGTCCTGTATCTTGGCCTGCTGGTCGCGATCCTGACCCAGTGGATGAATACATTGATTCTGCGTGCCGGGTGCGGATGCACGGTGGGCTTGCGAGGAGATCGAGCTGGTTATCGTGCCGGGGGCCGTTCCGCCGCGTTAGACAAAACGGTGCACCACCCGGCAATGACGCCTTCTACGGGCGTGCCATTTTACAACTGGCTGTCGGGAACGATCCTGAAGAACCAGGCCTTGAAGCGACGCCAGCGGCTACTCGAAGGCTCGGAGGTCTTGATGACCTTTGCACCATTGATGGTGCCTTCCCACTGCAGCTTTCCTCGGTCGTTCAGCGTTACGCGATAGGCCGTTTCGTCCAGCTGCTCGAAGAACTCGTCCGCCAACTCTGTCCCCAGTTCCTCGGACACGATGTTCACGCCCAGCTCGGCATTCAGATCGATTGAGCGCGGGTCGAGATTCAGTGAGCCGGCGAAAATCTGGTGACGATCGATGATGATGAGCTTGGTGTGCAGCGTCTTGTTGTCGGGTGCACCGGGGCGTTCGGCCAGATGTTCGACCGCATCTACGCGGGCTTCATAAAGTTCGACCCCGGCTTCGAGCAGCGGTTTACGGAATTTCGCATAGCCCGAGTGCACGGGAATGTGGTTCGTGGACGCCAGCGAATTCGTGAGCATGACCACGCGTGTGCCTTGCTCGACGATGCTACGCCAGAACTCGATGCCCGATTTCAGTGGCACCAGGTAGGGCGTGATCACGATCACTTCCTCGTTAGCTTCGACGATGAGTTCGGCCAGCCGATTAACAAGTTGACGTTGTTCGACTGCTACTTTGGTCTTGAGTTTTTGCGGGTCGTCCGCGATAACTTCCCACCCGGCAGGGAAGAGTTGATCCTTGGTGTCTATTAGCTCACGGATGATCTTATTTTCCATGGCCCCGGCAAACACCGAGGCATAAGCCTCGTCGAATTCCTCTTTCATCTGTTGCCGGACCTTGTCGAGTTGCGCCTCGGTGAATTCAACATCCAGCGCTTCGAGCGGCAGTGATCGCCGCGAGTTCCAGAACAGATCGAAAGTCGCCGATACGTGTGTCGCCACTTTGCCTACACCGAGCACATCGAAATCCTCGAACTCGGTGTCGATGTTCAGATCGAAATACTCGTTCGCAATATTGCGGCCTCCCACGATCGTGAGCTGGTTATCGGAGGTGAAAGACTTGTTGTGCATGCGCCGGTTGGCACGCTTGAAGTCGCCGAGAAAATTCAGATAGTAGAAACCTGTCTTCGCGATAGGGTTGTAAAGCCGCACTTCAATGTTCTCGTGTGCGTCCAGGATGAACAGTTCTTCGTCGCTGACTTCGGTGAATATGTCGTCGAGCAGAAAGCGTACCCTTACGCCCCGGTCTGCGGCGAGCAGCAATTCCTGGCAGAAGATATGTCCGGCAAGATCGGGCTTCATCAGGAAGTACTGGGCATCCAGGCTGACTTCGGCACGTTCGATCATGCGCAGGCGTGCTGCCAGGGCATCGCTGCCTGACTGCATCGGGAAAAAACCGGACCTGCCGTCGTGGGAACTGACCCATGCTGTGGCCGAGAGGCCTAGCCGGGTCTCGGCGGTAGCCGGGATGGCATAGCTCTCTTCCTTCGGGTAATCCTCCGGTAGCGTCGCACAGGCGCTTAGCAGGCCAAGCAACAGGAGTTGCAGCGTAAATTTCATCGAGCTGCAGTGCTGTGTACGGAAAGGCGTCTTCATACGTGGTGTTCAGGGTAACTCACGTATTCGCCTGAGAACCCTATGTATTTTCCGACATGACCGAAATCGCACAATGTCGATCTGCATATAATTTGATAAGCGCGCCCTCGCTACCAGAAAAATAGGGCGGTCCCATTTGCGGGGCCGGTTTTTTGTACAGAGGCCCGGGGACCCGATTAGTCCGAATTGTTTCCATTTCGCGACACTCATCACCGTAGTGAGACATAAATGCGTCGTCACCCGGCGACACATCGTTCAACCGCAAGTCGTTGATCAGCGACAAATTCAGGCATATGTCAGAACGTGTACATGCTGCCTGCGCGGACAAGTAATCTTTTTTTGCAGGGCGATAGGAAGCCCGCGTCGAAAGACCAAAGCAGACACGAAAGAATAGGGGGGAATTGACATGCGACGCCTCATTACTTTAGTTCTTATAATGTCGCTCTCTGCCACTACCTTGGCAGCTCAGACGATCGCAACTGCGGACAATTACAACGCTGTGGCGTACTTCACGTCTGGGCTTGACGATGGCGAGCCCGTCGACCGAATCGATATGGCTTATCTCGATCAGGACTACATCGTCCTGTACGTCGATTGGGACAAGATGCGACCTCGTGCGTACCGTACCGAGGTTCGAATCGTTGATCCAAATGGCCAACTTGTGGGCAAAATCAGGAATACCATCCTGCCAAGTAGCGGCCGCTACTATACCTACTACTACTACCGCCCCAGCCCGAAGGATACGCCCGGTGACTGGACCTATCAGATGTATGTCGACGGTCGCAACGCGTTCGAAGCCCGAATCCCTGTATTAGCTGCAGAATGATCCCGGTGTAAAACCTGTGTTGATTTAGCGTCCTCAGCGTGAGCGAGAAAATTGTCGCAGTTTCCTCCGCGCCGTTAGCGGTTGCTTCTGGCAAAAAGCAGACGCGAGAATTTGCCGATTTAGAGCCGTTTGAATGTCCGCTACCAGGAAACCGAAAGCCCGGCCTTGCGCCGGGCTTTTTTTTCGCGTGACAACGGCCAATTGAATCCGCAGCCTCCAGCGGAAGTTCGCTAGACACTTGGTTGAGCTGAGCTCGAGTAATCACTCGGCTGCTTTCTTTCTGAAAAGCCGACGGCGCTCGCGGCTTGTACTCTGGTATTCGGGAGAAGGGCCGCCGAAAAGCGACCCTTCGTTCAGTGACTCAGTCCCCGTCTCGCAGACGCAGAGGTCGAGCTTTTTCGTGGCTGTCAGGTTATGGCAGCTGTCCGAGCGCGAATTCTGCCATCAGGGCGTGCACCTTCTTCGTCGGGTGCAACGGGTCCCAGAACCAGTATCCATCGCGGTCGTTGCAGAACGCGCCATCGGTGACGCCGAACGTCACGCATGAGTCCTCAACGTTGGTGAGGCCGAATGCTTCTGGCGTCGCCATCATTCCGCTGACGAAAGCGAAGTAATCGACGACCGAGACATTCATATTGAATGGCTCGCTGGCGTACGACTGGATAACGGGTTGCAGGAATACGTAGTTGTAAATTGCGCTCAGGCTCGGTGCCGTCGGATCCTCAGGCGGCGGCACTATTGGCGAAGTCTCCAGAGGGGGTATATACGCGAACAGAAGGTTGCGTGCGCCGCACTCATAGAGAATGCCGATATTTGTGGCGATGCTGACGGTCATACCGGGAAGGATGACGAACGGATTATGTCCTGCGATTATGTCGGCCAGGTCATAGTAGGCGGAATCCACGATAAACAACGTCTCGTCCATTGGCGCGCCGGTGCAATAACCGTTATTGATCCAGGCTTGCACCTGGTCACCAAGGCTGGGCTCCACAGGGTCGGGCAAGATGTCACGTGCGCGAGCGCTGCCGACGGCATAGTTGCCAAAGGCCGGATCACGATAGGCGGGTTTTGCCCATTCAGTCAGTCCCATTTCCTGTGCCAGGACTTCGACCCAGGTGCGACCGTTGCTGAAATGATGTCCGCCGATACCGTAACTGGCTTCCATTAGTTCGAAAGGTGGGTGCGCGGTTTCACCGGTCAGCGCGAAGTGGTTACCGGGATCCATGAAGCTGGCACCGAAAATAAAGATACGGGAATAGCCGTGCTCGTTGTCTGCGACGGCCACTCCGGTCGCAAGTGGCAGCAGCGCCAGCAAGGCGACAATCATGCGTTTCAGAGTATTCATTTCCTCCTCCATTGCGTGTGTCGTTGCCGGGGCCGCAATCCACCGGGACTGCCGCCCCGCACAGGTAGCGTATGAAGGTCCTCATATTTCCGCATGACGTTTGGGTGACGGGCAGCTGACGGTCTCGGGACGGACCCGCTTTCAGTGCGGCGATAGTTCGGTTTACCACATGGTATTCAGCTCCCGAAGCCTTAGAATAGAAGGGAAAAGGACAATATCCTGTGTACCGTTTCGACGACTTCCTGGCCGACCCGGAGACCTGGAGACTTATCCGGGGTGGGCAGGAGATTCATCTCGAGCCGGTTGTCCTGAAACTGCTCATCTACTTGATCGCCAACCGTACCCGGCTCGTAACCCGGGACGAACTGATGGACACCGTCTGGGGCGACACGGTAATCAGCGAGTCGGCACTCACCAAGGCCGTGGCCCGGTTGCGCAAGGCGCTGAACGATGACTCGGACGCGCCTCGTTATCTTGAGACCGTCCGCTCCAAAGGCTATCGCTTCGTTGCCGACGTTGAAGAGCTTGGCGGCGGCGATGGGCTCGTCTCGCCGTCGCGAGATACCCATTCGCGCAACCTCCGGCGAGCGGTGATTACGGCCGCCGCCGCGATCATCGTCCTGGTTGCCGTTGCGGTCTTCTGGCCGAAGGCTCCGTGGCGCGACACTTCGCAGGCAGGCGTTATCCGTTCGCTCGCCGTGCTTCCGCTGCACAACCTGACCGGCGATCCTGAACAGGACCATTACGTCGACGGCCTGCAGGACCTCCTGATTACGGAGCTGTCGCAGCTCCCCGGTTTGCGGATCACGTCACGGCAGTCGACGAAGCGCTATCGGGATAGCCAGCTTCCCACGGCCGACATCGCCGGCGAGCTGCGCGTAGACGCGCTGGTCGAAGGCAGCTTGTTGCGGGAAGGCAGCAAGATCGAAGTTACAGTCCAGCTGATCGATGGCCGGAGCGACGCGCACCTCTGGGCGGAACGGTATACACGCGATACTTCGTACGTTTTTGACCTCGTATCCGACATGGCGAGAGCAATCGGCACGAAGATCGCCTCTCCGACAGCGCCTTCGCGTTCCCAGGTGCCGGACCATCGAATTACCGGACCTGTCGATCCGCGTGCTACCAACGCTTACGCGTTGGGCCTCATGCATATGGATCGATTGACGTCGGACGGAATCCACTTCGCGATTGAGCAGTTTCAGGAGGCAGCAGATATCGAACCGGAGTTTGCGCTGGCCTGGGGCCATTTGGCGGTGGCGCACGCGATGCAGGGGCTGCGGGGTTTTGCCCCTCCACGAGAATCCATCGAGCAAGCCCGTGCTGCCGCTTTGAGGGCGATCGAGGTGGACAGCGAATCCTATATCGGGCACTCATCGATCGGCTGGGTCCGTTTGTGGACGGGGGACCTGATCCGTGGATGCGAATCGTTGAACGAGGCTCTGCGACTCAACCCGTCAAACCCTTATGTGATTCACGGCGATGCCGACTGCCTGATGCTTGCCGGGCACATGGATGAGAGCATTGCCCGGATGCGCGAGCTCGTGACGATCAGCCCGTTCAGCGTCATCCACAGTGGGGCGCTGATTTACCATCTTTTCCTTGCGCGCCGCTACGAGGAGTCCATCGCCGCGGTAAAAGCAGCGCGAGAACGAGTTCCTGGGTTCTTGATGCACTACACACTCGCGCGGGTGTACTGGGTACAGGGCGACTTCGACGAAGCTCTGGAGGCGGAGCGACTGGAACTCGAGTGGCGCGGCGACACGGTTCTCCTTGCGGCTCTCGAAGAGGGTCTCGATGCCGCCGGCCCGACTGGCGCCATGCGCGCAATGGCCGAAGCGCTGGTCGTCCGGTCGAACGAGTCCTACGTGGATCCCTTCGAGATCGGGAAGACCTTTGCCCGGGCAGGAATGGTCGACGAGGCGCTGCGCTGGCTGAACCGGGCCGTCGAATACGGTTCGTACGAAATCACGCACCTTGCCTTCCGGCCGGACTTCGATGTGTTACGAGACGATCCGCGGTTCGAAGATCTGCTGGAGCGTGTATACGGTCAGGAGAATCCGAATACCGCGCGTCCTTAGGAGATGAATCCCATGGAATGCACTTGCTCGTGTGGAGCCACCAGTTTTCAAACGCTTGGCATGCCACTTTTCCGGTTCTTCTGTCACTGCACGATCTGCCAACGATTTAATGACGCCCCTTTTGCAGACATCCTTGTTTTTCGGGCCGAAGATGTGGCGCTGCCGCCCCTGGGGACCGTCATCTTCGACACGTACAGACCGCCCCCCAATGTTCAGCGAGGGAAATGCGCAACGTGCGGTCAGCCTGCAGTAACGGTCTTCACGGCACGGTTTCTGCCGAGACTGGTCACGGTTCCCAGGCCAATGTTCAAATCGGACGCGGAGCTGCCGTCACCCGCAGCACACGGTTTCTACGACATGCGCGTATCGGATGCTAACGACCCATTGCCAAAGTACGAGGGATATTTTCGGAATCAAATCGCCTTCCTGAAACATCTCTGGTTGGCAAGACGCCCGTAGACCAAACTGCAGTAAGGCAAAAGGGCAGCATACTATGTACCGCTTCGATGAGTTCGTGGCCGACCCGGAGACGTGGAGATTTTCCCGGGATGGTCGGGGCCGTCGATGATGGGCGTCCGCCTCGATTGAATCCGCAACCCAAAACAGACGCGCTAGGTAATACCCAAGATTGACAAAAGTCCCCGAAGACTCAGACTGGGCCGTATGTTCGCGTCCCTTGGGTGCCTGTTCGTTGTTCTCTGGTCCGTTGTCTGTCTCTTTGACTTCCTGAAGGACCCCGAATGGGGTAGCTGACCGGCCGTTGGTCCTTTGGTCAGGGACGCAAGATGAGAAGACGTAATATCAACATGCTCCGTCTTCTCTCAGGGTTGATCGTTGCTTGCACCACGGGTACCGCGATAGCACAAAGCGATCCGGGGCCGGGCGATCTCCTTCTGGACGAAATCATCGTAACGGCGACTAAGCGGCCAGTCGAATTGCAAGACGCACCGATTTCGTTATCCGTTGTCACCGGCGACAAGATCGAGGCGATGGGCATGGCAGAGCTTGAGGACCTGGCCTTGTATGTGCCCAACGTTCACATCGGCGAGAGCGCTATCGCCTCGCTGCTCTTCATCCGCGGTGTTGGCTCCGGCATGAACCCGGGGTTTGAACAGTCAGTGGGCACGTTTATCGACGGTGTTTACTTCGGTCGTGGTGTGTACTCGCGCGCCGCTTTTCTCGACCTCGCACGGGTGGAGGTCCTGAAGGGCCCCCAATTGACATTGTTCGGCAAGAACACGATTGCGGGTGCGATAAACATCACGACCGCACAGCCAACAGAGGAGTTCGAAGGCTATGTCGAGGCGGCGTTCGAATCCGAGGTTGACGGTACCAGTGTCAGCGCCATGCTCTCGGGTCCATTGAGCGATACGGTACGAGTTCGTGTCGCGGCCAGAAAATCCGACGACGAAGGCTGGATGACGAACACGGCTGCCGGCGGCGTTGGCGGGCCAGGGGAAGACAACCTGGCGATACGGGGAACGCTGGAATGGGATGCGTCCGAGTCTCTCGTGTTCACGCTGAAGGCCGAGCGGAACCGCTACGACGTCCGGGGTCGGGAACAGATGATTTCCATCGCGAACCCGACGTCGACATTCCTGTACCGGACGTTCGGCGATGCGGCTTTCTCACCGGGATTCGGCTACGTCCGAAATGTCCGCACATCCGTGCAACCGGAATTCCACGATATCGAAGCGAGCGTGCTGCAACTGACAGCCCTTTATGATTGGGGCGATCTCGCGCTCACGTCGATAACGGCCTCAACCGGCTATGATTATCGGGACTCCCAGGACGGCGACTACAGTGCGCTCCAGTTCCTGGAGCGCTCGCGGCTTGAAGAGCACGAGCAATTCAGCCAGGAATTCCTGCTCACGTCACTGGGTGGCGATGCTGTCGACTTCCTCGCCGGTGTTTACTTCCAGGCAGCCGACCTGACCAGTGACCGAACCACGCCGGCGCGGTTCACCGGACTGCCGCCTGTCGATGCCGGTGTACGCGCACAAATCGATGCGGCTCTGGGCACGAACTTGCAGGCTGGGGACATCGATGCCGATATGTTTGCGTTTTTTGACCAGGACACCACCACGATTTCGGCGTTTGGAGAATTCACGTTCAATCTTCGCGACGATTTTCGCATCGTGACAGGCCTGCGGTATTCAATGGACGAGAAAGAGATCTCGAAGTCGGGTTTCCAGTCCCAGGCTGGCAGCACGACTCCGGACCCGTTCCTGGCGGTGGTATACGGGCCGATATTGCAGCTTTCGGGAACCTATGCGTACACGTTGGAACGTGACGAAGACCACCTGACCGGCAATATCGGCCTGCAATGGGATCCGAATGTAGATTCGATGCTGTATCTGAATGTATCCAGCGGCTACAAGGCCGGCGGATTCGACGAGGACAATGCGCTTGGGAGCCTGGCCAACGCAGAATTCGAGGACGAGACGGTGCTCGGAGTCGAAGCGGGAGTGAAGTTCACGGTACTCGATGGCAGGGGCCGAATCAATGCGGCCGTGTTCCACTCGAAGTACGAAGACTTGCAGGTAAGCACGTTCGACGGCAATGCCAGCTTTGTCGTTGGCAACGCAGCCGAATCGGTGGTGACGGGCCTGGAAGCGGACTGGACGTTTGCCGTCACCGAGCACCTGATCCTGTCCGGCGCCCTGGCCTTGCTGAATGCGGAATACGACAGCTTTCCCGACTCCGCCTGCACGTCGGCGCAAATCATCGCCTGGGTTGCCGCCGGCAATCCGCGTGCGACCTGCACTCAGGATCTGTCTGGCCGGCAACTGCAATTCGCGCCGGAGTGGGCGGCGAATATTGCGGCCCGGTATATCCGGCCGATCGGCAACGATCTTGAACTTGGTCTTTCGGTCGACATAAATGCCAGTGACGATACGGTTATCGCGGCAGACGGCGATACGCTACTCGCTCAGAAGGCGCATGAAAAAATCAATGCGCGAATTTCGCTCGGTACGACCGACGGAAAATGGTTGATTGCTGTTGTAGGCAAGAACCTGGGCGATGAAGCGACGACGACTTTCGGCAATGACGTTCCGTTGGGTAGTCTCGGTTTCGATGGCACGTACTTCCAGCACATCGATCCGCCGCGCACGATTACTTTGCAAGGCCGTTGGTCGTTCTAAGTTGAGTTCGTCCCAATACCGTCACCATCCCGTCACGTGCTGGTCATGCATCTCAGCGTGATCGTTCGTACGCTAGTGTTCGAGGAGGTGGTGTTAATGCGTAAGTGGCTATTCTATTTCGCGTTTCTACTGCTTGGGTGTGACGGCAACGACGTCGGGCTGCTTGTCAGCCCGAACACCGGACAAACTCCAGTCACAGCCGAAAGTGGCTGGACGGATGCGATTGACTGGACGGTTCGCCTGACGGTGCCGCTCCCACTGAATGACGTTGTGTGGGACGGACAAGTTTTCGTCGCAGTCGGATATGGCGGCACTATTCTGACCTCTGTCGATGGTATCGACTGGGTGGCACGAGAATCAGTTACTGACGATATCCTGGTGGATGTTGCTGCCTTTGGTTCGGATATCTATGCGGTTGGTGGGTCAGGTGTCCTCTTGTCGACAGACCACGGCGAGACCTGGACTGTCAAAGCCCGGCCGTATGGATTCATTGGGACAACGGTTGCAGCCAACTCGTCGCAGATCGTTGTTATGGGTACCGTTCCCGACCTTGGAATTCCACGTATCACGATCTCCGAGGATCATGGCGAAACGTGGCAGACTATGACCTTCTCCTGGGGCACTGGCGACCTCATCTTCCGAGACGGGCTGTTCGTTACGCCTTCCGGCTCTGGAGTGCTCGTATCGACCGACGGCAAACAGTGGAATGAAATCGCCGTCTATGAGGGGGGTGCGGGGCTGAATGAGGTCGTCGTTCACGATGATAGTCAGTTCTTCGTGGTTGGCGACGATGGCACGGTCTTTTCATCGTTCGATGCATTCAACTGGACGGCACTATCGACACCGTTGGAGGATGTCGACTATTCGGACGGGGCCTGGAACGGCACGCAACTGATATTGGCCGGTGGAGTCTCTTCCTATCAGAATCGGCACGACGGCACTTATCGGCCAATCGGCATCAGCAGCAGCGACGGTGGTGCGAGCTGGGATATCTTCGGCATTGACATCAATTACGAGAGTCAAGGCATTGCCTGGGGAAACGGGCGGTTTGTATCAGTCGGTGTGTCGGTGCTCTCCGACGAGGGCGCCATATATACGACCGATTGAGACGGGACTTCTGCGGCTGCAGTTCGCCGGGTAGCACCAGATCTCCTCTTACCGAGCCCCTATTGATGGCCGTTAGCTGAAACTCGGTTCGGCCTCTTTCAGCTCGTCCCAACGTCCTAGATTGAAGTAAGCGGACATTTGGCCCGGCGGGGCGAGCTTGGGGGCTTGAGCTACTTCAACCGGACCCGTCTTCTAGCTGTCGGAACAGTGCACTCCGAGTGCCGGCGCAGCCGGCCGACATAACTGAGTGGCGTAGCCACGAAGGCAATTTACTTTTGCCGATGTCGGCGAGAAATTGACATTGTTGCGTGGTGCGCAACACGCTATACTGTGTCGGTGATCAAGTCGTTCAAGCATAAAGGCCTGAGACGCAATTTCGAGACAGGAAGCAAGTCCGGTATCCAGGCCAAACATGCGGGTCGACTACGATTACAACTTGCGGCTCTGGATACCGCTCGGGTGATTGACGATATGGACGTGCCTGGTTATCGGCTTCATCCACTCAGAGGGCGAGCAAAGAACCGGTGGTCGATATGGGTCAGCGGTAACTGGAGGCTGAGCTTTGAATTTATAGACGGCAACGCGTATGTGTTGAACTATGAGGACTATCATTGATGGCCATGCACAATCCTCCACATCCTGGCGAGTTTATCCGGGAGACATATATTGAGCCTTTCGATATTAGTATCAGGTCGTTGGCTGAAAATTTGGGCGTTGCCGCTTCTACGCTGGCGCGTGTCGTCGCCGAGCGCAGTGCAGTGAGTCCCGAAATGGCATTGCGCCTATCAAAGGCGCTTGGTCGGTCTCCTGAGAGCTGGTTGGCTATGCAGGATAACTATGATCTCTGGCAGGCCAAAAGGTCAGCGAACCTCTCGAAAGTGCGTAAGATTCGGTTCGCGGCGAATGCCTAGAGGCAAGCGGCACTGACTCCGATACCGAAAAAGAACATGTGGCGCGTATCTGAGCGTCGTTCGTTGAGACTGACGTAGCTATCAGCGTCCCAGCGCCTGCAGTTCGGATTCTATTTCTTGGTATTGGCGCCATGCCGCCCACAGGCAATAGCCCAGCCATCCAAACGAGGCCACCAACAACAGGCCGGCTATGACGGCCATCAAGGGAGCCCATGGGGCCAGATAGATGCAGGGCAGCAATGCCAATTGCAGGCGGTACTGCCAGCGCAAGCGTTCGGTTGGCATCAGCGCTTTCATGTGGGGGATTTTCACCATCATCGCCTGCGAGTTGATCATGGCCATCCGCTGCAGATGCAGGTAAAACAAAAATGGGGCGATCTTTTGCAGCATGCCCAGCATCACAGACAACACAAAGCCAGCGGCGAACACCAGCCCCAACAGCAATTCCACCGGCACCCGCCAGGTATCACCTTCGATGAAGGTCAACCCCAGCGCGAGTAACGCCGCGGCGATCAGCTGCGACAGCCCCAACTGCCAGAAGCGCACCGTATAGTCGATCAGCTTGCGCTTGCGGCCCTTGATCACCTGCAGAGCCGCCGTGGCATAGAGTATTGTGGCGACCATCGTCAGGGACAGCGCATAAGGCGCCACGGGGTTCCCCGCCAACAGGACAGCCGCGATGGCGGCGAAAATTACCAGGGGTAAATGCCGACATACCCAGTGCGGAAACGCCGGAGCTACATGGAACATTGGGATGACCTGGAAGCTCACGCCCATCACCAACAAAAGCACCCAGCCGAACCCACCCACAAATGCATGCGCTTGCGTCTGTTGGGGATGGTAGAGGCCCGCCTCGGGCCATACGTGCACGCTCAGCTGCATTCCGCCCAGCACCAGAGCCGCCACCAGGGACAGCGCCGCCAATCGTAGCGTGACGACGGTTTCGCCGGCAGGGCGAGCCGCGACCAGACCTGCGCCGAAGGCGCTGACAAAAAGTCCGAAACCGGAGGCCAGCAGAACAGCTGCCACGCCCATCAGCCAGCCCAAGGATGTCAAAAACCCGGTGGCGAGCGTCAGGCTGCCCCAAACCATACTCTGGTGAACCCAGGGAGCAATGACTTGCTCTCCAGGAACAGCTCGGTTGCTCACAACCGGCAGCACCTGGAAAAGCGCCCCCAGCATCACCATGGCACCGACCCCGAGTGTCAGCAGGTGGGTAAATGCGAAGGTCGCCGGAAGCCAGCGATTGCTGAGTAGCTCGGGGTGCCCGATCAACAAGAAGCCGGCGAGGACTCCAAATACCGGGGCCGTGAGGAAGAATCTCAGCGGCGTGCGAATCGGTGGGGTGTTGTCCAGGGAGACCCCGGTGAGGTTCATTGCGCCTCCGCGGCGGCGTCGGTCCGACAGAATGCTTCGGTCACCGGGGCCGCATGAGGCCAGATGTAAATAAAGAAGGCCTCTGTCTCAGTCGGGATGCAGCAGTGCTCGTAACCCGCCTGTTCCAGAATTGGGTAAAGAGGGAAGGGCTCGCGGCGATGTCGGACCCGGAGCAGCTGACCGGCTCGCAATTCTCGCAAGCGGGCAAGTATCCGCTCCATGGGCTCGGGCGGTTCGAGTTCGGATACATCAATTCGGATGATATCCAGGTCGTTGGTTGCGGGGTCGGGCATCCGCTAGTCTTCTTGCATCTGCCTGATTAGCGTATCGGGGTTACCCAGCACCTGGTCACTCATTGGGTACAGGATTTGCTCTTCCTTCATGTTGTGTTGTTGGGTCAGGATCATTAACGTTTCTGCCAACCCCAGAAAGGCTTCCGCGTTCCTGGCGATGATCGCTTCATCCATTTCGGCGACGAGCGAACGCATCTGCTCGTGCTCCATCCGCATCACAGCGGTCGGTCCCTGCGTATTGCCGGTTTTCGCTTCAAATGCGGGAAACAAGACGCCTTCCTCCCTGTTCAGGTGGGTCTCCAGGGCGTCGCGAAAATCTGTCCAGCTCTGACCAGCCTCGTCCCACTGTCCTGCTGCCACCTTCTTTTCTACGGCTGCGTAACTGTCATCGCAGTGACGGTGGTCTTGTGTCATAAAATCTACTATTGATGCCATCAAAAATACTCCAGCTCGGGAATAGGCATTGGCAAGTTCTAGCGTCCACTTGTCAGCACCCAATAGACGCGTTCATCCGGCGCCACAACGGGATGTATGCGCCGGCTTTGAGGCGGATCGTCAGTCGTCAAACGCAAGAACAGGTCATCGAAAAATTCGGGTGACTCGACGTAGAAATTGTGGAAATTTCGAGTACGGTTGACAGGCGTCACATCGACGAGCGCAATTTGGTCATTATAGGGTTCGATCAGTTGGGCGAGTTCGAGCGCTTCGGCATACTGGTCCGGCCCGATGGTGCTCTCGCCAGCACGCGCCTCTCGATTGAGCAAGCGACTCACAATCAATGCGCGGTCATTCGACGAAACGTACACTGTCAGGTGGTCGGCAAGGTCCGCGATCTCGTGTTTGAACTGCTGGTTGAACAAATTGCGGGAGACGTCGGGTGCAGTCAGGACTACCTGGCTGAATTCGGTGTTGACGTCAGCGAGATCGGGGTTGTCATGTAGCAACGTGAACGCATCGACGACGACCTGTGCTCCCATACTGTTACCAAGTATGGCTAGTCTGTCCGGCGCAATCTCCCGAACGATCAGCTCGAGGGCTTGCGCAAGCTCATTCGCTGATTTCGTTGCCAGGACGCGTGATGCCTGGTAGCCGCGCAGTAAGCCGCCCTGGTCGGCGGGCCAATCGAAGACCAGAACAGGTGTATTGGCGTCCAGCACCGACGCAAAGAAAGCCGTTCGGCGCAATGCGAGTGGAAATGTTTCGCCGAAACCGTGCACCGTGATCAGGAGCGAACGACCAGGAGATGCATCGACGTAACGACGCAACGTGTCGATGAAGTCGTCCTGCTCGTGCAGCCGGGATCCTGTAATCCGGATCTGCTCTGTCTGCAGGAAGTCGGACCAGTGGAGGAGGCCGCCAAGACCGAGCATCGACGACAGACGAATATCATAAGAACCGAATGCGAGCTTCTCGCTGCGCTCGGTAGTTACTCTATCCTCCATCGGGTCATCGCCTGGCTCGAATCTGCGGTTCGACGCGAAGAAATACCGGTAATGGCCTTCTTCGAGCTGCACCACGGTCATGCGCCGGAACAGGAAGGCCTCGGCACGCCGGATCGTCGCATTAGTCGACAGGAAGACTTCGTACGACGCCCAGCCGGCCAGTATCACGACGATCGCCAGGACCGCGATCAGGCGTCTTCTGCGCTTCCGCGAGCGCTTATCATTATCACCCACTAGGGTTCACCCGACGACGTAGAGCCGACATTGAGCAAGAATCCGACGAACATGTAAAGAAAACAGGCGCTCTTTTTCCTTGTTGTCGCGCCCGGATATCTGGGGGTCTATACTTATTGGTTCCACCCCAATTGCAGCGCGCGACAGCATGAATTCAACAGCGCTGGAATTTCGGTACCGACGATTACCGTCCAATCGAACTAAATTACTGTTGAGGGGAGAAAACAATGAGCAGTGTTCACCCAATCGATCAGCCAACCTATGGCATGAAACAGAAATACGATAACTACATTGGTGGTGAATGGATCGCACCCAAGTCCGGCGATTACTTTGAAAATACGTCGCCAGTGAACGGCAAAGTGATGAACTTGATACCGCAATCGCAAGCCGAGGACATCGAACTCGCACTGGATGCGGCCCATGAGGCGGCCCCTGCCTGGGGCAAGACCTCTGTGGCCGAGCGCAGTGCGATACTCATGAAAATTGCCGATCGCATGGAGGAAAACCTGGAGCGGCTTGCCACCATTGAAACCTGGGACAATGGCAAAAGCATTCGCGAGACGATGGCGGCCGATCTGCCCCTGGCCATTGATCATTTTCGATATTTCGCGAGCGTTATCAGAGCCGAGGCGGGCGAAGTAAGCGATCTCGATGCCAATACTGTTTCGATGGAAGTCCACGAGCCGCTGGGCGTTGTCGGTCAGATTATTCCCTGGAATTTTCCTATTCTCATGGCGACCTGGAAACTGGCGCCGGCGCTGGCCGCAGGTAATTGTGTCGTCCTCAAGCCGGCTGAGCAGACGCCGGCCTCGATCCTCGTGCTGGCTGAACTAATCGACGACTTGCTGCCTCCGGGTGTCCTCAACATCGTCAACGGGTTCGGCCCGGAAGCCGGCAAGCCGCTCGCAAGGTCACCGAGAATCGGCAAGATCGCATTCACGGGCGAGACCACTACAGGTCGACTGATAATGCAGTATGCCTCCGAGAACATTATCCCGGTCACGCTCGAACTGGGTGGAAAATCTCCAAATATCTTCTTCAGCAGCGTTGCGGCAAAGGACGATGCTTTCTTCGACAAAGCCATCGAAGGTTTCGTCATGTTCGCGTTGAATCAGGGCGAGGTGTGCACCTGCCCGTCGAGGGCGTTGATTGAAGAGTCCATCTACGATGAATTTATGGGTCGCGCCCTGGAACGGGTCGCGGCCATCAAGATGGGCAGCCCGCTCGATAGCTCGACGATGATGGGCGCACAGGCGTCGAATGACCAGTATGAGAAGATTCTGAACTATCTCGACATCGGTCGCGAAGAAGGTGCGGAGGTATTGATCGGTGGTGAATCGGCTCAGGTAGCGGAGTTCCCTGACGGCTACTACATCCAGCCGACGGTTTTCCTGGGCAATAACAAGATGCGCGTATTCCAGGAGGAGATATTTGGCCCCGTCGTAAGCGTTACGACATTCAAGGATGAAGCCGAAGCGCTGGAGATCGCGAACGATACGCTGTACGGGCTTGGCTCGGGTGTCTGGTCGCGCGACATTCACCAGACTCATGAGTTCGCCGGAGGTATTCAGGCGGGCCGTGTCTGGGTGAATTGTTACCACCTGTATCCGGCACATGCATCGTTCGGTGGTTACAAGCAATCGGGCATCGGTCGGGAAACGCACAAGATGATGCTGGATCACTACCGCCACACCAAAAATGTTCTAACGTCCTATGACAAGAACGCGATGGGATTCTTCTGATTGGGAAATATGTACGAGCGAGTGATGATCACCGATGCAGCACGGCAGGTCGTCGACCAGCTGCGGGAAAAACATGGTCCGTTGATGTTCCACCAGAGCGGCGGGTGCTGCGATGGCTCGTCGCCGATGTGTTTTGAAGACGGTGACTTTCGAGTCGGCGCGAGCGATGTGCTGCTGGGGGAAATTCATGGGTGCAACTTCTATATGTCCAGGAACCAGTTCCAACACTGGCAGGGAACCCATCTGACCATTGATGTCACACCCGGTCGAGGCGCGAGTTTCTCCCTGGAGATTCCGCTCGGTGTGCGGTTCGTGACGAAGTCGCGTCTGTTTACCGAGGAAGAAGAGCAGGATCTTGTGCCTGTCAGACCCGTTGAATAGGTCATGCCCTCTCATTAGTGAGAGGGCATGCCATTCGTTAGCTTAAGTGCCTACTGACTCAGTCTGTCCACAGTCCGGAAATCCTTGACGACCTGAAGTCACTGTTGTGTGACTTGTGTCCTGCACTGCCACCAGGTAGCAGGTAGCCTAGGCTTTTTCCGGGATTACATAATGCGCATAACGCTAGGCCTGATCTTCTTCCTTTCGGGCGCTTCCGCTTTGATCTTCGAGTCGTTGTGGTTTCGACTTGCCGGACTGTCCCTGGGCAACAGCGTGTGGAGCGCGAGCCTGGTGTTGGCGGCGTTCATGGGCGGCCTGGCTCTCGGCAATGCCCTGGTCGCACGACTGCACAATCGGGTGCTACAGCCCGTGCGTTTATATGCCGCCCTGGAAGTGACAATTGGAATCAGTGGCATCGGAGTCGTGTTGTGCCTGCCTCTTTTGCCCGACCTTCTCGGCCCGGTCCTCGGTGGCCTGACGGATGCGCCGATACTTCTAAATGCGACGCGCGTAACGATTGCCTTTGCAATCCTGATGATTCCGGCAATTGCGATGGGCATGACGTTGCCGGTTCTTGCCAAGGCGATGTCACGCCGATATTCCAATTTCGGTGCCAATATCGGATGGCTCTACGGTTGGAACACCCTGGGTGCAATGATTGGTGCGATCAGTACGGCCTTATTCCTTGTGCCGATGCTCGGCATTCTCAACAGTGGCCTGGTTGCGTTCGTCTGCAATGGGGTTGCGGCAGGCATTGCACTGCGTTATCGGCAGGACGGATCAACTTCGCAGTCTCCGGAGCACGCGGTGTCGTCGGTGACGGAGGTTATTGACGGACGTACTCGTCGATACATTGCGATCGCATTTGTCTCGGGGGCGTTGATGCTCGCACTGGAAGTCGTATGGTTCCGATTCCTGTTGCTGACGAAAGACGGAACCAGCCTGATATTCGCAGTAATGCTGGCCGTTGTTCTTGCCGGTATAGCAACCGGTGGTTTGGTGTCTGCACGCCTGTTTGATCGGGATCATCGCGCCTATCGCTGGCTGAAACACATCACCGCGGCGTCAGCGGCGCTGGTCGTACTCACGTACTGGGGATACGACTTCTTCACCGAGTACCGTAACCAACAGGACATTACCACCCTCGAGTTCATAGGCTATGCCACGTTCCTGATGTTTCCCGTTGCGCTGTTGTCCGGCATCACGTTCACCATGGTCAACCGAGCCGTAAAAGACCAACTCGGATCGTCAGCACGGACGGCGGGTATTGCGACTTTCTACAACACGACAGGTGCGATGCTGGGATCTCTGGCTGCCGGTTTTGTCTTGCTGCCGATTTTCGGTATGGAGTTCTCTTTCTTTCTTATCGCCGCAACATACTGTGGGCTGGCATTCGTCGTACCGTCTGAGGAACAGGCCGGACGTCAGACGTTCGTTTGGCGATATGGCGCAGTTACGGTGGCGTTGACGTCCGTAGCTCTTTTCCCCTTTGGCCTGATGCAGACGTCGTATCTCGTCGACAGGATGGCGGCGTTGCCCAATCATTCGTTGATCTCGACGCGCGAAGGGCTGCTTGAAACACTTCGCTACTTCAGTCGGGACATCTACGGCAGACCTAAGTATTACCGGCTTGTCACGAACGGCCATTCCATGTCCGCGACCTCCACGGCGGCTAAGCGATACATGAAGCTGTATGTCTATCTGCCAATCGCGCTCAAGCCGGACACAAGGGATGCGCTGCTCATTAGTTACGGGGTCGGATCTACCGCCAAAGCACTAACGGACTCGAGCAAGCTGGAGACGATCGATATCGTCGATATCTCGGAAGAAATCCTGGAGATGAATTCGATCGTCTATCCCGGTGACGACAATCCACTGCGTGACGCGCGGGTGAACGTACATGTCGAGGACGGCAGGTTCTTTCTCAACACGACAGCCAACCGCTACGATCTGATCACGTCGGAGCCACCGCCGCCCAAAATGGCGGGCGTCGTAAACCTTTATTCTGAGGAATATTTCCAACTAATCCGGGAGCGGCTCAACCCTGGTGGATACGCCAGTTACTGGCTGCCTGTCCAGCAACTGGAGCCAACAGACATGCTGGCGATCACCAAAGCGTTCTGCAATGCGTTCGACGATTGTTCGCTGTGGTCTGGCGGTGGGCTGGAATGGATGCTCCTCGGTTCCGATGGCGCAGGCATGCAAAGTGACGCGGCTCAGATGGCCGAACAGTGGCGCGATCCGGCGGTATACCCGGAACTGGTAGCGTTGGGATTCGAATCCGCCGCACAGCTCGGGTCATTGTTCATGGCTGATGCCGAGCTGCTTGCCGAGGTCACTGCCGATGTTGCGCCGGTCAGGGACAATTTTCCGGCACGCATCTCATCACGATTGGTTAACGACCTCGGATACATCGAGCTGTACGACATGCTGATGGATGAATCGCAGCGACTGGAGCGATTCAGGAAGAGTGAGTTGATCAGGCAGCGATGGCCGGAGGCACTGCGTCGCGAGAGCGAGCGCTTTTTCCCCTATGAACGGCTGATCAAGCATCACCTGACCGATAATGCTTATTGGCGCTCAACGGACACTTATTTCTGGGAATCCATTGACGACCTGCTGACAGATACTTCACTGGCCACGCTTCCCCTGTGGCTCCTTGGTAGCGACCGTGCTACGCAGGAAGTCATAGAGAGTCTTCTTGAATCGGACGGTTACAGTACGGAATTTGCATTGGACCTGGCCCGGATGTACACAGCTGATCGTGATTACGAAACCGCGTTAATGTATTTGCACGATCACGTCACCACGGCCGGCGAGGTGCCACTGTGGACATCCAACTTCTATCTGTACTTGCTGGCTAAGAACGGCATGTCCGAGCGGGCAGCGCAAATTGTGGCGCAGCTCGCGAAATCGCAGGAGCCCGAGGTTCATCGATTCCTCGACTGGTATAGCCGTAAGTTCGACACAAGTGTTGCGAGACTGTCGGACTAGTCAGCCTGAGGCTGGCTTATAAATAGCGGCCATCACGGCTCCGGAGATGATGAAGGCGACAACACCCGTAACGAACCAGATCAGAGCGAGTTCACCGGTCAATGGATAGATAACATACGAGTCTACGGCGGATATGATGCTGGCAAAAACGCCGATCAGGGCGCCGTAGCGGACACCTTCCATCACGCCTTTACCCTCATAGCCAAACGTAAAGAGATAGCAAAAAATCAGCAGCGAAAACGCGCCGCCAACCATCATCATCCACATCATCGATGCCATTTCCTGTTCTGGACGGAAGATTGATGCCAGCGACTGATAAGTCTCTGACAACCAAACCTCGTGCACCAGGTAGCCATACGCTTGCATGGCTACAAACACCGCAATCCAGCCGATCCAGAATGTCTTGTTGCTCATCACTTTGTTAGTCATTTCTTGTCCTCCGACATACGCCGAATCCAGACGCTAGTTCTCATCGCTCACCAACTCAATCGGCGAACGTCAACCGTCACGGAATTCGGCTCGACAAAAAAACTAC
>Ga0070726_10001562_pt1 | contig 22745 bp, 18 predicted proteins | sample tdAd471_FD_67275 | JGI IMG/M metagenome (GOLD analysis project Ga0070726, IMG submission 67275) | Marine sediment microbial communities from the Atlantic coast under amendment with organic carbon and nitrate - tdAd47.1 | ecosystem: Environmental > Aquatic > Marine > Coastal > Sediment | place... | reverse complement strand
GACCGACGGCACGGACGAAGGCTCGACCGACGGCACGGACGAAGGCTCGACCGACGGCACGGACGAGGGCTCGACCGACGGCATGGACGAAGGCTCGACGGACGGCGCCGACGAGGGCGCGACCGACCAGGCGCCGAGCGACGGCGCCACGGAGCAGGGCGACGCGGGTGGCGCCGACCAGGGCGACGCCGGCGACGGGAGCAGCGCTCCCGCGGACGGCGGCAACTAGCCAGACCCCTCTCGTGAGACGCGACAGCAGGCTGCGGGCGCTCGCCGGCAGCCTGTTTTGCGTGTGGGCGTTCGCGGGCTGCCCCCAGGGCGCGTCCGCGCCGCAGGCGCCTCGCTACAGCGTGCGGATGCTCGCGGTGGGCGACGACCCCAAGGGGGTGATCGCGGCGGTGGCCTCGGGCACGGGGTTCGACGTGCGGATCGCGCGGGGCCTCGTCGAGCGGGCGCCGATGCCGATCCGCAGCGGAATCAGCGACGCAGAGGCGCAGGCCCTGGCGGCGGCGTTGCGCGAGGCGGGGGCCGAGGTCGCGGTGGTCGAGATCCCGCAGTAGGCGACCTTGGTCGGGCGCTCTGGCAGAGGGCAGACGTCGCGGGTGCCTGCCTCAGCGGCGTGGAGCGAGCCGGTCCGCCGACGAATCGAGCCGTAGGGAGCGAGCCGGTTCGCGGGCTAACTGCCCCGGCGTTGGCGGGCCTGGCCGCGCGCGCAGAGCTTGCCGGTGCGGCGGTATTCGCTGCAGGTGCCGAAGATCTGGTGCGTGTGGTAGGTGATCGCGAAGTCGCGCTCGGCGGCCACCTGCTCCTGCAGTCGCTCGATCTCGTGGTTGTGGAACTCGAAGATCGCGCGGCAGGCGACGCAGATCAGGTGGTCGTGGTGCTCGTCGCGGACCGACTGCTCGTAGAGCTTGTGGCCGAGCTCGAAGTCATGCTCGTCGAGCAGGCCGGCTTCGACGAGGAGCGAGAGGGTGCGGTAGACCGTGGCCTTGGAGATCCGCGAGCGGTCCTTGCGCAGCAGGTCGAACAGCTCCTCGGCCGAGAAGTGCTTGGTGATCTTGAGCACGCGACGCACGATCCGCTCGCGCTGGGTCGTGAGCTTGAGGCCCTGCTGGCGGAGGTAGCGGTTGAAGGTCTCTACGGCGTCGGACATGCGGCTCCCGCTAGGTGGGCCCCAGCTCGGCAGGGAGCCGCGGTCCCTCCGCGCTCACCTGGCGCACGCGCTCCTCGGAAGGCGACGGCTCCCGCAGCTTCTCTTCGAGCAGCTGCCCGGCGATGGTCATGAAGTTGCGCTCGGTCACGATCCCGACGAGGACGTTGTTCTTCACGACGGGGAGGCAGCCGACGCGGCACTCGCGCATCAGCGCCAGGGCGTCGAGGGTCAACGTCTCCGGGGCGACGGTGATCACCTCCTGGCGGTGCATGATCGCGGCGACGGTGTTGTTCTCGTCGCGGTCGACGCGGGTCAGGTGGCGGAGGATCGCGCGGTGCGAGACGAGGCCCTCGAGACGACCGTCGTAGTCGACCACGGGCACGTAGCGGATGTTGTGCCAGCTCATGATCTGACCCACGAGGTCGATGATCTCCTCGCGGGTGATCGTGACCACGTCGGTGGTCATGATCTGTTCGATCCGCGCGTAGGCGTGCTTGGAGGACGAGGCGACCGCGTTCAGCTGGGCCGGGGGCCACTCGTGGACGGGAATGTCCGCGACCTGGTTGGGGATCGCGGACGCGGTCAGCGCGTTGAGCTTCTGGCTGAGGGTGCCCTTGCCGCCCATGCGGTCGAGGGACTCGAGCATCCAGAAGGCGCCGGTGCGCCCGCTGGAGACCCGCCCCTCGATCACGCCCAGGTAGCGGTCGATGTCCGCGGGCGCGAGCTCGAGCTGGGAGAGGCCCCGGCGAGCCATGGGCAGCAGGGTGTCGAGGAGCAGGTCCTTGGCGGGGACGATCCGACCCCCCAGCCAGGAGAACTGGGCCCCCAGGCCCTGGCGCGCGGCGGCGAGGAAGTTGGCGCGCGCGTCGGTGAAGGTCATGTGCTCGGCGACGTCGCCGACCTCGGCCACCACGCCGTGCACGAGGCCGAACCAGAACGCGGCGTTGGCGACCTGGTCGAGGAGGGTCGGGCCCGCGGGCAGGATCCGGTTCTCGATGCGCAGGTGGGGCTTGCCGTTGCTGATCCCGTAGCAAGGGCGGTTCCAGCGGTAGACGGTGCTGTTGTGTAGCTGCAGCGCGCGCAGCTGCGGCACGCGGCCCGCCTTGAGCGACTCCGAGGGCGACTCGGGGAGCTTGTCGGTCCCCAGCAGCACGCGGAAGCGCGCGATGTCCTCCTGGAACAGCTCGAGGGCGCTCTCGCGCACCCAGCGCCGACCGAAGTGCACGCGAGAGCTCGTGTCTTGCAGGTAGTACGAGCTCGTGCGCGTGTCGACGGCCTGCTGGAACACGGCGATCCGCGTCTCGCGCCACAGCCGCCGCCCGAAGAGCAGGGGCGAGTTCGTCGCGGCGGCGAGGGTCGGGCCTGCGATGGCCTGCGCGGCGTTGTAGAAGGGCGCGAAGCGGTGGGGGTCGACCTGGAGGTGGATCTGGAAGCTGGTGTTGCAAGCCTCGAGCATGACCGTGTCGTGGCGGATCATGAGCTCGTCGGGGCCGTGGATCCGCAGCTCGAAGGCGCGCCCGCGCAGCCCGTTGATCGCGCGGTTGAGCGCGTGGTAGCGGGGCAGCGGGGTCATGCTCTCGACGTCGAGGTCCTGGATCCTCAACGTGGGCAGAATCCCGGCGAGCAGGACCTGGGTGTCGAACTGGGCCGAGGCCTTGCGCAGCTTCTCGGTGTAGTGCGCGAGCTGGCCGTGGAGCTCCGAGAGGCAGCTCCCCTCGAGGCTCAGGGGGTCGAGGTTCAGCTCGACGTTGAACCGGGCAAGCTCGGTGGTGAAGTGCTCGTCGTCGAGGGCCTTGAGCACCTGCAGGTTGATCGGCGAGGGGCGGCACGCGTCGTGGACCAGGAGGTACTCGAGCTCGGCCCCAATCCGGTAGACGCCGCTCTCGAAGCGGTCCTCACGGAGCATGCGCTCGAGGGTCGAGACGTCCTCGAGGAGGCGCTGCATGAACGCGTGCATGCGCTGCGCGTCTTCGCGGCCGGTAAGCTCTCGCTTTTCTCCCACAACGCCTCCATGGAAGGAACGCAAGGTAAGGCCTAAACCCCTGAGAAGCAACGATTCCGGGCAATCCACGCGCGACTTCTGCGGTGGGGCGAAGGGGACTCCGGGGGAGGGTGAAACCTCGGCTCGGGCGCGCCGGTAGGCTGGAGTGCCGGACGAACCGGAGGTGACCATGCGTATGCGCGTCCTCGTCGTAAGCTTCTACCTGGCCCTGGGGATCCTCGCGATCTGGGCCAATCAGGCCCACGGGCAGCCCCCGGACTTCAAGTCGAAGTTCGCCGACCTGGACCGCGACGGGAGCGGCCGCGTCGAGCTCGGGGAGTTCCCGGGAAACGCCGAGCAGTTCGAGGAGGCCGACCGTGACGGGGACGGCGGGGTCGACCTGCGCGAGGCCATGCGCTTCAAGCTGATCACCGACGCACGCAAGAACCCTGTAAAGGCACGGGACTTACGTCAACGCTTCGCCAAGGGGGACCAGAACGGCGACGGTGTGATCAGCCGCGACGAGTTCCCCGCGCCGGCCAGCCTGTTCGAGCGCTTCGACCGCGACGGCGACGGCCAGGTCGTGCTCGCGGAGGCCGTGGCCTTCGCCGTCGAGGAGGAGGTCGCCAAGGCCTTCGAGAAGCACGACGTCGACCTCAGCGGGACCCTCAGCCGTGAAGAGCTGCCCGCCGAGCAGCGCGAGCACTTCGAGCTGATCGACGTCGACGGCGACGGCCAGGTCACCGGCGAGGAGGCCTACGCCCTGATCCACGAGATCTTCGCCGCGCTGGTCGAGACCGCCCCCACCCCGGCTCCCGGAATGGCGCCCAGCCCTGGTGCGAGCCCGCAGGCGGTCACCGGCGGCGCCCTCGACCGGCTGCTCGCGGGCTACGGCAGCCACGACAAGGACGGGGACGGGCAGCTCTCGAGCGCTGAGTTCCCGGCGAGCGGCGCGCTGTTGCGCGAGCTCGATCGGAGCGGCGACGGCGCCGTGAGCCAGGCGGAGGTCCGCTTGGCCTTGGGGCGGGCCTCGCGCCTGATCGCCCGGGCCAAGCAGCTCAAGGCCCAGGCCGAGGCTCAGGGCCTCGAGGGTGACCCCAACAGCGCCCTGGCTCTCGAGGCGCGGGGGTTGCTGGCCGCGGGGCGGCTCGACGCTCTGGAGGCCCTGTTGGACCACGCCGAGCTGCGCCTGCTCGAGCGCCGCTAAATGCGCGGCTGCCTCCCCGGCCTCCTCTGGCTGCTGTTCGCCCTGCCAGCCCTCGCGGACGACGCGGCGCAGGCCCTGACGCCCCACGCGATCGACGAGGCCCTCAGCGCGGAGGCCGCCCGGCGGGGCGTGACGCCGGCGGCGCCCGCCGACCCGGGCGCCTTCGCGCGCCGGTTGGCCCTCGACTCCTGGGGCACCCTTCCCGACCCCCAGCGCGTGGCCGAGGTGCGTCGGGGTCTGCTCGAGCCTGCAGTGTGGATCCAGGAGGCCCTCGACGATCCGCGGTTCGTGACCTACGCCGCGGAGCGGTTGGGGCAGGCCTGGTGGCCTCTCGCGGCCGGTGACGACGCCAACGTCCAGCTCCTGCGAGAGGACTTCGTCGGCTGGCTCGAGGGTCGGCTGCGGGCCGGAGCTGGCCTCGACGCGCTGGCCGCCGAGGTGCTGGCCGCCGAAGGGACCACCGACGCCAACCCGGCGCTGAGCTTCCTCGTGCGCTTCGGCGCGACCGGGGCGGCAGACGCCGCCGGGCCGGTGGCCCGGCGCTTCCTCGGGCTCAGCTGGGACTGTGCGCGCTGCCACGACCACCCCTTTGGCCCGGCGACCCAACGCGACTTTCACGCCCTCGCGGCCTTCTTCGGCCGCTTGCGGGTGCGCGCGGTGCCCGGGCGCCAGCTGGTGTTCGCGGTCGGTGAGGCCCCGCTGGGCGAGCACCGGGCGACCCTGGGCGAGGAGCGCGAAGAGGTGGCGCCTGCGTTCCCGGCGGCGCCGGACCTCGCCGGGGGATCCGGCCCAGGCCGCGCCAACGAGGCAAGTCGCCGTGCGCGCTTTGCCCGCTGGCTGGGGGATTCGCAGAACCCCTTCTTCGCGCGGGCCCAGGTCAACCGGGTGTGGCGCGACCTGTTCGGGCGGCCGCTGGTGAGCCCAGTCGACGAGCTCGACCTGGCCCCCGACGACGCCCACGCGCAGCTCCTGGAGGAGGTCGCAGCGGGCTTCGCGGCCAACGGCTACTCCCTGCGCTGGCTCTACCGGACCCTGCTCTCGACGGTCGCCTACGCCCGCGCCCTGGACGGCGACGGGGCCCGCGTGCAGGCGTTCGTCGCCGCGGGGCCGCGTCCTCTGACCCGGGCCACCCGGGCGCGGATGCTGCTGCGGGTCGTCGGCCGGGAGCGGCCCCGCGAGGGCGAGCTCCCTCGCCTGCGGGCGGCGCTCACTCGCCGCGTGCGGAGTCTGTTTGCCGAGGAACCGCTCGCTGGAGAGCTGCTCCCAGGTCAGGCCCTGGTGCAGCTCTCTGACCCTGGGCTGCTGGGGCTGTTGGCGCAGGCCGAGTCGCGCTATCCCCAGCCGCCGCAGGAGCGACTGCAGGCGATCTACTGGACCGGCCTGGGGCGGGCGCCGTCCCCCGCTGAGCGGGAGGCCCTCTCGCCAGCACTCGAAGAACGGACCGGTCTCGTCGACGTCCTGTGGGCCGTCGTCAGCAGCACCGAGTTCGGCTGCAACCACTAGGAGCCCTTGCCATGCGAAACACGACGACGCGACGCGGGTTCCTCCGTCGAGCAGCGCTGGCCGTGGCTGGGGTGTATGCGCTGCCGCGCTGGGCCTTCGCGGGCGGGGACGAGGCCACGTCGCTGATCCTGGTGTGGCTCCAGGGCGGCGCGAGCCAACTTGAGACCTTCGACCCTAAGCCCGGCACGCCTCAGGGCGGTCCGACCCGGGCGATCGAGACCGCGTTGCCGGGCGTCCGCTTCGCGGCCGGCCTGCCTCGTCTCGCCGAGCGGGCCCAACGGCTGTGCGTGCTGCGCTCGCTGACCGGGCGCGAGGGCGACCACCGCCGGGCGAGCTACCTCCTGCACACCGGCTGGCCGGCCAACCCGGCCCTGGACTACCCGCACCTGGGGGCGCTGCTCGACGCCGAGGGGGTCGGGAGCGAGGCCGGCATTGGCTTCGTCAGCCTGGGGCAGGTGCCCGCCCGCGGCGGCTTCCGGGGAGCTGCTCACTCCCCCCTCGAAGTCGGCACGGACCGCGCACCCGGCGGCGAGGCCGACGGGTCCTTCGCCCGGCGCCAGGGGCTGCTCGCGGCCGTCGAGGGCGACTTCGCTCGCCGCAGCGGCGGGGATGCGACCCAGCGGGTGGAGGCCTTTGTCCAGGCCCAGCGCGTGCTGGCGGGGCCGATGCGCCGCGCCTGGGAGCTCGACCGCGAGCCGGCAGCCACCCGCGAGGCCTACGGCGGCTCGCTCCTCGGGCGCCGGCTGCTGATCGCGCGTCGCCTGGTCGAGGCCGGGGCACGCTGCGTGGTGGTGCAGAGCCCGGGCTGGGACCACCACGCCCAGATCTTCCGCCAGCACGCCGAGCGAACGCGTGAGCTCGATCAGGGGCTGAGCGCGCTGATGGACGACCTCAGCAGCCGCAAACGCTGGGAGACCACCCTCCTCGCCTGTCTGGGCGAGTTCGGGCGGACGCCGACGATCAACGCCCAGCAGGGACGCGACCACTTTCCGCGTGCGTTCTCGGGGCTGCTCGCGGGGGGCGGCTTACGTCCGGGGGTCGTGGGCGCGACCGCCCCGGACGGGAGCCGGGTGGTGGAGCGCCCGCTGCGGATCGCCGACGTGCACGCCACGCTCCTCGCGCGGCTGGGGGTCGACCCCGCAGGGCTACAGCTGGCCGGCGACCGCCCGCTGGGGCTGGTGGACGAGGGTCAGCCGATCTCCGAGATCCTCGGCTAGCGTCCGCTGCAGAGCCACCGGGCCGCCAAAGGGCACCCGTCCTCAAGAGGTCTGCAAGAGGCCGCCAGCTAGACGAAGCGGACTTCGTCGGCGCGGAGGTCCTTGGAGGCGAGGACTTCGATCTCGCGCGCGAAGCGCTGGGACATGCCGTTCAGGGTCTCCTGCTTCCGCGTGCGGAGGAACTCGGCCACGTTCGGGCTGACCACCACGCTGACCTTCTCCTCGGGGTGCTCGACGAGGCGCAGGCGGATCTCACGCAGGGACTCGAGGGCGACGGACTCCACCGACTTGATGTAGCCGGTGCCGTTGCAGTGCACGCAGGAGTCGTAGGTGGTGCGCTTGAGGCTCTCGCGCTGTCGCTGACGGGTCATTTCGACGAGGGAGAAGCGCGACATGCGCGCCACCCGAACCCGCGCCCGGTCCTGGCGCAGGTGTGCGCGCAAGGTCCGCTCCACCGAGGTCCGGTGCTTGGCTTCGCGCATGTCGATGAAGTCGATCACGATCAGGCCGCCCAGGTCGCGCAGGCGGACCTGGCGCGAGATCTCCTCGGCCGCCTGGAGGTTGGTGCGGTAGGCGGTCTCTTCGAGGTTCTTCTCGCCCTTGAACTTGCCCGAGTTGACGTCGATGGCCACCAGGGCTTCGGTCTGCTCGATGATGATCGAGCCGCCCGAGCGCAGGGGCACGCGCTTGGCCTGCAGGCCCGCGATCTGGCGCTCCACGTGGTAGCGGTGGAACAGCGGGGTCGGGCCCGGGTAGAACTTGACGCACTCCGCGTAGCGCGGCATGACGTTGGAGAGGAACTCCTTGGCCCGGGTGTAGACGTCGTAGTTGTCGACCACGATCTCGTCGATGTCGCCCGTGAACAGGTCACGGATCGAGCGGATCACGAGGTCGGTCTCCTTGTAGATCGTGGCCGGAGACTCGTGGGTCTTGACCCGTTGGAGGATCGCCTTCCAGAGGTTGAGCAGGTAGGCCAGGTCGCGGGCGAGCTCGTCCTTGGAGCGGTCGAGCCCAGCCGTGCGAATGATGTAGCCCATGCCCGCCGGCGGGTTGAGGTCGCGCAGCAAGGCCCGCAGCTTCTGCCGCTCGTCCTCGCTGGTGATCTTCTTCGAGACGCCGCACTTGTTGATCGAGGGCATCAGGACCAGGTAGCGGCCGGGGAGCGAGAGGTAGGTGGTGAGGGTCGGGACCTTGGTGCCGATCTGGTCCTTGGTGATCTGGACCACCACCTCCTGGCCCTTGGAGAGCACGTCCTCGATCCGAGCCCGCTCGCCGTTGGCGTCGCGCTTGCCGTAGGCGGGCATCACGTCCGAGATGTGCAGGAAGCCGTTGAGGTCCCGGCCGAAGTCGACGAAGGCGGCCTGAATGCTCGGCTCGAGGTTGGCGATCCGGCCCTTGTAGATGTTGCCGAGGTACTTCTCTTCGGTGGTGCGCTCCACGTAGAGCTCGGAGAGCAAGTCGCCGTCGACCACGGCGAGGCGCGCCTCTTCCTGCTCGGCCACGTTGATCAGCATGCGCTTAGCCACTGAATAGTCCTCTCTGCTGCGAGGGCGAGGGGCCCAGGGGAGCCCCTGGGGACGCGAACCGGTGGCTCGCTCGTCTGGGGGGCCCCCTAAATATAAGGAGACCCTCGCCGGAAGCGAGGGTCTCCAGGAAATATCGATCAGGAAGGCAGGGGGCTTACTTGTCGCCCTCTTGCTCTTCGAGGTCGTCGACCTTCTCGTCCTCGGAGGGAGCGTCCTTGTTCTTGAAGAACCAGTCGTCCTGCTCGAGGCGCTTGCTGGCGCGCCAGAAGATCGAGTTCACCGTCGACGCCTGCCGCACGATCGTGGGCGAGATGAACACGGTGAGGTTCTCGACCGTGTTGGTGATGTTCGTCGACTTGAAGATGTTCCCAATGATCGGAATGCTCGAGAGGATCGGAACCGCCTTCACGATGTGGGTCTGGTTCCGGGTCCGCAGACCACCGAGCACGGCGGTCTGAGTGTCGCGGAGCATGATCTGCGAGACCAGCGCCTGCTCCCGGGTGCGGGGCAGGTTGATCTGCAGGTCACCGAAGCCGAACAACTCGAAGCCCTGAATGTTCGACGTGGTTCCGATCAGCGAGTTGACGCGCGGGATCACGGTCATGACCACGCGGTTGTCGTTGGGGATCACGTGCGGCTGCAGGAAGAGGCTGAAGCCGATCGCGACCGGCGACTCCTCACCCTCGGTGAGGGTCTGGATCACGTTACCGTTGGCGTCTGGCTGGCTCTGCAGCTGAGCGTAGGGCACGTTCTCACCGACGAAGATCACCGCGTCGGTGTTGTCCTGCATGAACAGCGAGGGCGACTGCACGATCTTCGAGCGCTCGTCGCGGTGGATCATGTTCAGGGTCATGTTGAGCCCGGAGAAGTCCAGGATCGACGGAATGAACAGGTTGTTCGTCAGCTGCTCGGTGCCCTCACCCAGGAGGAACGGATACTCACCCGAGTTCGCACCCAGGGGGACGACGCGCTCAGCGACAGGGAGGCCGTTGCCGGTCGCGTCGAACCGCTGCCGAGGATCGGCGGGGTCAAAGAAGGAGATCGCCCGCTGCGTGCCTGAGAGGTCAGCAAAGGGTCCGGCCATGCGGAGCCCAGAGAACTCGTCGCCCGAGGAGAACTCGATCCCGGTGTTCTCGAAGTCGCTGTCGCGGGTGGCGACGAAGCGGACCTCACAGAAGATCTGATCCGGCTCGCGGTCGACCTTGGAGATGATGTCGCGCAGCTGAGCGAGCAGCGGCGGGGTCGCGGTGACCACGAAGGCGTTGCTCTCGAGGTCGTAGTCGAGGTATGCGCCCTCGATGTTCGCGTTGCGCACGATCTCTTGCAGCGCCCGGAAGAGGGTGAAGTTGGTCCGCACGTCCTGAACCGCTTGGGTCGGACGCTGACCGACGAACACCGCAGCCGAAGAGTTGGCGTTGTTGCCGACCTGCTTGGGCGGGACCGCGTTGTAGAGCGCGGGAGGCCGCGAGAACTTGAGCGGGAGCACGACGGTCTCGAGCTCCTGCTTGATCGAGTCCCGGGTCACGATCCGCAGCAGGTCGTCGTCGCCGACCTTGACCACCGCGAACGGACCGCTGGTCTCGACGATCGCCTCGAGGGCGTCGAGCCAGTGGACCTCATGGAGGTCGACGGTGATCTTCCCGACGATCTCCGGCGCGATGATGATGTTCTTGCCCGCGTATTGCGCGATCAACTGCAGCACCGTGCGAATGTTCGCGTCGGTGAAGGTCAACGTGACCTTCGGGGGCTGCTTGATGTAGAGCGCGTCCTCGATCTCCTCGACCTCACAGTTGTAGGTCTTGGCGATCAGATCGACCGCGAGCCGCCAGTTGATGCTGCGAAAGCGCTCGGTGACCGTCACGTCGATGTTTGGATCGACGATGATGTTGACCTGCACTTGCCGCTCGATCACGTCCATGACCTTAGCCAAGGGCATGTCGGTCACGTCGAGGTCGATCAACAAGCTATCGCTGGTTGCTCCCGGAGTCCCCGGAATCGGAAGCTCATCCTCCTGCGCGTGCGCAGGCCCGAAGGCCGCGCCTGTCAGGACGAAGATTGCGGCCGCCAACTTGGCGCAGGACCGCATGTTCATGGTTCCCCCCTTTGGTCGTCGCCCCACGTTCCCGCCTAGTGGGGCCCAAGATCTTATCTGGTGTGCCTGGATACTTCGAGCGCTGCTTGACGGAAATATTCCGCCGTTCGAAGGCTCGCCTAATTCGTCCCTGTGGCTGCCCCACCGGCAGCCTCAGCGTCGCTCCGACTCTTGATCGCCCGCACGAACTTCGTGCCGTAGTAGTCGAAGGTCACCGTCGTCCCGTCCTCGCCGATTTCGTGCAGCTTGAGGTTCGGGTTGGGATCGATGGCCTTCTCCTCGTCGAAGACGTTGTCTCCGACTCGATGAATGTGATCGTTGATGATCGCGCTGTCGTAGGTGTTGGCGTCGCCCTGGGAGACGGCCTTCGAGGCGATCACGATTCCGGTGATCACGAGCTTGAACTCGGCGATCTCCTTGTGACGCTGGGCAGTCTCCGCCAGCTGCTTGCCCCGGTTGTAGAGCATGTCGGCGTTGCGCCCGAAGATCGGATCGTCTTCCTTCTTCATGTCGGTGACGATGTTTTCGATCTGGGCGAAGGAGGCGAGCGCGAGGTCGTAGTCCTCGTTCTCGATGGCCTCGACCATGGTCTTCAGCTCGGAGTTACCCTCGCTGACCCACTCCTGGAGCTTGACCATCTTCAGGATGACGTCGAACTCCTTGAACTTCTGCTCGAACCGCTCGCGGATCTCGCGAGACTTCTCCGAGGCTCCGGGTCCGTAGCGAGCGAGGAGGTCACCGACCTGCTCGAGCTTCTTCTCCAGCTCGATGTACTGTTCGTCGGCGGCCAGATCGACGAGCTCCTTGTAGAGCTTCTCCAGCCGGCGCTCGAACTCTTCGTCACCCTCGATGGGGTCGACCTCGTCGCCTTCGCCCCCGTCCTCGTCGCTCTTCTTGCGCAGAGGACTGCGGAACGGGTTGTGGATCCCGCTGGTGGACACGGTGTGCCCGCTGGAGGCCTTCATGACCTCGAGCACGAACTTGGAGTCTTCCGCGAGCTTCTGAAACAGCTTGGCGCCTTCCGGCCCCTGGATGTCGCGATAGACGTACTGCCCAGCCCCGGCGGCCACGATCAGCGTGTCCTTGGCCTTGAGGTCGAGCTGCTGCTTGCGGATGTCGTTCTTCTCCTTTTGGGCCTGCGTGGCGTAGACCTTGGCCAGCAGGTAGAGCGCCTCGACGTGCTTGCTCTCTTCGCCCAGCACCGTGCCGAGCATGGCCTCGGCGGGCTTGAGCTTGCCCAGCTTGTACTGAGCGAGGGCGTAGAGGTACTGGACGGTGAGGTCGCTGAAGGCGGGGAACCCGCGCAGCTGTTCGTAGACCTCGACGGTCTCGTCCCACTTCTCGAGCCGTACCGATTCACGGTACTTGTTCAAGAGGACGAACTCGCTGTCCTTCTGGTCGTCTTCGACCTGAGCGAAGGCGCTGCCGATGGCCAGCAGGCCGACGACGGCGATGTAGGCAGTGCGTGGCATGACTACTTACCCCCAGGTTCGTAGCGATACGTGGAGACGCTGAGCGAGATCTTGAGCGGCAAGGGGGCGTTCTCCGCGACCTCTTCGTCGAGGGTGCTCGGAGTGACGCTGAAGTCCTTGACCGCCAGGAAGGTCTCGTGAGCTTCCAGCGAGTTGAGGAATTTGAGGAACTGCTCGTAGGTGGCCTCGGCCTGAACCTTGACCGAGAGCTCCTTGAAGGCAGGACCCTTCTTGCTTCCGCGACCCTTGCGGTTGATGATCTGAATGTCATCGATCTTGAACTGGGCGCGCTTGGTCTTCTCGGCGATCAGCTCGTAGAGCCGCTCCTCGGTCGCGACCAGGGGCGAGGGCAGGATCGTAATGAACTGCGAGAGGCTCTCTTTGATGTTCCGCAGGCGATTCTCGAGGGCTTCGCGCCGGTCCACGTAGGCCCTGAGGTCGGCGATGGATTGGTCCACCGTCGCGATCTCGCCTTCCAGCCTCGCCTTGTCCTCTTGCTTCGTGTAGACGAAGTAGTAGGCGACCATCGCGCCCAGGAGGCAGACCGCGAAGAACAGGACGGCTTGCTTGACTTCCTTGTTGGCGTTCATGGGCCGCTCCGCTTCTTCTTGGCGATCCGGGTGCTGGTCAGCGGCAGGCGAATCTGGAAGCTCGCCTTCTCGGTCGCGTTGACGTAGCCCTCGAGCTCACGCCGGGTGGCGCGGTCGCTCTTGAGGCCGTCGAAGTGGTAGGCGAAGTTCGGGTCCTCCTTCAGCGCACGGCGGAAACTCGCCAGGCGCTGGAGGTCGTAGTCGAGCGCCGAACAGCCCATGGTCAGCTGCGGGTTGGCCCCGGGCAGCAGTCGAATGCTGTCGACCCAGACGTCCTTGTACTTCGACATCAGGTCGCTGAGCTGCTCGAGCTTGAGCGACCACATGACCTTCGACTGGCTGATGTCGATGATCGTGTCCTGTCGGGCGGTGAGGTCCTGGATCTCCTTCTCGATCGCCTGGACCTCCTTCTTCTGGGCCTGGAGCTTTTGCTCTTCACCCTGCTTGGTCTGGAGGGTGCCCTCGAGTTGGGTGACCTCCTGGCTCAGGGTGAACCACCAGAAGATCATGCCCAGCACGGTCGCCACGCCGAGCACCGCGGCGAGGACCAGCGGCATGTTGGCGCCGCTGGACTGCCTGTACTCCGGCGGGAGCAGGTTGATTTGGATCATGCCGAGCACGCTACCACCTCCTCACGCGGGTCGCGAGGCCGACCCCGACGGCCAACTGGCCGGCGTAGGCTTCGAGGACTCGCGTGTCGATCTTGCCCGCCGAGACCTCGACCCCCTCCAGGGGGTTCCAGAACACGACGCTCTTCTCGAAGGCGCCCTCGAAGGCGCGCTGCAGGCCCGGGAGCCGGGCGCTGCCGCCGCTGACGTAGACCTCTTCGACCACGCGGTCGAACTGGTTCTCGAAGTAGTCGAACGAGAGCTGAATCTCGTTGCCCAGGTCGTCGAGGGTCGGCAGGATCGCCTCCTCCACGTCCGAGGCCTGATCTCCGGGGTCGGCCTTGAAGCGCTCGGCCTCGTCGGGCTCGAGGTTGAACTTGCGCGAGACCGCCTCGGTGAAGTCGTTGCCCGCCAGGTAGACCTCGCGGGTGAAGTAGCTCACCGGGCCCTTGAGGATGTTGATGTTGGTCTTGTTCGCCCCAATGTCGATCAGGGCCACGACCTTCTCCGGGGAGAGGCCGCCGTGCCGCGCCGCGCGCAGCTCGAACGCGTTGCCGAGGGCGAACGCGTCGACGTCGATGGTGAGCGGCGAGAGCCCGGCCTCCTGCAGCAGCAGCAGGTGCTCCTCGATCAGGCTCTTGCGCACCGCGACGAGCAGCACGCGCATGCTCGCCTGGTCGGAGCTCGCGACGTTGTCTTCGAGGATCTGGGTGTCCATCACCACGTCGTCGACTTCGAAGGGGATGTACTTGTCGGCCTCGAAGCGGATCGCCTGCTTCAAGTCCTCCTCGGACATTTGGTGCATGTCGACGTAACGCACGATCACCGAGCGACCGCTGACCGAGGTCACGCAGCGCTTGGTCTTGAAGCGACACTGCTGCATGAGCTCGTTGATCGCCATGATCGTGTCGTTCTGGCTGCCGATCCGCGCTCGCCCGAAGCCGGTAAGCATGATCCCGCGAGAGGTGTCGTTGACCTCCAGCGCCTTGATCTCGCTCGACCCGATGTCGATGGCGAGGATCGGCTTGTTCCTGCCTAGCACTACAGCCCTCCTGGGTGGGCAGCTGTGAGTCCCTGAGCGAGTGTCCGTGCGGCGAGACGAGGAACCCTTACCTCGTTCGGACACGTCACTTCGTCAGGGAACCCCCTTCCCCATGCCGGGGGACTATACTTCGCCCCCCTTCCTAACGCAAGCTGAGCGAGTGGGTTGGCCAAGCCGCCCCCGGAGCCCCATGTGGCGGCGCTCACCCTCTGTCGTCGTTCGTTCAAATGATCTCCTCCCCTGCCTGGACGCGGGGGATTCGGAGCGAAGAGGAGCTTGGGAAACCCCTGAGCTGGAGTTGACTGCAGTCCATGGACTCGCGCATGCAGCCAGCTAGCTTCCACTCGACCTCCGACATACCCTCAGACGCGGGAGACGGGAGGCTCGTCACGGACGTAATCGCTTGTAACGCAATAGCCTACGGCGTGGGCGCGCCGTAGAGCTCGGGGTCGATCTCCTGGGCGCGGAGCAAGAGCAGGTCGAGGCTCTCGGTGGCCGTCTCCTGGGCGAGGACCTTGTCGATGGTCCGACCGGCCTCGAGGGCGCTGATCGAACGAATGAAGCGCTTGACTCGGGGGATGGTGGACGAGGTCATCGACAGGTCGCGCATGCCGAGGCCCACGAGGGGCAAGGCGAAGTGGGGCTCGCCTGAGAGCTCGCCGCAAATGCTGACCGGGATCCGGTGCCTGCGCGCGGCCTCGATGGTCTGCAGGACCAGGCGGAACACCGCCGGGTGGGTGGGCTGGTAGAGCTGAGCCACCCGCGCGTTGACCCGGTCGACGGCGAGGGTGTATTGCACGAGGTCGTTGGTCCCGATGCTGAAGAAGTCCGCGTGGCGGGCGAGTACGTCCGCCATCAGGGCCGCGGAGGGGACCTCGATCATGATCCCCACGAGGATGTCCTCGTTGAACGGGATGCCGTGGGCGCGGAGGTCGTCCTTGACCTCCTCGATGATCTGCTTGGCGGTGGTCAGCTCCTCCAGCGAGGAGATCATCGGCAGCATGATCCGCACGTCGCCCATGGCGCTCACACGCAAGATCGCGCGCAGCTGCTGCTCGAACACGTCACGCCGCTCGAGCAGGCAGTAGCGGATCGAGCGGCAGCCGAGGAACGGGTTCTGCTCGTGCCCGTAGCCCTCTGGCGTGAACTTGTCCGCGCCCAGGTCGAGGGTCCGAATCACGAGGGGCTTGCCCTCCAGCAGCTCAACTGCCTTGGCGTAGGCCCGGTAGTGCTCGTCTTCGTCGGGCTCGGGGCGGTCGTGGTCGTAGAGGAACTCGGTGCGGTAGAGCCCGATGCCCTCGGCGCCGCAGGCCACCGCCTGCTCGATCTCCTCGGGGTACTCGATGTTCGCGAAGATCCGCACGCGGATCCCGTCGCGGGTCTCTGCCGGGAGCAGGCGCAGCTCTTCGAGCTCGTGCAGGTAGCGCTCGTACTTCTCCTGGCGCTGGCGGTACTGCGCGATGGTCCCCGCGTCGGGGTCGATGATCACCTGGCCTTCGAGGCCGTCGACGATCACCGTCTCGCCGCCGCCGATCACTGCGGTCAACCCGTTGACGCCAACCACGGCCGGGATCTGCCGGCTCTGGGCGATGATCGCCGTGTGGGAGGTCTTGCCGCCGAAGTCCGTGGCGAAGCCGCGGACCCACTTCAGCGGAAGGTTCGCGGTCTGGGCGGGGGTCAGGTCGCGGGCGATGACGACCACGTCGCGGTCGAGGTCGCGCAGGCCCTCGCGGCGCTTGCCCAGCAGCTCTTGCAGCCAGCGGTTCTGCACGTCGTCGAGGTCGCTCAGCCGTTGGCGGAGCATGGGGATCCCCGACCACACCTTGCGGACCTGGTTCAGCTTACGGCTGACCGCGTATTCCGGAGACCAGTAGGAGTCGAAGACCCGCTCGCGCACGTAGCTGGCGATGCTCGGGTCGTCGAACATCTCCTTGTGGCCGTGGAAGATCTTGGCCGTGGAGTCGGTCAGGCGCTGCTCGCGAACGTTGGCCTCGACTTCGTCCTCGACGCTCTGCTTGGCCTTCTCCGTCGCCTCCTGGAAGCGCTGCCACTCGAGCTCCGCGGCCTCCTGGGTCGGAGGGTGCACGAAGCGCTGGGTGATCGCGTAGTTCTCCGTGTCGAGGAGGTAGGCCTCGCCAATCACGACGCCGTCGACCACGGGGATACCGGTGAGGAACTTCACCCGCTCAGTCTACAGCTCCGCCCTCCGCTTCGCTCCCGCCGCTGGCCCGCTTGCGGGTCACCGTCGCGGTCACGATGAGGAACAGCGGCGGCACGATCATCGCCAGCCACAGCCAGGCTGGGAGCTCGAACTCCTCCGGGGGGGGAACCAGAGGAACCCCCGACTGGCTCTCGTAGGTCTTCTCGGCGGCCTGCTGACCCTGGCCCTGCACGAGCCGCGCCCGGGTCCCGGCCGCTAGCGGACCGAACCGCTCCCGGCTGCCGTCGGGCCAGCGGACCTCGAGCGCATCGATCTGCTCCGCCGCGCCGAGCCCGAACACCTGCTCCAGCGAGTTCTGACCGGCGTAGCCGTGGCCGGCGCCGACCACGCGCAGGAGGGTGGTCGGCCCCACGTGAGCCACGCAGGTCGCGCCGACCCCGTCGCGGTTGACCGCCGTCCCCTGAAGGCGAACGGCGACCCAGTTTCGCGCCTGGCCCCAGCGGTTGATCCAGAGGCTGGCGGGGGCCTCGTAGTTGACGATGGCGAAGTCGAGGTCGCCGTCGTGGTCGAAGTCGGCGACGGCCATCCCGCGGCCGTCGCGGCGGTCGTCAGCCCCGGTGCCCGCGCTGGCGTCGATCAGCGGCCAGCCGCCGACGTTGAGCAGCAGCCGGTTGCGCTCGCGCCCGTTCCAGGAGCGGTTGCCGAGGAACAGGTCGGTGTAGATCTCTTCTTCTTCAGCGGCGGAGGAGGCGCCCACGGCGCCTTCGGCGAAGGGCAGTCACAAGTCGTCCTTTTCCTTGCCCGTGATCCAGCCGTTGACCAGGAGCACGTCCTGGCGGCCGTCGTTGTCGATGTCGTAGAAGCCCGAGCTCCAATACCACCCCGGCGGGTTGGCGCCTGCCTCCCAGCTCACGTCTTCGAAGGTCCCGTCGGCCCGTCCGCGGAGGAGGTAGTTGCCGGCGAGGGACTGCTTCCCGACCTGGTCCCAGTCGTCGCCGAGGTGCTTGCGCATGTCGAGGAACAGGGCCTGCAGCCGCTCGCGGCGCTTGCTCTGCACGATGTTCAGCACGTAGCGACGGATGTTGACGTCCTCACTGAACCAGCGCTGGTTGGAGCGGATGCTCGAGACGTAGAGGTCGAGGCGTCCGTCGCCGTCGACGTCTCCCCAGCTGACGGACATTCCGCCCGAGATCGCGAGGGTGCCGTTGTCGAGGGCCACGTCCTCGAAGGTCCCGTCGCCGCGGTTGCGGAGGAACACGTTGCGGCCGTAGTCGTTGCTGAGGTAGAGGTCCTGGTCGCCGTCCTCGTCGTAGTCGGCGGCCCCGACCCCCAGGGTCAGCCCGGCGTCGTCGGCGCCAGAGGCCGCGCTCACGTCTTCGAAGCGCAGCTTGCCCAGGCCGCGGTAGAGCTTGTTCTTCGCCCCGTTGCGCGTGTAGAGGATCGCGTCGGGGACCTCGACCTTGGCGTCGAGGAAGCGCCCCAGGTAGAGGTCGAGCAGCCCGTCTCCGTCGGCGTCGAGGGCGCAGGCGACGGCGGTCATGTCGTCGCCTCCGAGCCCCGAGTCGGGGGTCACGTCCTGGAAGGCGCCGCTCCCGTCGTTTTGGAAGAGCAGGTTCGCGCCGTAGAAGCGGCCGAGGAACAGGTCCTGGTCGCCGTCGTTGTCGAAGTCGGCGAACAGGCCCACGTTCACGTGCTCGAGGCCGCCGAGCCCCGCAGCCTCGGTCACGTCCTCGAACCGCCCCTCGGGGAGGCAGCGGAACAGGCGCAAGCCTTCCCCGGAGGTCAGCAGCAGGTCGTCGAACCCGTCGCCGTCGATGTCCCCAGCCGAGCAGCCGCCCACCGCGTGGCGGATCACCTGATAGCGGAGCGTGTCCGAGGGGGGGAGGAAGCGCGAGTCGGGGTGCCCGTAGAACTGGACCCCGCGCGGCTCGGCCTCGTCGACCAGCAGGTCGCCGGGGCCGGCGCAGCCCTGTCCGCCCTCGACCTCCAGCGCTTCGGGCAGCGGGCTGTCCCCGGGCCGCTCGCGCCAGCGCCCGCCGACGACGAAGGTCTCCAGCAAGCGCTCACCCTGTTGCCCTTCGCCCACGACCTCCAGCCGCGCGCGAGCCTCGATGGCGCCGTCGTGGCCGACGCCCTCGATGCGGTCGAGCTTGAACATCACCTCGTCCACGGTGCGCCAGCGACCTCGCCACTCGGTCCAGAAGTCCTTCAGGTCGCAGGCCTCGCCGGCGGTGACCGTCCAAGCCTCCAGCGGCGGGGTCGGCGCGACCGCGGCGCGGCGGCCGCCGACGCAGGGCGCCAGAGCAGCCGAGGAGCTGAGCTCGGCCACATCGCCCTTGACGAAGGCCTTGCCCCAGCGCTTGAGCTCGTCCACCAGGTCGCGCCCGATCTGGTTGTAGTGGGGGACCTCGACGCCCTCCTCGAGGACCGGGGGCTCCTCCGCGACGCAGAGCGAGGCCATGAGCAGGATCGAGCCGAGGCAGGCGAGTCTCATGTGCACCGTTGTAACCCGGGGGGGCGGGTGTACGTAGCCCAACTCAGGCGAAGGCGAGCTCGAAGCCCGGGCGGCCGGGGCCAGGGTCCCAGTCGGCGAAGCGGCTGCCCGGGAGGCTCACGGTGAACAGCTTGGCCGGGAAGGGAATGCAGCGGTAGCGCGCGAAGGCGGGCGCCAGGGGGTCGTTGGGGCCGCGATACGCCGTGAGGAAGGTGTAGCCCTGGCTGTGGAGGTCGGCGTAGATCCGGTCGAGGAGCGCGGCGAACACCGCGGGGTCGTCGTCGCGCACGCTGACGTGGGTCAGGTAGCAGTAGCGCAGGAGGTCCCCCGGCGGGGGGAGGGGCGTGAAGCGGCCGAAGCGCGCGGCGAGGTTGAACCCCCGGCGGGCCCAGCGCATGCCGTCGCGGTAGGCGAGCACCCGGAAGCGCTTGACCGCGTGGGCGTCCCAGGGCGCGGCGACGCCGACCAGGGTCTCTCCGGCGAAGGCGAGGTAGAAGCTCTCGACGCCGAAGTCGGGCCAGGACGCGACCCGTTCGCGGAGGAGGGCCTCGTCGAAGCAGTAGCCGAACGGCCGCCGCGCGTGGTCGCGGGCGAGGAGCTCGGCCACCGCGCCCAGGTCCGCGTCCGTGGCCTGGCGCACGCTGAACGCCGAGGGGCGTGGCTTGCGCCTCCAGGTGAACATCACGTTGAGGATGTCGTAGTCGAGCCAGGGGCGATACACGGGCTTGTCGGGGAAGCGCTTGCTCCGCCGGACGAGGGCCCGGATCGCGAGCTTGTTCGAGGCGAAGATCGCGGTGTACATCACTTCGCAGCCGTAGCGCTCGCAGTGCTCGCGAAACCCGTCGGCGAAGGTTCGCCCGAGGAAGAACCCCCCGCGCAGCTTCGCGGAGAGCCGCAGGTCCCCCGCGTAGCCGACCCGGGTGCGGTGGCCTTCGAGGAACCCGTCGCGGGCGACTGAGGTCGCGGTGCCCGCGATCTCGCCGTCGACCTCGGCGACCGTGACCTCGTGGTCGGGCCCCTGCAGCCGGTAGAGGGCGAAGTAGTCGGGGTCGCGCTCGACGCTGAGCACGAGGTCCGACTCCATGGGCGTGCTCTTGAAGAGCGCGCAGAGCTGCGCGTTGTCGGCGGGGGTGGCTGCGCGGACGGTGGCTCCGCTCACACGAAGAAATCGACCTCGGTCGTCTGCGGGCGCAGGGTGCCTTCTCCGTCGCGCTGCTCGTGCTCGCGCAGGCTCTCGATATAGCGGTGGAGCACGTCGCAGGGTGAGTTGCGGAACTCGGCGCCGTAGCGCCGCAGGGACTTGCCCTGGTTGGCCATGATCACCACGTCCTGCCAGATCACCTGCCGGGTGTAGGGCGGGAGGAAGAGCTTGCCCAGCTTGTTCAGCAGGCGGTTGCCCAGGCGGAAGCTGATCAAGGTGTAGACCCGGGTCTGGTAGTCGCTGACCGGGCAGCTATGGGAGGTGATGATGAACGAGCGCCTGGAGCCGAAGTCGTAGTCGACCCGGGTCATGTTGGGCAGGTAGAACTTGTCCGTGTGGACCATCGGCTCGCCCGTCGGGTTGAGCAGGAAGCGCGTGAAGCCGATGGAGTCCTGGGGCTGGTGGTAGGTGCAGAGCACGCTATCCGGCGTGCGCTCGACCACCATCTTGATCTGCTTGCGGGTCGTGCTGCGGAACCAGCCCTTGTGGACGAAGACCGTGTGCGGCACGTCCATGAAGTTCTCGGCGCAGTTGGTCACGTCGTTCTCGAACTCGGTGATCATGTAGTAGGCGCCCCAGCCCGGTTCGTCCCAATGGGGCATGGGGAACGGGTCCTTGTCGATCCGCTCGGGGTCGGCGCCCATCCACACCCACACCAATCCGTCTTGCTCGCGGACCGGGTAGCGGCGCAGGCGATCCTTGGGCAGCGCGCAGTCCTGGCCCTCGCTGGGGATGCGCACGCAGCTCCCGCGGCTGTCGTAGGTCCAGCCGTGGTAGGGGCACTTGAGGCAGCCGCCCTCGACCTCGCCCTCGGAGAGCATCGCGTTGCGGTGCAGGCAACGGTCACGGAAGGCGACCGCGCGCCCCTGCGCGTCGCGGAACACCGCCAGCGCCTCCTCGAGGATCACCCGCCCCAGGGGGGCGTCGCGCCCGAGCTCGGCGCTGGTGCAGGCCACGTACCAGTAGTCGCGGAGCCGACCGCAGCGCTCGAGCAGCAGCCGGGAATCGGCGGGCGCGGTGGGGGTCTCCGGCGTTGCGAGGCGTGGGTTCATGGAATCACCATCACCTTTCGGGCCGCGGGATACAAGCGTCCGCCGACTCCAAGGGGAATCCCGATCCGCGTCGCACGCGCCGGTAGAGCGCGATGAGGCGCGCGTCTTCGCGGACCCCCAGCGCCGCCCGCGCCAGGAGTCCATAGACCTCGCGGCGGGCGACCTTGCGCGGTGCGCGCGGGTCGAGGGGGTTGTGCGCCCACACCACCCCCAGGGTGCGCACCGCCAGCAGCAGCGGGAGCGCCCCGGCCAGGCGCAGCCGCGGCTCGCGCGAGGGCGTCGCGAGCACGTAGCGCAGCCCCGCGTCGGCGTGGGCGAGGGCCGCGCGCAGGTGCCCGGCGAACACCGGGCGCAGCGCCTCCCAGCGCCCGGGCTCCAGCAGCTGGCGCGGGGTCAGCCCGGCCGATTCGAGGTCCGCCAGCGGGAGGTAGCAGCGGCCGTGGCGCAGGTCCCGCGGGATGTCGCGCAGCACGTTGGTCAGCTGGAGCGCGTGCCCCAGCCGGACGCCGTCGGCGGCCCAGGCCTGGGGGTCGACCCGCCTCAGGGAGCGCAGGTGGTCGAGGTGGATCCACGACCAGAACTCGCCCACGCAGCCGGCGACGCGGTAGCAGTAGTCGTGCAGCTCGTCGCCGCTCTCGAGGGCGACCAGCTCGCCTTCGAACTCGCCGGGGAAGCGCTCGAGGTCGAGGACCATCCCCCCGATCAGCGTCGCGACCACCTCCAGCACCCGGGCCCGGTCGCCGGCGTCGGTCTCGGCCAGCAGGCGCAGGAGCAGCGGGAGCTCCCCGAGCAGGGCCCGCTCGCCCGGGGTCACGTCCTCGCTGGCGGGGAAGCCGGTCAGGCGCTGGGCGAGCTCGGTGGCGGGGCCGCCCACGCGGTAGGTCTCGAGGAGCCCGCGCAGCAGCTCGAGCCTCAGGGGGCGGGGGACGGCCCGGGTGTCGGCGACGGTGTCCGCCAGCCGCGCGAGGAGGTAGGCCAGGCCCACCGCCCGCCGGGTGACGGCCGGCAGCAGGCGCAGGGAGAGGTAGAACGAGCGGCTGACCTGGGCCAGCACGGGCTCCAGGGGCAGGCGCTCCGCAGACATGGGCGCAGTCTACCCCTGCGGCGGGTCCGTCGGTCGGAACGGCTGACTAGCGTTTGCGGGGGGGGTCGCGTTCGTCCAGCTCGCGGAGCATGGCCTTCGCCGTGGCGTAGTTCTCCTCGCCGGGGGAGGCCTCCTCCATGAAGCGGACCAGGTACTCCCTCGCCAGCTTCCAGTCTTCCATGCCGAAGTAAGCGACGCCGCGCATCAGGTCGAGGTAGTAGGGCTCGAAGTCGCAGGGGTGACCGGCCGTCTGCAGCTCCTCGGCTCGCTGGAGGTCGTCCAGGCCGTCCTGCCACTCGGGGGGGGAGGCCCCGCCGCGGGAGCGGTCGACGTGCAAGGCGCCGCGGTGGAAGAACGCGTCA
>Ga0070726_10001560_pt1 | contig 22753 bp, 19 predicted proteins | sample tdAd471_FD_67275 | JGI IMG/M metagenome (GOLD analysis project Ga0070726, IMG submission 67275) | Marine sediment microbial communities from the Atlantic coast under amendment with organic carbon and nitrate - tdAd47.1 | ecosystem: Environmental > Aquatic > Marine > Coastal > Sediment | place... | reverse complement strand
TAGCAGAAAATATCTCGTCCTGCATAGATGCGCACGCCGTAGTTGACGAACCGCAGCACGATAAACTGCACTGGTGTGCTTGACGCTTCGTATGCGGCGAGGTGGATGCTCTTTTTGGTCCCGGAAACAAAAGTGACCACCTCGCCCAGCTTGAATGATGACGTGTGAAACACGAGGCCTGATTCGCGTCCTCCACTATGCATCGCGCGATCAACGGACGATTGACGAATCTCTGATGGAATCGATGAAGAGGCCACTTGATCGACCATGTTCTGCAGCAACGCGCGCTTTGCGTCGCGTATGGTTGTGCCGACCACATCCGTCTTGGTGTTGAGCGAAATTGGCTTGCGTTCCTTGTTGCGGTTAAACGTAGTGTACTCTGCTTCAGGCAGGTGGTCAAGCTGTGCGTGTTCTGGCTTCACAAACACGGGCAGGTCATCAGGAAGGACGTTTGTTGCCGACGAGAGACCCTCTTGCATATTTTTTGAGACTCTATTTTCCCCGCTCGTTGCACTCATTTTTGTGCTTTGCTTTCCAATGCTTTGCTTGGCATTCTTTCCCACAGTAGCGCGTGATCCAGCACCGACACACGAGCGGTGCGTTGGGCGCGCGACACGAATTGCACGCATAAGGAATGAGCGGGGCCGGCGGCTTGCCACATTCGTGCTGATGACGTGGAAAATCCTCATCGAGGCACTCTTGTGAGCAATAGTAGGTCGGGTTTGTGCTGAGACAGTCTGGGCAGCTGCCCAATTCGTGCACACCGATTACCATCATGTTACGACACGTACGACACGCGCGTGAGCAGGATGCTTTTGCAGAGGCGCGATTGTTGTGACCTGAGCGAATCTTTGCGAGCAATCTATCTGCTTGTAACATTGTATCTGTTATAATTGCAGAAGTAAATCCCACGGCGGATGAACAGATTGTACGTCCAATTTGTGCAAAACGATGAGCAGTGCGAAATTCTTTGATATCGTGGTAAAACCCTGCAATATCCAGCATGATTTTGCCGTAACGTAAAGTACGTGTCCCGTAGCGAACTACTGTAAAATTAGCACACATGCGAAGCCAAATTCCGGCAAGAGGCATATACTGGAGATACAAGAAGAGTGGACCGGCCATTGATGAAAGATCGATGCATATATCAAGCCGCATCTCATCACCATATGCAGCATCTAAATCAAAGACTTTGAGAATATCAGCAGCTCGATCGATGTGTTGGCATATCAATCCTACTTCATCATCCGTTACTTTTTTTGAACCAAATCGAAAGTGGCCCAAGAATAAAAGTCCGACTGTGTCGGCTTCAAGCATTGCAATATGTAAATCTCTCTCTGCTTGAGTGCAATCGCAATACGTCTGGAGCACATAACGGCCAAGTTCAATGCATGTATGCACAGTTTTCCCCCCTTCAACACTACCCAGCTTTGCTTCCCAGTCATCCAAGAGAATCCAAGTCTTAATATGAAGTAATTTGACATAGTACAAACTGTTTTTTGGCGTGCGTGCCAAAGCGTGGTTTGTGTATGCCAGCGCATCACCACGCTGGAGTGATTTGAGTGTCAGTGAATATTGATAATAAAGCGCGATTCGGTTCTTCTCCGAGCGAAACACTGGCTCGCACTGAATCCTGTGAAGAATTGGAAGTGCCTTCATACTACGCCCTACACGCTGCAGTTTAACAGCGGTTTGAAAATCTTCATGATGATCAATAATGTCACCCTCATCATCACCCGACATGATTAATTGGAATTTTTCATTAGCCATTTGTTCAGCGGTGGGACAAGGCCACGCCTCCACGCTCGTAGTGCATCGCGCTGGTGTTTGGGAGCCCGATAAAAGCAGCGCTTGAGAAAATCGGCGCTCAGCACGGTTCTGTTACGCTTCCACAGCAAATAGGCCTTGCGGTTCTCGCCGCCAACCAACAAAAGTCGGAACACCTCAAGAAGTCCCTTGAACCGCATGACTGAATCACCGACCTTTGAACGCGGTTTTCGTACCCAGCGATCATGTTCAACCTTGACGCGATCAAGAACGGGATTAATGAGCGCAACGAGCGGTGCGTTTTGTGACGCTTCTGGTTCGCGGATAACTACGTCATAGTGAATCGAGATTGAATCCATGCAACCCGCCGACCCCTCTTTTTGGTTCTACTAAAAACAAAAAAAATCAACAATGCAGGGTCGGTTGTCAACATTCTCCTACAAACGCCGTGAATACCCAACGCAGACTGTAGATGTGCGCATTGTCGATTGTCGCAACTTGCCCAACCCTTGGAGCGACCCAGAACTCCGACAACTCGATGGAAAAGATCCACGCATCATTGCATTTCTCTGGAAGCATGATGTTGAGCAAACAAACGCACTCATTAACACCGGCATGGAGCTCGCGCAGCAAGGCAAACATGTATACTTTGGCTGTTATGGAGGACGCCATCGGTCGGTGGCCATTGCTGAAATGGTTCGAAAGTTGTTGGAAGAACAATAGAGTGGTTCATGTGGTACACCGCCCTCATTGCTCTCGACGCACTCATTTTTTGGTCCGCCTCCCAACTTGCGCTCTTTCTACTTGCGCTCATTGGACTGCCTGTACGCACGTGGCTCTCCATTGCAGCCAGATGGCTGGAGCACGTGTGGGTACCACACAGCATTGTCGAGATTCTAGAGCACGGCTCACCTGTGGCATGCATTGTCGTGCTCTATTACATGGCTGGGCAGCTGCCACGTTCAGCGGCATTTTGTCACTCGCAGCTGTGGGAACGCATGCGAAGAGAGCACTTTGGCATGCGATGGAAGCAGCTGAGCGCTGATGGTGATTCTTATGATGATATGGAACCCGACAAGTTTCCGCACGTTGTTTCTGATGCACCCATCATGTATGCCGTGGCGCCGCACAGCATGCATGCCGAGCACCTCATCATGGGCATGTGTCTCAATCCGCTCTTTGATAGCGTGAGTGTCATTTGCACATCGCTGCTCTTTTGGATTCCCATTGTGCGCGAATGCACTGCACTGGCAGGAAGTGTGCCTGCCAATACGGTAGACATTATGGAGCAGCTCGAAGAGCACAAGCGATCGGTGGCCATTGTTCCAGAAGGGTTGCGCGGCACGCTGCATGGACCGGGTCATGGTACGCTCAAAGTGTTGCGCGGTATCAAAGATGAGTGCGCTCCACGTCGTGGGTTTGTGCGTTGTGCATTCACTGCAAAAGGTGGTCCTGTGCCCATTGTACCCGTTTATGTGCATGGGTGCGAGCAACTGTATAATGTGTGGATGCCGTGGTTGTGGATGCAAAAGCTCACGCTCAAGCGATTCTACTATCCGTGGCCCATGATTTACTTGGGCTGGTGGGGAACGTTTTGGCCCAAGCGCTGCAAGCTGACTTTTTGCTTTGGAGCACCCATTGTACCAAGCAAGACGGATAGCGTGGAGACTGTACATGAGCGCTTCTGCGAGGCTATGGAACAGTTGATTACAAAAAAGCCGTAGCGTTTCTTGTTCATTGGCACAACTGCACCGGTTGAAGCGTGTGCTTTCCACACACTTTGTTGCACTTGGCTTTGCAGCCCACGCCACGCACAAGAGTCCGGTCGCAGTGCTCCTCGCCGTGAATAATCACACAAAAGAGGCCCGTGGCGGCACGAAAGAGCGTATGATGGTGTGCGGTAGCGTCGCTGCTCTTGGTGATGGGCGCAACGTTGCAAAATGGAATATCGTCGCGAGCATGCAGTTGGACGCGCGTGCTTGCTCCCTTTTGCTCAATGACGTGGCCGCGGAAGGAGCAGTGGACAAGCTCGCCATTGAGGAGAAACGCCACATTGTGAACCGTGACGGATGTGCGCCCATTTGTGGCGCGGTAGTTGTGCGCGATCCACGAAAGCAACTCGTTGCGCTTGATGCACTCTGCGCAGTGGTCGGCGTCAATCACGACGGTGTGCGTGTCGTTATTGATCGTGACAATGCCAGCGGGGAAAATCTCCTCGATGTTCTTGAAGGTGTACATGTGACCGAGGACCGCGTGGTCATTGACGCACATCACGCCGTGTGCGACGCGATCTACCTTGACAGCAACGGGTGTAGCCTTGGCCTTGCGGCGCTCGCGCTTGCGGCGGTTGCGTGCAGCGCGTGCTGCAGAAGCGGCAAGTTCATCTTGCTCGACATGACCATTGATAACGAGACTCATTGCGCTGAGTAAATTATTTTGAAAACTGAGAAATTATTTCATCAAAAGTCATGGATGGGTCGCCGGCAGAGGAAGGGTTTGTTGCTCCAGTCTTTTACTGGGGCATACAACAAGATGCATTTATCGATACCATGGAAGGCAAAATCACCGAGTTTGCTGAACACGCCATGAAGATTCTGCAAACTCCTGCAATGTTGCCAGCATCTCCTCGGCGCAGAGAGCACCCTTTGATGAAGTCTCCATGTCCCCATATGCACGGCAGCATTGTATTTGCACCAAGCTTGGTGATTCCACCCAGCGGGCACCTGTCATTTGAATTTGTGCATTCCATAATGTCCAAAACTTCTGATCGGACCGCAAAGTCCGAGTACGCGTCACTCATTGTATCCATGGGCGTTGATCGATGGAAGGAGCTCCGCGGTGCATTCTTCCAATTTGCACACACATGCTTTCGTTTTATCATTTCGCGCCTCCTCCAGCGCTACAATCACCGAGTGTGCGTTACGTGGGGCTTTGGGCATTACAGCAACAACAAAGTGGGCGAAACCATCACTATGTGCTTGCCAGAGGAGCACACACGCCGCTCTGATTCCGAGACAATCTGGTATAAAGTTACGGCATGAAGATTCTTATCTTATTCCATCGCATAGAGCGTGTGATCTACGGGCGCGCCGCGTGTTTGGCGCAGCTGCTAGACGTCCCATATGTCGAGGTGGGCCGCGTCAACGCGGCAGGATGGACGGCGTTCTCGTTTGCGATGCAGTACGGGTGTGTCGCATGCGCGCGGCTCTTGCTGGACCGTGGTGCTCTATGACAGTGTGAAGGTTGATGTACTGCGGTTTCTGCGTGGGCGCCATCTTTGCATTGACGCGGCTGGTCGCTTCGATGGTGTTACGTACGCGTGGAGGAGAGGAGTGGGAATAGAGCAGCGTTTTTAGAGCTTGAAGCTCGGCCGGCTCCAGATCATCACTTGATGAGTCATCAGAGTCGTTGTTCGTGAACATCACCGGTGCGTATGCATACTCCTCTTCGGCTCGCTCACGAACTCTCAAGATCAACCGTGATAGTCTTGACCACGTAAGTTGCCCAGCTCAGCAAATGCCCATTACGGATCATGTAGCTGCGACAAAGATCGCTTGTATAGCTTTGGTAGTGACTTGCGGCTTCACTCTCGCGGGTAACGTTACTGTGAGAGACTCCCGCTTTTTGGGTGCGCAGGATGTAGAGGTACGGGAGCATCAAGAAGAAGCTCTCAGTCGCCTCTGCTGATACTGCTTCTAACTCGTAATAGCGAACCAGGTTGATGCAATTGTTGTAAGCAGCGTCATGGTTGCTCTTGACCATATCAGCAAGATTAATGACATCAGAGAGCTTCTTATGGGTACTTTGGCCTCGCGACTTCCCCAGCGGCATATCATTTTCAGCCACTTCAGAGAAACCACGTCGACAAATTTCAGCCCACATTGTGGAATCCGGGGTTGAACAATAGTCCATACTCGGGAGTTTGAAATAGTCATCCCACGCTTTCCATAGAAACATGACACCGCCACCAAACGCCAAGCCGCGTGGAAGAGTTATCATACGACGGACCCTTGACTGCTCACCCAAAGACGATGAGTGTGTCAAAGCCAATGTCTGAAAGATATCAAGCACTTTGCTCCATCCAACGCGCATCTAAGTAGTCCACGGCTCCTACATGCCCTCATCACAGCAGCAAAAAATGGGCACGCCCATCACTATGTGCTTGCCAGAGGAGCACACACGCCGCTCTGATTCCGAGACAATCTGGTATGTTACGGCATGAAGATTCTTATTCCATCGCATAGAGCGTGTGATTGATACAATTGGCCGGGCAGCGTTTCGGGTTGCACTTTGCGCCACGCACCAGCGTGCGATCGTAGTGATCTGCGCCGTGCATTTCCACGCAAAATAGCCCATTGGATGAGCGGAAAAGCGGGTTGTACATCACCGGTTCTTCTGGGAGCTGCTTCACATTGCGAAACGGCACATCTGGTCGCGGTTGTAGCTGAATGCGTGTGGTTGAACCGTCCTGTGCTACCACGCGACCTCGAAATGAACACGTCACACGCTTGTTGTTGAACAGGAACCCCACATTGTGCACAGTCACCCGAGTCCCGCCGTTTGTGGTGCGATAATTGCGCGCGATCCACGTGCGTTCCTTTGCGAGATCTTTGCATGCGTAACAATATGCACAATCAATCACGACAGCATGATTGACTCGATCAACACTGGCCGTCTCGCCACCGTAAAGCTTCTCAATCGCATATGACATGTCAATCCCGTGGAATGATCGAATGTGATGCTCGTCTGAGCAGAACACATCATATAGAGCATGTTCATCAAAATCCATAACTTTGATAGAGCCCCTCTTTGCAGTTTTGAAATTTACTTTCGTTTTCTTCGCATCCGCCATCGATGGATGCGTTTGATTCCATGCCATACACCAATAGATGTGCCCACAACAGACATGATTGCAACTGCGCTTGTAAATACCAATGCAGCGCCCGCCGACACTCAGCGCATAGAGTTTTGTTGTCATTAAAGGACACCCTTACCGTGAATTTCAGAATTCCCAAACAGCAACCTCTTCTTCCACCTCTTCACCCAGCGACTGTTTGTCACACGCGTCAATGCAGTCATCCATTAAGCGGCGCATTCGCAGCACATCCAGCACACACTTGGTCTGCATCCACGCGTGCACAGATTCGAGACGTGTGAACATTTGCGCGCCATACTCGCGCGTCGCGTAGCGCGCCTCGCCAGAAAGGCGTGCGTCAGTCACGCGGTCGCAGAGCGCACGCAACAGCGACGTCATCCAATCGACGCACTGTTCATCGGACCAGTGAGCGCTGATGAATGCGTGCCATGCGCCATCTAGCGCCTTGGTGACAAAACCAAACGTCAAGATACGATCCGCGGTTCGATCACGCAACGCACGTGTCAGCGCAGTGAGCGCGTCTTGTTGTCGTTCTGCGCCCAGTTGTCGCAATACAGTGCACCAATGCGCAAGCCAGCACTTCTTTGCGTGCGGCGCGAGCGCGCAAATCGCAGTGATTAAAATGGACTCAATAGCAGGCCAATGTGCTTGCAAACGCATCGTTCCCAGGTGTGTAGCACCGTCTTGTTGTGAAAACTCTAGCGGGCACTGATAAAAGGCATGTGCAAGCAGCGCTTGTTCACAGCACACGCGTGTGCTGCTATCTTCTGCCTCGCGGCGGGCAATAATTGCCTGCACAGTTTCCGCTCCAGTGGGAACGGACGTTACAGATATGCCCATTTCGAGTTGCATGGCACCATCTTTTCGACCTGGTGGTATGAGTGGAATAATCACCAGCTTTTCTGCATCGCCAGCAGTGCGGTATGGTACCAAATCAAAGCGTCCTGCGCCAAGCACCTTCCAGTCTGTTACCGCTCCCGATTTGCGCACCAATGACTTTCGGGACTTGACCACCACATCCTCGCACAGCTCCATCTCCATGATGCATGGTTGGTAGCGTCCATCCTTTGTGTCGAGCAACTCTTCCATATGCACGTGTTGATTGGTCCACGTGATCTCTTTGTTCTCTGTGAGCACGCGCCGCGTGTCGATCCACTTTCGATCGCCCAACTCCATGCGCCATCGCAAAAAGACCGTAGTGTTCTTGACGCATACGTTTGAGACGCGCCGCAAATGCACGTCAAACGTAACGTGTTGCGATCCATCATCCGTGGTAAATCGACGCGAGATGCGTCGCGATAGCGTCCGCACCAGAGACCCTCTACGTGAACCGCTCATTGTTGATCTTTACTCGTTCGCTGTCGTTGTTGATCGTTGTAGAGACGGACGGAAAACCAAATGATTGCAGCCGTCGTACTGATGGTAAACAGTGATCCAATGGCCACTTGTAGATCCCACATGTATCGTACAGTCTGCGTTGTGAAGCGCGCTGAAACGACAAGCATGCAAATGTCAAGCAGCCACGCAACTGCAAAGATGTAGAGCGTCCACACTTCACGCCACCGCACCGCCTCGTTTCTGCGCATTGCGGCCAGAAGATAAATCATGCGCGACGTCACAATGGTGTGCGTCAGAAAGATCTTGTGCTTGTCGCGGTACTCGTTATATGCAACATCTGATGGGTCGACTGCCAACAGATAGACCAGCACAGAGAACCACAAGATCAACACGAGCAAATCAAAAAACACAAAGATAAGGAGTGTGTTGTAGCGGTTTGTTCGAGGCGAACTGGTCTTCCCCCACACACCCTCCATGTTTTTAAAATCATGCTCTATGACCAAAGAACAAAAGTGTTGATCAGCTTGTTTTAAAAAAGCCATGCAAGATGCAGGGGGTCTTTATCGTCATGGAATGGAATTGTGGGCAAAAGGACGCTATCTTGAGGGCGACACACTACTCCATCAAGCCAAAGCTGCCGGTTCTGCTGATGCTGCGTGGCAACTGGGATATCTTGTACCATTATTGAATCATAATCGCGGTGATGATCCACGTTCTATGTATGAATTCAGCCAAGACCTGTTGCGTTACACAGCGCTCGAGAGATTTGAATATTGCAAGCGGGCTGCAAAACTCGGTTACCTTTATGCACAGCGCGATCTGGCTCGTGCTTACGAATATGGATATCATGCACGAATTACAGTTTCACCATCACCACCAGATCCCACAGCGCTGCATACCATAGATCGGGATATAGAGGCTTGTGGATTCTGGTCAAAGATTGCGGCTGAACGTGGTGATTCCAAGGCGCAAGATTTACATGCTCTCTATTGCTATAAGATTGGTGATAGGGCGGAAGGTGCATTCTGGCTATGGAAGTCATATCGCGGCAGTAGTTTCGTGCACATCATGGGTGACTTTGTATGCTTTATCACACGCACAGTTGTATGGGATGACCGTGTTGTCACAGATGCAAGCCGCCTTCAAGAACTCTTCCAATTTGGACGCATGGTGCTTTTGGATAACACGACGCAACTCCGCATTAGTGCTCAATCACACCGAAAGCTAGACTTTTCCCATTGCAATCGAATCTATCAACAAAGTAGCTCGCGTGCCCGCGCAGCGGCACTCATGTGTATGTGGATGCGCTTGGTGCATAAGGACATTTGCAAGCGCATCGCTTGGATGGTTTGGAAATCGCGCTCCGATCCAGAGACATGGAATGTAGAATTGTGAAAATGTATAACAAAAGGTTGGGGATGGACAAGGGTCGTGCTCCGGTTACCGCAACGCAGTCGAATCATGGCCGCACCACCGTTTACATGGGACCCATGTTCTCTGGCAAAACGAGCAAGATGTTTGAACACATTCGCGCTGCCGCGCTCGGCCTAAAGCGCGTTTCTGTCATCAAATGGGACCGCGACGTGCGCTACAGCAGCAGACCGCTTGCCTCTTCGCATGATGGCGCACACATGCATGCCATTGCAGTCGCAGATCTCAAGAAAGACCCAGCGGACTTGCCAGCCGACGTACAGGTGATTGGTATTGACGAAGCACAGTTCCTTGACGGCGTTGCCGAGTTTTGCAAGCGCCAAAACCGCGCAGGTCGTGATGTTGTGGTTGCTGGGCTCAATCACAAGGCAGATGTGGACCGCAGTGCATGGCCCAACATGATCGACTTTATGAGCTTTGCACGCATCCACACTATGCGCTCTACGTGTGTCATTTGCCAATCCGATGACGCGCTATGCTCGCGCTTGGTCGAGGGAACACCTCTCCAGGGACGCATTGAAGTGGGTGTCTCAAACTTTGTCGCTACATGCGAAGGGTGCTATGAGGCGCCGCTGACGCAAGAAATGATTGACAAGCGCGCTGCAGTGGTGGCGTTTATCAATGGGCCAAGCGTGACGTTTCCTAGTGGTGCTTTGGATCATTGAACAACCACGGCTTGAAAACTAAAGCGCTTATTGTTTTTGAGTAAAGAGGGGCTTTGATTTTTGTTGCAATGCTTCGAATTGAGTCCACTCTCGATCAATCACAACGCTCGTTGTTCAACAAGTTTGTACACAGCTTTGAAGAGACGTTCCAGCCCGTGTGTCGCGGCGGAGCGTTGCAACAGAGTGAGAGTGACGCCATTCTCAAGTTTCTTGTTTGCAAGGCCTGTTTGCTTGAATGCTGGCTTGGATGCAGAATTCCAACCTCAGAGGAGTTTGCAACTGGCAATGAGGCACAGGTGTACGCTGTCTTTTATGTGGCCTACACGTGGGTCTGCCGACAGATCAATCGTTCTCCACATCCTATGTTTGAGCGATCTCTCTGCACGGGGACCCCCGGAATCAGCACTTGAAAAGAAGAGAACTGTCACAACAGTTCTAGAGCAATGAACTACATGTCCAAGTATTGCACCACCATACGGGCAATGTCGCTGCGGTGGCTCATCTGCAAACGCAGCCAGTTGCGCAGCATGAGGTGTGTCTCCTCTGCAGTGGGGGAGTCACGTCGTCACGCGCCCGTAGACACACGCCCAGTGAAGAAGCGTCTAGCCGTACTCGTCGCGGGCGAGGCATGAAGCGCAAGCACGAGCTGCTGCAACCGTTCGACGTTATCACGCTTCTCCAACACCCGCTTCGCCGCCCGCCAGTCATCATCAACCACCCCCTCCTCCATTTTGTGTCATACGCTATCATAGTATAAGACAAGGTTCAAGGCTCGTCCCGCTCACACAGCCAGAAGGTTTGTCGTTTGTGTTTCAAGCTTAGTTTTGCGCGTTGACACTCTCACTACCGGTTCCAAGGTCTGGCATGAAAGCGAACGCTTCCCGGCGCAGCTCCTCTGGCCCTCGGGGACGAGGGAAGGTTCAAGGCGGAAGCGTCAAAGCACTTCGGGAGAAAGCGGAGAGCATGCGTCTGAAAACGAAGGGCACTCGCCCGGAGCTCTTAGCCCGCATCAACGATCCACATGTGGCAGACCTTGAGTCTCCAACGTGGTCCCCTTGCACTCAGCATCCCTGTATTGGTGTGCCAGCCCTTTGAACCCCCAGCAGACGCCGTCTACGGCCAGGCAAACGGAGCCTTCTCTGCCATGCACCCAAACCCAGGATGGCTGCACATCCGCTCACTCCTCTAGGTGGCAGACCCAGCCCACGACATCCTACATCCCCCGCAAACCTTGTCACACGTGACCACCTCGCTTTCACGCTCCTGCACCCTGCCGCTAGTCATGGGCTTCTATTCGTGTCACAAATTCTCGAGTCATGTCTTCCCAGCGTCTCTCATAGTCCACATGTGACTCGTTCTCTCTCAAGTCGTCTGCATTAAATGCGTCCTGTTCTCGTTTGAGCGCGTGAAGCGGGAAGTACCCATCCGTGGCGTTAAGAATTCGCTGAACCTGTCTTGGGTGGATGTCGTGTGCATCAGCGAGACGCTCTACACGTATTTGTTGCTGGCGTTGATCTTCCGAGAGAAATGCGCGGGAAACAACCTCAAAGACGACAGGTGGTGAGCACACCATGAGGCTAAACAAAGCAAGTTTCCAAATTAGATCACTTGAACACGTCAACGGTAACCCAATGGCATTCAAGAGGGTCCCGGACAACATCGCAATCAAAAGGCTTCGAGCGTCTGCCTTTCGAGCCCAGACCAACAACCATACGTTGAAGCAGATGAAAGTGCATGCGAACACGCTACGAACATTCTCCATCACACTGGGGACGAGGAGAAAGAGGCAAAGAAGACGGGAACCAAAGAAGAGACCCTCTCCACGATGTGAAGAGTTGCGATGCCTGGGGCGGCAGTGAGTACGGATCAAGTCTTCTCCGCCGAACGTTACCCTCACTCAACATGACCACGTGGCAGCCGAGCTGACAGATGCGATGAGCCACAGTCCAAAAAGTGCCACAACGCCCATCATGCGAGAGCGCTCGAAACACCAACCAGCACCAGCAGCGCGCACGCAAGAAAGGCCGGAAGGCAGGAGGGTGAAAATACATCCTCACGCTCCACCCGGCCCGTGCCACGTCTCCCGCACCCCCAGGGCAATGCAGGGGGGACGAGGGGGCTGTCCAGATAAAGGGCGGAGCCGCAGAGGACGAAAGCAAGGACCTCAAGCGTTTGCCCTCTCAGCGTGAAGGCCTTGACGTGGTGGGGCGCTCTAAACTCGCTGTTTCTTTACACGAAACTTTGGGTGCACATCCCATAGCTCCGGGTCCATTCGTGAATCAAACACCATGCTGGCAATGATGCGCGAAACGTCTCGTGGCAACTTGCGGCACCACATCCAACAGAGCGCCGCTTTGCGAGCTTTGGTTGCGCTTTCACAGTATGCATCAAATGCAACATATGCAAACGCATATAATCCCGACCAGGTGTCTTCAACATGGAAATGAGTCCTGTCAAAATTTCCTCTAGGATTGAGCGTGGCCAGGTACTGTCCATAGATCGCAAGCTCCTGAGGGTCATATGTATGAAGCTGGCGTCTCTTTGCATGGGCTCGATCATGATCAATATCGAAAATCCGGGTCAGCATTGCATCAGCGAGTCCAGTGATGCAAATGAGTTTTGCCGAAAGCAACTGACAGGGTGCGGTAAACATCTCGCAATCCCACATTCGTAGGATAGGCAACCCCTGGGCATCTAGAAACACCACAACAAAGAAATAGTCACCAAAAAATTTCCAGGTTGCGATTCGTTCCGATTCGATCTCGTCAATCAATTTGATGAGGCATTGAACGCGATCGCTGGCGAGCAATTCTTGCCAAGGTGAGTCAAAGGTAGTATGAACTAGTTGATAGCCCCACCAGAACACCATAGCACGATGTTTAGAAATTGTTCATGGCACGGAGCATGTCTCGTGATTGGTAAATACGCCACGGGAGAAATTCTGAAAGTTTTGATAATGAACTGGATGCTCTTGTTGATTCTATCGCTGCCATTTTTATTGTTTTTTACATTATCGTGGCAACGTGATCCGAGCCAGATACAGAGGAATTGTGATGGATACCTTTTTGTTTGCACAAAGCCATGTATCTATCTAGTAACAGCGGCAATTACATGCGTCGCAAACACTCACGCCGCACTCAGAACATGCGTGTGTCGGTGGCTCCGGGCAGCGAATACACTTGGGGAATGTACTTGCACCTTCCGGAAACGCCAACGGAAACAGCTCCCTTTCTCCCACCTTTCGGTACACTGTCTTGTCCCACACTTTCCCACACACGTTGCAGCGCCAAGGTTCCTTTCGCCATTCGCAGCGGTCCGTGGTGCGCATTCCCATGATGGACCAAAACACGTTGGTCGTCTTCCACGGTGACTCGTGATCCTTCATTGGTGCCACGTTTTTCGATCCATGCCAGCCGGTATAGGCACAGCTCATGGCCGTTTGACGGGACCCTCGTCGGCTAACCAACAATCCGTGTCAGACTCGCGCGATTCCCAGATCAATCATGTAGCGTGGTAAAAACATTTTTAAAAGTCTGCTCCAAGCCCAATGCAGAGTGCTGTCAACCCCACGGTGGAAAACACCACACTGCCCGCGAAGCACCACACAAACGTTGCTTCAGCGTCAAAGTACGACGCGGTACACGTAACGATAATGAAGAATGCTGCAACCACAAGCAAGAAGGGTGCGTGCTTGAGAGCTTCCTTTTCTGTTTGGCGGCGCGCGTGTTTTGATTTGTGCGCACGCTGTTGCACGACAGCATGATAGTGTGCGCGCTGCTTGTCTGTTAAAGATGCCAAGAGTGCTTCTTCATCAAGAACTGACATTTAGCACCTCTTGTGATGATGGTATTTTTTTTTCATTTCAGTACACCAAAATCCCTCAAGTCTGCGTTAATGGACACGCTCCACAGCGACATGAGGAAAAACACGAGCGAAAAGGCCCAATGCTGTGTCATCTCATTGTTACGCCCCAAATCACCAAACGACTTGTTTGGTATGCACGGCATCGAGTTTGGACACCACGGGCTGGGGAAAAACACACAGCAATAGTCGTACGCATTGCACGCTGATGCACCATCGCTAAAAGGCGTGTTGCAAAAGAGCCACCAGCGCACCGTCAGCACTGCAAACACCCACAAGTTGATGCGAATCGCCGTGGTGCTGAACCAGCGATGCATGCGCGTGTACTCCTCGAGACCTGGATGCACAAGTGACCACGCCAGAACCATGGGCAACAATTGGTTGAGCGACAACAACCACAAATGCCACCAATCCCATCCATAGCGTGCGCTGAGATACTCCGCCGATGACCCCAGCTGCGGGATGCCGTCGGTAAAAATGGTGTTGGCCAGCGGGAAGGAGCGCCAGTAGTAAAAGATGATGACTTGCATAATGACAAACAGAAACGCCGTCACATAGCGACGCAGCGGAACCATTCTTTGAAGCGCACAACTAAACAAAAAGAACTTCAAAGGGGCATATATAGCATACTTGACTAAATATAAAAAGGTCCGAAGCTTGGTGTAGAGGGGTGCGCGTGGTGGATGAGTACCACCATCGAGACGGGGTCCGTATCAAGTACGGCCTCACATAGCACCGATGCACCACTCACGGGATTTGCGGGCGCCACGCTGGGCTTGGGAGAAGCCGTCCTCTCGGGTGCCTTTGGCGTATGGGGCATGCTTTCCGTGCTGGCTGGATTTGCGCTCTTCTTCCTTGGCGCCATTGCCATTACGGCTGTGTTTTGGCCCATTGTTCAGTTTCATCCCGAAGCCATTGAGAGCATGGAGCAGTACGCTCGCGCGGATTTGACGCCCATCTGGCGTGACGACTTGCGCGAAGTGGGCGCAGACATTTTGCGCCCCACATTCAATGCGCTCATCTGCTGGTACGACGGTGCATCGTGGTTTCTCACGGGGTTCATATCAGAAGTGATAATCCCTACGCTGCGCGATTGCTCGCCTAGACCACTCCTCACCGAGGTTTTCGTCCTGATACGCGTGTTGGCAGAAGACTTTCTGCTATACGTCGTCACAGGTACATGGACAACGGAATACTCTGACTTTACGCGCATCACACCCGCGGCCATTGTCACGTTTAATGAGTGGATCAACCTCTACTCGTGCGTTTGTTCCGATCTGGCCGATGTGTTTCGCAACATTCCCATTATCAGCCCGTTGCTCATGATCCCCCCACTGTGGCCAATTATCGCGTTTTCCGAGCAATGGGCGGACCCATTCACGTGGCAAGCTATTGAAGGCCTTGTCAACACTGTGGTTGCGCTGGCGCAACAAGGCATCCTGCTTGCAACGCAGGTGATCAACTTTGCCGCGGGCAACATTACGCCAGGACAAGTGTTTGTCCGACCCGATTTGCGTGCAGCCATCAACCAGCTCACGCCAGCAATTGGGTTTGCCACGCGGAGCACGGAAAACGCGTACCAACGCCTGTGGGACGCATACGTACCGTTTGACATGGATTTCGACTTGCTCCTTTGTGTCATTGACACTGGGCTTGACGTCATTCTACGTACCATTGGCGCGCTCACCCGCATCGCTGTGAACGTTGATCGCGTCGTATCATATCCTACAGACACGTACTGGGAGTCTGTGATGAAGCCAGATCTCATTGAGATTCTCAATCTCGTCGCGGCACCCACTGCGTTTGCTCCCATTCCCGTACCATCGCTGCCCGCGCCAACGCGATACACGATGACCAATTACTTCTTGGACACGGCAGCGGAAACGACGCTTCTCAATCAGCCCAATCCCGTGTTTGGCAAGCGACGTTTCGACGAGTGCGTATGCACGCTGGTGACACGCATCGTGTGTGATCCCGAGAACACGGCAAGCATCTGTTTCGCCACCAACACGCAGAATCTCTTTCTGGGCTTTGATTTTTGCGCCATTACCAACGGTGTACTCAAGCTCATTGTCAATGTGGGCGTGGCGCTGACAGAGTTTACCTATCACGTCGCCAAAGGCTTTGACGACTTTATCTTTACCATTGACTCGCAACCGTTTACCACCATCCTCAAGGATGACCTGGTTCGCTTGGCGCGCGCACTGTTGGAAGTGCTCACGTTTATTCCATCCATTGGCGTGGCACTGCAAAACCTGGCAACGGGCGTCATTCGCTACGTGCTGTGTGTGTTGGACTTTTTGCTCCGCGTGGGATTGGCACTCGCAACGCTCCCGTACTACCTAATCGTCACGCCGGGTGTGGACAACTTTATCACCAAGCCCAATCAAGCGCTCGAGTTTTGGGAACGCATCAACGATGACGTGATTGCAGATCGCCCCGACAGCGTGAAGAACTCCATTTGCGTCTTGCTCAACAGCGGATTCCCGGTTCCGCCCATTCCATGCAGCACGTGCACCGTGGGTGGATTCATTCCCCTCCCTCCGCCCATGGGCAAACGCGAGGAAAACTGGCTCTCTTCGCCACCACTCGAAGGCGAGGAGCGCAAGCCGCGTGGTCTCGGTTACGAGCGCATGTTTAACCACGAGACGCAAACGGCCATGGGACCCATGGATCTGTTGCGCCGTGACTGGGGCATGCTTGAAGATGATGCGCAGTACCACATTACGCCGCTCATCTACTATCAAAACCATACGATGCAACCGTTTGAGCTGGCGAACCGTCTATGGGTCAATGTGCAGTCGTTGGATGCTAGCGTGCTTCCTTTTCGCAGCATTCGTGATGTGGATACGTTTGTCGACCGCCGCAAGCATGAAATGCTTCAGCAGTGGCGTGAAACGAAACAATGCCACGCGCGCCGCGACGAGATGCGCGCGCTGGCGTTTCAAAATCCACGTCTCTTTCGCTACCGCGTGCGCAAGGGAGAGTACCCGCGCGAAGGGGAACAGTGCGCACCTTCGCTCATTGCACCTCCGCGTTGGAACGAGACGGAAGACTACATGTTGCCGCCGCTGAACGTAGAGGAACGCGTCGAGGATGAGGATGACGAGTACGCACACAATCTGCATAGCCGCCTGACGCTGGGTCCGCTCGAGCCCACAATCACAGATTGCATGCCACAACCGCAATGCTTTGATTTCTGCTGCCTGTTCCGCTCGCTTCTCGAGCTGCTCGTGCACGCGGTTCAAATGATTGGGCGTTTCTTCAACGGGCTCATCCAAAACAGTGCCGCTGACCAAGGAACGCTGCAAGACTTTCCATACTTTACCGGCGAATTTGCCGGGCAGGGCAAAGCCACGTTTGACTCGGACATTGTGCAGCTGATTCTACTTGCGTTTCGCCCCATCAAGTGTGTATGCCAGGTGTTGAACCTCGTGCTGCCCGTGAGCCCGAGCATGTACACGCAAGGGCGTCCAGACTTGTGCTGCTTCATTCAGCGCACTGCGGAGCTGGCAGCCTGTATCATTCAGGTCATTATCAACAGCATCAACGCGCTTGCAATGGGAAATACGACCAACTTTGCCTACTTTCGCACGGGCATGTTCAAGAGTGACGTCGATGTATTGTTTGACATTTCGCTCGAAGTTGTGCGCTGTATGTGCATCTTTGTGCGTGCCACGTTTCCGCTCGACTTTATCCCTGGCTTTACGGATGCCGTTGATTTTGATCCATGCTGCGGTGCAGAAGTCGGGCTCAACACGCTCATTGAGATTGCACGAGGCATCATACTGGGCATCATCACGCTTGCAACACTCACCATTGAGCCAACGTCGTACTGCTTCTGGCGCCTCGATCAAACCACGGAACATCAATGCGGTGGCACGCTGGATGAAATCGGCGGCATCAAGCAGCTGGACAAGATTCTAGACACGCTTCTACCCATTCATACGCTCGGCGAGACGGGTGCGTGGAAAATCCTCACCACTGGCGAACGCATTTGGGTTGCCGATGACAATCCAACCTCGTCGGGTGGCGCTTGCTACGATTTTTGCAACATTGACAATGGAGCAAACGGCATTGTCCCATGCATTTGCCAGGTGCTCAACACGCTGATTCCGTTTCGCCGGTTCCCCGATCAAAAGGTCAACTGCAACGAAGATCCCGCAACGCGCAACTGCCAACAGCTTGACTTTTGCTGCTTTGCCGGAAAGATTGGCTTCTTCTTGGGCGACTTTGCAAAGGTTAACAACCGCGCACTCTTTTCAACGTGGCAGCCGTGGAGCAGTGGGTTGCCAGAATTCTTCACCAACTTTGTCTGGTGCTCCGAGCCGCAGCGAGTGCCATGCCCACAATTTCAACATCCCCAACCCAACGCATGCGAGCAGTTGATCAACAAGAAGATTCCCGAATGCCCGGGAACGCGACCCGTCATTGATTCCAACGGCATGACGCAGTATCGCTGTGGAGAGTTTACCTGCGGCAAGGTCAACATTTGGATCGCCGACCTGATGGACCCATTCAACGGGCTCATGGGCAAGTGCGTGTGCGAAGTGGCTGGCTTGCTAGACATTGTGATTGCGCTCCTCTTTAACGAGCTCAAGATGATTGTGCCACAATCGTTTTGGGCGTGCTGCCTGTGTGGTGGTTTTGATCCCGAAACGGGACTCTGCAACGTGCGCAAGGTGAATCCATGCAACGGTGACATTTGGTCAGCCACCAAGGGAGGCGTGGACCCCAACACTGGGCGCCTCACCGGATCTGGCGTACTACCAGCACTCTCGTACATTGGTGACGCACTCACCGTTGCACTTGCACGCTTGGCGCGTTCCATTCCACTCACGTGTTACTGGCAACCATTTGCGCCCGACATTACCATTCCACGCATTGTGGCGCAAACGTGGATCTTTTCATTTGCAGCACCCACAGCAAACGCGCTCTGCATTGCTACGGGCAACACAATGTGCTTTGCGCAGTCATTCTTCTTTCTGCCCAACGTGTGCTTGGGACGCGGTGTGAACTTTAACGGAGGCTCGATCCGCTGGGGTGCAGAAGTTGTGTTTCGCGTCATTGGATTCATCGAAGGCTTTGTAGCGACGCTCATCGAGGTCCCTTACACATGCCTTGGAAACACATGCGATCAAGCTGAGGGCTCAAAAGTGCAGCAGACAAAGGGCATCAACGCCAAGCGGTTGGGAGACATGCTCACCATTTTGCTCTCCATTCCCGTTGACATGCTCATTGGTGATTCGCAAGTGGCATGCTCTACCGTTTGTCGACGCATCGTGTCTGTACCGCCTCCTGATCCATGCGAGTGCTGGAATCGCTCCCCCGCATACGCTGCAACGTATTATCCACCGCCATACACGTGGGTTGTCGACGCAACCATATTGGGCTGCCCGTACATTAATCCCAACAACATTAGCGAGACTGGTCACATTGGGGATCGCTATGGGACAGCAATTGGATGCTGCAAGGTTCTCACGCCCGTGACTGGTGCCACGTTTCCAGGAATCATGCCACTGTGCCAGAGCCCCGATGATGCGGATGGTGAGGCGTCTGGATTCATTCCAGCGGGCGGTTTCGTTTCCACCGAGGATGACGTTGGTCGCATCACATACGAGCCCCCTGGATACCCAGGGTCTTGCGTGGTCGAAGGAGCGTGCCGCGCGGATGCGCTGCCTTCGTGCGCTGATGATCCCATGACACCAGCGGGTCTTTCACAACTCTACCAAAACTCCATCGATGGCACGCTCATGGCGCTCACGCGCTACTTTCGATGCATTCTTGATCATCTGTTCACGTGCAACGTGCCAGGAGGACCTTGTAACCCTGATGAGCAGTATGGCCTGATCTTCTATCCGCAGATTCTTGTGTTTAGCATTTTGTGGCAAATTCTGGGTGGAATCATCAAGTTCAACGCTGCCATTTTCATTTTTCTCTTTTCGCTCTTTCAGCCCGCCACGGGCAGCAAGTGCGGGTGCTATGAGACGGAAGTTGAAGATCCATACGGTTTCATGGCTACGCTATACTATCGTCCCACTGGCGCGTTATGTTATCAGTGTCGCACGCTTCGGCACGATTGCAACAAGCCCGTTCCGTACGAGAGTTTCATTGATGATCCGCGGTTTGCGTTATCTGTGAGATGCAGAGATCACTGTCCTGCGATGCAGAAGTTACGCAACCAATCGCTGACGCTGGTGGAGGCATATAACAAGTGCTTGGTTGATTACATGTCACCAAGCACACCAAAGGATCACGGCAGCTTGTGGAAACCGGAAGAAATTTGCTCGGGGCAATATTATTTCCCCTCTGCCGTGCGTGCCGTGGACCCTATATTGTTGTATCAGATCAGTCCGACGTATCCGTTTGCGCAGACTATCATACCACTGCAAAACATCACGCTGACAGGTACTACGGCAGGATCAGGATGGTGTAATCCAGCTCCTGGTGGCGTCGGACCACCGCTTACGGCAACCGACGTTTCGCGCTACATTCCGCTTGACATGTGTCCGTCGCCCACGTGTAACGATCCAAGCATTGGCGTAATGCTTTCCGGTGTACCTGATCCCGTGGCTGGGTTTTGGCCATGCGGGCAAGGTGGCGGATCAGTCTTTGATTCCCGGTATCCGTCGGGCCCGCTTATTACGTGTGGCGCTCTAACCATTGTCAACAATGCGCTCGGCGTGTGGGCATCGTTTACGGCCATCTTTACGACGCCCATTTTTATCCCGCCCAACGAGGGATTCAACCCGCAGACTGGAAAGCGTGACAATCTCAACGCGACCAACGATCACGCATTACCGCATGGGTCCACGGTGTGGGATTACATGCGTATTCCGCTCAAGGAGAAGCAAACTCTCACCCCCGAAGGACAGCGCGCAACGTCGGTGTTTACCGACCTCTTTTATGCAGCAAAGCGTGTGCGCACGCGCCCTGTTGGTCCTGTGCGCCGCGAACCGCGCCAGATTTGGAGCGCGCGTCTCAAGGCCGGCCGCGGGGTTCGTCCGCGATGGGAGGGAGTCATCTATGGGCTGGAAACGGATTCGCCTTCGTTTGTGGAGCAAATCGGTTCTGCGCTATGGGAGTACGACACCAGCGACTGCTATGATGATCCCGTCATGTGCGCGTGCCGCAACGTGCATATGGAGTCGCACTGTCACGTCAACTATGATGGCCAGCTGCAATATTCAAGCCGTTATGCGCGCAGCGTTGGCGGAAAGCGCGTAGTGGAGCCGATGAACACAAGCACGCTCACCCAGGTGATGGCGGATGAAATGTTCACAGGCACCACGGTATGCGATCACGTGATTGGCCAGTGCGCTGGCATGGATTGGAGCACAATTAGCAACGACGCGCGCAACCAGTGGGTCACGTGCATGGATCGCTACATCCAGGGCTCGCGCCTGCATGAGGCTGCCGACGCGTTTCCTACCGATTTCATGTACAACCCCCACGCACCAATGTCGCTCATCAACAACGTGTTCAACGCGGCACGCCGTACGGTACGCAAGCGTACGGAAGAGCGCGCACGACAGAGCCTTTCGGCACGCGACCGGTTTATGCAGCGCTTCCCGCGCTGGCGCGAGCAGCTGCACAACCGCACAAAGCTGGCGCACAAAATTCTCGAGGAATTCTACAACATCCACCCGTGGGATCTCATGTTTGAGGCCATTGTCAAGGCGGACCAAACGTACTTCAAGTACCAAAAGGGCTACTATGGCTTTTTGATGGAGGAAACGTCGTCTGCCATTCTCGAGGGGAAATCATTCATGCCATCGCCCATGGCGGCTGCGCAAAACGTCAAGGACACTGTGGCGGATCTACAGCGCGTTGTTTGGAACCAACCCTACCGCGATCTCGTCGCTGCCACCACAGACGCTGCCGCGCTCAGCTACAGCATGGCGCGCACAGCAGTTTCCGACGGACCGCTCACCTATGTCAAGCGTCATTGGAGTCGCCATCAAGCGTATCGCGAACACATTGGCGGGAAACGGCATCGCGCGCGCATGGAGGAAATCTGGGCAGGAATCTATGCGTCGCCCATGTACAAGTGGTGGAAGGGAGCAACGTACGCGTTTACGGGCAACACAAACAACAGCACTACGTCTTCCGAGAAACGGCGTTCGCTCAATCCGTTTGCTCCATTCTTGGCGCATCTGCGTGCAGTCATCCGGTACAACCGCAAGCACCCCACGACGCAGCCCAGCTTGTGGAACGCTGACAAGAACTGGATCTCCATCTATGATGTGCTTGTGAAGCGCTGGTCCAACCCGCGCTGGACGCCAAAGAAACGCGAAAACTGGGACAAACTGACGCGTGTCTACTACCGCATCCACGAGTATCTCTATCCAGGGTCCATTACGCAAGACGAGTCGCGCAAACGCTTTCTCTACAACAGCAGCTGTGTGATTGTGGACCGTACGCTCGACATTACCATGCGCGTCGTTGATTACTGTGCCGCTCAACAGTTGCGCAACACGCGCGACTATCATCAATACCAGCCACAACATGGACGAAACACCGCGCACGTACGCGATCGCATGCGCAACCTTGGGCGCTACTTTAACGAGACGTCACCGTTTCGTGGCAACGGGTTCTTTCACGATGTGCGCAACGCGGATCGCTACGCGTACCCGCAGCCCGCTGACCCCAAGGCGTGGATTCGTCCCGTGCTGATTCCGCGCAACCGCACAGAGCGCCTGTCGCTTCGCGTCGATCCGCGTGTCTACCGCAGCGCAACGAGCCAACCCACGCGCTCTGGTCCCGCGGGATGGAACGCCATGGACTGGCTCACTTCTGTGGTGGAGTGCATCAC
>Ga0070726_10001559_pt1 | contig 22755 bp, 23 predicted proteins | sample tdAd471_FD_67275 | JGI IMG/M metagenome (GOLD analysis project Ga0070726, IMG submission 67275) | Marine sediment microbial communities from the Atlantic coast under amendment with organic carbon and nitrate - tdAd47.1 | ecosystem: Environmental > Aquatic > Marine > Coastal > Sediment | place... | reverse complement strand
CAGGCACTTGCACCTCAGGCGCAACCTCGACGAGCGGGATGAGCACAAAGTCCCGTTCGTGCAAACGCGGGTGCGGGATGCATAAGCCGGGCTCGGTGATGATCAGATCTGCGTAGATCAGCAGATCCAGATCAAGCGTGCGGGGGCCCCATCGTTTCTCACGCGACCGGTCGCGCCCAAAGTCCTGCTCAATCGAGAGCAGTTCCTCAAGCAGCTCGCGTGGAGATCGTCTTGTTCGCACATGGGCAGCGGCGTTGAGATATGGCCCCTGCCCCTCCGGGCCGACCGGTTCCGTCTCGATGATCGAGGAGGACTTGACGAGACGGGTCCCCTCGATCGTACCGATCGCCTTGAGTGCTCCGCGTATGTTGGAAGCGCGGTCTCCCAGATTCGAGCCGAGTGCGATGTACGCGTCGAAGAGCATCACCCAGTGAATGCGTTCGACGGTATGAGTTCAAGCGTGAGAGCCCAAAGAAAAACCGGCCTAACGAAGGGCCGGTCGAGAGAGAGTCTGAAATGGCACTTCGATTAGTGCGAACGCATTGGCTCAAGCTCCCGCATACGGTGCTGCATTTGCGCCTTGAGCCGTGCGAGGATTGATGAGTGCATCTGAGATACGCGCGACTCGGATAGATCGAGCGTGGTACCGATTTCCTTCATCGTCATACCTTCATAGTAATAGAGCACGATGATGAGACGCTCAGCACGGGTGAGGCCCTTGGTCATCAGTTCCTTGAGGTCCTGACGCTGGATGAGCTTGACGGGGCTTTCCTGGGCCTCGTCCTTGATGACATCGATTTCGCGGAGTTCGCGAGAGCCCTCCGACTGATAGCATTTGCGGGTGATGCTCGTCACAGCAACGGCAGACGAGTCCCGCTTGTATTTCACGAACTCGTTCTTGTCGATTTCGAGGCGATTGGCGATTTCCTTGTCCGTCGCCTTACGGCCGATCTCCATCTGGATCTGCTGCTTCGCGGCTTCGACTTTGGATGTGCGGTGGCGTACAAGACGCGGAACCCAGTCCATAGAGCGGAGCTCGTCGAGAATCGCGCCGCGGATACGCGGGGCGCAGTAGGTCTCAAACTTGACACCGCGATCGAGATCGTATGCATCGATCGCGTCCATCAAACCGAATAGCCCCGCGGACATCAGGTCCTCAAGATCAACTTCATCGGGGAGGCGCTGATAGATACGCTCGGCATTGTAACGCACGAGGTGGAGGAATCGTTCGATGATGAAGTTGCGAAGCTCCTCGTCTGGGTTCGATTGGTACATCGTCCAGACTTCAGGCATCTCGATATCATCGAAACGAGAAGGAAGATTGCTGGATGTCGCGTGTTGCGCGCTTTGGCGCGATGAGAACTTTGATCTCATGGCTGTCATCGGTCGGCTCCTTGACCATTGACACACACGATTGAGCGTGTGATCTGTCCCCGGCCACGACACTGACCTGTGTCCGATATCAAGAACTGAAATCGACCGGGAAGTACTGAAACTATGCAGGGCGATCCTTGCCCATAACTGTTACGAGTATATCTATTACGCGATATGGTTGTGCCCGTCAACGATCACTTTTATCCGCTTTTTTTCATGTGTTCAACAGCGCGCTCATGCTCCCGCTGTCTCTCTTCGAGTTCGATCAACTGCTGTGGCCGCTGGGGCTTTGGACGATTCGTTTTGTATTTCACGGCGAACTCGTGGATGCAGATCTCGCCAACTGTGCCCAGCACGCGTCCGATGATCGTGCAAATGAGCATCGCGATCATGGCTCGTATGAGGATGACATGGCCGGGATTCTGTGCGAGCAAGCCGATTATGCACGAAAGCATGAATGCAACGAGCCCGAGCACCCCCGAGATAAGGGATGCGGGGATATCCGCCAGGTACTCTCGCGGATCCGCAAGCGGGTTTTCCTCAGAGAGGAAATCGTAATCGCTCTTTGATTCAGGCATCCTTGCTCTCTTCCATCGACTCGATTCACCACACAGTTGAACCCTGGGTAGGAATCTGCGCAGATCATGCGCATGTCAGTGCATTGAGCGAGGTCGCAAATATCGCGCCAAACTGCGGATGTGCAGCAAATGGGGATAAGCAAGTGAGCGTTGTGGATCAACGGCCGAAGAATCTTCGCTTCGGCGCGGCGGTGGCTCGCCCTTCGATCCCAAGCCAATCGATGAGGGACGCCGCGAGTTCGGCCATGTCACGCGAGGCGCTGCTCTTGGGCGATTCGATCATGTAGGGTGTCCGCGCCTTGATCGCCTTCACGACCTTCTTGTCCTTGCGGACATAGCCAATCATGGGGAGTCCATACCCCAGGAATCGATCACAGACTCCGGAGATCCGAGCATGAACCGTGTTCGCTTCCTTCTCGTTCACCGCTTGGTTCACGATCAAAGCGAGGGTTGGCACGCGCGCGTCGGGGTCTTCGTGCTGACGCGTGACCAGGACCTTGATGAGGGCGTACGCGTCTGCGATGCTTGTGGGTTCTGGTGTGGCGACGATGAGGCATGCATCCGCGGCATCAATGAACGCGGTCACGCTCGGGCCGAGCCCGGCGCTGGTGTCGATCATGATGACATCATTGGATTCGTGGAGATCGTTGAGGCGGTTGAGCAGCACGCGCCTTTCGGCGTCGTCCAGTTCTCCAACGCGCCCGATGCCGACGGACCCCGGTATGAGACGGAACCCGCCCGGAGCGTCGATCGCGAGATCTTCAAGTGAGAAATCCTCCCCCACCGCTGATTCGAGACGAGCTTTGGGCATCAGCCCGCAAAGCACATCCGCGTTCGCGAGCCCAAGATCCGCGTCGAGGAGGATCGCTCGGCGGTTGTGCTTGGCGAGTGCGATGGACAGGTTGACAGAGGTCGTCGTTTTACCGACGCCGCCTTTTCCCGAAGCGATCGCGACAACCGGGATCCTCCGAGCGGGCGGGGTGAATCGACGATCGTTGGGATCGATCTGATTCTGGTTCTGACTTTGTTGCTGATCACTCTGCTCGAGAGAGCTGACAAGATCACGCAGGCGCGAGGCTTGGTCCTCGGAACCGGTGTTCTGGTGGGTAGGGTTATTCGAGTCCTGTGCCGACACAACCTGGCTCATCCGTTTTCCTCGTCTCTGCTGAGCACGGCGTCCGGGCCGTCGAGTACGCATCGTGCCAATCGGTCGGCGCGGGCGGGCTCTAGATCGTCGGGGACTTCCTGTCCCACGGTCACAAAGCTCAACGGGAGACCGATGCGATCACACAGACCCGCGATCGGGCCGGTGGTGACTGCCTCATCGAGCTTGGTAAGGATACACCTGTCAGGGCCCAGAGCACGGAATCGTTCCGCGGTCTTTCTCATGACATTTTCCCCAACCGTCGTGGAGAGCACCAGATGGGTCTCATCGGGCGACGCAACGGTGGCAAACTGGGCAAGTTCTTCGATCCGTGACAGGTTGTTCTGAGATCGCCCGGCGGTATCAATAATGATGATGTCGCGATGATGGAGCTCATCGATCGCGTCCTTCATTTCCTCAGGGGTGTTCGCGACCCGGAGCGGGAGACCGATGATCCCGGCGTAGGTCTTGAGTTGATCTACGGCGGCGATGCGGTAGGTGTCCGAGGTGATGAGCCCCACTTTTTTATGATGACGGAGTTTATATGTGGCTGCGAGCTTCGCAACGGTCGTCGTCTTTCCCACGCCCGTCGGTCCGACCAGAGCAATGATCCGTGGACGCGAGGTTGTGGCGTGGTGATCGATGTTCAGGAGTGACTCGGATCGAGTACGGATTGTCTGCTCAATCTCTCTCAGCAAGGCCTGGCGCACCACGATCGGGTCGTGGAGCTCGGACTTGTCGAGCCGATCGCGGACAGTACCCACGAGATGGTCCGCCATCTCCGCGCTGACATCATTGTCCATCATTTTTTTGTAAAGCGCGAACAAGGGCGCGGGCATCTCGCCCGTGGGGAGTGCGTTTGAACCGGTGCCGGTGTTCACCGCGACAGCGGTCTTTCGCGTCGATTCGAGCACCTGCCCCATCATCTTCTGCATGGACTCAAGCTGGGCCCGGAGTTGTGCGTTCTCGTCCGTTCTCTCTTGCTGCGGCTCCGGTGTTTGAATCTGTTTGGCAGGCGTGCCCAGTGTTTCGGGCCGATCTCGCAGGGGTTTGATCGGTTTGGGCATCCTTGATTCTGGTGCGGGACGCTTGGGCGGACGCGGGGTGTCTGCTCCGAACAATGCATCCCGACCGTTGAGTCCGCGCTCATCCTCTTGTTGCTCAACTGCGGTAGTTGATGTAGCTGGTGCTGCCACACCTGATTCCGAGTTTGCTTCAGAGCCGATGCGCTGACGCGTCACGGTGCGTCCACGCCGTACAACAATCTCTGCCTCATGTTCCGCAGGCACACTTTGTGGCTTCGTCTCAACCTGCGGCATGGGTCTCGTTTTTCGAGGCCTTGCGTTCTGGGCGGGAGATGATGCGGTGATCTCGACCATGTTCTTGCCGCCGAGACCGAGCCAAGACCCGACACGGTAGCTCCTGGTGTGCAGGATCATGGCGTCTTTGCCGAGTTCTTTGCGAACCTGCGCAAGCGCTTGGGCCATTGTTTCCGCGGTATAGGTTTTGAGTTTCATAAGCCGTCCTGGCGATCGCTGGTATGGTACAGAGCATGGGCCGAATCACCCAAATCCGGACACCGAAAGGGGTATGGTATTACTGTACCCGCAGTCTGTGTGGGATACCACCACACCTTGTGTTGTGCATAAGGTGTGCATTGCAGATGTCGTGTCAGGATGCGACGGGGGTTGCCACCTGCTGAGATTGGTTCTGCTGACCGAGCGGCTCGATCAACGCGAGTGATTCAACATCGATCCCAGGCACGATCTCGTTGTACCCAAGTACTGCAACCGCAGGAACATGCGGCTCGATGACCTGCCAAACTGCCTGTCGAACCTGAGGCGACGCGATCACCACGGGCATCCCCCCTGCCATCGTGACTTGCTGGAGCCCGTTGCTGATCTGATTTGCGATTTCTCGTGCGACCCGAGCTGGCATATTCATTGTTGTTCCCTGAGCACCACGGTCAATGTACGCATTGATCTGGTCCTCGAGGTTCGGGTCGAGGGTGACACAGAGCAATCGCTGCCCACCGTTCTCATCCGTTGAGGCGTACATCGCGCAGATTGTTCTGCGGAGACCGTTGCGGACATACTCCACAAGGACATCAAGATCCTTCGTCTTCGTGCCCCAATCTGCGAGCGTTTCCAACACACTTTCCATATCGCGTATGGGGACACGCTCACGCAAGAGCGATTGAAGGATCTTCTGGAGTTCCCCAGTTTTGATCACCGCGGGGATGGTCTCCTCAACGAGCTTCCCGGCTTTCTCTTTGAGCCCCTCGAGGAGATTGTTCACTTCTTCGCGCGTGAGCAGTTCGTCGGCGTACGTCTTCACGAGTTCTGTGATGTGCGTTGCGAGCACACTCGTCGGGTCCACGACGGTGTAGTTGAGCGCCTCGGCACGCTGCCGCTGCTGCCCATCGATCCACATCGCATCAAGCCCGAACGCCGGCTCCTTCGTGGGGATGCCATCGATTTGCTGTGATACAAGCCCGGAATCCATCGCGAGTAGTTTTCCAGGTTCGACAGAGCCATTCGCGATGGTGTTTCCTCGGATTTTGACATTGTACTCGCCGGGTGAAAGCTGCATGTTGTCGCGGATGCGTACCGGCGGCATCACAAGCCCCAACTCGACCGCGAGTTGGCGTCGAACTGCACTGATTCGATCGAGCAGATCTCCGCCCTGGCTTGTATCGATCAACGGAACAAGCCCGTATCCAACTTCAAGCTCGAGCACATCAACTTTGAGCAGGTCTTCGATAGGAGGCGGTTCCGGGGCGTTCGATGGAGCGTGTGCGATCTCTTCTTCGAGTGCCTGCTGGGCTTTGGACCTGGTCGTCCGCATCATCCCGTACCCAATCGCACCGATCCCAATACCTGTAACAAGCAATGGGAGCGTGGGCAATGGAGTGAATGCAAGAACACCAAGGAATCCGGATGTGATCAGCAGCCCCATCGGCTGGGCGGTGAGTTGGGATGTGAGTTCGGTCCCGAGGTTGTTCTTATCCCCCGACCGGGTCACGATGAGCGCGGCGGCCATCGAGATAATGAAACTCGGAACCTGGGAAGTGAGGCCATCGCCAATAGTGAGGCGGGTGAATACCTCCGCGGTTTGCCCCGCAGGCCAACCCCGGTCGATCGTACCAACGGCGAAACCGCCGAGGATATTGACGGCGGTAATGATGATGCCCGCGATTGCGTCGCCCTTGACGAACTTGGATGCACCGTCCATCGCGCCATAGAAGTCTGCTTCTCTCCCGATCTCATCGCGTCGGGAGCGGGCCTGATCCTCAGAGATCATGCCGTTGGCGAGTTCTGCGTCGATCGCCATCTGCTTGCCGGGCATCGCGTCGAGGGTGAAGCGTGCCGCGACTTCCGCGATCCGCCCTGCACCTTTCGTGATGACCATGAACTGCACGATCATCAGGATCGAGAAGATGATGACACCGACGAAGAGCGAGTCGCCCGCGACAAAGCTCCCGAAGGCGCTGATCACTCGTCCCGCGACGCCCATCGCCTGCTCAGGGCTCGAGGCGTCCGCGGTCAGAATGAGCCGAGTCGATGCAATATTGAGCACGAGCCGCAAGAGCGTCGTCGCGAGCAAAAGTGAGGGAAAAACTGAGAACTCGAGGGGGCGACGCATATAGAGCGTGGTGAGGAGCACGATCACGCCCAGCGAGATATTGATGGATATGAGGACATCGAGCATCGCCGGGGGCAGCGGCACGAGCAGCACCCCGAGAAGCATCACGAACCCGATGGGAACGATGACCCCCCTCGCATCGGCGATTCTGAGCACCCATGCGGGGAGCGCGATCGAGTTGGACTGTTTTTCAGCCAACGGTTCGGTGCCTCCTGCACCTGTTTATGAGTGACATCCTGTCACCGATAGGTTACACCCCAGCGGGTGTGTTTGCACGCGATTGGTCTCGTGTTTGTCGTTCGAACTTCTGTTGGGCCCGGGTATCGATCCTGTAGACATATGCGAGCAGTTCCGCGACCGCTTCGTAGTGCTCGATGGGGATCTCCTGCCCCACATCTGTCCCCCAGTAGAGCGCTCGCGCCAATGGTGGGCGTTCAACAATCGGAACCTCGTTTTGACGAGCGAGTTGACGAATGCGAAATGCGATCAGGTCAGCGCCTTTCGCCGTCACCCGCGGCGCTCCCATCGTTTCCGGGTCGTACTTGATCGCAACGGAAAAGTGTGTGGGGTTCGTCACGATGACATCCGCATCCGGAACAGCTTTGCCGATCTGCTGCATCACGATCTCGCGTGCCATCTGACGATGCTTGCCTTTCATCAGCGGGTCGCCCTCCATCGTCTTGCGTTCGTCCTTGACCTCCTGCTTGGTCATCCGCAGGTCCTTGGTGTGCTGCCATCGCTGATAGATGTAATCGATCAGTGCGATGAAAATGAGCAGCAGAACGAGGACCATGGCCAGCATGAAGATCAGCCGGAGCACCTCGATGAGCGCGATTGCGGGCGTGAGCTTGGGCATCGCGGCGATTGAATCCAGGTTCGCGACGATGAATAGGGTCGAGACGGTGGCCATCGCCGTGAGCTTGAGTGAGTTCACGACCGTTTTCACCAACGCACGGACTCCGAGGATCCGCTTGATTCCCGCGAGAGGAGAGAGCTTGCTCAGCTTTGGCCGGATGGGTTCCGCCGAGATCAACCACCCGACTTGGATGAAGTTCGCAATGTACGCAACAACTGCCGCCAGTACCATGATCGGGAGAAGCACCACAATCGCGTCGTACGCGACAATCTTCACTGCGGCAGCGATGCTATCGGTGGAACGAATATCCGCCGAGATCTCACCGCTCAGAGCCTTCCGGAGAATGCGATCAAACATCGCCGCGACGCTGGAGCCAAGCACTACAAAGATCAGCAACGCCCCAAGGAGCGTGATCGCCCCGGAAAGATCCTGACTTTTCGGGACCTGCCCTCGCTGGCGGGCCTGATCGAGCTTGCGGGCCGTCGGGTCCTCGGTTCTTTCACCAAGATCATCCATGTGCGCTCCTGGAGAAGCTCTGGACCCATTCCTGAACAAGCGTCAGAACTGAGAGAATCTCGTCACCGGCTACGGTCCCGATGATGCCAATTAGCAGCATCAGGGTCGCAAGCCCCGTGATAATCTGGATTGCGAATCCGATGCTCATGATGTTGATCTGCGGCATGGTTTTCATAATGAATCCCATCGCGATCAGGAGCATCGAGATGACCCCAAGGATCGGAGACGCCACGCGAAGTGCGAGTTCGAAACCGGAGTTGATGACATCGATCAGGAGATTGAGCGGTGTATCCGCGATCGTAAAGGTCCCGGACCCGATCGTGTGGAATGAGTCCGCGAGGGTTACAAAGACAATCTCGAATCCACCGACCCCGATGTAGATGAAGATGCTGAGGTAGAAGAGGAGTTGACCGATCACGCTTGAGTTTGTGTCGAGTTCTGGGTTGAAAGACTCTGCCAACGAGAGCCCCATCTGATACCCCATCATGTACCCACCCATCTGGATGGCCACCATAGGGATCCCCATGATCAACCCGAGGACGACCCCGATCAGCAGTTCAGAGAACATGAGTGGGACGAGTTGGGTGAGTGTTACATCGAGCGGTATCGCCGTGGAGGGGACGAATGGATACACCGCGAGCGAGAATGAAAAAGCGAGGAGCGTCTTGAATGAACGCGGGATGCTCTGACTCGTGAGCAAAGGGGTAAAGAGGAACACGCCCGTGATTCTGGTCAAAACCAGCATGAACGGGAACGCGTGCGTCAGGATGGGCGTCAAGTCGGGCATCGCCCCCCGGTCAATCAGAAGAGCTGGAGCATCTCGGCCGTGAACACGATGATCGATCCGATGATCCACGGGAGCAGGAGGATCGCGATCGCGATCACCCCAACGATTTTGGGCACGAAGGTCAGGGTCTGGTCCTGAATCGATGTGATCGATTGGAACAAACTGATGAGCAGCCCGATCAGCATCCCCGCCATGAGCAACGGCACGGCGATTTTGAGCGTCACCATGAGCGTTTGTCGGATCAGTTCGATCGATGACTCGTCATACTGCATCGCCATCTCCAAGGGTTTGGTTTATTGAGTTCAAGCGCCGGGTTCGCGCCGGGTTCGCGGATTCGCACGAGAAGCAGGATCGGGAGAAGCATCGCCGTCGTGGTGCTGGCTCGGACCGCGTCTCCCTCTCTGACAAAGCTCTCGAGCAGTGACCCGACAATCAGTGACCACCCATCAACCATAACAAACAACATAAGTTTGAACGGCAACGAGATCAGCACCGGCGGGAGCATCATCATGCTCATAGAGATCAGCAGTGACGCGATCACCATATCGATCACGAGGAATGGAAGATAAACCCTGAACCCCATCAGGAATGACACCTTGAGCTCCGACAGCATGTATGCGGGGATCAAGGAGATGGTGGAGACATCGGAGCGTTTTATCTTCTCGGGTTCGCTCGTATCGATACCCTGGTAGTTGAGGATCATGAAGAGACTCGACCAGTTGTCTGTGGCTTCGATCTGATCGAACATGAAATCCCGCATCGGGGTTGAAGCACGATCCCAGAGCACTACGACATCAGAAATCTGGCCGTTCTGATACGGGACGACTGCTTCGCTCCAGATCCGATCAACCGTGGGCTTCATCACGAGCGCCGTCATGAACAGTGCGAGCCCGGTGATGACCTGCGCCGGGGGCAGTGACTGGGTACCCATTGCCTGCCGGAGCAATGCGAGAACGACCATGATGCGCACAAAGCTTGTGGTCATCAGCATGACCGATGGCACGAGCGCGATGACCGTGAGCAGCAACATGATGTTGAGCGCAACGGAAATCCCGCCCTCGCTCTGGGCACTGCTGCCGCCTTGAATCGCGTTTCCGGTGTTGCTGGCCCCTTGTATCAGATTTCCCGCGTCTCGAAGAACCGTGAGCGGGTTGATATCCTCGCCGCCGCCAAGCACACCCACCGAGTCGGAACCCGCTCCGGTGTCGCTGAACGAGGGAACAGCAGGACCGAGCCCCTGCGCACTCGAAACGCTGCCGGCAAACAGCAGCGTCACTATCGAGACCAGAATAATCGCGGCTCGGCTCATGCGGTTCGGGCTCCCGGCCGCATCGCCGCGAGGCGTTCACGGAGGACTTTCGCCGCGGCCTGTCCGTCCGCACCTCCGGACCAGAGCTCTGCTCGATCCCCCTCGTCACTCGTGATGGTTCTCGGCGGCGTCGCGCGGGGCGTTCTGGCACGCTGAGTGGTGTGCAACGGCTCGTCGTAGCGGTAGATCGACTCATCCGTAAAATCATCCGCGTCCTGAAGTGCCCGCTCGAAGGAATGTGCAATCGATTCACCGCTTGCGCTTCGCGCCTTCAGAAGAATCGACGCGACATCTTCAGGGTCACTGAGTTCGCACAGCGTCTGCATGCTGGCGCTCTTGGCGTGCTTGCCTCGGGTTGCAGAACTGCTCGCAATGAGCAGGACGCGTCGATCAAACTTGAGCACGACGAGAGTGAGCCCCGTTGTAATAGGGTATCGCCCGATGACTTCGATGATACCAGAGGGCGCGTTTCCGCCAGCACCGATCTTCCCAGCCAGTCCGCCCTGTGAACGAGCAAGCCGCTTGAACACTTGAGCTACCCCGAAGATCAGCAGTAGGACACCACCGAGCGCGATGATGGTCTGGCCCCAACCATCTCCGAGCGACGGGAGCGATGATGTGCCTGAAAGCGACTCATCGGTGGCCTGTTCAGTGCTCGCCGAAGCCCCGGCAATGAGCGTTGGCTCGCTCGCTCGAAGATCATTGCGGAGGGTGCTCGATACGGGAAGAACCTCAACCGTATTGGACACCGGATCGGTGCCCTCTCGGGCACGAGCCATTAGCAGCTCATCGATGGCTGGACGCACGCGAGCGCTGTCGGAATCCACGACCTGATCCTGCGTAGTCGTTGCTGCAGGACGCGTGGGGATCTCGCTTGGGCTTGGTCCGAGCTGCGCGAGGGCGCTGGACGCAAAGAATAGAAGACTGAGCACAACTGTGCGCGGGTGAATATGCATGTCGCCATCCTGGCTGCTGCCGAGCGGGTCCCCCGCTCGTGGTCACATATGACTGATTTACTGATCGGCCTGGGCGATATCGATGACCTCGTTAATGCGCACGCAGAACATATCGTTGAGCACGAGTACTTCACCCTTTGCAACGCGACGGTCATTGACGAAGACATCAACGGGATCACCCGCGAGCTTATCGAGCTCCACGACCGCACCCTCGTTAAGGCGGAGAACATCCTCGACATACATATTCGTTCGCCCGAGTTCAATACGGACATCCATGTGGACATCCGAGAGCATATCGATCGCATTCTTGAGCCCAGCGCCCAGATCTCCCCCGAGTTCGGGAGACTGAAATGGGCGTGCATCGCCTGGCGTTGGTGCTGAGTCCGGCGATGCTACCGAATCAGCAACACCTTGCACCTGATTGACGGCATCCATCGCGGCGGCTAGCGCCGCGGCTTCAGAATCGTCACCCACCTCTTGCTGCCCTCCGACCGCTGGTGAATCGCTATTCTCGCCCGCGGATTGCTCTCCCTGGGAGGGGATTTCCTCTGGGGACTGGTCTTCGGGTGCCGGGGTACCTTGATCTTCTGACATCGCGGTTCCAATCCTTGGGTGCGCAGGGCAATCACTCCGATTGCTGGTAGACCGGTTATCGGCCGCAGATCGGCCTGGCATTCACAAATTGCGCACCTCGCGCAGAAGAAACCGGATCGCGCATCGATTGCGCGAACCAGGCATCGGATCTGGGCTCTGACGCCGATCAGGCGTCTGCGGGGAATCCCTTGAGCTCAGGAATGAGCACGCGATCGATCAGCGGGAACTCGTCTGCATCGACACCGAAGATCTCGTTGAGATAGGTCGTGATCTGACGGGTCATGGTCTCACGCCCTGGTTCGCGGAGGTGCCGGTCCTGAGCACGGCCGAAGATCTTGGAGATTCCCTCCTGGATCAGTGCTTTGTCGCGCTCCATGATGCTCTCAATCTCCGCGACATTTTTCTGACGGACACGAAGGAAGATTTCCGCACGCCATTCCCATACACGCCCAGTGGACATGTTCTGGAACTGGCCCTTCATCAGTTCGATCTCGACAGGTGCTGCTTCTCCGGAATCTTCGAGTCCTTGGAGTTGGGACGCGTCTGCAGCGCTGGGACCATTCATCATGTTCATCAGGAAGAAGAGTGCACCGGCCTCGCCCAGCATCATCACCGCGACGATTACGATCGTTTTGAGCCCCCCGCCCTTCTTGCCCCCCGATTCGGTTGACTCAACATTTTTTTCTTCGTCGGCCATGCGTTGGCTCCCTTCGATTACCCGCCAGCACCAGTAAAGTTTGGATCTGGATGGGTCTGATCCACCGTTCGACCGGTTTGGAATACCTGAACTCGGCGATTTGAGTCGCCGCCTTGGCCTCCACTGCCGCCGATCTCGACCGGTTCCGAGGTTCCCGCCGATTCAACCCGCAGAATCGCGGGCTCGACCCCGCCTTCTCGGACCAAGAAGTCCTTTACGACCTGGGCTCGCTTGTAGGCAAGCTCATCGAATCCATACCCGCTCTTTTTGTCTTCGGTGCCCCAGGAGTGCCCCACCACAGGGCAGATGTAGTTGAGCCCGCGGATCTTTGGCGCGATCTGATCGCGGATGATGTCCTGCGATCGTTTGGTCAGTTCCCAACTTCCCGGCTCAAACTCGATACTGGCACCGATCGCGTGGCGGGCACCTTCCTGAACGACGGTGGTCTTCGATTCCTGCCCAGGTACGCTGGGATTGGTGTTCTCGTTGGTGTTTTTCTTATTGCCGTCGCGCTTTGCGCGGCTGTCCTGATAACTCACCATGGAGTTATCGACCTCTTCGAGGAGTTTGGCGAGCCCGAGGCCGCCGCTGGCACCCATCGCCTCGTTGATGGAATCGATGATCTCTTTATACTCTCTCGGTTTTTTGATCTCGGAGAATGCGGCGAGGAGAATGAAGAAGCAGAGAAGCAGCGACATCATGTCACCGAATGTGAGTACCCATTCTGGGATTTCTGCCTTTGGGGCTTCTTTCTTTTTCTTGCCCATCACACACCTCGCGATCGCCCTGAGGGCGTATTAGGCCGCCTGCTCTTCCCCGAACGCATCGCGTTCGGATGGCGGCAGGTAGGTGAGCAGCTTGCTCTCAACCACGCGAGGATTGTCGCCAGATTGGATTGCCATCACGCCCGCGATAATCACGGTCTTCATGAGCACTTCTGATTGATCGCACTGATAGAGCTTGTCGCCGAGCGGGCCCGCGAAGACATTTGCGACGATCGCGCCATAGAGCGTAGTGATCAGCGCGACCGCCATACTTGGACCAATCGCGGATGGATCGGACATGGAGCCGAGCATGAAGATCAGGCCCAGCAGCGTCCCGATCATACCGAACGCTGGAGCGTACTTCGCGAACTGATCCAGGATCATCTTGCCCTGCATGTGGCGATCCATGACCCCTTCGAGTTCGGTCTCCATGATGACTCGGATCAGCTCAGGGTCGGTGCCATCGACGGCCATCTTGATCCCGCGGACGACGAACTCTTCCTTCATATCCCCGATGTGATTCTCGAGGCTGAGGATGCCCTCGCGACGCGCGATTTCAGCGAACTTGACGAGGTCTTTGATGACCCCCTCGATGTCCGGGGCTTCATTAAATACAGACTTGAGAATCACGGTGTGCGCTTTGGTGATCTTGGCGAGCGGGAACGCACAGATCACGGCACCCGCGGCTCCGCCGATCACCACAACGAGTGACGGGATATTGATCAGCGCAAGCGGATCACCCCCCAGCACAACAGCTAGGCCGACTGAGAGAAACGCGATCACAAGTCCGATGACGGTACCGATATCCACCAGATTCCTCCGTGCGACGGGATTTGCATCCGAGCGGCCGTCACACACATGAGGTATCGACGAGTGGGTACCCACCCTTGATGGGGATGGTTGATCTTCAGACGAATCTACTCGATCGCGATCGATTATCAGACCTTGGAGAAGCGGTCAGGCGGGTGTTGAGAGGGATCTCAGGTGCCTGTTGTACTCAATCACGCGTCGGATGATCTCTTTGGAGCTTTCGCGCACGACAAGATGTTCGCCGCTGATGAGCGTAACGATCGTGTCTGGGTTTTCCTCAATAGTGCGGATGAGCTCGGAGTTGAGCACAAACTTCCGCCCATTGAGTCGTGTGACGCTGATCATCGAAGCTCCCTGATCAAGCGAAAAACCGCGTTATCGACCCAGGACCAGGAGCTGCTGCATGAGCTCGTCGGCCGTGCGAATTACTCGTGACGAAGCGGAGTAGCCCGTTGAGGTCAGAATCATGTTCGTAAACTCTTCCCCGAGATCGACATTGGACTCTTCGAGTGCGCCTGATACAAGCGAACCGATCCCCAGGGTCCCGGGAGGTGCGACTGATGCGGGGCCGGAGTTGGGTCCGGTTGAGAACAGGTTCCCCCCCTCGTCGATCAGACCTGCAGAGTTCGTGAAGTTTGCAAGGACGACCTGCCCCATGGTTTTGACGGCGCCGTTGGAGAACCGACCAAAGATCACGCCGTCTTCACCGGCGGCGAAGGACTCAAGTGTTCCCGGAGGCAACCCATCGATCGTCAGACCGATCATGCTCGACGGCGAGGCGGCGAGTGATGTGGTGCTCCCACTCTCAGAATCAAACTGCAGCGTCCAGCTCAGCAACGGATCAGCACCGGTATCACTGCGGTCGATCGTGAGGGACAGCTCTGAACTGTCTGGATCGATCTGCCCGTTGTTATCGAACTGGAGTGTCCCGGTGCTCAGCGCCATTCCCGCACCGGCATCATCCTCTGAATCAATGTAGTATCGCCAGATGGGACCTGCGTCGGGTGTGGAATCGAGAACCATCGTGACGCTCGCGGTGACTTCTGCGCCGAGTGAGTCATACCCAACGATGGTGGTCCGGACACTCTCGCCGTCCGCCGCGGCCGACTTGTCTGTCGTGAATGGCGCTCCCAGAGAACTACCGTCTGTATCGAGCAGCTCAAGATCACCATCCGCGATGGTCAGGTCGTTGACCTCACCAGTGTTTCCCACGATGGTGATGATCCCGGTCGCACTGTCGACCGTAACGCCCGGTGTGTTTCCATCTGGGTTAGCGCTGCCGGTTGTCTGAATTCCAAGGCTGGCCGTGAGGAAGTCCATGAAATCCTGGACGGTTGTGGTCGCGGTGATCGTGAACTCCGAATCGGGCAGGTCGGTGCCGCCGCGTGATGCACCGTTGGTGCCTCGGAGGCGGATGGTCTGGTCGGCCGAGAATGCAGCCGTGCCTGTGCCCGGCTGATCAGGATCTTCGATACTCGTCATCGGTGTCGTCGAGTTAATGAAGCCGCCGCCGGTGGTGAGTAGACCGCTGGTCGCGGAAGCGAGTAGATCGATGATCGATCCCTGCGTTGGGATGTCGCCATCCTTGTTCAGATTGCCAACGATCGCGATGTTCTGTGTCGCCTCGGCAATGGTCTGCTTGCCGACGGGGATATTGATCGGAACGAGCTGCCCGGTCAGGATGTTGAACTCGTCATCAACCGCATACCCCAAAAGCTTCTCGCCGGTTACGGTTGCCAGGTTATCGTCGGAATCCTGCCGGAATGTGCCTGCCCGGGTATAGAAGGTTGATCCGTTCTGCTGCACAAGGAAGAACCCTTGACCATCGATCGCCATATCGCGGAGATCACCGGTGCCTGTGAAGCTCGATGGGGTGAAGTCGCGCTGGATGCCTGCGATGCCAACGCCGTTCCCGATCTGCTTGGGGTTGACACCACCCCGGATCTCACTCGGGCTCGTACCGAACCCGAGGTTCTGGGAGAAGAGTGATTCGAACATCATGCGTGAGCTCTTGAACGCGGTGGTGTTGACATTGGCAACATTGTTACCGATGACATCGAGCCGAGCGGATTGAGCGTTGAGCCCGGTCAGGCCGGTGAAGAGCGCACTGGAGAGAGCCATATAGAATCCTTCCTCTGGCCGGTACATCACATGCGATGCACCAGCGTTTTTTACGAATCATGCATCGGTTGCGCATCTGCAAGCGTCCGCATCAACGACGCGTTTCGCACAATGCGTGCCGGACTGCGCCCGCTCCGTCCACTGGGCTGTGAAATCAACCCATCCTCTTCTTGAGCGGGGACTTGAGCACTGACAAATGTATCGATACCTGTGATTGTGCGCATATCTTCAGTCTCGGGCGCTTCCAGCACGACACGATTGCGCACATCGACGCGCAGCGAGTGCCGTTCGTGCAGGATAAGCGCATGGTCGCTTCCCGCGGCTGCCGCGAGATCGATCGCGCGAGCGATCCGGTCTTGCTGAATGGAATCAAACATCCCAGAAGCGTTTGGTGCGAAAGTCACCCCGAGCTCTGTCCGTGCTCTTCCCTGGACCGCTTCGTGAAGCATGGTCCCGAAACGATCGCTGTTGACGAGGGTGCCCTCCCCAAGATCGACCGGCCGAACACCGCTGCCGAGCGCTCTGAGAAGTTGGATCTGATCAGGTGACATGACGAGGTTTACTCAAACATCGTTCGAAACGGTTTTCTGAACCGGTGTTGTCCCGTTGTCGGTATTCACGGAATCCTGGTTCAGCCCATCAGTATCAACCTCGCCGAGATTGGGCGTGATGGTGTTTCCTCCGCCGTTGTTGTTCCCATCGTCGTCATTGTTGTTGTCGTCATCATCATCGATGTTCGGGTCGTCGTCCGGGTTCGGCTGATCGATCGGACCAACCACCTCGTCGACATTGCCAAAGAACATGCGTGAGCCGTCGAAGAGGTTGAGAACCGGCCCGTCCTGCGTGTTCGACACGGAAACGACAAGATCCGCGACCCGGCGGTTGTCGAGCGTGATGCCAGAGACGAGCGAACCGATGAGAGATGACGCTGCCGCGAACTCCGTCTGATTCACGAGCGACGAGAGCGAATCAACCATCTGCGTATCCGACTCGATCGCACGCAGGGTTGAGAGCTGATTGAGCATCGTGGATGTATCGTTTGGTTCAAGCGGGTCCTGGTTCTGGAGTTCAGTAAAGATGATTTGTAGGAACTCGCCACTGGTCAGCGCACTGAAAGCGTCTGTCGAGGTCGTGACATTCGAGCTTGAACCAATACTGCCGATACTGCTCATGGTTGATACCTCTTCTTAGGCGATCGCGTCGAGTCCAAGTTCTGTCCAGATTCCGCCACGCTGTGAATCTTCATCGGAGATGCTGTCCACCGCTTCCCCCCCAATGGGGTTCGGCTGGTGCGCTGCGTTTCCTTGCTCGCGAGTCTGATCCTGATGCGCATGCTGATCGAGATCGAATGTGCCCTGCGCCTCGGTGTTTTCGTTCTGGTGTTCGATATGCACTCGCTCGACATCCACGCCCTTGGCGCGGAGGAGCTGAGTGAGCTCATCGGTTCCCGAACTCAAAAGATCACGGGCTTCAGCGTTCTGGGTAGTCAATCGAACGGAGAGCTGCTCACCCGATCGCTTCAGCTCGATCTTCAGCTCGCCCAGTCGTTGTGGTGTCAGACGGAGGGTCATTTCGCCGTTTGTGGAACGCATCAGAGATGCCAGCCCCCGTTGTACCTGTGCGATGACCTTTGACTGGAGGGCCTGCTGCTCGCTCTTCATGGGCTTGAGCGACTGCTCCAATCGAGCGTTGCTTTGCTCTGCCCCAACACGCGTTTGCGCGGCCTCAACACCACTCACGGCACGCGCTGTCAGAGCGCCTTCGACTCTCGATAGAGTTTCTGCGCGAGCGACTGAGTGGTGCGCTTCCGTTCGCACCGGCTCAGTCGATCTGGTGGTCGTTGGCTGTAACGACACATCTGCACGACTCGATCGGACCTGCGTCGTGTCGACGCGCGCCTGCTCTGCAGGCGCATCTTTCGCAGGTGTAAGATACGAACCAGGCACACTCGGCGTTCGTTTGGATTCCGATTCTCCCCGATCGGAAATGGGCGGCGTGTCACTGAGCGCATCACGCGGATCATTCCCTTTCAACTGTGGAGTCTTTTCGGTCTGGGCGGTCTGCGTGCTCGCTTCTGGCTGAGTCGAAGGCGAAGGTAGAGTCTGTGCCGCCTGATCGTTCGAGGGTGTCGTACCAAGCCGGGTCTGCACCGCGATGGTTGTGGAATCCTGCGATGCATCGGCACGGATCGCCCGAACAAGCCCACGGATGCTGAGCTTTGCCTGATCGCTCTTGTTATTGAGCGCGTCGAATCCGCCTGGCTCCTGCTTGGCTGCCTGGGTCATCGCATCTTTATTTGCCGCCAGTCCTTCTGTTCCGGAAGATGGCGGATGCGACACATCGGCATCTGACGCACCTGTGGTTGATTTGGTGCTCTTGGCCTGATCGGCCGCGTCCTGACTCTGCCCCGAATGATCCACCTGATCCTGCGATGCGTCGTTGGCGCTCGCCTGCTCCGGCTCGTCAGCTTCGGTTGCCTCGTCCTCTCCTGCTTCCGCGCGAGTTTCGACGGGCTCTCTCTCCGAGGCGGCCACCGAATCATCTTGCTTGGAGGATTCGATCGTACCCGCATCTTCATCGCGATCGAATATCTGCAAGACCTGCGCAAACCCGGACGCACTTGCTGCGCTGGTGCGCAGTTCCGGCACCTTCATCTGGATCGCCTGCGGGTCAGGTTGTGTGGAGTTCGTCGTCGTCAGTATGCTCATGGTTCGTTTCCGTCGGCATTCGCGGTCTCAAGACCACGCAGCCGTACGGATTCGAGCAAATCTGCTGCCAACTGATCCTCGCCCTCATTCAGGAACTCTGTGAGGATCGCGGTGCGAGCTCGCTCATCCATTGCACTGAGATAAGAAACGACCTCTTCCAGCTTATCGCCGTCCTTGAGCATCGTCTGAAGCACGGTTTTCGCGTCCTGAGCGTCCATCGTTGTCAGTGTTGCGAGTGCCTTCTTGAACTGCTTGCCACCTTCAAGAGCCATGAGTCGAGCACGCATCGCCGCAAACTCGGTTTTCTCCTGCTCGAACATCTCGCGATCGCTGTTGAGCCCATCGCGTTCCTGTCGTAGGATCGATTGGAGATCCTCGACTTCGCGTTTCATGCGTTCGAGCCGCGCCATATCAACCTGAGTCATCTCGACTCGAACAAGGTTCCGCTCGCTGCTGTTGAGTGCCCCCTCGGGGAGTTCACGCGGCTTTGCGGCTTCCGCATCTGCTGCGGCCTGCTCCTCAGCCTTGATGCGTGCCTGCTCGACATGCACCGGTTCATCAAAGAGCTGCGTCAGCTCAAGCACCCGATCCTTGTTCACACGATTGGAACTCAGCAGCCAACCGATCCCCGCCAGAATCGCGATCAGGTTCAGGATCAAGATTGTCAGAATGGCCCGTTTCATGCTCTTCATGCGACTTGTCCTTTATCACGACCGTGCCTCAGCACGCTCATCTCGTCGAGCTCATGCGTCTCTCTTCGCTCCAGAGCTTTCATGAATGCCTCCCGTTGCTGGTCACGAAGCATTTCGACAGCTTTTCGGCGAGCCGAAACCTGCACGAGTTTGGCACGCTCGGCCTCCAGACGCTTGAAGACGCTCGCAAGATCGAGCACCGCTCGCTGGGCATCGAAGTTGTGCCTGAGCGATGCGCCGGCCTGCATCTTGACGGCCTGCAGGTCCACGCGTTGTCCCACCCCCAGCGTCTGGGTGAGCTCATCACGCTCGTCGCTCATCATCTGCTGGCATCCGCGAATACGCGATTCGAGTGCCAAACGCTCGCGTTCAAGCTCTGACACGACCAGCATCTGATCGCGCTCCTCGCGTACGCGCTGGTCGAGAACTGACTGGAGTTTGAAGATAAACCTGGGCATGCGTTACGGCTCTGGATTTATTGCTGCTGTGCCTGCTGACGCTGAACGCCAGCGAGGACTTTGCGTTGCTGGATCATCTCATTGGATTGAAGTGCGAGTTTGAGCATCAGCGACTTGGACTGCTCAAAGTTCCCTTTTTCATTGGTGCTCTGCTGCAGCAGTTCATTGATCGGGTCGATCAGATCGATCGCCGTATCGGCCACTGGACTCGATCCCGGCGCGTACGCCCCGATCTGGAGTAAGTCCTCGATCTCGCGATACTCCGCAATCAGTTTGGTAAGCTGCAAACGCGCCGCGATCTGGGCATTGTCCGAGACATCCCCGCTGACACGAGATACTGAATCAAGCACATCGATGGCGGGGAAATGCCCCTTGTGAGCGATCTTGCGGCTCAGAATGATGTGCCCATCGAGAATTCCGCGTGCCGCGTCCGCGATGGGCTCGCTCATGTCGTCGCCCTCAACGAGGATGGTGTACAACCCCGTGACGGAACCTGTTCTGCCCTCTCCTAGGTTTACCCGTCCTGCACGCGCGAGCAAGGTGGCCAGATTTGAGAACACCGAAGGGGTATACCCCTTTGTTGCCGGTGGCTCACCGACACTTAAACCCACTTGACGCTGGGCGTGTGCGAATCGGGTCACAGAGTCCATCATGAGCAGCACATCCTGACCACGATCACGAAAATATTCGGCTGCTGTCGTGGCAAGTTTCGCCGCACGCACCCGCAGCAGCGGCGACTCGTCGCTCGTTGCCACGACAACGAGCGACCGTGCGAGCCCTTCGGGCCCCAGCGCATGATGAATGAAGTCGAGAACCTCGCGCCCGCGTTCGCCGATGAGCGCAATGACATTGACATCCGCATCAGTGTTCCGCGAGATCTGCCCGAGCAGGGTCGATTTACCAACGCCGGGCCCCGCAAAGATACCCATGCGCTGACCACGCCCCATCGGTGTCATCAGGTCGATCGCCCGGACACCCGTTCGGAGGGGCTCGTCGATGCGCTTGCGGCGCATCGGGCCGATTGGGGTCGGGTTAATCGCGCAGTTCGCACATTCGCTGATCGGGCCGAGTTCGTCGATGGGCTCGCCCAGCCCGTTCACGACACGACCAAGCATCCGCCGTGAGATCGGAGCTGCCTGAAACACCTGATCCAGACGAACGATTGCACCAGGGATAATCCCCGTTGTATCCGCGAGCAACATGATGATCGTGTTCCGCCCCTCGAACCCCACCACTTCGCCCGCAACGAAACCGTTCTGGACGGGCGCGTCGATCCGCACGAGCGATCCTATAGGCACGGGCAGATCTGTCGCGAGTAGCGTCAGCCCACGCACACTGGCAACGCGCCCAGCGATCGCACGGGTCTCGAGCTGAGAAAGGGTGTCGAGTTCGGACGCGAAGAGTCTCACGCCGCGTCTTCCTGGGGGTCCTCATCAGTGCGTCCATCCGACTCTGATGAGCTCGGGAGTTCGAGGATCTCGCCTCGCGAGTGCCCTTTGGGAAGCAACGCATCGATGATGCGATCGAGCTGCGTGTGTATCGATGCGTCAAGGGTTCCGCCAGAAGGGGTTTGCGCAACGCATGACCCCCTGGGCAACGATGGGTCAGTCACAACCTGCGCATGCTCACACGCCGCAAACCGATCGACAAGCGTGGGAAGTTCTTCTCGTACGCCCCCGGCATCATCAGGATGCACCCGGATGACCAATCGTGTGGGCTCGGTTATCGCTGAGAGCACCGACTCAAGCTCGCTCATCACAACGCTCGGATCGAGCTCGATCGATCGATGCACGACACGCTGAGCGATCGCCGCGGCGAGTTCAATGACCTGTATCCGAGCCGCTTCGAGCATCTCGTCCCTGCCCTGCTCAAACGCTCCCAACTGATCTGCCCACATACCCACAAGCTGATCGAGAACCTGAGCATGTTCTTTACGCGCCTGCTCGATTCCCTCTATTCGTCCTTGCTCAAAGCCTTCCGCGTGGCCTTCCTGCTGCCCCTGCGCGAACCCTTCCGCGTGGGCGTTTCCCACGAGTCGCTCGCGTTCGTCCTGTGCCTCTTTGACGACCTTGGCCGCATTCGTATTCGCGGAATCCATGAGCTGCTTGCCGCGCTGCTCGATGTCGGTGAGATTCATGACATAGGCATCGCGTGTATACCGCTCGATGTCCGCTCGCTTGATCATCCCCATCGCGCAACTCCTCTGATGAGATCAGACGATCATTTCCGAATCGCCGCCGCGCCCCTCGATCATCAGATCGCCGGACTCTTCGAGACGACGCACAATGTCCACAATCCGCTGCTGTGTCGACTCGACATCCGAGACACGGACAGGCCCCATAAACTCCATGTCTTCTTTGACCATCGAAGCAGCTCGTTCGGACATATTCGAGAAGATCTTCTCCTTGAGCTGTTCGCTCGCCGTCTTGAGAGCAAGCGAAAGCTCGTCGTTCTCGACTTCCTTGAGAACCGCCTGAATCCCCTTGTCGTTCACGAGCTTGATGTCCTCGAAGACGAACATAAGTCTGCGGATCTCTTCGACCAGGTCTGGGTCGTCGGACTCGAGCCCCTCCATAATTGTCTTCTCTGTCGCGCGGTCCGTGAGATTGAGAATCTCGGACACCGTCGGCACGCCGCCCGCCTTTTCCATGCTCTGCATGAGCATGTTGCTCAGACGCGATTCAAGCCCTCGTTCGACCTCGCGGATGACCTCAGGATTCGTTTGCTCCATGTTCGCGATACGCTT